>Ga0299906_10000727_pt1 | contig 29443 bp, 23 predicted proteins | sample RVTome_14_FD_200259 | JGI IMG/M metagenome (GOLD analysis project Ga0299906, IMG submission 200259) | Soil microbial communities from uranium-contaminated site in the Upper Colorado River Basin, Wyoming, United States - RVT145D125 (version 2) ...
TGTGCCCATGCACAAGATCAAGGTCAACATGGACAAGCAGCTCCGCGAGTGCGGCGAGGCCCCGTTCTATACCCTGGGGCCGCTGACCACGGACATCGCTCCGGGCTACGACCACATCACCAGCGGGATCGGCGCGGCGATGATCGGCTGGTACGGCTGCGCGATGCTCTGCTACGTCACCCCGAAAGAGCATCTCGGCCTGCCCGACAAGGACGACGTGCGGCAGGGCGTGATTACCTACAAGATCGCCGCCCACGCCGCCGACCTCGCCAAGGGTCACCCCGGCGCCCAATACCGCGACGACCAGCTCAGCAAGGCCCGCTTCGAGTTCCGCTGGGAGGACCAGTTCAACCTCGCCCTCGATCCCGACACGGCCCGCAAGTACCACGACGAGACCCTACCCCAAGACGGCGCCAAGACCGCCCACTTCTGCAGCATGTGCGGCCCGAAGTTCTGCAGCATGGAAATCACGCAACAAGTCCGCGACTACGCCGCCCAGCAGGGTGTCTCGGAGACCGAAGCACTCGAGACCGGGATGCACGAGAAGAGCGAGGAGTTCCGCCAGGCAGGGCTGGAGATCTACCAGTAAGGCATCGCTGAACCCTACGGCACAGGCACCAGAGATTCCGCGACCCGTGCGATCAGGGCGTCGGCGTCGTCGGGGGCGATCCGCTTGTCGCGCTGGGCGTCAATCTCGTTGACCAAGGCGGTGAGAGGGCCGGCGGCGGCGCGGGCGTTGCCGCGGGCCAGGGCCGCGTCGGCGGCGTCGACCTTGGCCAGCATCGAACGCCGCAAGCCGCCGGGCAGGTCCAGCGCCTCGATCAGCTCGCGCAGCAGGTCGATGCGATTGATGCACCCGTCGCCGTCGCGGTCCTGCCCGGACGCATCTTCCAGCGGGCAGGCGTCGCAAGCGTCGCCCACACCATCGCCGTCGGCGTCTTCCTGGTCGGGGTTGGCTACGACCGGGCAATTGTCGAGGAAACAACCGGGACCCCATTCCCAGGTTTCGGCCGTTGATTCAACCTCGCTGTCTCCACCACCGAATAGCACGGTCATCTGGCGGGCGCTATCGTAAGCCATGGTGTGGCCGGTGCGTGGCGAGGGTCCTGTCATCGCGCGGAACGTCCAGAGGGTCCCGTCCCATTCCCAGGTAGCGCCGTTAAAATCGCCATCGAATAGCACGGTTACGTTGCGGGTACTGTCAAATGCCATTGCGTGGCCGGCGCGTGGCGCGGGTCCCTCCGTCGACCGGAGTGACCATGTGGTTCCGTCCCACGCCCAGGTCGCGCCGTCAAGACCGGCCTCAACTCTTCCGCCGAAGAGTACGGCGACACCGCGGGCGCTGTCGTATGCCAGGGCATGCCACCAGCGTGCCGAAGGGCCGGCTGTGGCGCGAAGGGTCCAGACGGTCCCGTCCCATTCCCAGGTCTCGCCGTTAGAAGTTAGGTCCTCGGCGGCGAATAGCACGGCGACGCCGCGAGCGCTGTCGTACGTCATGGATTGTGAGGCGAAGGTCTTGAACCGAGGTGGCGAGGGGCCTGTAGTCTCGCGGTGGGCCCATACGGTTCCATCCCATTCCCAGGTCTCGCGGCCAGTAGAACCGCTTCCGAAAAGCACCGCTACACCGCGGCTACTGTCATAGGCCATGGCCTGCCCAAAGCGTGGCGTGGGTCCTGTCATCGAACGCAGCGTCCACATGGCACCGTCCCACTCCCATGTCTCGCCGTTAACGCTGTAATCGGTTTCCATGCCACCAAAGAGGACGGTGACAGCGCGGGCACTGTCATAAGCCATGGTGTGAAATGATCGCGCCGAGGGTGTCACATTCGTGTGGCCGGTCCATTCGGTACCGTTCCATTCCCAGGTGTCCGAACCTTCGTGGCCGCGCTCTCCTCCGAAGAGCACCGTCGTACCGTGCGCGCTGTCGTAGCTCATGGCATGGCCTGAACGCCACGAGGGACCTTCTGTCGCACGGAGCGTCCAGTCTGATCCGTCCCACTCCCAGGTGTCACCGAGCGAAGCGAGGTACGAGCCTCCAAAGAGCACAGTTACGCCGCGAGCGTCGTCGTAGGCCATCGCGTGGGCATGCCGTGCCATGGGTCCGGTGGTGGCGCGGAGCGACCAGTTTGCTCCGTCCCACTCCCACGTTTCGCCGTCCGATCCGGAATCCCAGCCACCAAAGAGCACGGTGACGCCACGGGCGGCGTCGTAGGCCATCGCGTGGACGGATCGCGGCGAAAGGCCCGCCATCGAGCGAAGCGTCCACTTGGTGCCGTCCCATTCCCAGGTCTCGCCGCCTCCCGGGTAGCCACCAACGAGGACGATTACGCCGCGTGCGCTGTCGTAAACCATGGCATGGCCCTGCCGCGCGGAGGGTCCTGTCGTTGCGCGGAGTATCCAGTCGGTCCCGTCCCACTCCCAGGTCTCGCCGGACCAGGAAAGACCAGCGCCCCCGAACTTCACGCTGCCCCCGAACAGCACGGTCGCGCCGCGGGCGGCGTCGTATGCCATGGCGTGGCCATTGCGGGGCAACGGCCCGTTGGTCGCGCGCAAGGTCCAGCGCGTGCCATCCCACTCCCAAGTGTCTCCAGATAATGAGCAATTCGTATAATTGTATCCCCCGAAGAGGACGGTGACGCCACGGGTGCTGTCGTAGGCCATTGCATGGCCGCGGCGCGGCGGGATGGTAGCGGTCGTCCAGGTTTCAGTCGCCCCTCCGGGGTCGGCGTGGCCGTCGCCATCACGGTCCGTACAGGTGTCACACGCATCGCCGATCCCGTCGGCGTCGGTGTCGAGTTGGTCACCGTTAGGCGTCGTGTGGCAGTTGTCACATACGTCGCCGACACCATCGCCATCGTCGTCGGCCTGATCGGAATTGACGACGTTCACGCAGTTATCACAAACGTCGCCAACATGGTCGCCGTCGCTGTCGGTCTGCCGGTGGTTGTGCATGTCCAGACAATTGTCCATTGCGCAGGTGGGGCCATCCCACTCCCAGGTTTCGTCATCGCGACTGCCGTCCCGTCCGCCGAACAACACGGTGACGCCACGATCGCTGTCGTAGACCATGGCGTGGCCAAGGCGCGGCGAGGGCCCAGTTGCCGCGCGCTTGGTCCAACTCATGCCATCCCACTCCCACGTTTCGCCATTACGGGGATCGCCTCCAAAGAGCACGGTCACGCCGCGGTCGCTGTCAAAAGCCATGGCGTGCTCCCAGCGCGGCGAGGGTCCCTCCGTTGCGCGGAGGGTCCAGCCGTTCCCGTCCCACTCCCAAGTTCCGCCGTCGCCGATGCCCCCAAAGAGCACGGTGACACCACGGAGACTGTCGTAGGCCATGCTGTGGCGCGTGCGCGGTAACGGTCCGGTGGAGGCGCGAAGCGTCCAACTCGTCCCGTCCCATTCCCAGGTTTCGCCATTCAACAACGGGGCTTGGATGCCTTCAGGGGAAATCTCGGTTTTCCCGGGCGAACCCCCGAAGAGCACGGTCACGCCGCGGGCACTGTCGTAGGCCATGGCGTGGTACTGGCGTGGCGACGGTCCCGTCGTGGCGCGGAGGGTCCATTCCACTCCATCCCACTCCCAGGTTTCGCCGTCATAGTCGCCATCCCAGCCGCCGAACAAGACGGTAACGCCTCGTGTGCTGTCGTAGGCCAAGGCGTGTTCCCAGCGCGGCGAAGGTCCTTCCGTCGAGCGAAGCGCCCAAGCTGTTCCGTCCCATTCCCAGGTTTCGCCACTGAGCCCGCCAACTCCGCCCCCGAAAAGAACGGTCACGCCCCGCGCGCTGTCGTACGCCGTGGCGTGCTCTTCGCGTGGCGACGGCCCTGATGTGGCTCGGAGGGTCCAGCTATCGTTTCCGAAACTGTCGCCGTCGGTGTCGGTGCAGACTTCCGTGGCCGGTGTGATGGTTGCGGTCGCGGGCAACCAGGTACCCAGGATGCAGGCGGCGGCGAGGGTCAGCCGGTTGCGGCGGGTCGAACCGGCCCTGCGCGACTCAAATACGCCGAGTATTGCTTTTTGTGTTCCGCGGGTCATGATGCACCGGGTCGGTTCAGATTGAGCCGGACGTGGTCGGTTCGATGCGGCGACCAATCGAGACGCAGGTGACGGGGCCATGCTGCGTGTGCCCTCCGTGTTGGGGATGCGGCGTCGTGCCGGGAACGTCTTCGGGGTAATCTACACAATTTGGCGGGTGGATGGCAATACGAAAGTCGACGTCGTACTCAATGCCGAGGGACATCTGGCGGATGACCTGGCCGAGAACCACGATCATTACATCCACGGCGCACCGAAGCGAACATGAGTACCTCGTTTGCATCGCCGTTACCGCATTCCTTACTTCCGGCGCAGGTCATCCGTTGAAACGACGACAATCGCGGCAGTTCCCGTCCATCTTTCAACCGCGGAGCACGTCTTCGAGGTACTTCTTCGCGGCGGCGATTTCTTCGATGGGGTTTTCGGCGTTGGTGCGTCGGATGATCTGTGGGCCGTGGTAGCCGGCTTCTTCGAGGGCGGCGAGGTATTCTGCGAAGTCGATGTGGCCGGTGCCGAAGGGGGTCTCGCGGCCGGGGCGGTCGCCGGAGCCTTGCAGTGCGTCGCGGGCGAACGAGATCGCGACCTGGTCGGCGAGCGGCTGCACGCCGGCGACGGGGTCGTCGCCCTCCATGAGCAGGGCGGCGGGGTCGTAGGCGACCCGCACGTAGGGGCAGGCGTTGCGCTTGAGCACGGCGTTGAGCAGGTCCGGCGTGGTTTCGGTGGTTTCGACCGCGTAGATCACGCCGGTCTTGTCGGCGTGGTCGGCGATCTGGTCGAGCGCGGCGATGATCATCTCGGTGCGAGGATCGTCGCCCGAACGCATGGCTCCGATGCGCCCGGTCACCACCGGCACGCGCAGCTCGGCGGCCATCTCGAGGATTTTTCGGGTGCGGTCGATGCGTTCATCGAGGTTGGCCGAGTCGGCGAATCGACGTCCGCCCAGGTCGCCGCCCAAAGCGGCCAGCGACAACCCCAGCCCCTCGACGTAGCGTTTCAAGTGACGCCGGCCGCTGTCGCTCAACGCCTCGGGCGAGACTTCCCGACCCGTCGCGGACAGTTCGACCGGGCGAAATCCGAGCTCGGCCGCCTGTCGCAACCCGTCCCGCGCCGGTCGACGAAAGCCGTCCACCTCAACCCCGATGGAAATCAAGGACATGCGAATTCAATCCCCCTGATTCAGCCGGTGCCGGGATCGTGAGCGTCGGCGTGAAGCCAATCGCCTGGGCATGTTGACCGGCTGAGATCGCCTTAATGACTAATTCCCAATGACGAATGACGAAAGAATGTCGAATGACCAATGACGAAGCCCGGCGGTGACCGCTCGCGATACGTCCTTCGGGTTTCGGGCTTCGGGCTTCGGGCTTGGTCATTCTTTCGTCATTGGGTATTTTGTCATTCGACATTACCGCCGCGAATCACATATGTTCGCGTGGTGCCATCCGCGAGAAGTGTACCCTAGCTCGACGCGCCCCCGCCACCGCCGCCACCGCCGCCGCCGGGCGCGGCCGGTTTTTTCTTGGGTTTCTTGAGCGTGCGCCATTGGAGCCAGGTCGACGTGGCAATGCCGAACAGCAACGTCCAGCCGACCCAGTCGGTGTGGGCGAGGTAGTTCTGCTCCGAGGCGGGGTCCGCGGTCATCGACCCGGTGATGACCGAGACCGCCAGCAGGATCGTACCGATCGTCGAGGTCCACAGCGCCGAGGAGAACATCGGCGCGAGCGAGCCGAATACCAGCCCCGCCACCGCCGCCGACCCGGTCATCAGCGAGAGGTGCATCTTCCACTTCGCCTCGCTCCGCGTGAACGACTCCCAGAACCGCGATAAATATTCGCCGGGTGGAGTATGTTGAAGGCGCATCTGGTGCAACGCGCCGACGCTGAGTTCCACGTCGCCGATCGGGGTCGATTGGACTGCACGATTGAACTCGTGAAATGAGGGCATCACCGTATGCCCGCCGTAGATGGTCAAGACCACCAGGGTGAGCAAGATGGCCGAACCCACCCCGACCCACACGCGGTAGAGCACGTTGCCGACATACGCGAGCAGGAGCGTGCCGACGGTGACCGTGGCAATCGGCGGCAGCGGCGTGCGGCTTCCGAGGTAGATGCCGACCAACGCACCGAGTACACCGAAGATTGCGGTGGCGATGGTGCGGATCGACTTCGCGCCTCCCAGGCAGAGGGCGAGTCCGATAACTCCGGTGGCGAGTACGATCGGCAGGGCGCTGGGGAGATCGTCGCGGGAAATGTGGTAGCGACACATATCGACGATGGTGCGTACGTTCTGGTTCAACATGGCGGTCTCACTGCGGCGGCGCAACGGCGTACAGGTACTCGCCGCGGCCCCCTACTCGCCGCGGCCCCCTACTCACCGCGGGCGGTACTGCCCATCCCGGTCGATCGAGCCCGGCCGATCCGGTCCTTGCCCTTGGTGAGGTTCACCCACGCCCGGTTCGTGTCGACCTGTTTGAATTGTCGGTATATCCGCCGCAGCAGGGCGATTTTTTGGCCCGCATCGGGCTCCTCGATCTCCTCTCCGGGGGCGAATCCCCAGAGAATTTCGTTCCCGTTGCCGGTTACCAGCTTGATGTGCGGGCTCAGGCGGCTGCCCCGCCCCCCGTAGTTGGCGAACGACATGCTCGCGATTTGATCGGCATAGGGCTCGTCGATCAGCATCGACGCCAGCCGGACCGCCGCCACGATGTCGTCACCGGCCCAGAGATCCCCGACCGCCGGGGCCGGGGTCTCGATCCCGTCGACCCATATCAGCGTCTTGTTCTCGCCCGGAAGCACCGGAACCCGGACCGACGCGGCATCGATCCAGGCGACCTGCTCATGCCGCTGAATTGCGGCAATCGGGCGGCGATACACGCACAGAATCGACACCTCGCCGCCGTGTCGCTTTTCCACCCGAACCACCTGCTGCACCCAGGGGTTTTGACGCAGGTCGCCGGCCACCTCTTCGACCAGCCGGTCGTCCAGGAGCGATCGGTTCCGATAGGATTCCAATCCGCCGAGAATTTCCTGCTCGAGCGGAAGATCCGCGAACCAGGCGGGCGGATTGACCAGCCGAAACGACAGCCCGGTCGAATAAGCCGGCATGGCGCGGACATGCTCATCGAGCCGGTCGAGCCCTAGCCCCGAGCCGACGACCACAATCGCCAGGACCAGAGCGGTCAGACCGCGTCGCAGCCAGAGCCGCCACGGGCTGCCGGCCAGGGTCTGGAACCAGCGATAGAGGGCTCGCCCGTCCCACGGATCGGACGCGGCGGACTTGGCCTTGCTTCGACCTTTCTTCCTCGCCAATTCGGCCTCCTTACCGATGCACCACACGGTTTTCCGCGAGGGCGGAGCCTTCCGCGGTGGTGGGATCCTTCCCAACCTATGCGTGACGCGCCAGCGCCAGCTCGACGATGCGGTCGCACAGCGCGGCGAAGTCGATGCCGGCACGTCCCGCCGCCTTGGGCAGCAGCGAATGATCCGTGAATCCCGGAATCGTGTTGACTTCCAGTATGTATGGATCGTCGTGCACCGCGTCGATCATCCAGTCGACCCGCGAAAAATCGCGACAGCCCAGCGATCGATGCGCGGCCAGGCTCAATCCGCGGATCCGATCCAGCAACTCCGGCGCCGCGTCGAGGTCGAACAGGTAGTCGGTATCGTCATCCTGGTACTTGGCGGCGTAGTCGTAGAACTTGCGTTGGGTGCGGATCTCGATCGGGGGCAAGGTCTCGTCGCCGAGAATGCCCACCGTCAACTCGCGTCCGGCAATGTACTCCTCGATCAGAAACCCGCCGTGCTCGTCGAGGAGCTGCTGACCCAGTCGGTGAGCCGCGTCGGCGTCGGTCGCCACGTAGCAGCCGATGCTGCTGCCCTGGTCGATCGGCTTGAGCACCACCGGCGGCGTCCATTCGCTCACCGCTTGCGCCCACCGGTCCGGCAAGGCTACGTCGAATCGCGGCGTCGGAATGCCGACCTCGACGAATCGGCGCTTCGAGGCCACCTTGTCCATCGCCAGGGCCGACGCGTCGGCACCCGAACCACAGAACGGCAACCCACGCTGTTCGAGAATCCGCTGAAGCTGACCGTCCTCACCAAACGTACCGTGCAAGGCGACGAAGATGACATCCGCGTCGGCATCCAGCGCCGACAGGTCGGTAGGTGAGATATCCGCCTGCTTCACGACGTGGCCGATCGACGTCAGCGCAGCCGCGACGGCGCGCCCGCTCTTGAGGCTCACCTCGCGCTCGGCACTGGGACCGCCGCGCAATACGGTGATCCGTCGCGGCGTCACCGCGACCGCGCGGGTCGCCTGGGGAGCGACAGGGGTGATGACGGTCTGTGCCATGACCGATCGTTGCATCCTTGCCGTGGGCCCGGACATTTACCACACCTCGATTTCGAGTTCGAGGTCGACGTCGAACTCGCGGGCGACACCGGTGCGCACCCGGTCGATCAGCGTTTGCACATCGACCGCCCGCGCGCCCTCGCGGGCGACGATGAAGTTCGCATGCCGTTCGGACACCTGCGCGCCGCCGCAACGGAGTCCCTTCAAGCCGGCACGTTCGATCAACGCACCGGCCGACCCATCGGGCGGGTTCTTGAAGATGCACCCGGTGCTGCGCTCGGCCAGCGGCTGAGTATCCTTCTTGTACTGCCAGATCTCGCGGAGTCGCTCACGCAGGACCGCGGGTTCGACCGGTTCCAGCTCGAACTCGGCCCCGATGATGATCACGTCGCGCAAATTGCTCCAGCGATACCGGAACTCCAGCGCGTCGAGTTCGCGCACGTGAACTCGGCCATGATAATCAAGGCAGGTCACGCGGGTCACGCATTGACTGATCGCGCCGTAGCGGCCGCCGGCGTGTCCACGCAAGCAACCGCCGATGCTGCCGGGAATGCCCGCCATGCATTCGAGTCCGGCCAGGCCCCGCCGGGCCGTGTCAACCACGACCCGCATCATATCCGCACCGCCGTCGGCGATCAGGCGATTGTTCTCGTAGCGGCGACCCGACACGCCCGGATGGTCGAGGCGCAATACGATGCCGTCGACACCGTGGTCGTTGACCAGCAGGTTCGCTCCGCGGCCTATCGGCCGAACCGGGATACCCTCGTCGGCGGCGCGACGAACGATCTCGCACAGCTCCTCGACGCTTCGCGGCCGCACCAGCCAGCGGGCCGTCCCGCCCATGCCGTACCAGGTCAACGGACCCAGCGCGCCGCGCTCTTCAGTGATCGGCTCGAAGCCTGTTCGCCAACTCATCCGCCACTTTCCAGATGTCACCCGCCCCCATGGTGATCACCACGTCGCCGTCGCGGGTCGCTTCGGCGAGTTGGTTCACGATATCCTGAAATGCCCGCACGTGTCGGGCCCGGCCGCCTTTCTTGCTAATCCGCGTCACGAGGTCGTCGGCGCCGACCAGGTCTCGCTCGGCCACGTCGTCGCGCACGAAGTAAATGTCGGGCACGATGACTTCGTCCACGTTGGTGAGGCTGTCCGCGAATTCGTCGAGGAACGCCCGCGTGCGCGAGTGCTGGTGCGGCTGAAACACCACGCGGAGTTTGCGCGGTGCATAGTGCTCGCGGGCGGCGGTGAGGGTGGCGGCCACTTCGGTCGGATGATGCGCGTAGTCGTCGAGAATGGTCACCCCGCCGGCGTCGCCCATGAGCGTGAGGCGTCGCGAAGCGCCGTCGAACGTACGCAGCGCCGTGCCGATGCGCTTCGGAGCGACGCCGCAATGATGCGCCAACGCCGCGGCGGCCAGGGCGTTGTAGACATGATGGCGTCCGGGCAGGCGTAGTGTGGTCGTCGCGATCCGTGTGCCGTCGTGGGCGATGGCGAACGAGAAGCAGCCGCGCTCGTTGACCAGGTCGACCGCGCGCCAGGTCGAAGGGTGGTCGATCCCGATCGTCTTGACGGTGGCCTCGACCCGGTCGGCCAGTTGCCAGGTGCGCGGGTCGTCGCGATTGAGCAGCATCACACCCGTCTTATCGGTGCGGCGGGCGAAATCGGCGAAGGCTTCGTCGATCTCGTCCGTCCTATCGTAGTAATCGAGATGATCCTCTTCGACGTTGAGGATGACGCCGAAGTGGAAGTTCAGGCCGAGGAACGACCGGTCATATTCGCACGCCTCGGCTACGAAATGCTCCCCGCCGCCGACCGCGGCCCCGCCCCCGAGTTGGGGCACGTTCGCGCCGATGACGAAGGTCGGGTCGAGCCCGGCCTGGCGCAACAAATAGGTCGTCCAAGCGGTGGTCGTGCTCTTGCCGTGGGTGCCCGCCACCGCGACGCCGACGCGTTCGGCCATCAACCGGCCTAGGAGCTGCGCATATTTGAGGACCTCACCGCCGATCGCTCGGGCTTCGACGAGCTGTCGGTGTGACGCCGGCACCGCCGACGAAACGACCACCAGCTCCACCCCGTCCGGCAAGGGTCCGGGTTGCTCCGCGATTTCGACGGTCGTTCCCGACCGGGCCAGACGTGTGGTCACCGCCGACGCGATCCGGTCGGTGCCGCTGACACGGGCGCCATAGTGGCTGAGCACCTCGGCGAGCCCGCTCATCCCGCAGCCGCCGATGCCGATCATGTGCACCCGCCGACCCGCGAAACGCGATGGCGGCGCGACCGGTTCGATTTCCGGCACCCGTGCCGGTGTGGCCGATGTACGTACTGCAAATGCCATTGAATTCAATAAGCGAGGACGAAAACCATCTTACCGCGAACCGCACCACCAAGCCGGCCGCATGGTAAGACATCACGAGCCCGGTCTCAAGCAACACCAGCGGTGCCGCGGCGACATACCACCTCCCTGGTTGCGTGCGCACCTCTTTATGACTATCGGGGGAATTCGGGCAAACTCTTGAGATTGGGTAAGCCGGACCAGAGCCCAAGCCGCACACGCGGGGTACGCTCATCCGGGCAGGATCGAACGGCGCGCGTCGTACAACCTCCGGGGGGCCGTGACAGATCAGGCGGTACTGTGTGTGCCACGGCTGTGTCAGCAGTGCTCCTACCAAGCGTCATTGCCCTGTTCTCCACTGCTGTCACAGCAGTGGCACAAGGTACCGCAGGGTTTTCTGGGTCGCCAAATGTCTCACGCACCCAAACCCGGGCGCCGCAACCCGCCTTGATTGCATCGCCTGTACTGGACACATACAATCGCTACGAATGGAACCGCCACCCCATCAAGAGCCGGGACTGGACGATCGCGGCTTTCCCCGAGCTGACGAAAGCGGCGACGTCGACCTGAACCAGATAGAACAAAACCTGCGTCTCACGCCCGCCGAGCGACTCCGCCGCGCCGAGGCGGTCCGGGAATTCACCGAAGCCGCTCGCCGCGATAGAATCCGCCGCTATGGATTCGATCCTGCAGACGCTGGAGCGCCTGAATAAGTCGGGCGTCGAGTATGTTCTCATCGGCGGCATGGCCGCCCGCGTGCACGGCTCATCGGTCAACACGGACGACGTCGACATCTGCATCCTCGCCCGCGACGAACATTTTCAGCGCATCGTCGAGTCGTTCGCGGACGTGCACCCGCGTTTCCGCATGCAGCCCAATCAACCGCCCGTTACGCCCGATCATCCCTGGCTCAGCGGTATCAAGAACTTGTATCTGCACACCGATCTCGGCCAACTGGACGTGCTCGGCGAACTTCCCGGCATCGGCGGCTACGAAGCCATTCGCGACCGAACCGTCGCTGTCGACCTTGACGCCACCCCGTGCCGGGTGCTGGACATTCCGACGCTCATCGAGGCCAAGCAGCATGCGGGCCGGCCGAAAGATCACCAGGCAATTCTGGAACTTCAATATATTCTCAGTCGCATAGAAGACTCGAACCAAGCTGAGCGCGAAATCAGCGGCGATTGACCAGGGTGAGGACGTCCTTGGCGACTTCGTCGGCGGCGTCGGGCCGGCCCATCGCGCGGGCGGCGTCGGCCATGTTTTCCAGGCGGTCGCGGTCGGCCATCAACGCTTCGAGCACCGGTCCGAGGCGCGCGGCGTTGTCGGACGGATCGATCCGGTCGGGGATCAGGACGGCGGCGTTGCGTTCGACGAGTTCGTTGGCGTTGGCGGTTTGGTGCCGGTCACGACCGAAGGGGTAGGGCATGAGCACGGCGGGCCGGCCCACCGCGCTCAGCTCGGCCAAGGTCGACGCGCCGGCGCGGGACACGACGAGATCGGCGGCGATGATCGCATCGGCCATCGCGTCACAGAACGGCAACGCGACGCCCGACACCGCCGCCGACAAATATACCCCGCGCACCCGCTGCAGATCGAGTTCGCCGGTCAGGTGCAGGATCTGCCACCCGTCGCAACGGGCGATCGTTTCGGCGAGTCGGATCATCGCTTCGTTGATCGTGCGCGCACCTTGCGAAGCGCCGGTGACCAGCAGCGTCTTGCGGTTCGGATCCAGTTCGAGCCGTTTCGCCGCCGCGGCGCGATCGCCGTCTTGAAAGGCCGAGCGCACCGGACAGCCGGTCACCCGCACCATACCCGCCCGCGGAAACAAGCTCGTCGTGCTTTCCCATTGCACCATCACCGCATCGGCGTGCGGGCCGAGATATCGATTGGCTCGGCCCGGGATCGCGTCGGGGTTCAGCAACACGCGACGGACGCCGAATCGCCGGGCCACGCGCACCGGCGGCAGCGACCCGTATCCCCCGGTGCCGACGACCACCGACGGGCGTCGAACTCGCCACGCGCGTCGACAGAGCCGGTGTGACGCGACCCAACCGGAAAGGAATTGCGGGAACTTCAACGGTGTGCGGGGTAAGGGGCGAATCGGCTGGGCGATGCGCGACCAGTCGGTGGCGGCGAGGATCTGTGAATCGATCGGTCGGTTCGTGGTGTAGAACGCGATGTCGACGTCATCGCGTCGGCGCGCGATCGCATCGGCCACCGCCAAGGCGGGAAACAGGTGACCGCCGGTTCCACCCGCGGCGAACACCACCAGCGGTCGTTCGGTCATAGCAGTGTTCCCGTGCGTTTCAGACGGCCAGCGCGTTTCAGACGGCCCGTGCGTTTCAAACGGCATGCGCAACCCGGGATCCGAGCCGCGAGCGCAAGCGAGCGGGTTCTACTTCTTCGTCCGCCGGCGAAGGACTCCGCGCAACATTGGCAACGAGCCCGACCGACAAGCCGAGAATCAGCAACCCCGACCCACCGGCCGAGACCAGCGGCAGGGCGATGCCGGTCGTCGGCAACGAGACGGTCACCACACCGATGTTCATCGCCGCCTGCATGCCCATCATCAGCATCACGCCGAGCACGATATACCGGCCAAGGTCGTCGGCCGCGTGCCGGAGCGCGTTGCGCCCGCACCACAACAGCGCAAGAAAAAGCCCGATGACCAGCGCGCCGCCGGCGAACCCCAACTCTTCGCAAATGATCGCGTAGATAAAATCGGTGTCTCCTTCGGGTAGGTACCCGAGCTTCTGCACTCCCATGCCGACACCTTTGCCCTGCCAACCGCCCGAGATGATGGTGAGCAGCGACTGCACGGCCTGGTAGCCCGTGGTGCGCGGCGTGGCCCAGATGTCGGTGAAGCTCATCAACCGTTCGACGCGGTAGGGTTTGCTGATGATCATCGCGGCGAACGTGATTACACCCGGCAAGGCGAGCAGGATCAGGTGCATGATGCGCGCTCCGCCGGCGATGAGCAGGGCGACACCCACCGCGGCGAGGAGGGCGGCGGTGCCGAGGTCTTCCGCCCCGACCATGCCGACCAATATCCCGAGCACAACGCAGGCCGGGAACAAACCCTTCCAGAAGCGGCGCATGTCGGTCGTCGGCCTGGTCATCCACACGGCGAGGAACAGCACCAGCGTGAGCTTGGCCAACTCGGAGGGTTGAAACTGGAGTCCCGCACCGGGCGATCCGATGCGAATCCAGCGCTGCGCGCCGTTGCGTTCCAGCCCGATTCCCGGGACGTAGACCAGCACCAGCGCTACGATGGTCAGCAGCAAAAGCCAACCGGCCGGGTGAATCAGCATCCCCGAACGTGCCCGCCACCAGCGGTAGGGGAACCGAGCCGCGATCAGCATGACCGCCACCGCCGCGGTCGCGAAGCCGACTTGCCGCAGCGGTTTGGATTGGCTGAACTGCCGGTAGTCGAGATCGTCGGTCCGCAGCAAGGTCGCGTCGAGGTTGGCGGTGGCCGAAAAGACCATCACCGACCCGATCGCCATCAACGCCATCGCCACCACGATCAGCGACCGTGACGTGCTTATCCTCGACGAAATCGAACCTGCGATCATCGTGCTACCTCAGCTTGATCGTGAGCAGCGAGAAGGCCGCGAAGATCGCCGCCACCAACCAGAACCGCATCACGGTCTGCGTTTCCGTCCAGCCGCCCAGATGAAAATGATGGTGAATCGGAGCCATGCGGAAGATTCTCTTGCCGCCGGTCGACTTGAAGTAGCCGACCTGCAGAATCACCGACATGGCCTCGATCACGAACACGCCGCCGACGATGAAGAGCATCAACTCCTGTCGCGTGGCCAGGGCGACGTACCCGATGACCCCGCCCAAGGGCAGCGACCCGGTGTCGCCCATGAACACCTGCGCGGGATGGCAGTTGTACCAGAGGAACCCGAGACACGAGCCGACGATCGCCCCGCACAGAATCGCCAGCTCACCGGTCATGGGAATGTGGGGCAGGAGCAGTCGCTGCGCCCACGACGCGTCGCCGACCAGAGCGCTGAGCACCATGAACACGAAGCTGCACAGCACGACGCAGCCGGCCGCGAGTCCGTCCATGCCGTCGGTGAGGTTCACCGCGTTCGACGTGCCCGCCATCACGATCACGGTGACGATCATGGCCACGGGAATGCCCATGCGAATCCCGCTCTTGTAGAACGGTACGCTCAGCACCTTGAATGTTTCAACGGGATCGGTCTCCGGGTTCACCACCGCGTACGCCTCGTTGCGACTGCCGTAGCGGTACATGAAGTAGCCGAGCAGCACCCCCAAGGCGATCTGAAAGAGCAGCTTTTCGTAGGCGTACAAGCCGTGACGGGAACCGGTCCGCCGCACCGAGGTCAGCTTGAGCCAGTCGTCCATCCCGCCCAGCGCCGCGAGCCAGAGCAGGCCGAACAGACCCATGCGTACGTAGAAGTTGCTCAGGTTCGCCAACAGCAGCACCGACACCAGGATCGCCGCGGTGACCACCACGCCGCCCATCGTCGGGGTGTGGGCCTTGTGCTTCGAGAGTTCGTTCATGGTGACGTGGTCGAACTCGGGATTGTCGCCGACCTTCAAGCGCACCAGGACGCGGATCACCCGCGGCGTCGCCCAGAAGACGAAGAAGAACCCGACCAGCAGCGCGAACGTGGCCCGGAACAGTACGTTTTGATACACGTACGATTCGCCGGCCAGCCACCAATCGAACAGGTGATAGAGCACGTCTTCGCGGGTCCTGTCGCGTCAGATCAGGGTGAAGCCTTGACGCGCGTCCGAGCCGGGGCGCGTTTTCGCGTCGGTTTGGGTGTCGTGGACGGTCCCGGCGATTCGGTCGCGGCGCGCTCGGCCCATTGGATCACCGCCTCGACCACACGTTCGAGCGCGACGGCGCGCGATCCTTTGATCAGTACCTGATCGTCGCGTTTCAGCAGTCCCGGCACTTCGGCGACGGCTTCGTTCGTGGTGGCGTACGCGACCAGCTTGGGACGACCGCGTCGCGATCGTCCGTTGTCGCGCAGCGCCTCCCGGGCCGCCGACACCACCGTTTCGGCTTGTTCGCCGATCGCCACCAGCAGGCCGAGCGGCATACCGACCGCCTGGCGTCCCAGCCACGCATGCCAGTATTCGCTCCGGTCGCCCAACTCCGCCATGTCGCCGACCACGAGCACGCGCCGACCCGGCGAACCGGCGGCACGAAGCACGTCGAGTGCCGCTTCCATGCTCCCCGGATTCGCGTTGTAGGCGTCGTTGATGATGTCGAGTCGGCCGACACGCGTGCGCTCGACCCGCATCGCCGGCGGCGTATAGCTCTCGAACCGCTCGGCGATCTGCTCCTCGGTCATGCCCAACCGGCGGGCGACGGCGAACGCCGCCACCGCGTTGAGCGCGTTATGTCGTCCGGTCGCCGGCAAGTTCAGCGCGATGCGCCCGTTGATCTCCAGCCGCAACCGATCGCCGTCCTGCCGCCACGATGTCATCCGCAGGTCCGCCTGCTCGCACGTACCGTAGGTCAACAGGGACGGCTTGCCGCCGCGTGCTGCGTCGATCGCATCCTCGTCGCTGAGCACGCATTGACGCAGCGCCTCGCGATCGATGTTGACCACGGCCAGGCCGCCTCGACGCAGGTGCTTGAGCAGCGACGCTTTTTCAATCGCCACCCCGTGTACGTCGCGCAACTGTTCGACGTGCGCTTCGGCCACCCCGGTGATCACCGCGACCGACGGAGTGACCAACGCGCCGAGCCGATCGATCTCGCCCGGTGCGCTGGTGCCGATCTCGACCACCACGTATTCGTCGGCCACCTCGGCCGACAGCAGCGTCAGCGGTACGCCGATGTGGTTGTTGAAACTCTTGCGACTCGCACTGCCCTTGCGACTGCCGGCGAGAACGTGCGCGATCATCGACTTGGTCGTCGTTTTGCCGTTGCTGCCGGTGATGGCGATGACCGTGCCCGACAACTGTTGCCGATAGAACTGAGCGAGGCGACCCAGTGCGGCCACCGTATCGGTGACCATGAGCAGCCCCTTGCCCGTCGGAGCGTGGCCGCCTTGCCATCGCGTACGCTCGACCACGGCGCCGCAGGCGGTCTTGAGTGCCGCGTCCACGAACGCATGGCCGTCGAAGCGCGGCCCGGGAATGGCGAAGAACAGGTTGCCCGCAGCCACGGTGCGCGAGTCGGTCGATACGCCGGTTACGCGTACGGGCTGGATCTCGCCGACCGGTTTGGCGCCGATGGCGGGCACGATTTCGTCAAGGATCAACGGTGTCATCCCGTCGCGGCCCTCCCACCGGCACGACGCCGGCGCAACGCTTCGACCGCGACCTGTCGATCGTTGAACGGCAGGTACTCGGTGCCGATGATTTGGTAGGTCTCGTGCCCCTTGCCCGCAAGCAGCACCACGTCGCCGGGGCCGCCGTGATCGATCGCCAGATCGATCGCGTTGCGGCGGTCCGGCTCGACCAGGACGCGCGGTCGGTCCACCGGATCGACGCCGGTCAAAACGTCGTCGAGAATGCGCTGCGGGGATTCGGTGCGTGGGTTGTCGTTGGTGACCACGATCTCGTCGGCCAGTTGCGCGGCCACCCGGCCCATGCGCGGTCGCTTGGTCGCATCACGATCACCGCCGCAGCCGAACACGACGATCAGCCGTCGTTTCGTGATCGGGCGAACCGCTTCGAGCACGTTGCGCAACGCGTCATCGGTATGTGCGTAATCGACCAGCACCGTCGGAGACGATGCATCGATCTCGATGCGTTCCAGCCGTCCGGGCACGGGCTTGACCTGTTCGAGACCCTGCACCACGTCGTCCAGGTCGACGCCCACCGCCAGTGCCGCCGCGCCGGCGGCCAGTGCGTTGGCGACGTTGTGTCGACCCACCAACGGCAGGAACATTTCACGATGGCCGAGCGGCGTGCGAAGCGCGAACCGACTGCCGTGCTCGGCGCAGCGAACATTGTCCGCCCGCACGCCCGCGCCGGTACCGAACCCGAATCGCCACGGCTCGGCCCGCGTCGCGCCGAGCATGACGTCACCGGCTGGGTCGTCCGCGTTGATGATCGCCGCGGCGTCGTCAGGCAGGTCGTCGAACAACCGTTTCTTCGCGTTGCGGTAATGATCGACGGTGGCGTGGTAGTCACGATGATCGCCGGTCAGATTGGTGAACACGCCGGCCCTGAACCGTACGCCGGCGCAGCGATGTTGATCGAGGGCGTGGCTCGAAGCTTCCATGACCGCCCAGCTCGCGCCGTGTTGTGCCGCTTCGACCAGATGTTGACTCAACTCGACCGCGGGCGGCGTCGTCAACGACGCTTCACACGACCGGCCGACCAGATCGACCTCGACCGTACCGATCAACGCACACCGGGTGCTCGTCGTCTCGAGCACGGCCCGGAGCAGGTGACACACCGTCGACTTGCCGTTCGTACCGGTCACCCCGATGACGCGCAACCCTGAGTCTTGCTGAACGACGTCGAGTCCGTAGAAAACGGCGGAGAGTTGGGCGAGCGCCCGACGCGCGTCCGGCACGATGCACAGCGACACGTCAGACGGTACCGACACGTCTCGTTCGGCGACGATCGCGCATGCCCCGGCCGAGATCGCCATGGGAATGTAGTCGTGGCCGTCGCTCTGCGTCCCGACCGCCGCGACAAAACAGTCACCGGCGGTCACCGCCCGCGAGTCGCAGGTGATTCCCGTGATCGAGACCTCGCCGATCGCCGAGTGATCCAGCTCGGGCATCGCGCGGACCAGCACGCGCGTCAAGGATTGTTGCGCAACGTCACGGTGCGCGGTCGCAAGGGTCATGTGACTCCGTTCCCTACTGACACCTTAACGCCCCGTGATCATTCGCCGTGGGCGCTTCATGCGCGTCGCATTCTAACCGGTGAACAGACACGCCGCTACGGGTATGTCCGATAATATCACGCTGCGTGGTGCCGTGCGATGTTTTGTCCGCCATAATAATCGCCGCCCGGGGGTGTCCGCACGACGCATGCGAACACACCCCGGGCAACGCTGGGAACCACAGTCCGCGATCCGTCAAGTCCGCGATCCGTCACTGTCGCGGGGCCGTCGACGCCACCTGCAGCCGACTCGACTCATGGGTGCCGGCCGACTTGTCGCCGGGCACGCCGAGGTACGCGAGCGACTTGGCCACGATCTCCTTCGCCGCCGGTGCCGACACCCGGCCACCGGTATACACCGCGCCCTTCGGACGATGGATCATCACCAGCACCGCCACCTCGGGGTCGGCGGCCGGCGCGGCGCAAACGAACGACGCCACGTGGGCATTTCGTTCGTAACCCCGTCCGTCCTTGCGCGCGATCTGGGCCGTGCCCGTCTTGCCGATGACCTGCCAGCGCTCGAGTTGCGCCCGACGCCCCGTGCCTTCGTTGATCACCTTGGCCAACACCGACCGCGTACTCCGGATTACCGGTTCGGGCAGCACGCGCCGCAGGATCACCGGCTCGCTGCGATCCTCGATCACCCGCCCGTCGACATCCAGCAGGCTCTTGACCACCCGCGGCTGGACCAACAGACCACCGTTGGCAAACACACTGAACGCCCGTACCAATTGAATCGGCGTAACCGAAATCTCCTGGCCCATCGGAATCGAGCCGGTCGAATAATGGGTCCAGGAGCTGAATCGCCTCACGATCCCCGGCCCTTCGCCGATCAGGTCGATGCCCGTCGTTTCGCCGAACCCGAAATTACGCACCGCGGCGTGTAGTCGCTCATTGCCCAGCCGTTCACCGATCTTCGCCATGCCGATATTGCTCGACTTGACGATCACCGTCTCGAACGGCAGGCCGCCGTAGGCATGCATGTCCAGGATGCGCCGCCGGCCCATCATGAACATGCCGTTTTCGCAGAAGATGTTCTCGTTCCAGCGTACCGCCTCCTCGTGGATGGCGGTGGCGGCGATGAAGGGCTTGAACGTGCTGCCCGGCTCGACCGGGTCGGTCAAGGCCTGGTTGCGTCGCGCGCCCTTCGGACTGTCCTGCGGCCGGGCGGGGTCGTATTTCGGCCAGCAGGCCAGACCCAATACGTCTCCCGTCTTCGGCGCAAGCACAATGGCCACGCCGCTGGGGGCGTTGTATTTTCCGACCGCGTCGGCCAGCTCGGTTTCGACGATGGATTGAATCGTCGCATCGATGGTCAGCACGACATGCCGCCCGTCGCGCGGCGGTCGGTAGCCGTCCGGCCGGAGCCAGATCCACCGTCGGGCCGCATCGTTCACGCTGCGAACATAACCGTTATGACCGGCGAGTAACTGGTCGTGCTGGGCTTCCACGCCCTCCAGACCGTGGCCTTCGTCCCCGACGAAACCGAGGATGTGACAGGCCAGACTACCCATCGGATAACGACGGCGCGAGTCGGCTTGCATATCGATGCCCCGCTCGCGCAACGCGCTGACGGCTTGCCCGTCCACCTCGTCGACATGCCGCTTGAGTCGAACGTACCGCGTCCCGGGCCGCTTCTTGACGGCCTGTTGAATCCGCTCGACGACCTCGGCGGCGGTCATGTCCAGGATCGGGGCGACGCGTTCGGCCGTCGCGTAGAGGTCGTCGATGAGGGTCGGGTCGGCGTAAACGGTTTGCGCTTCGTCGCTCCCGGCGAGAATCCGGCCACGACGATCGAGAATCATGCCGCGCCGTGCGGGGAGGCTGTGTTGTCCTTTTTGTTGCCGAGCGACGATCGGTTCGAGACGGGGTCGCATCGCCCCCTGAATGTACGCCAGCCGGCCCAACAGACCCAGCAGTCCCACCGCCACGAGCACGATCAGCACTTCGGCGGTTCGCGGTCGACCGCGGGGCTCGGGCAGGTCCATCACCTCGGACCGACCGGTGCTCCCCTGACCTGTCGCACGTTGCCGACCTGCCAACTGTCCATCCTTGCGTTGCTTGTCCTCGCGTCGTCGCGCGCCTCCATGCGCGCTACGGTCAGTTGCGGATCCGCCGGGATGCGACCGCGCGTTCGGGACGGTCCTGCCCCGCGTCATGCGGGGGCATCACCACCAGGTCGAGTTGCTCGGCACGGCTGCGGATGCGCTCGGGCGCGGACAGCCGGGCCTTCTCCAGTTGATGCGACCACAAGGTTTGTTGCAGGCGGGTTTGCTCGGCCTGCAGACGTTGAATCCGATGCACCTGCTGCACTTGCCGGGCACGAAGATGAACCGTTGCCAGCCCGATCACCGCGAGCCCCAACAGCACCACCGCCGCGCGGGGTATGTTCATGAATTCGGCCTTTCCCCGTCGCCGCCGGATGCGTTCCTCGGAATCTTGATCTTGTCGCCGGCCCGCAGCTTGGTCGGGTCGGCCAGGTTCGATTTATTCAGGTCGTGAATTTCCCGCCAACGGCGCGAACTGCCGAGCTTGCGCCGGGCGATGCCGTAGAGCGTGTCTTTCTCGCCGACTTCATACCACTGCCATCCGACCACCGGGCTGGACGCCACCGCGCCCGGCGTGTCCGTTCGCACCACGGGCGTGTCGAGCGGCTCCAACGACGGATTGACGGGAAGGGGAATCTCGCGCCGCAGGTCGACCGGATTAGGGGCGGCCTCGAACTGATCGCGCGGCGCCCAGACCGGGATCTTCAGACGCTGTCCCAGCTTGAGGTCGTCTCGAGTCTTGAGTTGGTCACGGTTGGCGGCGTAAATCTTGTCCACCGCTACTTTCTCACCCGTCGAATTATAGCGACGAGACAGGTTGAAGAGCGTGTCACCTTGAACAACGACGTGCTCACGATATTTGATCTGCCGGACCGGCGTCGGAACAACTTCGGGAGTCGGCTCGGGCTGGGCGGGAGTCGGCTCGGACACCGCGGCATCCGTGGTGATGATGGTTTCCACCGCCGGCGTGGGCACCGTAACCGGGGTCGGGATGATCTCCGGTTGCCGATCCATCGCCACGACGGGAGGTTCAATCGTCTCGGTTTCCGTCGGGACGATTTCACCCGTGACCGTCGGCCGTTCGATCGACTTTGTGGCGTTCGGATTATCGGGCGTGGTGCCGTCAGTGTTGGTGTCGGTGGTCGCCGATCCGGGCTCGTTCATCGCGACCGGTTCCGGTGGGATGTCGCCGGTCACGGCGTCCAGGTGAAGATCAACGACGTTGGTAGGATAGTCATGCGGAGGATCTCGGTGATCGGCCGCTCCCTTGTGCGACAACAGGATCGCAAAGACCACGATAAAACCGAGTCCCACCACCAGACCGATCTTCGTCTCACGCGTCATCCACGGGCTCCCATCGGCGAAAAGTTCAACGAGGTTCCATTTTCGTATCGGCGATCGGGTCGCGTTTGGTTTCAGCCGATTTGTCGGTTCGTCGCGCGACACGCATTTTTGCCGATCGTGCGCGCGGATTGGCGTCGCGTTCGGCTGGTGATGCGGTGATCGGCTTGCGCGTCACCACCTCGTACACACCGTCGGCACGGCGTCGGCGAAAGTCCGATTTGACCATCCGGTCTTCGGTGCTGTGAAAGCTGATGACGGCGATCCGGCCGCCCGGCGCGAGTCGATCCGGCGCCTTGGCGAGCAACTGCATCAGAACGTCGTCTTCGGCGTTGACGGCCGCCCGCAATGCGAGAAAGGTCCGCGTGGCGGGATGAATCCCATGGCGGTGCGACGTGGGGTCGGCGCCCATCGACGAACAGACGACCCGAGCCAGCCGCAGTGTGGTCGTGATCCGCTGTTCCCGTCGCGCCCGGCAGATTCCCCGTGCGATGCGCCGGCTCAAACGCTCCTGACTGTACTGGTAGATCAGATCCGCCAGCTCGGTTTCGTTCATCGCGTTGACCAGGTCGGCGGCGGTGGTCGAGGTCCGGTCATCCAGGCGCATGTCCAAAGGCCCGTCCGCCTGGAACGAAAACCCGCGACGGGGATCGTCGATCTGGTTGGAGCTGGTGCCCAGGTCGGCCAGGATGGCGTCGACGTGATCGATCCCGCGCTCGTCGAGCACCGCATCGAATTCGGCGAAGTTGGCTCGCCGGCCGGTCCAGCGTTCGCCATGGTCGGCCAGGCGAGACCGTGCCGTTTCGAGGTTGCTCGCATCCACGTCGAGACCGATCATGATACCGGTGAACTCCGGGTCGGCCAGGATTGCGGCGGCATGCCCTCCGCAGCCCGTGGTGCAATCCAGCACGCACGCAGCGGTCGGCAGCTCGAGATGCGCGAGAACCTCGGCCGTCAGTACGGGTACATGTTGTTCAGAGGCATCCTTTGCGTGCACGATGCTGCTGAAGGTACCACAGATCAGCGCACGCACCGAACGACGAGAAGCGAACGGCAGCCACGCGAGGTGCGCAGTTGGGGGGGTGTCCTCCATGACACCCCGGACCACTGCGCGAGATGCTACCGCCTCTGGCTTCGGCGGGTACGATGATTTCAGGGACTCGGTCGAGCCCGATTCCCTGCGACGCAACGAACGGGCCGTCCTTGGCCCGAGCGTCCACGCCGCATGCTGCGTCAAAAAGCACGGGGCCGCCCTCATCCGTGAAGGCGGATCGTGTCCCCGTCGAGATAGGCATCCATGCCGCTCAGCTCTACCATCCCGCCATCGGGAAAAAGATCACGCATCCCCAATTCAAACCGGTCGGCCATCGACCGCGCGTACCTTCCCTGTTGCCCGGCCATGCGACGGGTTGGCCTTGCCCTGTCACGCTCGAGCGAGCGATTCGACTAACGCTGAAACCCACGATGAAGGGTCGACTTGCTGCTCATTGAGCCGCGATGACCCACCGACCATTTACCTGCCCAATGCCCCGATGCTTCCACCGATTTCGCCGTCGCCGCATCCGTGCGCGTCGACTTGTGATTGAGCAATTTCATGCTTCTCATTCCGCCTCATAAGCACGATTCCGAGCCTAGGTGTCCCGTGGCAGATTCTTTTCGAGGAAGACCCGGAAATCGGCCTTGTTCCATATCTCGATGTGATCCCCGGCTCCCGAGACGGTCACTTCGCGCTGAATCTTGAAATTTCGCAGCATGACCTCCGGTACCCGAACCCGACCCAGCTTGTCCAGCTCGAGTCGCCAGGCCATCGCGTAATACAGATGGTCGCGATCCATTCGCCGTGGGACGGCTATGCCGCCGCCGTAACGCTGGGCTGCGTTGGCCTCGAATACCCGGTCGCCCCACAATGCCAGCGTATTGGGCCGGTCGCCCGGAGCCAGATAGAACGCTACCCCGTCGATGGCCGGGTCCATCCGGGCCCGAAACGCCGCCGGCACCGAGAGCCGGTTTTTCGCGTCGATCGTGTGGTCGTAGTAACCCGTGTACAGCATGGGCTCGGCCGCTCGGTTGCCCGCTTGGTGTATGGCGTCCCTTGTTCATCCCGCCGTCGCATCCTTCAGGGGCAATCCGTTAGGACCGATAACCCACATCCATGTGTCTGGGGTGGGCTGACATGGGCAGACTATACACTATCCCCCACAACGTGGTCAAGTCAAAAATGCGCCGGCCGCGCGTTTTTGTTGCCGCGCACGTCTGGATTGCAGCACATTGAGTCTTGATTTGATTGTTTCCACGTCGTCAGCGGCCATGGCGAACTCCGACCACCTCATTACGCAAGTTTCGGTAAACAGGAAAGTTGGAGCATCGCGATACCCGTGCCGGTGATGGATTTCACATGTCCGTGAACGCCGAATCGAACTTCCAGCGCGAGGCAATGTCGCATGAGAGCCGCGCAAAAAATCTCAGGCCGATGGATTTTCATCTTGGGCTTGTTTCCCACGCAGGGTTGTAGCCGTCAGGGGTCGAGGATGGATCGATAGAGACGGTCATAGCGATCGGCGACGGCGGTCTGTCCGTGTCGTTCCCGTACAAGACGCCTTGCCGTCTCGACCAGGCGGCCGGCGCGATCGGGCTCGTCGAGTATCGTTTCAATCGCCGTTGCCAGCGCCTTGGCGTTCCGAGGCGGAACGATCAGGCCGGTTTGACCGTGCGTCACGATATCACGGCAGCCGGCGACGTCGGTGGTGACAATCGGTATGCCCGAGGCCATCGCTTCGAGCAGCACGGTGGGTAATCCCTCGGTATATGAAGGGAAAACGAAGATATCCGCCGCCGCCATCAGGGCGGGCACGTCCCGGCGGGCGCCAAGCAGCATCACCTGTTCATCCACCCCGTGCCGGGCGATGAGGGCTTCGACGGTTGGCCGATAGTCGCCATCCCCGACCAAGACGAGGCGGATGTCGCGTCGGGCGCGAAGCTGAGCCAATGCGGCAATCAGCTCCTCGAACCCTTTGACCGGGTCGAGCCGGCCGACCCAGAGCAGCATGGGCACGTCGTCGGGGACCCCGATCTCCGCTCGCGAAATCGGCTTGGCCGACATGAGCGGCTCGAGCTCGATGCCGCCCTCGACGACGGCGAGCCGGTGGGGGGGAATGTGCGCACGGTGCCGCAGATGCCGCACCACCGCCTCGGAGATACCCAGCTCGACGCGACATAGCCCGATGGTCAGCTTGTCCAGCCGGAGGTGCCAGGGGCGTTCGATCTCGACGGTGTGGATCTCGCAGACCACCCGGCCCACGGGCACCCCGGCCAACGGAGCGACCAGCCGGACCGCGAGGTTGGCGTGAAACAGCAGCCCGTGCAGGATGTCGGGCCGCCATTGACGCACCATGTGGGTCAGCCGTACCAACGCCCGGAGGTCGGCGGCGGATCGGGCCCCGCACGCGGCCGTTTCGACACCGGCGTCCCGCAGGTCGGCCGCCACCGGGCCTTCCGGGGCCAGCGAGACGATTTTGATGCAATACCGCTCCCGCGGGAGGTGCCGGACCAGCCGGAGCAGATGCAGCGGCGCACCCCCGACCTCGAGGTCGGTCACGACGATCATCACCCGGATCGGCGTCACCGGCCCGATGTTCGGTTGTCCAGGCCCGGCACCATCGCATTCCGCATTCCGCATTCCGCATTCGGGTATACTATTCCGTGTACGGGCACGTTTCATGAGACAGCTCGGCATCATCACGGCATGTCTGTTCGTCGGCACCGGTTTGTTCATCGGCACTGGGGCCGTCCGCGCTGACCCCGCTCCAGGTGCGAAGGCCGCCGCGGCTGAGCGAGCCGACGCCGGCATGCGCGTCCTGGTCGAGCTGCACGCCAAAGGGCTGGCCAGCCCCCACTGGGTTCGTCGCTGCTTCGGGGTCCAGTCCCTGGGCGACATTCCGCATCCCGACGCGGTCGGCCATCTGGTCCGGGCTCTCGATGATACGGATCATCGGGTGGTCGCGTTCGTCTTGCTCGAGTTGCTGATTCGCGATCGCGAAGTCCCGACCGACGCCTCGGCCGCTTTGGGTCGGGCGGTAACCAAGCTCATCCGCGGCGACCCGAGCAACCGCGTCCTTCTGCTGGCCCTGCTGGCGGCGGAACGACTGCCCGTCGCGCCCGAGGGCTATCACCCCGCTTGGAAGCGCGCGTTCTCGCGGATCACCGATCCACATAACCAGATCGAGCTCGGCAACGCGCTGATCAACGTGATCCGCGCGCGGCGTGACACTGAACTCGTCGACCTGCTGATCGGCAAGACCCGCCGACTCTCGAGCGCGAAAGGGTCCAAACACGTACAGCTCCTGGCGGCCCTGTTCGGCGACGCCCCGCGGAAGGACGTAACCTGGTCGCAATTCTGGACCCGCAACCGGGCGACCTACCGTTTCGGATCGACGGTGGGCACACGGTTCGCCGCGACGGTCGATGCGTACGTGGAGTCGCGGCGGCGGGAACTTCCGCCCGAGCACGGGACGCGAGAATACTTCGAGCAGTTCGAGGCCTACTTCGGCGAACTCTACGCCCAGGGGCTCGACGTGGTCTTCGTGTTCGATTCGACCGGGTCGATGCAACCGCTCATCAACGAGGTCAAGGAAAACATCCGCATGATGACCGAGCTGCTGTCGAGCGTGACGCGGGAGACGCGGGTCGGCTTGCTCACCTACCGCGACACGGCGGATTTCGACAGCAGTTACGTGACGCGCTACGTGGCGTTCACGAACCGGACCGCGCCGCTCGAGAAATGGATTCGTGGCATCCAGGCCGGCGGCGGGGGCGACGCGCCCGAGGCGGTGCTGTCCGCGATCGAGAAAACGCTCTCGGTCTATCGATGGCGCCAGCGCGTGAAGCGCATCATTACGCTGATCGGCGACGCGCCGCCGCACTTGGAAGACCGCAAACCGCTGCTGCGCCGATGTGGCGAGGCGGCGGCCGACGGGTACACGATCAACACCATCGCTCTGGCCCACGATCCGGAAACCGCGCTGACCTCGAGCGGGACGCGCCCGGATCCGGAGGTGGTCGCGCTGCTGGCCGAGGGCACGCGCCTGACCTTCGCCGAGATCGCCGAGGCGGGCAAGGGCAACGCCGTGGTCCAGCGCGAGATCGACCGCGTCGTCGCCGACATGCTCGAGACCGCCTTCGGCCAGGATTGGCAGGACGAGGTCGACCGTTTCGTCGAGGCCTACCTCCTGTTCAGCCGCTCCGACGTGGGCATCAACTCCCGTGACGGCGACCCCAACAGCGTCCGAGCCCGTGTGCTGCGGCGGTTGATCGGAGGGAAGTGAGCCTGACAAACTGCACGACTTCTACCTGATAATCCTCGGTCAAGCATTTTGCATCGATCCAAAGCCTGACCATCTGGCTCGTGTATTCGCAAAGCCCATCGGTATCCCTATGCGGTCGGCGATACTTCGACTTGATTAGAAAAAGGGTGTCCCGGTTCCGCAGATAGGCGGCGACACAGGGAAGCACCCAATAGTCCTATGAGCACCGATATCATAATAAGTCCCGCCATTGAGACGGCCGGAGCGTCTGAGGAATCGAGACTCAGATCAAGCGCAATCGCTACGGGGGTCCGCACGTCCGGTCCCCCCAACAATGTTACGCCGGTGCCGTCGAGGCTAGCACGTTGAATGGTCCGGAGCCTAATACCGGTTTGACGTGTCCAATACACTTCCTCAGTCAATAGGTCGAGTGCAATGCCCGAGACATTGCCGGTATTTGTCACTACGTCTTGCACGAGGGTGCCGTCCAAGTTGGCTCGTCGGATGCGCGAAGCGGAGAGATCAGTCCAGTAAAGTTTTCCCCCGGCAAGGTCGAGCGCGACATCGACAGGAATACTCCCGCTCAGTGCCACCAATACCTCCATGTTGGATCCATTCAGATCCGCTCGCCGGATCGTTTGTGAATCGTGGGTCTCCGTCCAATACATCTTGCCTCCGCTCGTATCGAGAGTGATTCGCCCGGGCGGTTCAAAAACTGAGCCATTTGTTGGATTGGTGTAGAGTACTTCCTGCCCCGTACCATCCCGGTTCGCCCGTACGATACGCAACTCATATGCGATGAGACTTACTTTGAATCGGTCGATCCAGTAAAGCTTGTTTGCCGACGCATCTACCGCAACGCCCCCGGGAGAAACCAATCCAACAAGCACATTTTCCAGGTGGGCTCCGTCAAAGTCGGCGCGTTGGATCTTTCCCAGACCGAAGTCGGAGTCCGCCCAGTAGATCTTTTGTTGTTCCATATCAATCGCAATCCCATCCGGTGACACAAAAACGCCGCTGAGAAGGTCGGTCACATTGGTTCCGTCCATCGTAGCGCGTTGGATCTTCATTGAATCCCGATCCGTCCAGTACATCTGTCCGCTACCGGCATCCAGCGCGAGTCCTACTGGATAAATCACGCTCGCGTCGACGAGAGTTTCTACCCCTGAACCATCGAGGTTGGCACGGCGGATTCTGTTGTCGGGAACATCGTTCCAGCCTGTCCAGTACATCTTGTTCCCCGACACATCGAGCACGAGCGTGTTGATGACAGTATCCAGGCCAGCTACCACATCTTCCACACCTGTGCCGTCCAGATTCGCCCGACGTATGTTATCAAGGCCGACACCAACATCCTGAGCCCAATACATCTTGCCGCCGAGCAGATCCAGCGCGATGGTTGACGGGGCGTTGTTGCCCAACCCGGATACGAGAACTTCCTGGCTCGTACCATCTAGGTTGGCACGCCGGATCTCCGCGCTGAATGATGACCCGAAATCCGTCCAGTAGACCTTGCCCCCTGCAACATCCAGGGCGATCGCGCCGATCCTTCCCGGGGTCGTGAGTATATCAATGAGATTGGTCTGTCCGTCTAAGTTCACGCGCCGAAGAGTGCTTCCTCCGCGATTGGCATAGTAGATTTTCTGCCCCACAGGATCCAAAGAGATCGCAGTTACAAGGACGTTACCGAACCGGATTTCTTCATATGAGCTTCCATCGACGTTTGCGCGATAGAGACTCTCCCGATCGCCCCAATACATCTTGCCCGCACCCAGGTCCAGCACGATAGTGCGGGGCGAGGCGAGCGGTGAGACGACGACATCTTCCCTATTTCCACCGTTTAGGTCCGCGCGCATGATCTTGCCGGCACCAGGATCAGTCCAATACATCTTGGCTGCGTGGGCTGGATCAATGCCGATGCTCGCAAGAGCAAGTCCCAGGCAAAGACTCATGAAGACCGTTTTGATACGGTACTGGCTTGTCGTATTCTGCATCCTGTGTTCTCCTTGACCCCTCGGAGCGCCCACGGTTTTGTCGACCAGCAACGGTGGAGACGCACGATAATGCGCAGTTCAGCGTACTGTCTTTATATACTTGAGAGTACCGTCTTCCGCGGTCTTGGCAATCATGCGACAAGGCGATTTCCCTCGGTTCTTGTGAGGTCGATTCGTTTTCGCAGGAATTTCACGAAGATTGCG
>Ga0299906_10000729_pt1 | contig 29413 bp, 33 predicted proteins | sample RVTome_14_FD_200259 | JGI IMG/M metagenome (GOLD analysis project Ga0299906, IMG submission 200259) | Soil microbial communities from uranium-contaminated site in the Upper Colorado River Basin, Wyoming, United States - RVT145D125 (version 2) ...
ACCGCCAAGTCGGTCAGGGGCTTCTGCTTTGCGCCGACCACGGTGGCAGCACTCGCGTCGCCCGTCTGGTTGTGACCTTCGGGATTGCAGCAGGCGTCCCTCTTGCCGGGCATGTTGCAATGGACCATGTCCTTGCAGCACTCCATGACCTGCTCGTCCGACGGCTCTCCCCCGCAAAGAGAAGCGGCGACGGGGGACGCGACGAGCGCGAAGGCGATCGCCCAAACGGCGAGAGCGCTTTCGCGGGCGTCGAACCGGACCATCGACCCTTTGTAACGCAGAGGGCGCGCCCGATCAAGCGACGCGCGCGTCCAATCCGCTCACTACTCGGGGGATGATTTACAGGTTCGCGTCCGTTCGCGGCCGCGCTCACCCCATTTCGCCCTGCAGGCACCCGCGGGGATGCGGCATGCCCGCAACATTGACGACGTTCTACGCTTAACCGACTGCGGCCCGGTGCGGAACGACATCCAGCCGAGGTCGCTCACCAGACGGTCGACGCTGGCGGGGTCCCCCTTCCCGAGGACCTCCCTCAGATCCCCGAACGCTCGGACCGTTTGAAAGGCCTTGCTCGGCGCGACGTATACTACGACGAGCTTGTTTCGACGGGACAAGGTCACTACGTTGTTGATTGTGCCCTTGCTCTTTCCGTCCCAAGGCATGAGGCCGTAGTCCGCGGCCTCGGCCATGGCCAGATCCTTCAGCGAGTAATACCCAAAACCGCGGGCGTGTTCAGGAGCCCGAACCTGGCGGGTGGGCCAGTTGCGAGGTTGTTCCGGCAGTGGTTCTCCATGCAGTGAACGAGGACGTTTCCATACGCCTTGTTCGCGAGGTATCGTTGAACGGCATTGTCCGCACCCTTGGCGTCACCACCGAGGATCTGGAAGCCCTTCTCGAGCATCGTGTCGATTCGGTTCTTGACCTCGGCTGGCAAACGGGAGATCCGCCGTTAACCAGCGATAGAGACTACTAATTGAGTCATCGCTCACTTGGTTCGAGTCATCGCGAGTGCCAAGAATCGGCTGCCGCTCAGACTCCTGTCAGGACTCGCCGGGACGTCCACGCTCTCGCTCGAGCAGCTCCTTCAGCAGTGCAGGAGACACGCGGAACGTCGTGCGACCAAGCCGATCCAAAGCGGTGACCAGGTCGATCAAACCTCGACCTGACGCGTCGCGGATCACGCCGAGGGTCCCCGTCGTGGCGAACCCGCGCCGCGCGGCTTCGCGCCTCCCATCCCTGTCATCGATGATGAGCAGTACACTCGGTCGCAATCTCTCGGCCAGGAAGATCGCTTCCGCCTCGCCTTCGTCCAGCGCGTCGAGCCCCGAATCCGCAGGCACGTCGACGTGGCGAACTTCGACCCAGTCGGGAGTGGCGTTCATCCAAGCCTGGACGGAGGACGGCGCGCCAGGAGCGGTAAGCTCGCGTAGAACGCCCGCCGGGACGACGACTCGCCCATACATCTGGTGCAGAACATCCACGTGACCGATCAGGACGAGATAGTTCAGCGGGGACGCGTCGGCGATGACGATCAAGGAGTGGCGAGGCGGCTATTTGCCGTGTCCTGCTCCAGATCGTCGAGCGTGTAGTCGAGGTACGCGCCGTGCTTCTTCAAGAAGCCGTCGACCTCGACGAGCGAAGCGAACCCGAGCAGGCGGCGGACCTGTGCATGCGTGAGTGCCCCGGCGCGGTACGCTTCCAGAGCGAGGCTCTCGAGCGCAGCTCTCGGCACGTCTGCCCACTTGCCGGCCAAGTCCTCCGCGATGTCCTCGGGTAAGTTCAGCGTGATCTCCATGGTCCCAACAACCTTGTATGGTTTATTATACCGCGCTTCTCCCATTCATACCCAGAGCGAACCCCAGGTGCCGATGGGGTGACGCTCTTCCTGTGCACAACGTCCGTCGGGGCGATGGTCTTCGGCAACCGCGCTGCCGGCTTCGAACGGGAGGAGCGGGCCTTCCGGTTCGCGCCGCATCGGGGAGGTGCAATCGAGATCCTTCGAGAATGAGCCTATTGTGGCACCGGGTTGCCATTCCTCCGCGCCCGCCGTTAAAGTAAAGCTCGACGTGTTCAGAAAAGGCCGACGACTTGCGCTTGCGACCGTGGCGCTCCTGCTGAGCTTCACTCTCGTCGACCTGGCGGGCGACCTCACCGGGGCTCCGCTCTGCGCCACGGATGCGGGCACCGAGGGTTCTTCCGCAGCCCCCGCTCCCCCACTCGCCGCGGGTACGGCTGGCGATGAGGGGAACGCGAATCCCGAGCACATTGACGACTGTTTCTGTTGCTCGGGGTGCGTCGAAAGCTCGCCCCACTTCACTTTCGAGGCCGCGGTCTGGACCGTCCGATCGCTGACCTCCGAAAAATTCCGCAGCCGCTCGCTTCCCCCTCTTTTTCGACGCATGTGCGTCAGCAAATCGTCGATGGAATGATCCGTCGAAAATGGGATGTCCAGCGGGCGGTCGACCTGCTCCCTGAGAGAACCAATGACCCCATCCTCTTCGGGCCGCGGGCTTGACTTGGGCGCAGGTGCGGAGGGTTTGCCTCACCGGAACGAAATTGCCTATCGTTCAGCCGCGAACTGAAGCCGGCGAACGACAGCGGTGGCTGGCAGTTCGATGACCGCCCACCCGCCGAGGAGGCGGCGCACCCGATGGAGCGACCGAAACTTTCTCCCGAGACGCTGGCCGCACAGGGCCTGGGGGACGTAGACCCTCTCACCGGCGCCCTCACGCCGGGGATCCACCCATCGACCAACTACGAGCAGCAGGCCGATGGCTCGTATCTGCAGGGGCGCGTCTACACCCGCGCGGACAATCCGACCTACGAGCACGCCGAGCGTTTGCTCGCCGCGCTCGAGGGCGCCGGCTGCGGGTGCGCGTTGTTCGCGTCGGGCATGGCGGCCGCGACCGCGATCTTCCAGTCGCTCCTCCCGGGAGATCACGTCCTCGTCTCGCGGGTTCTCTACTGGGGCGTCCGGAAATGGCTCGCCGAGTTCGCGCTCGCCTGGGGGCTCGACGTCGAGTTCGTAGACACGTCGGACCTGTCCGCGGTTCAGGCAGCCATCCGTCCCGGTCACTCTCGGCTGTTGTGGCTGGAGACGCCGGCCAATCCCATGTGGGAGGTTACCGACCTCGAGGCCACCTGCCGAATGGCACGCTCCGCCGGCGTTCGGGTCGCCGTCGACAATACGGTTGCGACACCCGTCCTGACGAGACCCCTGGAGCTCGGCGCCGATCTCGTCGTCCACTCGGCGACAAAGTACCTCAACGGCCACAGCGACGTCCTCGCCGGAGCGGTGCTGACCGCGCGCCGCGACCCCTTCTGGGAGCGCATCCGCTCGTGGCGGCGAAGCACAGGCGCCGTGCTCGGACCGTTCGAAGCATGGCTCCTTCACCGCGGCATGCGAACTCTCTTCCTGCGGGTGCAGCGGGCATCCGAGACCGCCTTAAAGATCGCTCGACAACTGGAGGGTCACCCCGCGCTTTCCGCCGTGCTCTACCCGGGCCTCGAGTCGCACCCGGGCCACGAGATCGCGGCGCGGCAGATGATAGGCGGCTTTGGTGGGATGATGTCGATCCGCCTCGCGGGCGGGGTCGAGCACGCCCTCGCGGCCCGGGCCGCGGTCCGCCTCTTCAAACGGGCCACGTCTCTCGGCGGCACGGAGAGCCTGATCGAGCATCGACAGAGCATGGAGGGACCCTCGTCGCCGGTGCCGGACGACCTGTTGCGTCTCTCGATCGGCCTCGAGGCGCCCGAAGATCTCATCGCGGATCTCGAGGCCGCGCTCGAGGCCGCGAATTCGGGCAGGTCCCCCGCCCCACCCAAGCGAGTGGGAAGCTACGGGGCGACGTCGTCCGGCGACCTCGTCGCGAGGGTCCAAAAGGTGTTCGAGCGGAGCGTGATCCCCGCTGTCATCGCCCGCGGAGGAGGGCTGCGCGTCCTTTCGGTCGAGGCTGGAGTCGCGGTCCTCGAGTTCACCGGCTCCGCGGGCGCGGTACTCCCCCTCGTGGCCCGCATCGAGGCCCAGCTGAGTGCCGCCGTTCCTGAAGTAGGCAGCGTGCGATTGGTTTCGCCGCCGCCTGGCACGCCTGCGCCGCAAACAGGCGCCGAGGGAATCCATGAAGGGACCCTGCGCGTCGTCGATTCCGACATCAACCCCGCTGTCGCCGCTCACGGCGGTCGCGTCGTCGTCGAGGGCGTCGACCGAGGATGGATCCGCCTTCGCTTCGAGGGCGGATGTCAGGGCTGCAGCATGGCGGAGGTGACGCTCCGGCAGGGTATCGAGCCGCTGCTCCGCGAGCGCGTTCCCGATCTCGTAGGAGTCATCGACGTCACCGATCATGCCGCGGGCACCAAACCCTTCTTCTCCGCCGAGAAGCGGTGAGGAGACGGCCGGCCGCACGGCGAGCAAAACTTTCAACGCCTTCTCCGCTCGGTGAGAGGTAGGACGCTCGGAACCGACGACTTTAGCGATGGGGGACGGGAGGGGAGGCCCGAGATGGACCTGGCGACGATAGGAGCTCTGTTCCGTTACAACTCCTGGGCCAACGAGCAAATGCTGGATGCCGCGTCACGATTGACCGAGGCTGACTTCAAACTTGACTTGAAGAGCAGCCATGGATCGATAGGCGACACCCTCACGCACATCGTGTGGGCCGAGCGGATCTGGCTTCAGCGTTGGAAGGGCGTGTCGCCAACGAACGTCTTCTCGCCGGCGGATTTTCCGAACGCCGAGAGTCTGCGGGAGCGGCTTCACTCTGTCGTCGCCGAACGATCCGCCTTTCTGCGCGATCTGTCGGCCGAACGGTTTCTGGAGCCTGTGGAGTACAGGAACGTCAAGGGTGAGGTCTGGCGCTACCCCTTGTGACAACAGCTGCACCACGTCGTCAACCACTCGACCTACCATCGGGGGCAGGTGGCCACGATGTTGAGACAACTCGGCGCGACACCTGCAGCGACGGCCTTCCTCGTCTACTACGACCAAGGGGGGTCGTAGACCAATTGCATCAATGATCCCGCACGCCGCGCAAGGGAGAGAGCGACGGCCAGGGAAGCCTCGCTCTCCGCCTCACCCGAGGAGGCGCCCCGCAAGTTTCTCGACGCTTTCGAGCGCCGGGGCCCCGGTGTCGAGGGGAGCGAGCCGCCGGTGGTCGCCTCGCCTGAGCTCGTCGTCGAACGGTATCTCAGCGAGGATCTCGAGGCCGTGGCTCGCGGCAAAGGCGGAGACGGTCTGGCGATCGAGCTCGTCCCGAACCTTATTGGACACGACGGCGACCCGTGCGACGCCGAGCTCTCGCCCGAGCTCGACCGTGCGCCGCGCGGTCTCGAGCGCGCGGTAGTAGGGCTCCATCATCACGACCAGGGTGTCGACGTGGCGACCGGTGCCCCGGCTCAGGTGCTCGAGCCCGGCTTCCATGTCGACCACGACCACGACGTCCTCCTCCTGGAGCATTCCTCCGACGAGCTGCCGCACCGCGGCATGCGCGCGGCACATTCACCCGGCGCCGGCGTGGTCCACCCGCCCCATGAGAAGGAGGCGCACGCCGTCGGGGCCGAGGGCGCCGAACCGCTCGGCGACCTGCCGCGGCGGCAGCTTCAGCTCGAGCTTCTTCTTTCCCTCCTCGTCCGTTGTTTCCTCGAGGAGGGTGCGGGGCAGGGGCAGAAGCTCGGCGAGGATCGACTCCTCGAGCCCGAGAGTCACGGCGAGGTTGGGGTTGGAGTCGGCGTCGATTGCCCATACCTCCCGTCCCCGCCGCGCGATGAGACGCGCGAGGGTCCCGGCAACCGTGGTCTTCCCCGTCCCGCCTTTTCCCGCAATCGCAATTTTGGTGGTCATAATAATGTGGTCACGCGACGTTGTGGCGGCAGTCCGCCGGATCCCCCGTGTGGGTACACTCGCAGTCGGGATCGCCGCACTCTCCGTGGCCCGGCTTCGTCATGTCGGAGAATTCGTCTCGGAAACGACGCCCTCCCTCCCGGACCCCGTCCTCGGTGAGCCGGAACCGGCCTGGCGTCGTCTCCTCGACGAGCCGGAGGTTCGACATCCGCAAGAGCGCGGGCTCGATGGATGCTTGCTTCATCGCGAGCCATCGTTCGAGGTCAGAGGCGCAGGCGTCGCTCGCGAGCCCTTCGCCTCTCAGCCAGAAGAGAATCTGGAGTATCTCGTCGGTGAGGGCGACTCCGCCGGCGCGGGCGGAGAGAATCGTCTCTACCCGGCGCGCCGCCGCGTCCACCGCGTCCCGCAGCGGCGGGGAGAGACCGGCTCCGAGATCATCGCAGGAGACGATCTGGGCGCCCACGAGGAAGACCTCTCGCGGAAGGACCCCGGCGGCCGCGGCCATCACCAGAACCCCCTCCGGTCCCGCCTCGTGGAGATCGACGGCGGCGCCCTCTTCCGCGATCCGCCGTACGTGATCGAGGTCGGGCTCGAGGACGAAGACCTCGCCCGGAAAGCCCCCCCGGTCGACGGCGTCGAGAACGACGAGAGCGTCGAAGCCCCCCATGAGCTCCTGCACCAGGCTCACTCCGGCGATGCCGCTCTCCCAGAAGCGCACGGACGGATCGGTCGCGAATCGGCTCGAGCGCAGCCTCTCGAGAGCGGCGACGCCGAAGCCGTCGTCCCCACGGAGAACGTTTCCGACTCCGGCCACGAGGATTCTGGTCATGTCTCGCTCTTCGTTCTCGTTTCGGGCGAGGACGAGACTCGAATGATATCGTCCTCGGCTCGAACCTGAAAAGCATCGAGACGGCCCTCGCCGCCCTCGACTCTTCGGCCGGTCCGCACGTCGTATCGGCATCCGTGCCAGGGGCAGTGGATCCGGTCTTCCACCAGCGTTCCCAGGTGAAGGGGAAGGATGCTCCCGAGACAGGCGTTCTTGTAGGCGAACGTCTCGCCGTCCGTCGTCGCCAGGAGCACCGGCCGGCCGTCGATCTCGATGGCGCGAAGGCTTCGGGGCGGGAGGTCCTCCCGCCGGAAGGCCACTTTGAACGTGGGAGGAAGGTTCAGGCCCTCGACGGCGGAGAGCGGAACGAAACCTGCGGAGTAAGGTGCCGCGACGGTTCCCGTCGCCTCCACCGCAACGAGGGGCTCGGTGGGAACGAGGTCGTACAGGACGAAGAGCGTCTTCACCGCGGGATCCGACGCCATCCGATCGATGAGGCCCTTTCCCCCGAGCTCGCTCAGGACTTCGAAGAGACGCCAGATGCAGCTCCGGTGCAGATGATCGACGTTCTCGATGAGCTCGAAGGCCTTGGTCCGCGCGTCGGATTCGGGAAGCGATTCCAGCTCCGAGACGAGCTCGGCGAGCCGGCGCGCGTGATCTTCGAGCGCGTGCTCCGCCATCATGCCATCTCTTCCCCGGCGAGCCTCTTGACGAGAGCGCAGATCTCGGGGAGGAGCTCTTTCATCGGGGCGCTCGGCTCGAGCCCCGGCCCGCACTCGACGGCATCGATTTCGACGACGCGCACGTCTTTGGGAAGCGCCTGGAACTGCTCGCAGATGATGGGATAGCTCAAGAGGTCGAGGACTCCGCTGACGGCCTCGGTGATCCGCGCCTGCACCTCGTCGGGCGGCGGGAGCTCGCCCGTCCACCGGTACCAGCGATAGCCGGCCTCGCTGCGTTCATCCTCGACCCCGCCCACGAAAACCAGCCGCTCGTACGGAGGCTTCGTCTCGTTCAGCCGATGCACCGCCGCGATGGGACCGCCGTAGCTCAGGTCACAGACGTCGACTCCGGAGGGGAGTTCTTCATTCTGGAGGGCTGCAACGACGTGGAGACCCGCCGAGAGGTCCGTCAAGTTGAAGTAGCCGACGCTTCCGATCAGACTGCGCATGGATACCGGGGTCAGTCGTCGACGCCGCAGGCGCAGGTGTTGATCTCGCGCGAGATGACCCGGGTTCCGGCGTAGACGTGCGTGGTGCAGGGCATGCAGGGGTCGAAGCTCCGGAGCGTGCGCAGAACGTCGACCGCCTTGTAGTCTTCGGGCCGGTCGAACTCCTCCAGGATCGGCGTCGCCAGAACCGCCTGCTCGTAGGCCCCCGGATTCCCCCACACGTCGCGGGGAGAGGCATTGATGGTGGAAGGTGTCACGATCTGGTAGTTCGCCACGACGCCGCCGTCGAGCTCCACGTGATGGCTCAGCCAGCCGCGGCCCGCGCCCGAGTAGCCGACCCCGACCCGCGTGCCCCGCTTCGGAATCTCGAAAGGGGTCGCGACCTCGGTCTTCCCCTGCTTCAGGTAGTTCAGTCCCTGGAGCCAGTTGTTCATGGCGACGGCGTTGTTGAAGAGGATGGCGTAGGCGCGAGCGCGGTTCCGCTCGAACGTGTTCCAGACCTCGGGGATCTTCCACTCCATCTCCAACTCCGGGAGCTGGACCTTGGGAAGCTGGAAGCGAAGGCTCTTCCCCGTCGCCTCGCAGAAGTCGTTCTTCGGCATCTTCCGTGCCGCGGCCGTGGCCCAGAGCCGGGTGTAGGCGCCCGCCTCGACCGTCTGGCGATCCCAGCGGGGCGAGCAGGCCCAGGAGTATTTCTCCTTCCAGTTCTGGCCGGTGGGCTTCGGCTTCGTCTCCTTGTTCCACGGATGGTAGGGGCTCAAGGGATTCCCGAGAGGGTCCGTGGCGAAACGCTTCCCGTCCCAACCCTCGTAGTAGGAGTGCTCCACGAACTCCTCGAGCCCGGCGTTGATGGCGGTGAGCTTGGTGGTCACGAGCTCGCCATTAATGAAGACGCCTGGCGTCGACCAGCGCTTCTCCCCCCAGCTGTCGCAGTTCTCGAACGAGGCGTCGTAGGCTTCGGGATCGTCCCAGAGCCCGAGCTCCACCTGGTGTCCGGGCCTCTCGCCGCACTTCCGATACAGAGGATCGCAGGCGTAGAAAAACTCGGTGAGGTCGTCCCAGATCGCGACCACCTTCTTCGAATAGTCGAAAAGCTGCTGCAGCCGGACGTAGTACTCGTTGAACGTCTGGAGGGTCACGGTGGTGCTGACGCCTCCGGGCACGATGGTCTCGGGGTGAGGATACTTGCCGCCGAGGACGACGTAGGCCTCGCGGGCCACCCGGGTCATACCCAGAGCCTCGACGTAGAGCTTCCCCGAGAGGGGATTGAGATCGGTCATGATCTCGGCGAGGGTCCGGTAGCCGTGGAGATCCCGGCCGCGGGCCTCGTAGGTCCTGGCCTTCGCCCAGACGGAAGGGTTCGACTGCTCCACAACCAGCTGCGAATAGTCGGGTCCGGCGAGAAGAAAGAGGTGGAGCGGGTGGTCGTAGTTGAACTCCATCGCCAGCATCAGGTTCCGCACGACGATTCCGAGGGGCGGCGGCACGAGCCCGAGCGCCATCTCGATGGCCTTGACCGCGGCGATGGAGTGGACGCCGCCGCACACCCCGCAGGCCCGGCTGGTAATGAAGACGGCGTCCCGGGGGTCGCGGCCGTTCATGATGACCTCGTATCCCCGGAAGAGCGTCGCCATGGAGTTCGTGTCCAGGATCTTCCGCTCTTTCAAATCCGCGACCGCGTGGAACGCCAGGGCGCCGGCGACGCGGGTCACGGGGTCGAAGTCGACGTTCTTGATAAAGCCGTTGCGCGCGAGGAGATTCTTGATGCTCGCCTCCGAGAGTGGTTTGGGGCCCACGGTTGCGGGCGCCTGGCTGACGGCGAAGGCCCGGGTCGCTTCCTCACGGAGCGTCATCCGGCCCGAGGCGTCGATGTCGATGGGAAGGTTCTTGAAGCACATCGATTCATTCTCCCAGAGCTTCTGCCGTGGCCCGAAGGTTTCCATCGACTCGCTCGAACTCGCTTCGAAGAGCGGAGAGCGCCCCGGCGATGGTGGTGAGACGCTCCTCGAGGGGCGCGGCGTTCGTCTTCACCTGGATGAGACCGGACGCGAGCTTCGCCAGGTGCTGGCTCGCGCGGTAGAGCTGCACTGCCACCCCGATGAGATAGACGGCGAGGACCAGCACGATGGCGGCGGTGAGAACCAGAGTCCAGGTCGTGAGCATCGAGACCGACATTGCAGTTACTCCTTCTTCGCGACGGCTTTCGCGATCTCGCTGGTGCGCTCCGAGAGCTTCTGGCTCGCCTCGAGAAGCGAGCCCGCGGTTTTTATGGTGTCCTCGAGCGCCGCGACCGCTTTGGTGTTCCCGGCGATGCCCGCCCCTGCCTCGAGCGCCTCTCGGGTGTAGCGTTCGATGGCCGAGGCGGCGACGAGCGTCCGGTGGAGGAGAAAGATAGCGAGGGGCACGACGACGAAGGTCACGACGACGAGGGTAACGAGCCAGATCCAGAGCGCCGGGCTCACGATTTTCCTCCCGTGAGATTCGACACGACACGGCCGAGCTCCGCTTCGACCGCGCGGAGACCGGAGTCGAGAGAACCGAGCCCGGAATTGAGCTTTCCCACCTCGGGGGCGAGATGACTCGTCTCTTTCTCGATGGCGCGGAGGCCGAAGCGGATTTTCGCCAGGTAGCTCGTGGGCGATCCTCCGATGGCTTCGAGCTCCCGGTGGATCAAAACAAGGTAGAGCGCCACGATGCCGAGGAGCGCGACCGCGGCGAGACAGCTCGCGAGAGTCAGGAGGGTGATCATTTCGAAGTCGCCTTTCCAATGCGGGCCGCCGAGGAGGCGATGCTCGAGGCGGAGGAAAGGAGCGCCCCCGCCAGGTGATTCGTGCGCTGGAGCTGGGCGACGTTCACGGTGTTCGCCGCGATGCGCTTTCCGCCGGTCCAGATGGCGAGTACCAGGCGGTTGATTTCCCGCGCCGTCAGAAGGATTCGATGGAGGAGCACGGTGACTACCACGATTACCACGACACCGATCACGAGCGAGAGGAGGAAGCGCTGCTCGTCGGTCACTTCCCACCTCCTTTCCCTTCCAGAACGTCGGCGAGGGACGCTACGTGCCGGTCCACGGACTTCACCGTCCTCACGATGTCTTCGATGGTGCCATTCGCGGTGCCGATGGCCCAGATGGGGGTCGTGGCCTTCTCGATCTCGGCGGCGACGGCGAGCGCGGTCGCGGCGAGCCCCGCGATCTTGCGCGCGACGAGAAGGATCCCGATGAGGAGCAGAGCGACGACGACGACCACCGCCGCTCCGATGGCGAATCCCAGGCTCCAGGGGCTCACTTTTCCGCTCCTTTCTTATACGAGCCCGGCTTGGCGCTCGAAAGAAACTGCATCTTCTCGTAGATCCGGTGGATGGCCCGCTTCGCGATGCCGGGCCTCGGCACGTGACCCCAGCCCGACGGGACGTCGTGCTCCCAGCGTGTGCTCCGGTTGTGGTACTGCCGCGTCAGACCCCGAAGCGCGCGGATGAACGTCCCCGTAATCCGTGAGGAGTCCGTCGAGAGTTTCGAGCCCGGGGGCTCCTGGTAGAAGGGAGCGAAGCGGTCGGGAAATCCCGGCATGGTGCAGCCGATGCAGATCCCTCCGGTGTTCATGCAGCCTCCCACGTGGTTGATGGCGCCGCGGGACGTGATGTTGCACTGGACGACGGGTCCCCAGCAGCCGACCTCCACCAGGCATTCCTTCTGGCCGTAGTGGTCGGCGAAGGTCCCCTCTTCGTAGAAGCCGGCGCGCCCGCACTGCTGGTGGACGGTGGACTTGAAGAGCCAGGCGGGACGGCCGAGCTCGTCGAATTCGGGAAGCGGCCCGATCCCCTGGAGGAAGAGGAGCACCGCCGCCACGGTCTCGGTGAAGTTGTCCCCGATGGGAGAGCACCCGGGGACGTTCACCACGGGAAGCCCCAGGTCGCTCCGATAGTCCTTGCCGAGAAAATCCATCACCGCCATCGAGCCCGTGGGATTTCCCACGGCGGCGGGAACTCCTCCCCAGGTGGCGCAGGTGCCGATGGCGATCGTGGCTGCCGCTTTGGGGGCGAGCCTCGCGAGCCAAGACGCCGTCGGGATCGGCCGGTGACTTCCGTCGGGGAGCTCCTCCGCGCCGAGCGCCGACCAGTAGCCGCCGGTTTTCGCCGCGACCCTCTCGTCCGCGACCGAGCCCTCGAAGATGACGACGTAAGGAGCGCCGAGTTCTCCCCGCTCGGCCATGCGGAAGTTCTCGACGAAGGCCGCTCCCGCCTCGACCGAGAGCACTGGGTGGTGGAGGATGACCCGAGGGATCCCCGGAAGCGTCCCCGCCATGAGCGCTTCGGCCGAGGGCGCGGTCGCGCCCACGACTGCGATCGAGCAGCCGTCGCAGCTCATTCCCGCGAGCCAGAATGCGTGGACGACCTCGTGGGGGCCGAAGGAAAATCGAGATGTCTTCTTCTCGGCAGAGGCCTTCTCGCGAACGGCGGCCGGCGCCGCCCAGCTCGTGGTCGTTGTCATCGACTCCTCCTATCCTTCAGCAGATGCGCGGCAATTGTTCGCCCGAAATCCTCGTCACCACCCGCTCGCCGCCGACGGACGACAACATCACGACGTAGCGAGGATGCCCTTCGACGACTTCGCCCACGACGGCGGCGTCCCGGCCGAGCGGGTGCCGGCGCATCGCCTCGACCAGAGCTTCGGCGTCGGAAGCGGGCACGACCGCCATGAGCTTTCCCTCGTTGGCGACGTAGACCGAGTCGAGGCCGAGCATCTCGCAGGCGGCGCGCACCTGGGGCTTCATGGGAATGGCCCTCTCGTCGAGGCGCACCCCGACGCCGGAAGCGAGGGCGAGCTCGTGCACCGCGCTCGAAAGACCGCCCCGGGTGAGATCGCGCATGCAGCGGATCGAGGGGCAGGCTTCGAGCATGAGGCGCGTCAGCTCGTGGAGGGGTGCGCTGTCGCTCTCGATCGCCGTCTCGAAGGCAAGGCCCTCGCGCACCGAGAGGATGGCGACGCCGTGGTCGCCGATGGTTCCCGAGAGAACGATGCGGTCTTTCGGTCGCGCGGCGCTGATGGAGAGCCGGAGCCCGGCGGGTACGCGTCCGACGCCCGAAGTGTTCACGAAGACGCCGTCGGCCTTTCCGCGCTCGACCACTTTCGTGTCGCCGGTCACCAGGCGAACCCCGGCTCGCGTGCAGGCCTCGGCCATGGACTTCACGACTCGCTCCAGCACCTCGACCTCGAGCCCCTCTTCCAGAATGAACCCCGCGCTCAGAGCGAGAGGGACAGCGCCTCCGACGGCGAGGTCGTTGACGGTGCCGTGGACGGCGAGAGAGCCGATGTCGCCGCCTGGAAAAAAGAGAGGCTTCACCACGTAGCTGTCGGTGGTGAAGGCGAGCCTCTCCCCGTTGCCGCCGAACTCGAGCGTTGCCTGATCCTCGAGAGCGGCGAGGGTCTCGTTCCCGAAGGCGGGCACGAAGAGCTTATGGATCAAGTCCGCCATGAGCTGCCCCCCGCTCCCGTGGCCGAGGGTGATGCGCTCGTACCGCGAAAGAGGAACGGGGCAGCTCCCCATCAACTCGGAGACGTTCATCCCGTCACCCCGGCGAGGTGGCGCCCGTACGCGTAATACGCGGCGCAGGCGCCTTCCGCCGAAACCATGGTCGCTCCGAGCGGGTTCTGAGGCGTGCAGGCCTCCCCGAAAGCCGGGCAGTCGACGGGCTTCTTGACGCCTCTCAGGATCTGCCCGCTGATGCACACCGGAGACTCGCGGGCCTCGATCGCGGCGACGTCGAATCGCTTCTCGGCGTCGAAGGAGGAGTACTTCTCCCGGAGCCGGTAGCCGCTCTCGGGAATGTTTCCGACGCCGCGCCACTTCCGATCGCAGACCTCGAACACCTCGCGCACCAGGGCCAACGCCTGCTTGTTCCCCTCGCGGCGCACGACGCGGCGGTACGGTGTTCGCACCTCGGCCCGTCCCGTCTCGAGCTGCTCGACCAGGGCAAGGATGCCCTCGAGCATGTCCACGGGCTCGAAGCCCGTAACTTCGATGGGAACGTGGTATCGCTCGGCGATGGGCTCGTACTCCTCCGTCCCAACGACGGTACAGACGTGCCCGGGACCGAGAAATCCCTGCACGCGGTTGTCGGGCGACTCGAGGATGGCCCGGAGCGCCGGCGGGACGAGCACGTGGGAGACGAGGACGCTGAAGTTCGAAAGACCGCGCCGTTCGGCCTGTTTCACCGCCATCGCGTTCGCGGGCGACGTCGTTTCGAAACCGATAGCGAAGAAGACGACCTCGCGGTCGGGAAGCCGCGCCGCAAGCTCCACCGCGTCGAGGGGTGAGTACACGACGCGGACGTCGCACCCTTCGGCCTTGAGAGCGAGAAGATCGCTTCCGGTTCCGGGAACGCGCAGCATGTCACCGAACGAGGTGAACGTCACCTCGGGCCTCACGGCGATGGCATGGGCCCGATCGATCATCTCGAGCGGGGTCACGCAGACGGGACAGCCGGGCCCGTGCACCAGCTCGATCGCTTCCGGCAGCAGCCGGTCGATCCCGAACTTCACGATGGTGTGCGTCTGCCCTCCGCAGATCTCCATGAGGGTCCAGGGGCGCGTCTGGATCCGCTCGATTTCGGCGACGAGCTTCCGCGCCGCCCGGGGGTCGCGATATTCGTCCAGGTACTTCATGTCTTGGGCTCGCGGATCTCTTCGAGCCCGCCCATTTTCTCGAGGAGATCGAACGTCTCTTTGGCCTCGTCCTCGTCGATCTTCGAGAGGGCGAATCCCACGTGCACCAGGACGTAATCGCCCGCGTGGGCGTCGCGCACGTGATCGAGACAGATTTTCTTGACGACCCCGTCGAAGCTGACCTTCCCCATGAGGATGCCGTGCTCCTCGAAGGTATCGACGACCTTTCCCGGTATCCCTAGGCACATGACAAGAGACCTCCGGCCACCGCGAGCTGGCCGAGAGCGAGGCCGCCGTCGCTCGGCGGCACCTTTCGATGACGGAAGACCTGGAACCCGCGCTCCTCGAGCGCGGGAACGACGCTCGTGGTGAGAAGGACGTTCTGGAAGACGCCCCCGCTCAACGCCACCCGCCCGAGCCCTTCGGTGTCGCGAATCCGGAGGCAGCAATCGACGATGAGCGAGGACACCGTCTGGTGGAACCGCCGGGCGATCTCGGGGACGTCCTCTCTCGACTCCTTCGCTTCGACGACGGCCCGCATTAGAGGTCGCGTGTCGACGATGAGGGCGTCGTCGTTCTCGAGAAACGAGTAGGGGTAGGCGGCGCCCGAAGCCCGGTCGCCGCAGAGCCACTCGAGCTCCATCGCCGCCTGGCCCTCGTAGGTCGTTTTTTGCCGCACGCCCAGAAGCGACGCCACGGCATCGAAGAGGCGTCCGGCGCTCGACGTGAGAGGCGCGTTGACATTCTTCCGGATCATCTCGGCGACGATCTCGACGCCGGGCTCGTCGACGAAGCCCGAGGGGTCGAGGCCGGAAGCGAGGAGGTAGGAGACGGCCATCCTCCAGGGCTCGCGCGCCGCACTGTCCCCACCGGGAAGAGCCAGGGGAAGGAGATGCGCCGCGCGCTCGAAATGCGCCTCGTCGGCGACGAGGACCTCGCCTCCCCAGAGGGTGCCGTCGGTTCCGAAGCCGGTTCCGTCGAAAGCGACTCCGATGACGGGCCCCGAGATCCCGTTTTCCGCCATGCAGCTCGCCACGTGGGCGTGGTGGTGCTGCACTGCGATCCGGGGGAGACCCTCTCGATCGCCGCGCTCGCGCGCATAGCGGGTCGAGGCGTAGTCGGGATGGAGGTCGTGGACGAGGACGTCGGGGCTGAACTCGAAGAGCTCCTCGTAGAGCCGGATGTCCCTCTCGAATGCTTCGTAGGCGCGATAGTCCTCGAGATCGCCGATGTGGTGGCTCAAGAAGGCGTGCCGGCCGCTCCCCAGGGCGAAGGTGTTCTTCCACTGGGCGCCGACAGCAAGGACTTTTTTGGGAAGCGGAGCCTTCAGGGCCACGGGCTCCGGGGCGTAGCCGCGCGAGCGCCGGAGAGGAGTCTCCTCTCCCAGAACGACGCGGGTCACGGAGTCGTCGGCTCGAACGCGGATCGGCCGGTCGTGGCGGAGAACGACGTCGGCGATCGCGGAGAGACGCTCTTCGACTTCTTCGTCCCGGTGCACGATGGGCTCGTCGGAGAGATTGCCGCTGGTCATTACGAGAGGCGCTCCCGAGACCGCTGCCATCAAAAGGTGGTGGAGAGGAGTGTAGGGAAGAAGGAGCCCCACGTTGGGATTTCCGGGAGCAACGGAATCCGCAAGCGGGAAGGGCGTCCTCTTCCTGAGGAGGACGATCGGCTTTCTCGGCGAGGCGAGGAGCGCTTCCTCGGCGAGGCTCACGTCTGCCAGCGATCGGGCGACCTCCATGGTTCCGACCATCACCGCGAACGGCTTTTCGTAGCGTCTCTTCCTCGTTCGCAGGCGAGAGACCGCCTCCTCCGATCGCGCGTTGCAGACGAGGTGATAGCCGCCGAGCCCCTTGAGCGCGCCGATGCCGCCCTCGAGAACCTTCGCGACGAACGCTCCGAGCGGGAGCGAGAGCTTGGGCCCGCATTCCGGACAGGCGATCGGCTGCGCGTGGAACCGGCGGTCGGCAGGGTTCTCGTACTCGGCGCGACATCGGGAGCACATGGTGAACCGCGCCATCGTCGTGCGCTCCCGGTCGTACGGCGCCCCTTCGATGATGGTCAGCCTCGGGCCGCACTGGGTGCAGTTCAGAAACGGATAGTGGTATCGGCGGTCCGCGGGGTCGAAGAGCTCGCGGACGCAGTCGGCGCAGGTGGCGCGATCGGCGAGGACCATGGGGGAGGAGGTGCTTCGGCTCTCGCTCTCACGGATGCGGAAGCCCGCCTCACCCCGCACGGGGGCGCGATCCCATTCGAGGGCTTCGATCCGCGCGGCCTTGGGCGCGGATCGCGGAAGCTCGTCGAGGAACCGATGGACGGCATCGCCTTCGCCTTCGACTTCGATCAGCACCCCATCGGTCTCGTTGGTGACGGAGCCCGAGAGCGCGAACCGGGAGGCGAGGTTGAAGACGTAGGGACGAAAGCCCACCCCCTGGACGAGGCCGCGAACCGAGATCGCGATCCGCTCCATGGATCCTCGTCAGCTCCGAATCACCTGCCGCGAGGCAAACTCGACGACCGAGTCGTGACCGGAAGGAAGAGGCCGCTCGCGGTCGAATCGGCGCCGCGCCTCCTCGAGGCCCTCGGGAGTCAACACAAATGCTGTCTTTTCGCCCTGCGGGCTCTCCCTCACGTATCCGAGGCGAGCGAATGCTTTCATCTCCCGCTCGGCGGTCCGCGAAGAGACATCGAGAAAGCTCCCGATCTCCTCGCCGGTGACGGTCAAGGAGATGCCCTGGGTCAGAAGCCAGTACGTCACGTGGAAGACGTCGTCGGAAGTGGAGGACGGCTGAACCAAATGCCCGCGGCGCATCCACTCTTCGATCGAGGACCGGTGAAACCTCCAGTCGGATCCGATCTTGAACGCGGAGAGGGTCCCTTTTCGCGCAAGGCGGTAGACCGTGTTCGGATGAACCCGGAGGAAGTCGGCCACTTCCTGGAGCGTCATGACGTCGCGGGAGTCCGACATCCACCCTCCTCAGTGTCGGCAGGTGTCACCATAGGTCAGGAGCGCGCCGGGAGTCAAACTCTGTTCAAAAAACAAGGTTGCCGGTAGAGAATGGGCCGCGTGCGGCGAGTCGTGGAGAACCTGGCGATCGCGGCGATCGCCGGTTGCTGCGCCTGTTCGGGGGAGGACGGAACTCCCTCGGGGACGACCGCCGTCATCGCCATCTCGGCGGACCCCGGCCATTTCAATCCCGGGATCACCACGGCGGCGCAGGTGCACGCCGTCGCCGACTCGCTCTTCAACGGCCTCGTGGCTCTGGACGCCCACGGGAATCCCGTCCCCGATCTGGCGACGAGCTGGGATGTGAAGGAGGGCGGCAAGGCGTACGTCTTCCATCTGGCTTCGAACGTTCGGTGGCATGATGGGGAGCCCTTCACTTCGAGAGACGTCGCCTTCACTTTCAAAGAGGTGCTGCTCCGCTTTCACGCTCGGACCCGCGCCGGCCTCGAGAGTGCGATCGAGTCCATCGAGACCCCCGACACCCACACCGTGGTCTTTCGCTTCCGCGCTCCCCACGCGCCGTTTCTCGCGCGGCTCGACGTCACCGAGGCCCCCATCCTTCCGGCCCACGTTTTCGGCGACGGAGACATCGAGCGGCATCGGGCCAACCTCGAGCCCGTCGGGACCGGGCCGTTTCGGCTCGACTCCTATCGTCGCGACGACCGGATCGTGCTCGCACGCAACGAGGGCTACTTCAAGCCCGGGCTCCCCCGTCTCGATCGACTCGTCTTCCGGGTGATCCCCGACGCGACCACCGAGATCCTCGCGCTCGAGCGAGGAGAGGTGGACTACGTTTCACAGCTCCGCGCCTCCGACGCCGCCCGACTCCGCGCCTCTCGCGCGTTCACCGTGGTCGCGACTCCGAATGGCCCGGGCGGCGGCAACTGCATCATGACCTGGATTTTCAACCTCGAGCGGAAGGCGCTCGCGCCGCTCGCGGTGAGGCGCGCCCTCGTTCGGGCCATCGATCGCCGGGAGATCCTCGAGAAAGTGCTCTTCGGTGAAGGCAAGGTGGCGAAAGCTCCTTTCTCGAGCGGGATCTCCTGGGCGCACGACGCCGAGGCGCTGGAGGGCCAGAAGTACGATCCCGCCGAAGCGAGAGCGCTCCTCGAGAAGAGCGCGCCTCGCCTCCGCTCGATCGACGTCGTCCACTTCCCGACGTTTCTCAAGTACGGAGAGTTGATGAAGGAGCAGCTCGCCCGGGTGGGCGTCGATCTGAAAGTGAGGGCGCTCGATCGGCCGGCGACGGTTTCGACGATCTACGTGAAGCGAGATTTCGACACCGGGCTCGTCTCTTACTGCAACGGCAACGATCCCGAGATCGGGCTCCGGCGAATGTATCACTCGAGCGAGATTGGCCCCGTTGCCTTCTCGAACGGCGCCGCTTATCGAAATTCCATCATCGACGCGCTCTTCGAGGGGGCGGCGATCGAGCCGGAGCGGGAGGCGCGCGGACGTCTCTATCGAGACATCCAGCGGCGCGTCACCGACGAGCTTCCCTATTGGTGGCTTCTGGAAACGACGAGCCTCACCGCGTATCGACGAAGCTTCCGCGACTTCGCCCCATGGAGCGGGCAGTTCGCCGAGACCGCCTCCGCCTCGCCATGAGCGCCCTCCCGAGCCTCGTCCTCAAACGAGTGCTCCAGAGCGTTCCCCTCGTTTCTGCCGTGGCGACTCTCGGATTCGTGCTCGTGCACCTCGCGCCCGGCGACGCCGTCGTCGCGCTCTCGGGCGAGTTCGCCCACGAGGCCGTCCAGGACGAGCTTCGCCGGACTTACGGGCTCGACCGCAGCCTTCCGGCTCAGTACCTCATCTACGTGAGTCGGCTCCTGCGCGGCGACCTCGGGGTCTCGTACTACTTCCAGGAGCCGGTCTCTCGCGTCATCCTGGAACGTCTTCCGGCGACGCTCGTTCTCGTCATCCCCTCGCTCCTTCTCTCGACGGTGCTCGGCGTCCTTGTGGGGACGCTCCTCGCGGGTACGAGGCAGCCCCACCGAGCCCGAGCCGTCATCGCCGTCGCGGTCTCGTCGAACTCCGTCCCCGTCTTCTGGCTCGCGCAGATCCTTCTTCTCGTTTTCTCGGTGCGCCTGGGCCTCTTCCCGGTGCAGGGTATGGTGCGAGCCCGCTCCGAGCTCTCCGGTGCCGCCCTCGGTCTCGAAGTCGCGTGGCATGCCGCTCTTCCCCTCCTGGCGCTCACGCTCAATCAAGTGGCTCTCATCGCCGTCCTCACCTGGACGAACATGGAGGAGGAGCTTCGGCGCGAGTACGTCCGCGCCGCCCGGAGCCTGGGGCTCTTCCCGGGACGGGTTCGCCGCCACGCTCTTCGAAACGCCCTCCTTCCGGTCATCACCACCGTGGGCGGTCGTATCGGTGCCCTCTTCAGCGGCGCCGTTCTCACCGAGACCGTCTTCGCCTGGCCCGGCCTCGGCCGGCTCGCGGTGCTCGCGGCGACGAATCGCGACTACCCGCTGGTACTCGGGCTCTTCTTCTTCATGACCCTCGCGGTCCTTCTGGCGAACCTCGTCACCGACGTGGTGTACGGGCTCGTCGATCCCCGGATCCGTACGGGATGAGCCGGGGGCGAATCGTTCTCGTCACTGCCCTCGCGGCGAGCCTCCTCACCGTGGGCTCCCTCGGCCTCGCCGGCTCCTTCGCCGCGTCGGGCGAGCCGTTACGGCCGCCTTCCCCGGAGCACTGGTTCGGGACCGACGACCTGGGGCGCGACGTCTTCCACGGGGTGGTGCTCGGGGCGGAGCGATCCCTCCTCGTGGGGCTCGGAACGGCGGCGCTGGCACTCGCCCTCGGCGTGATGCTCGGCGTAATTTCGGGATATGCGGGCGGATTCGTGGACGAGGCGTTGACCCGCATCACCGAGTTTTTTCAAGTGCTGCCGCGATTCTTCGTCGCCATTGCCGTTCTCACCCTCTGGGAACCGAGCGCCTGGCTCCTGGTGACGGTGCTCGGTCTGACGTCCTGGAGCGGCCTCGCTCGGCTCACGCGTGCGGAGGCTCTGGGCCTGCGGGAGCGGGAGTTCGTCGTCGCGGCCAGGGCCGCGGGCGCCCCTTTCCTCGAGATCGTGTGGCGCCATCTCCTTTCCAATCTCGCGAGGCCCCTCCTGGCGGCGACCCCGCTCGTCGCCGGGCAGGCCATGCTGACCGAGGCGGGCTTGAGCTTTCTGGGCGTGGGATCGGCCGCGGGAGTGAGCTGGGGCTACCTCCTCCAGAACGCGCAGCCTTTCCTGCGCCAGGCCCCGTGGATGGCCGTGTTTCCCGGGCTGGCCATGACCGGTACGATCCTGCTGTTGTCGTTTCTCAGTCTCCTCGGCCGGGATGCCGTCTGGAAGGTGGTCGGCGGACGTCTCCGATGAGAGGTTCACTCCTAAGCCCATGCCGGGGAAGAACCGGCCGTCGCCCACCATCGCCACCAGATGGTTTTCACGCACCGCAGCGAGCGCGGCCTTGGATCTGCGCGATTGGTCTCTGGAGCTGAGCTAAATCTCTCACCGAATTACCGGGACCGCCCCCGTATCGTTTCAATCTGCACGCATTCGAGGCGCTCCCCAAACGGCAAGGCTCTTGCAGCCAAAGAACGTGAAATGCGCGACACGTGGGCCAGAACAGAGTCGATATGCCACCCTCAAAACGAATCGTGATTCTGGGCGGAGGCGTCGGCGGGGTGGTCGCCGCCAACGAGCTGGCCCGGCGTCTCCCGCGCTCTCACCGCATCTTCCTCGTCGAAAGGAGCGGCACCCACGCGTTTGCGCCATCGTTCCTCTGGCTGATGACCGGCGATCGCGAGACGCCGCAGATCACCCGTCCTCTGCGCACGCTGGTGCGGCCGGGTGTCGAAATCGTCGAAGCCGAAGCGCGCGCCATCGATCTCGCCGGCGCCCGGGTCGAGACCGACGGCGAAGCGATCGCCTACGATTACCTCGTTGTCGCGCTTGGCGCAGAGCTGGCTCCTGGCGCGATCCCTGGGCTCGGGACCGCTCACACGTTCTACACCCTCGATGGAGCGGCGGAGCTGCGGGCCGCTCTCGGGAGCTTCACCGGCGGAACCGTCGCTGTAGTCGTTAGCGCGCTCCCCTACAAGTGTCCGGGCGCACCCCATGAGGGCGCGATGCTTCTGCGCGACTTCTTCCGGCGGCGGGGCCTCTCGAGCAAGGTCGAGATCCACCTCTTCACTCCCGAGCCCCAGCCGATGCCGGTGGCGGGACCAGAGCTGGGTGCGGCCGTGCGAGAGATGCTCGAGACCCGGGATATCGCGTTTCACCCGTCGCACAAGCTCGCGGCCGCCGATCCCGACACTCGCGAGCTCGCATTCGAAGGGAAACCCTCCGTGCGATACGACCTACTCGTCGCCATCCCGCCGCACCGCAGTCCGCGCCTGGTGCAAGAAGCGGGGCTCGCAAGCGAGACCGGCTGGGTGCCCGTGGATCGGCGCACTCTTGCGACTCGGCACGAGCGCGTCTACGCCATTGGTGATGTAACGGCGATTCCGATTCCGGGCCGGTGGAAGACGGAAGTCCCCCTCATGCTCCCGAAGGCAGGCGTTTTCGCCCACGGCCACGCGCTGGTGGTTGCGCGCCGAATCGCCGCCGAGATCGCCGGGACGGGAACGGAAGAACAATTCGGTGGAGATGGCTACTGCGCGCTCGAGGCGGGCGAGGGCTCCGCCGGATTCGCGTTCGGGGATTTCTTCGGGGAGCCGTCGCCGGAGATCCACCTCCGGAGAGTCGGCAAAGCGTGGCACGTCGGCAAAGTCCTCTTCGAGCGCTGGTGGCTTTCGCCCTTCGGCCTCGGTCGCAGCGGCCTTTCGCTCGCGCTGAGGCTCGGGGGCAAAGCGTTTGGTGTTCCGGTCGTTTTGTGACCGGGGAGGTGTCGATGAAATACTTGTTCATTCTCAATGACCCACCCTATGGCTCCGAACGCTCCTACAACGCATTGCGGCTCGCGACGTCATTGGCGAAAACCCCTGGCTCGGTGGTTTCGGTCTTTCTGATCGGTGATGCGGCGACGGCTGCCGTTTCCGGACAGTTGACTCCGCAGGGCTACTACAACATGGAACGGATGCTCAAATCGGCGGCCGGCAAGGGCGCTGCCATCGGCGTCTGCGGTTCGTGCATGGACGCCCGCGGCATCAAACCGGAGTCGCTGGCGGAAGGCGCGCACCGCAGCTCCATGGAGGAGCTGACCTCCTGGACCCAGGAGGCCGACCGCGTGCTCGTATTCTGACGGCAGCGATCTTGGCTGCTTCGCGCGCCTTGACTTCGCAAGGTGGCCGCCCGATACTACGCCCGTGTTTCGCCATGATGCGCTTCGAGCGGTGGTCGGTCTAGCGGTCGCGGCGGCGATCGCGGCGCTTTCGGCGCATCCTCCCGAGCACGTCCACCGGGCGAGCACCGACGGTTTCGAGCACACCGTCGTCCATCGGCACCTCGACCATTCGCATTCGTCCGCAAGCTCCTCCCTCGAGCAAGGCGAGCACCACCACGCTTCCGTCTGGATTCACGCCTTTTTCACGCACGTCTCCAAGCGCTCCCTGGACCCGCCTCTCATCGAAGGCGCTTTCGAGCTGACGCTTCCCGTCTGGACCTTCCAGGGGCACGTGGTGTCCGCTGATTTTCGACCCATTCGAGGAGCCCCTCGAAGCGCAACCGTCCCTCGCGCTCCGCCATCGTCCCTTCCTCTCGCCCTCTAGCTGCGGGTTTCCCGCAGCCCCGTCCGTACGTCCGTAGTTCCCTGAGAGGTTCCATGCGCTTTCGCTACTTTGCTTCGGCGTTCGCTCTCGCCGCCATTCCCTGTGCCGCCGCTCAGGCGCAAGCACCTCCGACTCCGAGGCCGCTCGGTCGGGATCTGCCCGTTTTCCAGCCGCCGACGGGAGAGGAGGGCGAGCGCCAGACGCCGGCGTTCGAAAACCCCGTGGGCGCGATCGCCCTTCGCGACGCAGTCGCCCTCGCGCTTCTTCACAGCCCCGACCTCGCGGCATTCGCCTGGGAGACTCGCGCGCGCGAGGCTCGGGTCCTCCAGGCGGGGAAGATTCCGAATCCGAGCTTGAGCGTGCTCGCGGAGGACCTGTTCGCCTCCGGATTCGACGAGGTCGAGGCGAGCTCCGCCATCCAGCGACAGACGACCATCCAGCTCAGCCAGCTGGTGGAGCTCGGGGGAAAGCGCTCGGCCCGCAAGGAGCTCGCGGCCCTCGACCGAGATCTGGCGGCCTGGGACTACGAGACCGCCCGGATCGACGTTTTCAGCCATGTGACCCGCGCCTTTTTCGACGTCCTCGCCGCACAGGAGACGGTCGCTCTGACCGAGCGGACGATGCAGGCCGTGGGCGAGGTGCGGCAGAGCGTCTCCGCCCGCGTCGCCGCGGGCGCAGTCTCGCCCATCGAGGAGACCCGAGCCGAGATCTCTCTCGCCGCGGTGCGGGTAGAATCCGAACAGGCGCGCTACCTGCTGGGCGCCGCCCGCGCCAGACTCGCCGCTACCTGGGGAAGCGTGGAGGCGAAGTTTCTGTCAGCCGTCGGCGACCTGGGCGAGGTGCCCTCCCTTCCGACCCTGGAGGAATTGAGGGCGCGACTCGCGGACAATCCGAACCTCGCGCGCTGGGCGGCCGAGGTTTCCCAGCGGCAGGCGGCGCTCGCCCTCGAACGGTCGAAGAGGGTTCCCGACCTGGAGGTGAGCGCGGGCTACCGCCGCTTCGACGACCTGGGAAGGAGCGCTCTCGTCATCGGTGGATCGATCTCTCTTCCGATATTCGATCGAAATCAGGGCGGGATCGAAGAAGCCAGTAACCGCCTCTCGAAAGCCTACGAGGAGCGCCGGGCCGCGGAAGCAAGAGTCGCCACCGCCCTGGCCGAGGCCTACGGAGCGCTCACGAGCGCCCACGCCGCGGCGACGGCGCTCCAGGCGGCGGTCCTCCCCGGCGCCCGGCAGACCTTCGAAGCCGTCAACGAAGGGTACCGTCTGGGGAGGTTCGGCTATCTGGACGTTCTCGACGCGCAGCGCACGTTCATCAGCGCGAACGGGCAGTACGTGCGGGCTCGCGCGGACTACCACAAGGCGACGGTCGAGGTGGAACGACTCATCGGGGCGCCGCTCCACCCGGCCCTCGCCCCTTCGGCGAGTGTCGAGGAAGAAAAGTGAACGCCCATGCACAAAAAGACCGTCGTAACCGTCGCCGTCATCACCCTCGTCGGCGTGGTTCTCGCCGCCGTGATCCTGTGGACGGGCCGAGTCCCCGAAGGCACCCATTCCGATTCGCTCGAGGCTCCGGCGGACTACCCGAGGGGTCCCCACGGCGGAAGGCTCCTCTCCGACGACACCCTCGAGCTCGAGGTCACCATCTACGAGCTCGGCGTGCCGCCCCGGTTCCGGGTATACGCGTTCGATGGGAACGCAAAGCCTCTCGACCCGCGAGAGGTCCGGCTCGAGATCGAGCTCCATCGCCTCGGAGGGAGAGTCGACCGGATCGCCTTCGCGCCCGAAGAGGACTACCTCCTCGGCGACGAGCTCGTGGAGGAACCGCACTCCTTCGACGTCAAGGTTGCCGCGGAACGGAGCGGCGATGCGCATCGCTGGGAGTACTCTCAAATCGAGGGCAAGGTGCGGCTGGGCTCCGATGCCGTCGAGAGCGCCGGCATCACTATCCTCACCGCCGGCCCCCGGGAACTGACCAGCACTCTCGAGCTTCCGGGCGAGATCCAGCCCGACGCCACCCGCGTCGCCCGCGTCGTGCCGCGGGTCTCGGGGGTGGTCCTCGAGGCGCTCAAGCAGCAGGGGGATCGGGTTCGGCGTGGAGAGCTCATGGCCGTCATCAGCAGCCGGGAGCTCGCCGACGCGAAGAGCGCCTATCTCGCCGCCTCGCAGTACCTCGAGTTCGCCCGGGTAGCTCTCGAGCGCGAAGAGAGCCTGTGGAAGAAGAAGATCTCCGCCGAGCAGGACTACCTCGGCGCCCGGCGCACGTTCCAGGAAAGCGAGCTCCATAAAGAGCTCGCGGCGCAGAAGCTCGCCGCCCTCGGTCTCGACGCCCAATCGATCGGCGAGCTCTCCTCGGCTCCGCGCGACAGCTTGCCCCGCTACGAGATCAAAGCGCCCCTCTCCGGCACGGTGACCGAGCGCAGCGTCACTGTGGGAGAGGCGGTCGCCGGTGATGAGGACATCTTCGTCATCGCCGATCTTTCCTCGGTCTGGGTGAACGTGACGGTGTACGCGAAGGACGTGAGCGCGGTTAGAGAAGGCCAGGAGGCGACGGTGCGCTCGGTGGACCTCGACCGTGAGGCCACCGGCCGCATCACGTACGTGGGACCGCTCGTCGGCGAGACCACGCGGGCGGCGACCGCGAGGCTCGTCCTTCCCAACTCCGACGGAGAGTGGCGGCCAGGGCTGTTCGTTTCGGTGGTTCTCGTCCGGGAGACGACGACGGTTCCCGTGGCCGTGGCGGCGGAGGGCATCCAGAGCTTCCGGGACTGGCAGGTGGTGTTCGTGCGGTACGGGGATTGGTTCGAAGGCCGGCCGCTCGATCTCGGCCGGAGCGACGGGGAGTGGGTCGAAGTGCTGAGCGGGCTTTCCGCGGGAGAGCGGTACGCGGCCGCCAACAGCTTCGCGGTGAAAGCCGAGATCGGAAAGCTCGGCGCCACCCACGACCATTGAGCGCGGAGAACGCATGATCGAAAGAATCCTCCGCTTTTCCATCCGCGAGCGCTGGCTGGTGATGTTCGCCACCCTGGGAATGGCGGCATTCGGCGTCTACAACTTTCAGCGTCTGCCGATCGACGCCGTACCCGACATCACCAACGTCCAGGTGCAGATCAATACCGAGGCGCCGGGCTATTCGCCGCTCGAAGCCGAGCAGCGAGTGACTTTCCTGGTGGAGACGGCGATGGCCGGGCTTCCGCGCCTGAAGGAGACTCGTTCCATCTCGCGGTACGGCCTCTCGCAGGTCACCGTGGTCTTCGAGGACGGGACCGACATCTACTTCGGCCGGCAGCTCATCAACGAGCGCATCCAGGAAGTGAAGAGCAGGCTCCCGCCGGGGATCGAGCCCACGATGGGGCCGATCGCCACCGGCCTGGGAGAGATCTTCCTCTGGACCGTCGAGGCGGAGCCCGATGCCGTCAACGCCGAGGGGAAGCCCTACTCGGAGATGGAGCTCAGGACGGTCCAGGACTGGATCGTCCGTCCCCAGCTCAAGACGGTGCCGGGGGTCGCCGATGTCAACAGCATCGGCGGATATACCAAAGAGTTCCATGTCACGCCCGACCCCGACAAGCTCATCGCTTATGGGCTCGCCTTCCGCGACGTGATTTCGGCGATTGCACGGAACAACGCCAACGTGGGCGCCGGGTACATCGAAAGGCGCGGCGAGCAGTACCTCATCCGCGCCCCTGGACAGATCCGCGACCTCGAGGACATCCGGCGGATCATCGTCGGGAATCACCACGGCACCCCGATCTACTTGGCGAGCGTGGCCGAGGTGCTCCTGGGGAAGGAGCTTCGGACCGGGGCGGCGACCGAAGACGGGAAGGAAGTCGTCCTGGGGACGGTGTTCATGCTCATGGGCGAGAACAGCCGCGTGGTATCGAGGCGGGTCGCGGCCAAGATGGAGGAGGTCAACCGGACGCTTCCCCGAGGCGTCGTGGCCAAGACAGTTTACGACCGCACGAAGCTGGTCGATGCCACCATCGAAACGGTTCGCCACAACCTCACGCTCGGCGCTCTTCTGGTGATTGCGGTGTTGTTCGTGTTCCTCGGCAACATCCGCGCCGCGGTCATCACCGCCTGCGTGATACCGCTGTCGATGCTTTTCGCCATCACCGGGATGGTGGAACAGGGCGTCAGCGGGAACCTTCTGAGCCTCGGCGCTCTCGACTTCGGAATCATCGTCGATGGAGCGGTGATCATCGTCGAGAACTCGATGCGGCGTCTGGCCGAGCGCCAGCACGAGCTCGGCCGGCTCCTGACGCGCGCCGAGCGGTTCGAGGTGGTTTTCGACGCCTCGCGCGAGGTCCGGAAACCGACGATGTTCGGCGAGCTCATTATCATGATCGTGTACCTCCCCATCCTGACGCTCACCGGGATCGAGGGAAAGATGTTCTTCCCCATGGCGTTCACCGTCCTCGCCGCGCTCTCTGGGGCGGTCGTCCTCTCGGTCACGTTCGTGCCCGCCGCGATCGCGATGTTCGTCACCGGGCGGGTGTCCGAGCGGGAGAATGTCCTCATGCGATGGGCGAAGCGGGCTTACCTTCCCGCCCTTCGCTACGCCATGCGGAACCGCGCCGCCACCCTCGCGGCCGCGGCGGTCCTGTTGATGCTGAGCGGCGTCATGGCAACGCGGCTCGGGAGCGAGTTTCTCCCGAGCCTGGACGAGGGCGACCTCCTGGTGCACGCACTGCGCATACCGGGGACGAGCCTTTCGACCGCGGTCGAGATGCAGCACGCGCTCGAGCGCAAGTTCAAGACCTATCCCGAGGTGGACTACGTCTTCTCGAAGCTCGGGACGGGGGAGATCGCAAGCGATCCCATGCCGCCGAGCGTCGCCGACACCTACGTCATGATGAAGCCTCGGTCCGAATGGCCCGACCCGCGTCGTTCGAAGTCCTCCCTGGTCCAGCAGCTCGCGGAAGAGCTCCAGTTCGTCCCCGGCAACAACTACGAGTTCACCCAGCCGATCCAGATGCGGTTCAACGAGCTCATCGCCGGTGTGAGAAGCGACGTCGCGGTCAAAGTCTTCGGGGACGACATGGAGGTCCTCGCGGACGTAGGCGATCGCATCGAAGCCGTGCTGAGGACGGTGCCGGGCGCCGCCGACGTGAAGGTCGAGCAAGTGACCGGCCTCCCGCTTTTGACGATCCACTTGAACCGCCCGGCGATGGCCCGGCTCGGGCTCAACGTGTCGGACGTGCAGGACGTGGTCGAAGTCGCCATGGGTGGAAGGCCGGCGGGACAGGTTTTCGAGGGCGACCGCCGCTTCGACATCATCGTCCGTCTCCCCGAGTACATCCGCGGGGATCTCGACAGGCTGAAGCGGCTTCCGATCCCGCTTCCCGGCGCCGTCACCTTTTCACGAGGCTCGCCCGCCCACGTGCCGCTCGAATCCGTCGCCGAGCTCGAAGTCGCGCCCGGGCCCAACCAGATCAGCCGTGAGAACGGCAAGCGCCGGGTAGTCGTGACCGCGAACGTCCGGGGGCAGGATATCGGCTCCTTCGTCGAAGAAGCCGAGAGCCGAATCCGCGACAGCGTCGTCATTCCCGCGGGGTACTGGACGGCCTGGGGTGGCCAGTTCGAGCAGCTCCTCTCGGCCCGCCAGAGACTGCAGTTCGTCGTGCCCATGGCGCTTCTCCTGATCTTCGGGCTGCTGTTCGCGACGTTCGGGACCGCGAAAGACGCGCTTCTGGTCTTCACCGGTGTTCCCCTCGCCCTGACCGGCGGGGTGTTCATGTTGTGGGTGACGGGAATTCCCTTCTCCATCTCGGCGGCCGTAGGATTCATCGCCCTCTCGGGAGTCGCCGTCTTGAACGGGCTGGTCATGGTGACGTTCATCAATCGCCTGCGCGCCGAGGGGGTCCCGCTCGAGGATTCCGTCGTCGGCGGCGCCGTCGCCCGACTCCGTGCAGTCCTGATGACCGCGCTCGTTGCCAGCCTCGGCTTCTTGCCCATGGCGCTCGCTAGCGGCACTGGTGCGGAAATACAGAGGCCCCTCGCGACCGTGGTCGTGGGCGGAATCCTTTCGTCGACGGCTCTGACCCTCGTCGTGCTTCCGGTCTTGTACCGTCTGCTCGCCGTCTGGACCAAGGAGGGACCGGCCCAATGACGCGCCGGGTCGGCGAGTCGGACGAGCGATAAGGTAGAATGTTCACGGCGAATTCGCGTACATTAGCCCGGAGCCATGTTCGCGGCCTCGTTGCTCTA
>Ga0299906_10000730_pt1 | contig 29363 bp, 25 predicted proteins | sample RVTome_14_FD_200259 | JGI IMG/M metagenome (GOLD analysis project Ga0299906, IMG submission 200259) | Soil microbial communities from uranium-contaminated site in the Upper Colorado River Basin, Wyoming, United States - RVT145D125 (version 2) ...
CTGCGGTCCAGATGAAGATCGCCATCAACCTCACCCTCATCGTGGAGATGGTCGCGTTCTGTGAGTCGGTGGCCCTGGCGGAGAAGGGCGGTGTGGCCCGCGATGTCGCCGTCGACGCCATGTTGAAGAGCGTCGTGGCCTCGCCGGTGATGGGATATCGGGGGCCGTTCATCCTCGAGGGGAATATGCCGGACAAGCCGCTTGCCGACGTCGGCCTGCAACAGAAAGACATGATCCTCGCCCTCGAGGTCGCCCGGCGTCAGGGATCGCCCGCACCACTCGCGGCCGTGGCCAACGAGCTGCTCAACGCATGCCGGGGACGGGGGATCGACCATCGCGACTTCGTGACGGTCTTCGACGTCTACCACCTGCTCAGCGGGATGTCGTGATGGAGCCGTACCGAACCAGGCTCGACGATGTGCCCCTGGTCCCAGGCCTGCGCAGGGACGAGGGTTGGGTGGACATGCAGGTCCAGTTCCTGGTCGACAAGCACGCCGCAGGCTCGGATGAGTTCGTCCTCGGTTGGACCGTGCTCCCACCGGGAGCGAGACACGACCGTCATCGCCACCACGAGGCCGACGAGTTCTTCATCGTCCTCCAGGGCTCGGGGATGGTCTACACCGACCAAGAGAGCGAGCCGGCCGGGAAGGGAGACGTCGTCTTCACCCCGCGTGGCCATTGGCACGGGTTCGACAACACCGGCGACGAAGACGTGGTCCTGGTCTGGGGCTGGAGCGGGGCCGGTGCGCTGGAGGACACCGGGTACGAGATCGGCGAGCTCTAGTGACGGGATCGACGTGGTCCGGCTGGGACGATCCGGCGGTGCGCGATGGGATGCGACGGATGTTGGAGCATCGATCCGAGTATCTCGACAGGGGTGAGAGCACCATCGGCTGGAAGCTCGGCTTCGGAGCACCGGTCTGGCTGGAGAAGCTGGGGCTCACCGGCCCTCTCGTCGGATTCCTCCCCGAGTCGAGACAACATCACCCGGGAGCAACCGTGTCCTGCCAGGGGTGGGTCAGGGCGGTCGCCGAGCCCGAGATAGCGGTTTACCTGGGCCATGACGTCGACGACCCGGCGCGGGCCGCCGAGGCGATTTCGGGGTTGGGGGCGGCGATCGAGCTCGCCGACATCGACGCTCCGCCGGAAGACATCGGAGACGTGCTCGCCGGGAACATATTCCACCGGGCAGTGATACTCGGAGAGCCCGACCCAGGTCGAGCGGGAGGCGACATCGGCGGTCTGCGGGCCCGGGTGACGAGGGACGGAACGGAGATGGCCGACACCAACGATATCGAAGCGTTGACGGGTGGCATTGTCACGATCCTGGGTCACGCCGCCGCCCTGCTCGGCGCAGCGGGAGAGACACTACGCGCCGGTGAGGTGGTCATCATGGGATCGGTGACACCTCCTTTGCCGGTGCAACCGGGGAATGAGATCTCCTTCGAGCTAGCCCCGCTCGCTCCGATTTCGGTGCGGGTCTAGTGACGGGCCACTAACGCCCGGCGCTCTGGATCGCCTGCCACACCCTCGGTGCGGTGAGCGGAAAGCTCAGAGAAAGCACCCCATGTGGTCGAAGGGCATCGTGGACCGCGTTGAGGATGGCCGGGGGCACGCCGATGCAGCCGGTTTCACCGGTCCCTTTCGCCCCCAGTGGGTTGGAGGGAGCCGGGTGGACCAGACGACGTGTCGTCAGGGGCATCGGCTGGGTGGCGTTCGGGATGAGATAGCTCATCATGTTGGCGGTGAGTAGCTGGCCGTCGTCGTCATAGACCACACATTCGAGCAATGCCTCGCCGATGCCCTGCATCACAGAGCCGTGCACCTGGCCCTCGACCACCATCGGGTGGATCACATTCCCGCAATCGTCCACCACGACCAGTTGGAGCAGGTTCACCTGTCCGGTGTCCATCTCGACCTCGACGACGGCAGCATGAGTCCCGTACGGGAAGGTCTGGGCCCCGGGGGTGAACATCTCCTCGGACCACAGATCGATGCTGAGGGACCCGGCGTGTGCCACAACCTCGGCGATCGTGACTTCAGAGCCGGGCGACCCCACCACTCTGAACGCGCCATCGACCAGTTCGATGTCTGCCGCGGCGGCCTCCATCAGATCGGCTGCGGCGCGGACGGCCCGTTCTCTCACTTCGGTTGCAGTACGGAGCACCGCCGACCCGCCCACTTGCAGAGACCGGCTGCCGAACGACCCGACACCGTCTGCCACCTCGGCGGTGTCGCCGGCGAAGAAGACGATGCGGTCGAGCGGCACGGAGAACACCGATGCCGCGATCTGGGACCAGACGGTGCGATGCGCCTGCCCTGCGGGCGTGGAGCCGGTTCGGACCACCACCGAACCGTCCGCGAGGAGCTCGACCTTGCCCCATTCCCCGGAGTCGACCGCCCCACCGGCTCGCTCGATGAAACAGGCGATGCCGATGCCGACGGGGTCTGCTGCGGCGTCACGTCTGGCCCGCTGTTCCTCCCGCCAGCGGTCGACGTCCAAGGTCTCCAAGGCGAGATCGAGGGCGGCCGCGTAATCGCCCGAGTCGTAGATCGCTCCGGTGTGGCTGGTGTAAGGGAGATCGGTGGCCGGAATGAGATTCCTGGCGCGCACCACCTCCGGCAGCAGTCCCAACTCGGCTGCGAAGGCGTCCACTGCCCGCTCGATGGCGATGGCGGCCTCGGGCCGGCCCGCCCCCCGGTAGGGGCCGGTGGGAGCCTTGTTGGTGACGGCGACCCGCACACGCACCTGGAGATGCTCGATGTCGTAGGGGCCCTGCGCCACTAGCTGGGAGAAGGTGGGGACCCGTGCTCCACTGGCCGGATACGCCCCGACATCGCCAAGGATGTCCGAGGACACGAAACGAATCCTCCCGTCTTCGTCACCTCCGATGTCGACCCTGACCGTCTGACCCCGGCCGTGAGTCCCGGATTGGAGCTGTTCTCGCCGCCCCTGCAACCAGACGACCGGTCGGCCCAAGTCGAGGGCTATCGCGGCTACCACCGCGTACTCGGCGTAGAACGGGCCCTTCGTCCCGAACGCACCGCCGACGTAGGGCACCCGCGCCCTGATCTTCTCGGGTGCGATGCCGAGGAGAGGCCCGAGGAGCCGGGGGAGCCTCCATGGCGCCTGATGGCCGCACCAGACCTCCAGGCCGTCGCCGGCGGGTCTGACGAGGATGGCGAGCGGTTCGATTGTCACCGGGGACAGCCGGGGGATCTCGATCTCCACTGATGTTTGTCTGGCCACCTCGGGACGAGGGCCGGTGTTCCCGACGGTCTCGTCGAGGACCAGGTTGGTACCCGATTCCGGGAAGAGCAGGATGTCGTCGCGCAGAGCCGACGTGACGTCGGTCACGGCGGCCAGCGGGTCGATGTCGACCCAGATCTGTTCGGCGGCATCCACCGCCTGCGCAGCCGTCTTCGCCACCACCACCGAGATCGGATCGCCAACGTGACGCACACGCTCCCGCGCCAAGGCGGGCTGGCCCATGCCCCGCGCCTCGGGCGCTCCCGGGCCTTGTGCCGAGGGGAGGTCGGGGAGCCCGATGTTGTCCGCCCGGTACGCGGCGACGACCCCGGGCATCGCCAAGGCTTCGTCGAGAGCGGGCGGCTCGAACGTGCCGTGGGCGATCGGGCTCCTCACGAACGCACAGTGCAACGTGTCGACATCCACCAGGTCGGCCACATACGCCCCCGAGCCGGTGACGAGGGGCCCGTCCTCGAGCCGCAGCGGCGAGTCGCCGAGCTTCATCCGAACAGACGGCGTGCGTTGCCGGCGAGGATCGCCTCACGTTGCAACGGCTCGAGCCCCGGCACCGAGTCGACCAGGGCCACCGGGTCGTCGTCACCCATCTCGAACGGATAGTCGGTCCCCACCAGCAGGTGGTCTGCCCCCATCGAATCGATGAGGAAGCGGAGGACTCCGGGGCTGTGAACCACTGTGTCGACGTAGAGGCTGGCCAGGTACTCGCTGGGCAGACGGCCGGCCTGCTTGGCGGCCAACTCCGGCTTCGCCTGGTAGCCACGGTCGAGACGTCCGATCTGGAAGGGCAGGAAACCGCCCCCGTGCACCGCGCACATCCGGAGGCCGGGGAATCGGTCGAAGACACCGGAGTACATCAGCCCGGCGAGGGCGATGGTTGTCTCGGCGGGACGCCCCACGGAGTTGTCCATGAAGTAGCGGTCGAGGGTCACGCCGGTCAGCGGTGCCATCGGGTGGAGGATGACGAAGGCGCCCAAGGCCTCGGCTGCCTCCCAGACCCCGTCGAGCCCGGCCCGGTCGAGCCAGTCGGGCCCGACGGTGGTGGCGATCTGCACGCCGACCATCCCCAAATCGCTGATCGCCCTTTCCAGCTCTTTGGCGGCCGCCGTCGGGTCCTGAAGGGGGATCGTGGCGACGGCGCGGAGACGGGACGGCTCCTGCGCCGCCTCCTCGGCGAGACAGTCGTTCTGCGCCCGGGAAAAGGAGAGACCTTCGGGGCCGGCGAGGTCGTAGCCGGTCAGGTCGATCCAAGAGGCGAGCAGCTGGATCTCCACCCCCATCCGGTCCATGTCCGCGATCCGCTGTTTGAGATCGCCGAGACTGTCGCGCATGGGAGCGGTGGTGAATCCGCCGTTGAATTGGACACGGGTCCCTTGGGGCGTGTCCAGCAGGTCGGCTCCATGACCGGACGCCGATCGTTCCAGCCAGGAACGGAACGTAGGGGGGATGCAATGGGCGTGGACGTCAAAAGTCATGTGGTTCCCGTCAGTCCAGTTCGGGCGTTCTGTCGAGCACGCAGGCTGCGACGTGGCCCGGCCCGCGCACCGTGAGCCCGACCTCGGGCACGGGCTGGAAGGCGACGTGGACCCTCGTCGTTTCCGTACTCACGTCGAGCAGTGCTTCCCGCGCGGCCGGCGGCATCTTCTCGGAGCGCAGGGCAGTGGCCAGCGCGACCGCCGACGACTCGTCCGAGAAGACGAGTTGGGCGGTGAATTCGTCCTGACGTATGACGTCGGTGAGAGAGTTGAACATCCCCGGCACATCTTCGAGCCATCTGACCACGTCGTCGACCTCCCAACCGCAGACAGGAGTAGCCACGGGACACCTGGTGTGGAAGCGGCATCCCTGAGGCGGGCGGGCGGGGTCGGGGACCGATCCCTCCAACGTCACCAGGGCGGTGGAAGGGTCGTCGTCGACATCGGGGCTCGCCCGCAACAGAGCGTGGGTGTATGGATGGTGGGCACCGTCGAAGATGTCGTCGGTCGAGCCCGCCTCGGACACCTTCCCCAAATACATGACGACGATCCGGTCCGCCATGTGACGGACCACCGACAGGTCGTGGGTGATGAACAGGTAAGTCAGGTCGAGTTCCTGCTGCAGCTCGTTGAGCAGGTTGAGGATCTGAGCCTGGACTGAGACGTCGAGCGCCGACGTCGGTTCGTCGAGGACGATGAGCTCGGGGTCCAGAGCGAGGGCCCGTGCGATGGAGAGCCTCTGCCGCTGCCCGCCGGAGAACTGGTGCGGGTATCGGTAGAGATGCTGTCTGCCCATTCCGACTCGCTCGAGCAGCTCGACCACCCGCTCGGTGAGCTCGCTGCCCGACGCCTCCTTGTGGACCTTGAGCGGTCTGCCGACGATCTCCCTGACCAGTTGGCGCGGGTTGAGCGATGCGAATGCGTCCTGAAAGACGACCTGGCAGTTCCGCCGGTAGCGGAGCCATTCACTCTTCGCCAGCCGGTCGATGCGATGGGTGCGGTCGATCTGGCCGAGGTCGGCGGTCATCTCCGGCGTGCGATCTTCTTCTGGGACGCCGTAGATTGCGTTCAGTCGCTCGAGGTCGGCGGCGGTCATGTCGAAGTAGACCCCGCCGATCGTGGGGTCGGTGAGACCGCTGACACACCGACCCAGGGTGGTCTTGCCACAGCCGCTCTCCCCGACGAGACCCACTGTCTCGCCCCTTCTCACATCGAAGCTGACACCGTCGACTGCCCGGATTTGCCCGGCGACCCGCTGCAGTGCTCCCTCGCGGATCGGGAAGTGTTTGTGGAGGTTGCGCACCGAGATGGCGACCTCGCCGCGGAGCCGGTCTCCCCCGACGTCTTTCTCCTCCAGGGCAGCTGTCATGAGGTCCTCTCTGCGAACGAGGGGGCCGTGCCGACAAAGTCAGGACGATGGTGGATGAAACAGGCGACCCCATGCTCGTCGGGGCCGGCCGTCAGCTCGGGATCCATGGCTCCGCAGACTTCCACGGCGAAACTGCACCTCTCCACGAAGCGGCACGAGGGAGGGGGTTCGATCAATTCTGGCACCGTCCCCTTGATGGCCACGAGCTGACCACGGTCATGGGTGCGGGAAGGGATCGCCGCGAGCAGGCCCCTGGTGTAGGGGTGGAGGGGATCGGCGAAGATCTCCTCGGTCCTGCCGATCTCCACGATCCGGCCCGCATACATCACCGCTACCCGGTCACAGACCCGGCGCACGAGGGACAGGTCGTGGCTGATGTAGAGCACTGCCGACTTGTGACGGTTCTGCAGGTCCTTGATGAGCTCCATGATCCTCGCCTGCACCGTCACGTCGAGAGCTGTCGTCGGTTCGTCGGCGATCAGGAGGTCGGGGTTGCAGGCCAAGGCTTGGGCGATCATCACCCGCTGCTTCATCCCGCCCGACAGCTCATGCGGATACCGTTCCATGACCTTGGGAGGGTTGGGGATCTGCGTCTCGGCCAGAGCTGCGGCCACCATGTCGTCGACGACGCGCTCGATCCGATCTCTCCTGCTTCGGTGTGGCGGCATTGCGAGCAGGAGGCGCTCGATCAACCTCGAGCGTTGCGTGACGTGTCGGCGCAGCAGCGGGTTGACGCTCGACCCGAGACCCGCCCGTTCCAGGAGCTCGTTGGTCCGGTGCTGGTAGAAGACCTCGGCGATCTGATCCCTGACGGTCAGTGCCGGGTTCAGGGATTTGGCCGGGTCCTGGAAGATCATCGCAATGCGATTGCCCCTGATCTCGCGGAGATCGCGTTCGGGGATCGTGCTGAGATCGATGGTCTCCGAGCCGGTCCCGTCACAGGCGGGGCATCCCTCGCCCCGGCATCGTTGGCAGTCGATGGGGAGACGGCCGCTGTTCCCACACTGCGCGCATCCTTCGCCGGCACAGTGCGAACAGGGTTGATGGGGGCGGAAGTAGACGGCTCCTCCGGCGTGGATCCCGGGAGGCATCGGAATCAGGCGGAGAAAGGACCGAGCCGTGACCGTCTTACCGCATCCCGTCTCACCCACGAGGCCCAGCGTCTCGCCGTCGCGAATGTCGAAGTCGACCCCGTCGACGGCATGGACCCGCCCGGCCTTCGAGTCGAAGTGGATCTTGAGGTCGACGACCGATGCCACAGCACCAGCCGGTGCAGTCTGCCGTTCGGGCCCGAGGGAGACATGGTCCAGCGTCATCGCTTCGACTCCGTTCTGGGATCGAGGATGTCACGGAGCCCGTCTCCTACCAGGTTGAAGGCCAGGGCCCAGGCGAAGACCATGAGACCAGGGAAAGTGGACGCCCACCACCGCCCGGCCGATATCCCCGCCTGGCCCTGGCTCACGAGGACTCCCCACTCGGCGAGGCCGGCTTCGGCGAGACCGATGAAGCTGAGGGTGGCACCGATGAGGACCACGTTGCCCATGTCGAGAGTCGCCTGGACCACGACCGGGGTGATCGAGTTGGGGAGCACGTCTTTCATGTAGATGCGGGTCTTCGTGTCGCCAATGACCCGTGCGGCATCGACATACTCGTTTTGCTTGATGTGGATGACCTGCCCCCGGATGATCCGGGCGTACTTCACCCAGAACACCGCGGCCAGGGCGAGGATGATGTTCCCGAACGAGGGCCCGAGCACCGCGGCGATGGCGAGGGCGAAAATCAGCTCGGGTATAGACAGGAAGACATCGACGACTCGCATCAGGATCTCGTCGACTCGTCCGCCGAGGAAGCCGGCAAGACTCCCAACAACCAGGCCGATCAAGACCGATATCGAGACCACGACGATGGAGAGTCGCAGCGAGATGCGGGAGCCCCATATGACACCGTAGAGCACGTCCCCGCCCTGCTGGGTGGTGCCGAGGGCGTGGCCGGGGGTTCCGGGGGGCTCGTTGAGGGCACCCCAGTCGCGGGGCATCTGATAGGCGTCGGGCGTGTTGGCCTCGATCAGGAGCGGGGCGAATACGGCCATGCCGATCATGGCCACGATCAAGATCACACCGACGAGGGTTGTCGGGTTGCCGACGACCTCTCTCGAGAGCTCCCCGAATCGGGCGAGGCGGGTTCTCAGCCCGCCGACAACGGGGGCACGGTATTCGGGAGCTGTGGTGTCGACTGCCATCAGGCGCCTAGGACGACGCGTCGGTCGAGGTAGGCGTACGTGACGTCCACCGCCAGGTTCACCAGCAGGAACAGGACACTGGTGAACATCACGTAGACCATGATCGTGGCCTGATCGCCGCGGAGAACCGCGTCGGCCATCCACCTCCCGAGGCCCGGCCATCGGAAGATGATCTCGACGACCACTGTGCCCTGGAGGAGAAAGCCGAAGCTGAGCCCGATCACCGTGATGGTTGGTATCAAAGCGTTGCGCCGGGCATGACGACGCAGCACCAGCTTCTCGGGCAGCCCCTTCGCCCGCGCCGCGTCGACGTACTCCTCGCCCATCGTCTCGACCAGGGAAGACCGCATCATCCGGGTGATGATCGCCGTTGTCCCGAAGCCGAGGGCGATCGCCGGCAGCGTCAGGTGCCAAAGGGCGTCCACGAAGGCCTTCCAGCTCCCAGCGAGCAGGGAATCGAGTGTGTACAGACCGGTTGGGTGCGAGATGCTCTGAAACAGGTCTGCGTCGGATCGTCCGATCGGGGCCCAATCCAGCCCTACCCAAAAGACTATGAGCAAGAGGATCCCGAACCAGAAGATCGGCATGGCCGCTCCGCTGATCGAGAAGATCCGGGTCAGATGGTCGGGGAGTCGGTCCCGGCGGGCGCCGCCATAGGTGCCGAGCCCGATGCCGAGGGTTACGGCCACGATCCCGGCTGCCAGGGAGAGCTCCATGGTTGCGCCGAGCTTGTCGGGAAACACCTGGCGGACCGGCGCCGCGGCTACGCCCGACCAGCCCCAGTCACCAGTGATCATCCCGCCCGCCCAGGTCAGGTATTGCACTGGCAGGGGATCGTCGAGGCCATATCGCTCTTCGATCTCGGCGACCTCTTCGGGCGTCATCTCGTGAGACAGGTAGATGCCGATCGGCGAGCCACCGACCCTGGTGAGGGCGAAGACAATGAGTGAGGTGCCGATGATCAGGATCGGAAGCACCATCAGCCGCCGGAGCACATAGTCCCGGATCTGCATCAGGCTTCAATCATTGCATAGGGGGCGGGTTGTCACGAGAGACGAGAGGGGCGCGTCGCTCGCGCCCCTCTCGTCTCGTGGCTGTCGATCATCCCTTGTCGAACAGGGCGAACTTCAAGCTCGGCCGGGGCCACAGTGGGTTCATCACGAAGCCCTGTACCCAATCGCGATGGGCCATCACGGCCACCTCATTCCCGGCGATGATCCACATCGGATCGTCGTAGAGGATTGTCGAGAGCTCTTGGTAGATCGCCTCCCGCTCGTCGGGGTCGGTGATCACCGAGGCCTCGTCGATCATCGATCCGATCGTATCCGGGTCCGCATAGCCGTTGGCGAATCCGTGCACCTGGCCCCAGTTGCCATCTGGGTCGATGTAGTCGCTCATGAAGGCGTGAGGGTCGGCGTACGGGTCTGCGTTCTTCACCCACATCGCATAGGGGACCGGGTCCGAAGCATGTGCCTCGTCGAACTGCGCTTCGGCTACTGCCAGCACTTCGACCGTGAAGGCCGGGTTGAGACCTTCCAGCGAGTCCTTCAGCACGAGGGCGGCCGTGGCGAACAGGTTGCCCTCTTCGGCGATCACGGACACGGTGAAGCCGTCGTCCCACACGCCGGCGTCACGGAACAACTGCTCCGCCATCGCCAAGTCCTGTGAGTAGACCGGCAGATCCTCGCTGTAGCCGAGGACACCCTGAGGCAGGTAGAACGGCGTCGGAGCACCAAACCCGCCAAGGGCCCCGTTGATGAACGCGTCGTAGTCGAAGGCGTAGTTGAAGGCCTGACGGATCCTCGGGTCGTAGAAGAAGTCCGCAGGGATGGTGTCACCGTCCGGCAGCTCGTCCACCGGGAAGTTCAAGTTGAAGCCGATGTGGATTGGCTCGAGCAGGAACTCGCCCTGGAACACGGTCACCCCGTCGGCGCCCTCGATATCGCCTACGAATGATGGATCGGTCTCGATCGTGTCGAAGTCCCCGGCGCGGACGCCGAGCACTCGGACGTCGGGGTCGGGCACGATCTCGATCCGGAGGTCGAGGTTGGCCGGGGTGCCCCAATAGTCCTCGTTGACAGTGAACAACATGTTCTCGCCGCGGTTCCACGCCTCGAAGGCGTATGGGCCCGTGCCTACCGGGTTGGTGGCCATGAACTCGTTTGGCTGACCTGCGACGACACCACCGTTGGATTCGACGACCTCTTCGGACATGATCGAGGCCACTGCTTGGGTGACCACCGAGTTGAGGAAGGCTGCATTGGGCTGATTGAGAGTCACCACGAAGGTCTGGGCGTCGGGGGCATTGGTCGACGCCACGGTGTCGGCCAGGAGACCGATGTTGCTCTCGGGGAGGTCCATCGTGAGGGCCCGATCCCAGGCGTACTTGACGTCGGTGGCGTCCACCGGGTTACCCAGGTGGTCGACGACGCCCGCCCTGATCGGGAAGGTGTAGGTGAGGCCATCCTCTGAGATCAGCCCATTGTCCGCCCCGGGCACCTCCTCGGACAGACCGGGTACCAGGTCCGGACCGTCCGGGGAGAATTCGACCAGCCGGTCGTATACCTGGAGGATGACCGTCTCACCACCCTCACCGGCCTCGACCTGTGCCGGATCGAGCGACGTGGGCTCGTCATCTGCGGCATGGACGAATGTGTCGGGGTTCGACACCCCTCCGGCGCTGGGCGCCGTCGTGTCGCTGCCGTCGCCGGTCGTGGTGGGAGTCTCGCCCCCGGGTTCGGCCGTAGTGTCGGAGCCGTCTGTCGTGTCTGTGGTATCACCTGTGCAAGCAGCGACCACCAAGGCCAGCACTACCAGGATCACTCGTAACGGTCTCGCGTGTCGCTCGCTGCGAGGGTTCATCTCGTCCTCCTGAGTCAAGTGCTACAACGGCTGGCGTGTACCCCGGATGCCTGCAATCGTTTGTAGTGAGTCCAACATAAGGGCGGCACCGGTGATCTGTCAATACATTCTGTAAAATGCACAGTCAGATCGCGTCGCCCGTCGAGCGTGCCGACCCAACGGAGCGTTGCCCGTCGAGCGTGCCGAGCAACGGACACGAGATCGTGTGTGGAATCGCCGCCCGGCTTGTTCCGAGTCGGTGTGGCTAGACCTTTGCCCAGTAGTCGCTGGATGTCTTGGACTCGGTGAGCGCCTCTGCCGTCTCGAATCCAGGGGCCATCGAGGCGTCCGTTCCGGCGAGAACCTCGTGGTGCTCGATGTTGAGCAAGCGGAGCCAGCTCTGCTGACCCATGGTCAGACCGATGAAGCACCCCAACTCGACCAACTCGGCTTCGATGAAGTGCTCGTAGAGTCGCGCCCAGAAGACATCGTCGGTCTCGAGATGCCAGGTGATCGCCTCGGCATAGGCGAGAGCGGCTTTTTGCTTGTCGTTGTACTGGGTCGACGTCTCGAAGTTGAGCAGGTCGTCGTACTTGCCCTCGCTCAGACCCAGCTTCCTACCCTGCTCAGACCGTTGATTTCCGCAGTACTCGCACTTCACCGATCGCGACACGTATACCCGGCAAAGCTCTTTGATCGAGTGATCGACGATCCCCTCACGGAAGAGGTTCTTCCAACTGTCGGCGAAGAACCAGAAGGCGGCGGGGACGTGGGCGCGTATTGCCGAGCTCTCGGGGCGGGGGGTTCCCTCCCGGGCGCACCGCTCCATCTCGGACCGCATCTCGGGGGTCATGTCGTCGAGGGGTACGTAGGAGATTCGTTGTTTGCTGCCCATGGTGGCTCCTTCCAAAGCTCGCAGATCCGAGTCTAGGGGAATCTCCAAGAGCAATCGATTGTGGGCAGCCCACTCCGGAGAGCCCAGTCCCGGACGGATGTAGGGGACGTCACCGCTGCAGACCGATGAGGATCACGCCTCCGGCGACGAGGACGACGCTCAGGGCCACCCACCGGTCGATGCGCTCCTCGTGCCGGATGAACAGCCACCCCAGGATGAGGGCCCAGATCCCTTGCGTCCCTTGCAGCGCACCGACCAGCCACGCTTCGAGATAGGAGAAGGCAGCGAACTGGGTGATCAGCGCTCCGCTCATGGCAACGCCGGAGGCCACGAACCACCAGGGGACATGACGGAGGTTCTCACTGACCCGGCGTCCGATGCGGCCGGAGACGGTGTCGATGACGATCACGACGGCGAGAGCTGCTGCGGTACCGATCAGGGCGCCGAGCACTGCGTCGTCGTACCGGGACAGCCCCCACTTCTTGACGACGAAGCCGAGACCGAAGCAGACCGGGGCCGCGGCGGCAAAGAGGAATCCCAGCCGCAGAGAGCGGGCATCGGCTGGAGCGGCCACCCCGTCGAGAACCGAGGTCGGTATGGCGCGGGCAAGGACCAGAGCGAGGAGACCGGCGATGATGATCAGCCCGCCCACGGCGTCGAGCAAGCCGACTCTCTCATCGAGGACGAGCCAGCCGGCGAGCGCGGCCACCAGCGGTGTGCCCGTCATGAAGGCACTGCTTCGGGTTGCCCCCACCAAACGCACGGCGCGCAGGTTGGCGAAGCGGCCCATCAGCGAGCCGAGCACCCCACCCACCGCGAGGCCGATGACGCCGGCCGTGTTCCATCGCGGTGCGGTCACGGTCAAAGAGACCAGCCCGAGGACGATCACGTTGACCAGGATCGTCATCAGCACGCCGTCGTCCTGGGGACGGTGTCTCTGCCCGACCCGGGCGAGCACCGACCCGATGGCGAAGAGTGCCCCGGTGAGGAGTCCGAAGAAAACTCCTATCAACGGATCACTCGTGTCTCGAGTCGGCCGTCAGCTTCTCTTTCAGCCAACGGAAGCTGGCCGGTCCCCAGTCCGATTGGTATTTGAAGGCGCAGTGGCCCGCGTCCGCGTAGATCCGCGCCGTCCGGCTGGTGACCGGCCCGCTCTCCAGCATGAAGTAGATGTTCCCGATCGGCGCCAGATGGTCGTGCTTGCCATTGATCATCAGGACCGGCTGGGTGATGCGGTCGACGAGCCCGAGCTCCGACAATGCCCATGTCTTGAATCGCTCCTCCTCCAGTTCCCGGGTGGTCGGGCTGAACGAAGGTGGGCCGTCCGGCTCCCCGAACCGCCATTCCGCCCTCCGGTTGGCGTGAGCGACGAATTCCTCCATCTCTTCATCAGTCATCCTGTAGCCGAAGGGGTGACCGGCGTTGGCGACTACCGCACTCACCTTCTCGGGGACTGTGCCGGCGAGTTGCATGACCGAGTAGCCGCCACGGCTGATCCCGAAGGCGCCGATGCGATCGCCGTCGACCTCGGGACGCGATGCCAGATAGTCGATCGCGGCCTCCCAGGCCGTCACCGAGTCGGGCGACCACGGGAAGGGGTTCTCGCCGGTGGCAGGCCCGTCCATGACCACCGAGGCGAGACCGTTGTCGAGTGCCAGCTCGGCAGCCCAACCGCGGTCCTCTTTGAAGACGTCGGCGCCACACATGACCAGGACGCCGGGCACGGGCCCCTCGGGTTTGGCCGGAGCGCGAAAATGAACCCTGACGGTCTGACCTTCGTGGGGCACGTCCACCACTTCGAGTGAAGGGTCGAGATGGATGCAGGCCTTGCGGTAGGCGCGGGCACACGCCTCGCTGATCTCGGCCTTGACGTCGGTGATCTCTCCCGGGAACCTCCCGATGGCGTAATAGGTCTTGGCCAGGAGATAGGAACGGCGTGCCGCTTCGTGGTCACCCGAGTCCTCCAGCCGGTCGCCCTCCTCCTCATGTCTCTCGCCGACGCTTTGCCACACCGGCACCCAGAGGTCCTGGGTCGTTCCCTCGAGCCGGGCAACCGTCTGGCGAAGCTCGTCGACGTCGTCGATCATCGAGAGCCAGCGGCGATAGAACCCACCGTGCTCGACGACGAACGGGTCCTCGGAAGGGGTGAACCCCAACTCTGTCATCAGTGCTCCTTTCGCCGGCTCATCGCCGAGCTCGAATCATGGCGACCCGCAGGCTCTCTTCGGGCTCGAGGATGTACAAGCCGCCGCTGACCCGGTCGGTGACGAAGAAGTTGAGGTCTTCGTCGACGAACAGGTCGTTGATCTGGGTCGCCTGCTGGTCGGGAGGGCAGCGCGGGATGTAATAGGCGACTTCTCTCGGCTCGTCGGGGTTCGCGATGTCGTAGACGCGCAGCCCGGCGTTGAAGTAGGTGGCGAAGATCAAGGTATCGCTGCGGTAGCTGGCAGGCCGATTCTCGTGAAGGCAGTGGGCTCCGTAACGCAGTCCGCGGAGACAGAACTCCTCACCCGGGGTCGGGCATATCGATCTGACCTCCGGATGAGCCTCGTCGGCGACGTCGACGATCCGGACCATGTGGGGAGGGCCCTGGCAGTCGTTGAAGGTGGGCTCGTCGGTCACGACCACAAGGCCGCGCGACGGGAGGGGAAGACAGGTGTGTGTGTGCCCGCCGACGACCCAGTTCAGATGGGACACAACCTCGATGTTGTCCAGGTCGGAGATGTCGAGGATGACCATGCCCGAGTCCCAGAATCCGAGATAGGCGCGGTCCCCTGATACCAGGGCGTGGTGCACAGACCTCTTCTCGGTGTCGGGCCAGGTCCTCTGCTCGCCTTTGGCCATACCGGGCCACGACCAACGGGCGCGTTCCACCGGTCGCTCTGGATCGGTCAGGTCGACCACCACCCAGATTCGCTCGGTGAAGCCCTCCGGAGTCGCCGACACGTACGCAAAGCGGCCGCCCTCCCAGACGATGCGATGGACTCCCTGGCCGGTGGAGTCCCAGAAACCGATCTCCCTCGGATCGAAGGGGTCTGTCAGATCGAGGACAGCGACACCGACACGGTCGGGTTGTCCCCCTCTGAAAGCCTCGTGATTCACGAGCAGCAAACCGTCTGCCGTCTGCACCTTGTGGGTGTGGGCACCGGGTGGTGCCTCCACCTGATGAACGAGGCCAGGCGATGTTCGATCGGAGATGTCGAGAATGCTCGTCCCCATTCCGCTCGGCCCGAAGTGGGCGACGAATAGGGCGTCCCCTTGACGCATCACCTGCATGCCGTCGCCATAACCACCGAGATCGGAGGTTCCGACGAGGCGGAGGCCGGAGGTCTCCTCGCCGTGCACGCAATCGTTTGTAGCAGATCGCGGGCATGCCGCCAGCAATTGGGCCGTCCGCGTGGGGCCCGGGCGTCGCGGGCGGTAAGCTGCTAACAGCGAACAGCGACAAGCCCAAGGCACACATGACAAAACGGGTGACACTTCGGGACGTCGCCCGTGAGGCGGACGTTCACATTTCAACTGCGTCGCGAGCGCTCAACCCGAAGACACGGTCGATCGTCAACCGCGACACCGTCGAGCGTGTCCTCGAAACCGCGGCCAGACTCGAGTACCGCCCCCACCCGCTGGCACAGGGTCTTCGCACCAACCGGACGATGTCAGTCGGCATGGTCATCCCGGATATCGAGAACCCCCTGTTCGGCCCGGTGATCGCCGGTGCGGAGCAAGTCCTCGGTAGCGAGGGCTACTCGCTGCTGATCACCAACACCGACATCAGCGAGAGCCAGACCAGCGCTGTCGTGGAAGCGCTCTTGGAGCGCCGTGTCGATGGGATCATCCTGGCGACCGCCTCGCGGTCGGACGATGTGATCCGCGACCTCGCCGAGCGCGGCGTCCACATGGTGTTGGTCAACCGATCCACCGAGGGAATTCCGGTGCCCGCCATCCTCGCGGACGACCTCACCGGGATCGCGCTGGCCGTCGATCATCTCGTGCAGCTCGGGCACACTCGAATCGGTCATGTCGCCGGCCCTCAGCACCTGTCCACCGGTTTGGGTCGTCATCAGGCGTTTCTCACCCGGATGCAGAGCCTCAACCTGGCCATCGATTCGTCGGCGGTCGAGGAGTCGACCTGGTACCAGGTGGACCCCGGGTACAAGGCGGCGCGGACCCTGCTGGAACGACGCCCTGACCTCACAGCCATCGTGGCCGCCAACGACCTCATCGCCCTGGGCTGCTACCGAGCGGTTCGCGAGTCGGGCCGGGAGGTGGGTGTCGACGTCTCGATAACCGGATACAACGACATCCCCCTTCTCGACCTGATGCAGCCGCCCATGACCTCGGTGCGCGTGCCCTACCGCCAGATGGGCGTGGAGGCGGCAAACACTCTCTTGGAGATGATGGCCTCGGGGTCGCCGGCGGGGCGCCCGATCTCTATCCGTCTCACGCCGGTTCTGTCGGTCAGAGAGTCAACCGCTCCACCGGCCTGACGCGAATCTCGAGCGTCAGCGCACGGTGGCGTCAACGGTCAGCCGCCCGGTTCAGGACAGCCCGTCCGAGACCTCACGGTTCTCCGACTCGACCTCTCGACCCGCGGCGTGAGCTTCTTTGGTGAGCAGCGCGGCGAAGTCCTGATCGCCGTAGCCGAGACCGATGCCCTCGACGATGATGGAATGGACCAATGCCGCCGTAGGCACGGGCACATTGAGCGCGGTGGCAGTTGTCAGCCCCAACTCGAAGTCCTTGCGAAGCAGGTGCCATGTGAACGTCGGCGAGTAGTCGAGGTTGACATATGCGGGTGTCTTGTACTTCGTGAAGGTCGAGCCGACGACCGAGTCGTTGAGGAACTCGAACAGGTCTGCCCGCGACACGCCCGACGCCTCGGCCAGCACCGAGATCTCCGCCATCGATTGCGCGACGATGCCGAGTAGCAGGTTGTGACAGATCTTCACCAACCGTGCCTCGTCCTCGGTGCCGACGTAGGTCACCTTGCGGCCGAATTCCTCGAGGTATGGCAGGGCTTTGGCGAATGCAGTCTCAGGCCCGGAGGCAACGACCGTGAGCTTGCCCGCCGCCACGACCTTGGGGTTGCCGCTCACCGGAGCTGCGAGCACTTCGGTGCCGACCTCGGCCGCCATGGAGCGCAACGTCTTGGACGTCTCCGGGTCGATGGTCGTCGAATCGACGATGACGGTCGGCCGGGCGTCGGGACGGGAGAGAACACCCTTGGGGCCGACGGTGACATCGAGGACGTCTTCGGGGCCGCCGACCATGATGAAGATAAGATCGAGATCGGCGAGATCGGCCGGCGTGTCCACCACTTTGGCCCCGTATTCGGCAAGGGCCTCGGCTTTGGCTCGGGTCCGGTTGTGGACCGATACCTCTGTGCCGGCATCGAGGAGACGTTTGACCAGGGCCGAGCCCATCCTCCCGGCTCCTATCCAGCCGACTTGTTCTCCGGTCATGATCGGTGGTCCCTCCACATTCTGCATCGTTTTGTACTCGACCAGCCGACGTGCGGTCGGTCGACCTGAGAGCCGATGAATGCTCAGTCAGGAAGCTGTCGGATCCATCTGGCCTCGAGTTTGACACCGGCATCGCTGATCAGGTTGTAGACGGGACAACGTGCCTCGGTCTCCTCGACGACCTCGCGAAGTCGCTCCTCCGACTCCTCCGTTATGACTGTTGCCTCGAGACGTACCGTCTGGAAATGCGGTCTCACGGAGCGATTGCCGAGCCGCCCCCTGATATCGATGGTGAACTCGCCGGCGAAGGTGATCGACTGATAGCTGAAGCCGAGCTCGGCCGCGGTCCGGTGGAAAGTCACCGACTCGCACCCGCACAGCGCCCCCAGGACCGTCTGCAGCGGAGAAGGGCCCTCCCCGGTGCCACCGTGGGCCACCGGCTCGTCTGTGGTCAGAAAACCGAACTCTCCACAGTCGACGTCGGTGCGCATGTCCCCGTGATTGATCGCGGTAAGCGTCTTGCGACGCAGGAGCGGTTCTGCCGAACTGGCATCTGAGATGATCTCGGTCGACATGTCTCTGCGTCTCTTTCAATCCAACAATCGATTGCAGCCCCAAGCCTAGCGCCGGTCGGCTGGGTGATGGTCGGTGCCAGTGGCTCGATCGTTGTTTGGAAGCCACCCGATCCCGGCCCTAGGATCGAATCGGCCCTTCCGGACAGGGAATGACGGTATGGTCGTCATCCCATATTCGCGAGGGGAAGGAAACCCAACAGGCTACGTTTGTCGGCGAACCCCTCCACTCTCGGCTACAAACGATTGGCGGAGACGATAACGTTGCCGTGACAGGGGCACCGATCAAGACGGTCGGCGCCCACCGATGACGAAGATGAACAGCAACCGGTTGCCTCGCAAAACAGTGCGGGGACCTGCAACACGAGGAGGAGCAGGAATGAAGTCGTGGAAGAAAATGGCCACGATCCTCACCGTCTTGGCCATGCTGGTGGCAGCGTGTGGAGACGAGGCGGGGGATACCACTACTACCGCCGATGGAGGTGGCACCACCGAGCCGGCGACCGATACCACGGTCGGAGGAGACACCGACACGACGACGGCTGAGGCGGAAGGCGAGCCCATCGTGGCCGCAACCTCATTGCCGTTGACCGGTGACTTCTCGATCCCGGCACAGAAGCATCTAGACGGCTACCAGCTTTGCGTCAATCTGATCAACGACCGAGGTGGGATCCTGGGTCGGCCGATGGAGTTGGAGTTCGAAGACAACCAGTCCGACCAGGAGATCGCCGTAACTCAGACCGAGCGCATGGTGGCTGAGGCGGACATCTTGTTCGGTACGTTCTCCAGCCTCCTCACCGGCCCGACTTCGGCCATCGCCGAGCAGAACGGCATGGTCTACCCGGTTCCGTCGGGTGGCGCCCAGCGGATCTGGGAGAGAGGGTTCCAGAACATCTTCTATTTCCAGGCCCAACCCGCCGAGGGCATCGGCACCGCCGCGGTGAATGCCTTGCTCTACTACCGGGACGAGGGAATGATCTCTGAAGAGGACTTCCCCGAGACCGCCGCTGTCGTGTACGCCGACGACCCCTTCGCCGCCGCCGGACGCAACGGTCTGGCCGGTGGGACCGTGAACGACCCTGCGACGGGTGACGTCCTGGCCGACCTGGCTCCGGGCTACCTCGCCGACGCCGGCATCGAGGTCGTGTACGACGAGCAGTGGCCCGTCGGCTTCACGGACTGGACCACCTTCGCCAGTGCGATCGCTTCGAGCGGGGCAGAGTCGGTGTGGGCCGCCACGGCGTCGGTCGACGAGGCGATCTCGCTGGTTCAGGCGCTTCAGCAGGTTGGTCATCAGCCGTCGTTCATGTGGATGTCCCAAGGTGCCCAGGTCGAGTTCCTCGACGAGCTCGGCGACCCGGCGAACCACATCACCATGCACACGGTCTGGCACCCGTCGGCCGAGTTCACCGGTCTTCTCGCAGGCGAGGAGTACACCAACGCCGAATTCCAGGCCGACTTCGAGGCCGAATTCGGTCGTGCCCCGGACGAGGACGAGGCGATCCCGTTCGCGGTCTGCCAGGGCATGGAGCAGGCGATAATCGGCGCCGGCAGCACCGACAACGCCGCGATGTCCGCTTGGCTGCGTGACAGGAACGAGGCCGACCCGGTGCGGACGGTCCTCGGCGACTTCTACTGGGACGAGCGCGGTCTGCCCATTGGGCGGGATTACATCCTGAACCAGTGGCAGGACGGCACCCTCGAGTTCGTTTACCCGGTGGGCGAAGGGCTCGACACCGTCGACCTCGTCTTCCCGAAGGCAGAGTGGTAGTGGTAAACGTCGGATTGGCCTGACATGTTGAGAGCGGGGGTGAGACCCGAGGTCTGCCCCCGCTTTCGTCCCTTTGGATTCGGATTCGACTACATAGGGGCATGTCGAGTGATCGGAGGTAGCTCGTAGCTGATCTTCTAGAGGTTCAGGGAATCGCCAAGTCATACGGCGGCGTGGAGGCTGTTCGGGCGTGCTCGTTCGAGGTATCCACCGGTTCGATCACAGGTCTGATTGGGCCCAACGGCGCCGGAAAGACGACTGCCTTCGACATCATCACAGGCATCGTCACCCCCGACGACGGCGCCGTGTTGTTCGACGGTGTCGACGTCACCGGATACATGCCGCACCGGGTGACGCGGCTCGGGGTCAGCAGGACTTTCCAGATCACCCGTGACCTTGGAGCGATGACCGTCCTCGAGAACATGATCGTCGGATCGCCGACCGACGGTTGGCGCAGTCTCTTGGGGTCGCGCATCTTGAAGCGGGAGGAGGACCGGGCGATGGGCTTGCTCCGGTTCGTGGGCATCGACTCGTTGGCATCGGAGCCCGCGAGCTCTCTGTCGTACGGCCAGAAGAAGCTTCTCGAGTTCGCCTCGGTCCTCATGCCGGAGCCCAAGCTGATAATGCTCGACGAGCCTGCCGGGGGAGTGAACCCGGCCCTGCTGGATCGGATCATGGACCATATTCGTGAGTTGAACGCGTCGGGCATCACCTTTCTCATCGTGGAGCACAACATGGATGTGGTCATGTCGCTGTGTGACTCGGTCATCGTGATGGCCCACGGTGAAGTCCTCACCAAGGGGACTCCTGACGCGATCCGGGCCGACGACATCGTCCTCGACGCATATCTGGGTCGGGTGTAGCCAATGGCCCTCCTGGAAATCGAGGATGTGGTGGCCGGATACGGAGCAGGCCCCGACATCTTGACCGGGGTCACCCTCAGCATCGACGAGGGAACTTCCTACTGCATCGTGGGCCCCAACGGCGCCGGCAAGTCGACACTGCTCCGGACCATCGCCGGGATCCTCAAGCCGAGGGCCGGGGAGGTCCGACTGGACGGGACGAGAATGAACGGATCGCGTCCCGATCAAATGCTCGCGGCCGGCGTCTGCTTCGTTCCCCAGGATGCCAGCCTCTTCCCGACGATGACGGTGCGGGAGAACCTGGTGATGGGTGGTTACTTGCTGGGTGATCGCGTCCTCAAACGCCAGCGTCTGGAGATGGTCTTCGAGACGTTTCCCGCCTTGGCGGATAGAAAAAGCCAGAACGCCGGGACCCTGTCCGGGGGAGAGCAGCAGATGGTCACACTGGGCCGGTCGCTGATGGTCGAGCCGAAGGTGGTGATGATCGACGAGCCCAGCCTCGGGTTGGCGCCGATGATCGCTGATCAGATATTCGAGAAGATCGGTGGGTTTCGGGAGCTCGGGATAACGGTCGTGCTCGTCGAGCAGAATGCGGTTAAGGGTCTTGAGAGCGTCGACTGGGGTTTTGTCCTCGACCTGGGCTCGAAGGAGTTCGAGGGACCGGCCGACGGCATCCTCGCCGATCCCCGGATCCGCGAGCTATACCTGGGCAAGCAGCTGGCACCGAGGGAGCGTCGATGAACTGGGTCCAGCTCCTAGTGCTCGGCCTGCTGTTGGGCAGTGTCTACGCCATGATGGCCTCGGGTCTCACCCTCCTATTCGGAGTGATGCGGGTGGTCAATCTGGCCCACGCCGCCTTCATCCTGATCGCCTCCTACATCACATACCTTCTCTTCGAGAACCTGACCCTCGACCCCATCGTCTCTCTGGTGATCACGATGCCGCTCATGTTCGGTCTGGGGGTGATCATCTATCTAGTGCTCTTCCCGCGGATCGAGGGCAGCGCACGCTACGTCGAGATGACCGTCCTACTCACCTTCGGGCTGGCCCTGGTCGTCGAAGGTCTGCTCACGTTCGTGTTCACCGGCACATTTCGCAGTGTCAGGCCCGACTACGTGTCTACCTCTATACACGTAGGCGACATCTTCATCCCCTCCAACCAGCTATACGCCTCGGCGGTCAGCTTCGCACTGCTCATCGGGCTCTGGGTCCTGCTCCGCTTCACCAAGACCGGGACCGCGATCCGGGCGACGATGCAGAACCGGGGAGCTGCCCAGATCGTGGGTGTGAACGTGCGGCGCATCTCGGCATTCGCGTTCGGGACGGGTATGGCTCTGGCCGGGGCTGCCGGATCGCTGCTGAGCTTTCTCTTCCCCTTCTTCCCGGGCAAGCACTGGCAGTGGATCGCCCTATTGCTGTCCCTCATCGTGCTGGGCGGCATGGGCAGCATCAAGGGAGCGGTCATCGGCGCCTTGCTCCTGGCGATTGCCAGTGCGGTCGTGACCGACACGTTCGGGCCAACCTGGTCACCTATCACCTTCTACCTGACACTGTTCCTCATCCTGTTGGTCCGGCCCCAGGGCCTCTTCGGTGCGAAGCTGAGGTTGTAGTGACGCACGAGACCGAGAAACTGGACACAACCGACATCCCTGTCGTCGACCAGGTCGATGCCGACGTGGTGCCCCAGCGACCGGACCGTGCCGAGGGAGTCATATCCCGGCGGGTGGCGCTTGGCCTGGTCGTGGCGCTCATCCTCCTCTTCCCCGTCATCGCCATCCCGGTCTTCAGCTCCTACGCATATGTGATGCAGATCGGGATGCTGACGCTGATGTGGATCTCGATGTCGTCGAGTTGGAACATCATCGGCGGTTTTGCCGGGTACATCTCCCTCGGGCACGGTGTCTTCTATGCGATCGGGGGGTATTCCGCCGGTCTCGCTCTTGCCCACTGGGGGATCTCGCCTTTCCTGTTCCTCCCTGTGGCCGGGCTGGCCGCGATGGCCGTCGGGTTGCTCGCCGGTCTGATCACCCTGAGGACAAGGGGGCCGGCCTTCATCGTGGCCACCATCGCCATGCTCTTCCTCTTCCTCCTCTGGTTCGACAACTGGGAGTTCATCGGTGCGTCGAGTGGTCTGGACCTCCCTCTGGTCGACATTCCCGTGCGCTGGCTCAAGGTGCCCTTCTATTACGCGATGGCGTTGTCCGCCATCGGCGCCGTATACCTGTCCTACCGGATCGCCCACTCCAAGTTCGGCCTCGGGCTCCGTGCCATCAGCGAGGACGAGACCAAGGCCGAGGTGGCCGGGATCAACACCCGGTGGTACAAGGTGATCGCCTTCTCGCTCAGTGCCTACTTCATCGGCACTGCCGGGGCGGTTTACGGCTACTCGCTGACGCATCTCCGGCCCTTGACGTTCTTCGCCATCGCCGTCGCCGCCCGCATGGTGCTGATGTCGATCATCGGGGGCAGGGGGACGGTGGCCGGGCCTGTGGTCGGGGCCATCCTCATCGTCGGGGTGAACGAGTTCTCGGTGCGACAGTTCGGGCAGACCGAGCTCAACATCGTGGTGACAGGTGCGATCCTCGTCGCCGCCCTCCTCTTCTTCCCCCAAGGCATCGTGGGCAGCCTGCGCAAATCAGGGAGACTCCCCGCCTTCCTCGACTGGGACTAAGTGGCCCGTCGCGACCACCGGCACCAGCAACCGGGAGAGACGGCCGGGGCCGGTATGGATGCTCACCTGGCCACCAAGCACATCCTCGGGCCGGTCCTGAGAGTCGTCGTGTAGGAACGGCCCGCATCCGGTCAACCGGTTCTTGAACGTGGTCAGCGACGCCGGCCCGAGGTCACCCTGGTACTCGTAGTCCTTGCCCCTGATGGTGATGCCGAGACGGTATCCGGCCGGGATCACGATGGACGTAGGCCAGATCTCGACGTCGAGCTCGTAGACCTCGCCGGGGATCAACGGTTCCGTCCGATCGTGGGCGTGGTACGGGCGATAGGGGAATGTCAGCTCAGGGTCGAGATGCCGGTGCGACGCCCGGAGCCAACCCTGGGCGATCGGTGTGTGTGGGTCGATGGCGCCCTGGAACGTGACCTCGTCACCGGCCGGGTCGAACACCCGGACCACGGCGAAGATGTCGGCGTCGGCGGTGGTCGAGGAGACGAAGATCTTGAGGGCGAGCGGGCCGGTGATCTCCGTCTCGGCGTCGAATGGCCGATGGAGGAAGGTCGCACCCTCCCCGTTGGCGTCGTAGACGGCTTCGTGACCGGCGGCCAGTTCGTCGGGGGAAAGGACGTTGTCGGCCGCGTCGAGGAACAGCTCGGTCCATACGGTGCCCGGCAGGGGCCACGCCGCGGCGGTGCGCTCCTCGAACCGGTCGAGATGCCGGATCTGGAGCCGCACCGGTGGCTCGGCGTCCCACCCGTTGTCCTCGTCTTTGAGGTAATGGGCGAAGAACCTCTTCTGCAAGTCGATCCCGTAGTCGGTGTAGAAGTGGGTCCAGTGCTCGAGACCATGGATCTCCAGCCACTTCCGCTTGGTGGCAGAGCGCACGAACCCTTCGACATTGCCTCGGAGATGGAGTCCCTGACCTCCCCAGTTGCCCGCGGAGAGGAGCGGCACGTCGATCTTCGACCAATCAGGTGATCGGTCACGGTGGAAGAGGTCGTCGAGGGGGTGATCTCTGACGTCGGCGCCGAGGTCGGCCCGGTTCCGGGTCAGCTCGTGGTCGCTCAGGCTGATGTCCCCGGTCACCGGGACGCCGGTGACGCGGCTCACCGCGCCCCGGTCGCCGAGCCCGTGCTGGACCGTTTTGACCTGCATGTCATACCAGTTGGCCCAGAAGGTGCACAGGATGCCGCCGTGGTGGGTCATGTCCCGGTAGAAGTCGGCCGCCCCCTCCCACACGCACATCGCGGCGAGGTGCTCGGGTTGACGAGAGGCCGCGTGCCACTGGTTGATGGCGTAGTAGGAGATCCCGTTGAGACCTACCTTGCCGGTGCTCCACGACTGGATCCCAGCCCACTCGATGCAGGCCACCAGGTCGTCGGTCTCACGTGGCGAGAACACGTCGACGTACCCGGGTGATCGCCCACAGCCCCGGGAGTCCACCCGGACGACGGCGTATCCGTCGGGCACCCATTTCTCTGGGTCGACGACCTCCCAGCTCTGGTACCGGTTGCTGGAGCCGGCCTCCACGTCGGGATGCTGGGCGGTCATCAGACGCCATTGGTCGGGGTAGCCCTCCTGGAAGGCCAAACCCTTGGCGTAGGGGCCATAGGAGAGGATGACCGGGAAGGCGCCTTCGGGGGAGGGCAGGAAGACGTCGGCACGCAAAACCAGACCATCGTCCATCTCCACGGGTGCGTCCCATTTGATGTGCATCTCGGCGGTCATGACGGGAGCAAGAGAGTAATGGGTAAGGTGCTGGCAATCGTTTGCATTGATGACGGAGTCGTCGAAAGGGTCGATGAGGCATGGCGGCAGAAGAGCAATTCGACGTGGTCGTGGCCGGGGCCGGTCACAACAGCCTGGTGGCAGCGGCCTACCTCTCGAAGGCGGGTCTCCGCTGTCTCGTGCTCGAGGCCCGCTCCCTGATCGGGGGCAACACCGCCACTGAAGAGCTCACACTTCCGGGGTTTCACCACGACACGTGTTCCACCGCCCACAACCTCATCCAGGCGAGCCCAACCCTCCGTTACGACGAGCTGAATCTCGGCGAGTACGGGCTCGAGTACATCCAGCCCGACCCGGTGGTCCATCTGCCATTCCCGGACGGCACTTCTCTGACCATGTGGCGTGAGATCGATCAAACGGTGGCCGAGTTCGAACGCTTCTCGAAAGCCGATGGCGCTGCCTACCGACGGATGATTGAGGAGTACGACCGGGTGAAGGGAGTCTTCGGCGCGTCCCTATACACACCGTACGGGATGGGGCCCAATCTGGACGAGCGGCTATCGGGGCATCCCGACGGGGCCACTTGGAGGAAGCGGGTCGCATCGAGTGCCTGGGACATCATCAGGGCCGAGTTCGAGCATCCCAACACCCGGGCGTTCATGTTGTGGATGGCCTTCATGACGGTGCAACCACCACAGCGGGCCGGCACCGGGAGACTGGCCTACTCGCTCGCCTTCGGACGTCAGGCCAATTCGTGGATCATCCCCAAGGGTGGCTCGGCGGCCCTGCCCATTGCGCTGAGCCGGGTCATCGAGGCCAACGGAGGGGAGATACTCTCCGGGCGCCGCGTCGAGCGTCTGATTCTCGAGAACGGCCGTTGCGTCGGCGTGGTCGACGAGACAGGCGAGCATCATCGGGCTTCCAAGGCGGTGCTGTCGACCATCCACATCAAGCATTTGGTCGACATGGCGCCCAAGGAGAGCTGGGGTGAGCACTTCACCACGGGTGTGAACGAGTGGCGGGCGGGGATCTCGTTGTGCCCCGCTCATTACGCCACAACGGAAGCACCGGAGTTTGACACGCCCGACGGCAAGATCCGGCCAATCGCGGCCGGGATCGCCCCCACGGTCGAGCGACTGCTGCGGGTTGAGTACGACTTCCTCACCGGCAGTGTGGCGCTGGACGATCCTCCTCTCTTGGTGCTTTGCCCCACGGTCGCAGATCCCGGGAGGGCACCGGACGGCAACCACACCTTGAAGGTGCTCGGCTTCCATCCGTATGAGTTGCCGGGAGGTCCTGAGCGCTGGGACGAGATACAGGATGATGTCGCCGCAGCACATCTCGAGCACCTGCGGCGCTATGCGCCCAACCTCACTGACGACACCATTCTCGCCAGCGCCATCAAGAGCCCTCTCGAGTTGGAGCGGACCAACGCCCACAACTGGCACGGCTCGTGTCATGCCGGGGACCATGACCTGGCGCAGAGTGGAGCCTTCCGACCGGTCTACGGATGGGCGCAACACCGAATGCCCATCGAGGGTCTCTATCAGACTGGGGCCACCACCAACCCCGGGCCCTCGGTGTCGGCCGGCCCGGGGAGGAACGCCGCCTGGGTCATGCTCGACGACTTCGGCATCGACCGGCGCAAAGTGTTCGCAGACGTCTCCGACTAGGAGGGGAGATCCATGGCCAGGTACGCCATCAAGACACCCAACCACAACACCACCTGGGACAACATGCTGGAGATCTGGAAGGAGGCCGACCGGATCGAGGTCTTCGAGGCGGCATGGAACTGGGACCACCTCTACCCGCTGCGCGGCGACCCCCACGGGACCTCTCTCGACGGTTGGGTGACTCTTTCGGCGTTGGCGAGGGAGACCAGTCGCATCCGCATCGGCTCGATGGTCAACGGGATGCACTTTCGTCACCCGTCGATCACGGCGAAAATGGCGGTCACCCTCGACCACGTGTCCGGGGGCCGCTCGTATCTGGGCCTGGGCGCAGGTTGGTTCGAGGAAGAGGCCGAGGCCCATGGAATCGAGCTGGGGACAATGAAGGAGCGCTTCGACCGTTTCGACGAAGGACTCGAGGTGATCGTCAGCCTGCTCACCAACGAGGAGACGGATTTCTCCGGTCAGTTCTACGAGTTGAAGGGGGCGCTGAGCGAACCAAAGGCGACACAGAAGCCGCATCCGCCGATCTGCATCGGGGGGAGCGGCCGCAAGAGGACGCTGAGGGCGGTGGCGCGTTGGGCCCAGATGTGGGACGCCCTGATGGTCGACCCGAAGGAGTGGCTCGAGCTGCGTGAGGTTCTCGAAGGCCACTGTCAGGCGGTGGGCCGCGATTCGGGGGAGATCGACTGTTCGGTGCACATCCGCTACTCGCAGGGCGACGACGTCTCCAGAATCGCCGACGAGGCGGCCAACCACCTGTCCAACGGCGCCGATGTGGTGGTGTTCACCATGGGAAGCCCCAACGACGTCTCGATGGTCGCCCCGCTCGCCGAGGCACTCGAAGCCGTGTCCTGATACCTGGCTCGAGGGTCTCTAGAGAGAGGCGGTCCTCAGACCAATGACGGGTGAGGCTCCTCCGGCGGGGTCCAGTTCGGCGCGTTGACCTCGGTGACGTGGGGCCGGTCGGCGGCGGTGACCCAGAACCCGATCAGGGCGGCGGGGATGTCGGGATGGGGGTTGAGCGCCCGGTGCACGACTCCGATCGGCTCGGTGTACACCTCACCGGCCGAGTAGTGCTCGGTCCGACTTTCGTACTGGAGCGACACCAGGCCGCGCAGCACCACGAAGAAGACCACGCCATTGTGAACGTGCCAGGAAGCTGTCCGCCCCGGGTTGAGCTCAGATAGCTGGACGTTGACCCGTGCCTCCGGGTCGCGGGGGAGCCGGGCCTCTATCTCGTCGAAAAGGACTTGGCGGACATGCGAGCCGTCCTCTGGGAGCAGTCCGGTCAATTGCAGGGTGAGAGTGGCCGGATCGACCGAGAAGTTGGTCATGTCCTACTGTCTCATGCCCGATGCGACGAGGCAACCGTCACTCTCGTTCGGTGACCAGCTGCACCACTTCCCGCTTCAACGTCTTTCCTAGCGCGTTTCGGGGGAGAGTGGAGGTGAAGTGGAATTCCTTCGGCACCTTGTGTGGAGCGAGCCGGTCTTTGACCCACTGTCTTAGCTCCTCCGGCTCCACAGGGCGTTCGGCCACCACCATCGCCACCACCCGCTGGCCCCACTCCTCGTCGTCGATGCCGACCACCGCCACCTCGCTGACCGCGTCGTGACCGAGAAGGACCTCTTCGATCTCGAGGGCGGAGACCTTCTCGCCGCCGGTCTTGAGGATGTCCACCGACGAGCGGCCCAGGATTCGATAGCGGCCATGCTCGATGATTGCTGTGTCCCCCGTGCGGAACCACCCGTCTTCGGTGAAGGCGGCCCGGGTGTCGTCGGGTCGCTCCCAGTACTCGAGGAACACGGCCGGGCCCCGGATCTGGATCTCGCCCGGCTCCCCGTCGGGCAGCGAGCGGTCGCTCTCATCGACCAATCGGGCCTTTACCCGGGGAAGTGGTGTCCCGACCGAACCCGGGAACCGCTCTCCCCGATAGGAGTTGGACAAGCCCATCCCGATCTCTGTCATGCCGTAGCGCTCGAGAAGGGTGTGGCCCGCCAACTCGCGCCAACGCTCGAGGACCGGGATGGGAAGGGCTGCCGACCCCGAAACCATGAGACGGAGCCCACTCGCACCGGCTTCGAATCGTTTCCGCTCTTCCCCATCCGTCTGGTCGAGGTGGGCGATGAGGCGGTGATAGATAGTGGGCACCGCCATGTAGAGGGTGAGCTCGCCGCCGGCGAGACGGTCGGCCACGGTGGCGGCTTCGAAGTTGGGGAGCATGTCGCAGCGGGCACCGCTCCACAGGGCGCATCCGATGACGTTGACGATCCCGTGGATATGGTGGAGAGGGAGGGTGAGCAGGATCCGATCGTCGGCCGTCCACTCCCAGGCCTCGACCAGGGAGGTGATCTGGGCTTCGATGTTGGCATGTGTGCTGACCACGCCTTTGGGCCTGCCGGTCGTGCCGCTGGTGAAAAGGATCATCGACCGCCGCGCCGGTTCGATGATGGGAAGTTGTGTTGGCTCACCGTCCAGGTCGTCAGCGCGGAGAGTTGGGATGCCTCGCGCCTCCGCCAGGGGAGACAGGAGGTCGGCGTAC
>Ga0299906_10000731_pt1 | contig 29326 bp, 20 predicted proteins | sample RVTome_14_FD_200259 | JGI IMG/M metagenome (GOLD analysis project Ga0299906, IMG submission 200259) | Soil microbial communities from uranium-contaminated site in the Upper Colorado River Basin, Wyoming, United States - RVT145D125 (version 2) ...
CGAGCAGCGCAACGAACAACGAAAACGTTATTGTGTAGAGGCGGGTCATGGATTCACCCATCGATCGGCGCCATCAAGATTTCGACAAGCCCGCACGGGCCTACAGTATACCGGTTGGTCATCGAACGGAGCAAGTCCACGTCATCCCGACGTGACTTACCCGCCCGAAGCGTAAGCGAGGGTGTTTCATACCCTTCCTCCAAATACCAATCCTCGCTTGCGCTTCGGGCTGGTTCGTTCTTGACCAATCCATGTCCGCACTACTCGGCTTTGGCCGGCTGTGTGGCGATTTCCTTCACGACCTCGAGCTGCGTTTCCAGGTCCGGCAGCTCGTAATCCTTGGTTTGCTTTCGACCCGGCATGTGGGTCGTGGCCTTGAGTATCGCTTTGATATCCCCGAGTTCGGTCTTGTCCGTCGCGCCGATGACCATCTCGAAGGTCACCTGGTCCGGCGTCACGGTGACCGGCTCGGCGGTGACGGTCGGGGGCAGGTCCCGCATCGCGATTGTGACTTCCTGCTTGAACTGCGGCTCGCGTCGCACCAGGCCGACGAGCTTGGTTTCTCCACCCGGCACGACCGGTGGGGCGGCGGTCAGGATCTCGACCGCGAACGGCCGAACGATCTCCAACGTCATCTTCGGCAGGATGACCGTCACCGGCTCACCCGCAACCGTCGTCGTGGCGCCGAGCAGCCAGGTTTGACGCGTCGGCCTTACGGTCTCGCCCGCTGTCAGCTCGATCTCCGCCTCGGCGGTGTCTTTCTTGATTGTGGCCGTGCCGCCGCTTACGCCGTTCGGGAGCGGCGTGCGATCCCCGCCGATGGGCCGAGGGATGGACTCGATCTTGATCTCCCCATCCGCGCCATTATCGCGCTGCACGGTGAACTTGACCTTGCTGCTGAACGTCTGCACGAGCCGCACCGTCCGCGTGGCCGCGGTGACGGTGATGGGCTTCTTGGCACAGACCGCGGCGGGCACGCCGGTCGCGGCGGGGAACGTCTCGGCATACCGGCCGGTGGCGGTGCGTGAGAATTGCTTGGTGGCCGGTCCCGCGTAGCCGAGGATCGGCAGCTCGAGGCTTCGCGGCGTGGCAGCGCCCGTGGCCGAGAGCATGAGGTACCCTTCGTTCTGACCGGCGGGGATCGCGCCGCCGATCGCGGTGATGTCGGCGATGTCGGCGGGTAGAGCCAGTTGGATCGCACCGTTGTAGCCGCGGCGATCCACCGAGATTTTCAACGGGGTCCGGTCACCGGGGGCGATGTTGACGAACGAAGATTCGACGTTCAGTGCGAAATCATCGTCGCGCGACATGGCACAGAGTCGGTATCCGAACGCCGGGCCGCCGCGGCGGTGCAGGTCTTCCACCGCGACGACGATCTCGGTGACGCCGGCGGGCACGTCGAAGTTCAAACGCGGATCGAGCCCGCGCCCGTCGTCCGCCGAGGCGAGTTGGTTGTTGTCTCCATTCTTGATGTTGCCGCTGAAGATCGTGAGCAGGCCGTCGAGCTGCGAGGTGCCGAGCGAGGCGGCGTCCAACGAGAACCGCAATCGCTGCCCGGGCGTCACGGCCATGGCGTACCGGTCGATCTCTCCCGGCTGCGTCAGCCGTCCGTTGATCACCGTGCCCGCGACGAGCTTGCAGCTTGCGGGCTCGTCCGGCTCGATCATTTCCGGGTTTTGCGAGACCACGAACCGAAACGGCAGGGCGGCCCGTGGCGCGTCGGTCTCCAGCCCCACCGGCATCCACCGGCCGTGGTCGGGCAGGAGCAGCGATGCCGGCTCGAGCCCGGACGACGCATGCCCGGACGACGCATGCCCGGTCGACGCATGCCCGGTCGACGCGAGATTGCCGCCGACGAACGAGACGTTGACGGCCCCGCCTCGGGTCCACCCCAGCGGGAAGATTCCTTCGCAGTAGGGGAAGTTGCCGACCTTGAGCCGGTAGAAGTTCGGCGAGGGCGAGCCGTAGGTGGCGTCGTGTACGCGAATCACGTACGCCCCGTCGGCGGGGATGACCATGTCGATCCGGGCGTCGATGCCGAGCCCCGGGGCGTCGTCGTTGACGGCAAGTTCCCGACCCGCGGCGTCGAACAGCATGATGGCCGGATCGACTCCCGAGCCGGCTCGGTCGGCTTCGACCTCGAACACCAGCCGGTCGCCCGCTTCGGCGGAGAGACGATAGTGATCCTGATCCGCGGCACTCAACGTTCCGTTGATCACGACCGGGGCTTGGATGGTCTGCGTTTGGGCCACCGTTTCGTTCGCTCCGGACTCGGTTACTTCGGGCAGATCCGAGATGCTGAACAGCATGACGTTGGACAGTCCGTCGGCGGTGCGTATCCGGACCGGATAGACCCCGACCGCCGCGTCGGCCCGCACCGTGACCATCAGCGGCAGATGGGTGTGCAGGTCCTTGGCATCGGGCGCGCGTTTCACGCGCTCCATGGCGACGGGGAGCGTGGTGATGATCTCGGCGTCGGGTCGGAGGTAGTCGCCGACCAACGTGAGGGCGAAGGTTTGACCGGTTTGACCGCCATGGGGCTCGAGATTCTTCAGGACCGGTGGCGCGGCCTGAAGCGCTCCGGTGTAAACCAGCATGATTCCCAAGGCTGCCGTGAATCGCACCAGCCCGAAGCGCAAGCGAGGGTGTTTCTTTTCCTTCGTCCGAGTACGAAACCCTCGCTGGCGCTTCGGGCTGGTAGGTTGATGCGCTACGGTACCTGCCCAGACCTGCTTGTAAGAAAAAGGGGACGGGAGTCTTTTCGCGTCAGTGCCAACTGTACAGCGAGTTAGCCACCCGATGCCGGAAGGATGGCAAAAAAGACTCCCGTCCCCTTTTTCTTCGCCGATCATGGTTTCGCGGCGACTTCGTCGGCCGCCACCTCCACGGGAATGAACTGCTCGAGTAGCTTGCCGGTCGCGGTATCGTAGAGTCGCACGAACCCGTCGAACCCGCCGGTGGCCACCTGTTGTCCGTCCGGCCGCATCGCCACCGCATACAGACTGCCCTCGTGCCCGCTCAGCGTGGCGATGCGTGCGCCGTCTCCGGTCTTGTACACCCGGGCTTCGTTGCTGAACCCGCCGACCACGAACGACTCGCCGTCACCGCTGAAGCTCACGCCGGCGATCTGCCCCGGCTGCTTCTCGAACGCGCGGATCAGGTTGTTGTCGTCGCCGATACGACGTGCTGTCGTGCGGATCATCTTGTGGATCCGCGGGATGCCGTCCTCACCGCCGTGCAGGAACCAGTTCTTGCTCGGATGACGGTCGATGGTCAGCAACGCGCCGCCGAGCACGCCGGGGGTGATCGAGGTGATGTTGTCGATGAACTGGCCGCTCTCGGCGACGCAGAGCTTGAGGGCACGATCCCGCGAGACGGTCACGATGTGTTTGCCGTCGTGCGAGAACTCGCCGCCGAAGACCCAGTCGTTGTGATGCTTGAGCACCATGGCATTGAGCTTGCCCTTGGTGTTGATCAGCCGCGTGGTCTGGTCGGCACAACCGAACACGATCTGCTTGTTGTCCGACGAGATGCTCGCCCCGAAGGCGGTGTCGTAGCTGGCCATCTCCGAACGCTGGAGCTTGCCGGACTTCGTGTCCCAGACCTGCACCTCGCCGAAGAGTCCCGGTGAGCCGCCGGCGACGATCAGCAACGACCCGTCGACGGAATACTCCACCGAGTTGATGCGCGGTGAGAGACCGACGTAACGCGTCACCCGCTCCGAGCCGTCGGACTTGTGGATCAGCACTTCGCGATAACCCGAGACCGCCAACTGCTCGCCGCCGGGGGCGTAGACCAGCGCCGTGATCACCGGCGGAGCTTTGTAAATCGGCACTTCGCCGGGCTTGAGCACCTTGCGGGCCGAGTCCGGCGTGTCGTCCTTCGCGCCCTCGGCGATCCACCGGCGAAACAGGTCGATCTGCTTATCGGACAGCGGGTCCTTGCCCTTGGGCATCCGCGGCGATTCTTTTCCGGTCAGGTAATCGATCACCAGGCTCTCGTCCGGCTTGCCCGGCACGAACCCTTCACCCATGTCGCCGCCTTTTTGGAACGACGCATACGAGGTGATGATGAACTCACCGTCGGCTCGGGCCGGCTGATGGCATCCCTGGCAGTGTCGTTGGATGATCGGCCAGACCTGCTTGTAGTAGCTCACGGGCTGGTCGGCATTCGGTTCCGCGTCCTTTTCTTCCGCAATCGCCCGGGACGCGCCGGCGGTGATCAGTGTCAGAGCCATGGTCGCGATCACCGATCGCCGGCGTATCGTGCGGTGCGGTAAATCGAATGGATGTTGAATACTCATCGGAACGGGAGACTCCGCGTTGCCTTCAATCCCTCGCGATGGCGGTCGGAACGAACCGGCAGGTTGCGCCGCAACCTACTACGGTTAACCAATTTAGGTATACCGGATCAGGGGCGCCGAAGCAAGAAAATAGGGGGTTCGGGTTGATTGATCCGGGGTGTGTACCCGTGACGGTGTCAGCGGCTACAATATCGGCCGATCGGAGGTGATCACCATGGCGGTTTTGTTGGAACTATCGATGTGGCCGATGGACAAGGGTGATTCGGTCAGCGCCTACGTGGCCCGGTGTCTCGAAGTGATCGACGCGTCGGGGCTGGACTACCGGCTGGGACCGATGGGCACCTGTATCGAGGGCGATTACGACGAGGTGATGGATGTGGTCAAGCAATGCTTCGAGCACTTGGCCGTCGACTGTGAGCGGGTAACCGCCGGCATCAAGCTCGATTACCGCAAGGACCGCGCGGGCCGGCTGCGCACGAAGATCGACAGCGTCGAGCAACGCGTAGGACGCAAGCTCAAGACGTAGCCGCAACCCTTGAAACCCCATGACGCAGGCACCACCACCCGAGCCCACGACCTCGCACGTCCCGCCGTCACCCCGCAAGCGCTGGGCTTTAAAAATAATCTTCAAATGGCTCCTGGTCGCAGCCGTTCTGTCCGCGATCGGTCGGCACATCTGGACCCTCACCGACGAATGGCGCGGAGCCCGTGAAGCCGACGGCGGGTCCCTGCATCTCGCGTTCGGCTGGGTCGGGATCGCCGCGGTGGTCTACCTCTTGGGACTTGGCCTGTGCGGCGAGTTCTGGCGGACCGTGCTCGCCGAGGCCGGCTTGCGCGTCGGCCGGCTCGAGCTGCTGCGCGCGTACTACGTCGGCCATCTCGGCAAATACATTCCCGGCAAGGCCATGGTCGTCGTGCTGCGGGCGGGCTTGATTCGGCACGGGTCGCTCGGCGCGGTACGGGTCGGGCTGACCGTGATTTTCGAGACGCTGGCGATGATGGCGATCGGCGCCCTGGTGGCGGCAGGTTGCCTGCTGATCGCCGAGCCGGCACGTTGGCATTATTGGGGCGGGGCGACCGGCATGGCCGTGGTGCTGTTCGTCGTGGTGCACCCCGCCGTCTTCGGCCGGCTGTCACATTGGATCTCCTTGCCGTTCGATCGCAACCGGTCGGACGTGACGTCGCCGCCGCGCTACGGTAGTTTGATGCGCGGCGGGGGTTTGCTGGTCGTCGGCTGGGTGCTGCTGGGTCTGAGTCTCGCGGCCACCGGGCGCGCGATCGGGCTTGACTTGAACTCGGTCGACGATCTGCTCGTGTCGATCGGCACCGCGGCCTTGGCGACGGTTGCGGGGTTCCTGGTGATCTTCATGCCGTCGGGCATCGGGGTTCGCGAGTTGATCGTCATCGAGCTGCTCGCGCCGCGGTTCGGGCCTTCGGCCGCGGTCGGCATGTCGATCCTGTTGCGATTGATCTGGGTGGTGGCTGAATTGGGTGTCGCCGGAGTGCTCTACAAGTGGCCGATGCGAACCGCGAAAGATTGATCAGCTTCGTCCTGCCCGCGGTTGACGAGGCCGAGAGCATCGCCGAGCTCGTGCCCGAAATCTGCGCGACCGCAGATGCGTCGAGTCTCACCATCGAGGTGATCCTGGTCGACGACGGCAGCCGTGACGCGACCTGGTCGCGCATCGCCGAGGCGGCCCGGGCCGACCCACGTGTGCGCGGCATCCGGTTCCGTCGCAACTTCGGCAAAGCGGCGGCTCTGATGGCCGGCTTCCGCGCCGCGGTGGGCGAGATCGTCTTCACCCTCGACGCCGACCTCCAGGACGATCCCAAGGAGATCCCGCGTTTCCTGGCCAAGATCGACGAGGGGTACGACTCGGTCAGTGGGTGGAAGCGGCGGCGGCACGACCCCTGGCACAAGGTGTTTCCGTCGCGGGCGTTCAACCTGCTGGTCAGCGCCATCACCGGCCTGCGCCTGCACGACCACAACTGCGGGTTCAAGTGTCACCGCGCCGCCGTGCTCGAAGAGATCCATGTGTACGGCGAGCTGCACCGGTTCGTGCCCGTGCTCGCCCACGCCCGTGGGTTCAGCGTGGCCGAGCTCGAGGTGCACCATCGACCGCGCGTGCACGGGCAGTCCAAGTACGGCGTGAAACGATTCGTCAAAGGGTTCCTGGATCTGCTGACGGTCAAGTTTCTGACCGGGTACGGCCAACGCCCGCTTCACCTGCTCGGCACGGTCGGCCTGCTCGCCTTCGGTATCGGCGGGTTGGGCCTGGCCTGGCTGGCCGGTTTCTGGATCGTCCAACGATTCGCCGAACAACCTCAATCCATCGGCAACCGACCCCTGCTGCTCTATTCGCTGGGCGCGGTCCTGCTCGGCGCGCAGTTCCTTTCCATCGGCTTCCTCGCCGAGCTGTTGACCGCCCACGGCATGCGCGACGAAGACGCTTACAGCATCGTCGAGGAAACCGGAGTAATGCGCGAAAAAGACAATCCCAACCCGTAGCGCTAGCGAAGGGCCACGTCGCAACTCCGGGACAAGCTTCGGCCCCGCGCCGGCGTTTGGGGTTCGGATCACGCTCGGCCGCTTTACCGCGTTTCGCGAATGGTGTAATTTCATGAGGCGTGCACCGCATGGAGTTAATTCGCATTCATGAGCACATCACCCGACGTTGATCCACCAACGGAACCAACCGAGCCTTACGTCCCCGAACCGTCGGCCACGGAGCCGGTGACCGAACCGCCGTCGACGGCTCCGCCCGCGCGGAACCAGTCCGCCGAACGGCTCATCGGGCACGTCATCATCATCACCGCCGCCATGGTCGTGCTGGCGCTAATCTTGCACCACCCGTCGAAACACGGCGTCAACGACGGTTCACGCTGGAACACTGTGTGGAGTCTCGTGCACGAAGGGCATTACCGCATCGACGGTGAGTCGTGGCAGCCGGTGGACCATCCCGTCCACGGCATGCATTATGAGGGTCCGTGGTGGACGATCGACATGGTCGCCACCCTGGCCCCCGAGAAAGGCGAGCGCAACGGCTCGCCGAAGCTCGCCTACTACTCCAGCAAGACCGCGCTGTTGCCGACGCTGGTCGCCGGCGTGTATTACGTCGTGTGGAAAGTCGGTGATGGGCTCGACAATCTGATCAGCGGCGAGAAAGATCGTTGGCGCATCGCCTATCCGGTCGAAAACCGCAACCGCGACAATCAGGCGAAACGTGGTGATTACGCCGGTCGCACGATCCTGATCCTGATCAACGTCGTGCCGTTCGTGATTTTCCTCTACCTCTACCGCCGGATGCTCGCCCAATCGTCCTACCGCCCGGTAACCCGCGTCATTTGTCTGGCCACCGCGGCGTTGGGCACCTTCATCACCGCGTACACGCGTACCCTCAACAACCACACGGTGGCGGCCATCTGTGGATTCATCGCCGTCTACGCGGTGCTGCGGATCTGGTACGGCGGCGAGCGTCGCTGGTGGTATTTCACCGTGGCCGGTTTCTTCGCGGCCTTTACCGCCACGTGCGAGTTGCCCGCTACTTCCCTGCTCGCCGCGATTATGCTCGTGCTGCTGATCAAGGACCCCAAGCGTGCCGCGATTCACGCCCTGCCCGCGGCCGTCGTGCCAATCGTCGCCTTCGCGATGACGAACTATCTGTCCGTGGGCCAGCACTTGAACGGCTGGGCCGCCTTCGCGCCCCCCCAAGTGTTTCACCACGTCGACGAATCGGCCGATCGGGCGCAGTACCGGCTGTATCATTTTCCCGGCAGCTATTGGAACAAGCTCGATCCGACCGGCATCGACGGACAGGAAGAGCACAAGGCCGTTTACACCGCACACACGCTCATCGGCCATCACGGCATCTTCTCGCTTACTCCGATACTCCTGCTCAGTCTGGTCGGCATCGGACGACATCTGATGGGCAAGACGCGGTCGTTGGTGGGCTTCAACGCCATCGTGCTGCTCATCACCCTGGTCGTGCTCGTGTTCTACGTGGTCAAGACCAACAACTACAGCGGCGGTGCGCAAGGGTTCCGCTGGTCGATCTGGATGATACCGTTGTGGCTGGTGGCCTTGCCGCAAGGGGTCGAGCTGTTCCTGCAACGTCGCTGGACCCAGACGCTGACCATGGTGCTCTTCGCCCTGTCCGTGTTCACCGCCGCCCACGCGACGGTCGGCGTCGGTGGACCGTGGAGTAAGTCGTGGTTGCACTGGGCGTTGCAGGCTGTAGGGATCGTGAACTATTCTTGAGAGGTGGATGGATGCGCGTGTTGAGTGGATGGCTGCTGGTCACCTTGAGCATGGGTCCGGTCGCCGCCGCCGGGGACGCCTGGCCCGAGTTCCGAGGACCCCATCAAAACGGACACGCCGATGCCAAGGGCTTGCCTCTTCGCTGGTCGGAAGCGCAGAACGTCCAATGGAAAACACCCATCCACGGACAAGCCTGGGGCTCCCCGGTCGTGCAAGGCGATCAGGTATGGCTGCCCACCGCCACCGGAGACGGCAAGCGCATGTACGCGATCTGCGTGGATCGCGTCACCGGCAGGATCGTGCACGACCTCAAACTCTTCGACGTGCCCAACCCCCGTCCGCTGGGCAACGAGGTGAACACCTACGCCTCGCCGTCGCCGGTGATCGAGCCGGGTCGGGTTTACGTCACCTTCGGCAGCTACGGCACCGCCTGTCTTGACACCGCCGACGGCAAGATAATCTGGTCGCGGCGTGACCTGCCATGCAACCACTATCGAGGCCCGGCCTCTTCACCTGTTCTTTTCGACGATCTGCTCATCATGAACATGGACGGCAGCGATTACCAATACGTCGTCGCCCTGAACAAGAAGACCGGTAAAACGGTATGGAAGACCGACCGTTCGACCGATTTCAACGACCTCCAGCTCGACGGCACGCCGATTCGCGAGGGTGATTTTCGCAAGGCGTTCAACACGCCCATCGTCGTCCGCACCGACGACGGGTTGCAGATAATCAGCCCGGGGGCCAAGGCCGCGTTCGCCTATGACCCGCGAGACGGACGGGAGCTCTGGACGGTGTGCTACACCGCCCACTCGACCGCGTCACGCAGCGTCTTCGGGTACGGCATGGCGTTCATCAACGTCGGCTACTCCAAACCCGAGCTGTGGGCGGTACGCGTCGACGGCCGGGGTGACGTTACCGATACGCACGTGGCCTGGAAATGCACCCGGGGCGTGCCGGGTCGCGCGTCGCCGTTGCTGATCGACGGGCGAATCTACATGCTCACCGACAAGGGCGTCGCCTCCTGTCTCGACGCGAAGACCGGCGAGGAAATCTGGCGCCAGCGCATCGGCGGCAACTATTCCGCATCATCGGTCTACGTCGACGGCCGGATTTATTTCTTCAGCGAAGCGGGCAAGACGACGGTCCTGATGCCCGGCACCTTGCCGGAGATCCTCGCCCGCAACATGCTCGACGACGGGTTCATGGCCTCCCCGGCCGTGGCGGGCAAGGCGTTCTTCCTCCGCACCCGGTCGCATCTTTATCGGATCGAAGAGTAGGATCCCGCTCCGCGTGAGAGCCGCCGCGTCACCGCGTTCATCTCTATAGGAGATTCTGCGAGGTGATGTGATGAGACAAGCGGCATGCGGACACGACAACCCGAACGGAGCGAGATTCTGTCGCCGGTGCGGAAGACGCCTGGTCGAATCTGACGCCGCGGCGGCCCGATGGCGTTTCCCTCTTCGCGTCCTCGGGTTCGCGATCCTGGTACTGTGCATCAAGGCATGGTTTCTCCCCGCGTCCGTCAGCGTCGCGAACCTACCGATCGTTCAAGCGACGACGACGCTCGACCCTATGCCGGTGTCGAGCCCCGTAACGCTGTACCGGGGTGAACTGAGCCGGGACGATGAGATTGCACCGAAGAACGCTTTGACGGTGGATGGAATCGTCGTGGAACTCGAGGACGCCGATTCGAATCCGCTGGACGTCGACGTGGAAGTGCGCGTCGACGGCATCAAGCGGGAATACGAAGACCTGCGCCTGGGTGACGCGATCCACCTGACCGGTCGCTCCGGCCGGCAGTACCGTTTCGCCGTCGATCACATCGACGACGAACACGAGACGCTGCGGTTTACGCTACGCGACTGACATGTCGGTGCGCGTTATGAACCGCTTCCCGACGCCGCCTCGACGGGAATCCCCACGCTCGGGCGCGAGCGTTGGTACCGTAGATAGGCCATCAAGCCTTCGATCAGCAGCCATGCCGCGAGAGTCAGGATGAGTAAGCAGGTACCGAAGGGTATCCACAGGCGTGGGACGTGGTTCCAGAAGTCGATCAGTTGAATGACCATGGCGTAGATGGTCACGCAGAGCATGAAGGCCATCGGCAGGGCGGTATAGACGGCGCGCTTGCCGGATTTGAACAGCCAGAGCGAGACCGCGAGCAGTCCCAGCCCGGCCAGCAGTTGATTGGAGGTGCCGAACAGCATCATGAGTACGATGCCGGCCGGCATCATCACCGTTGCGCCGTCGGAACCGACGGTGGGAATCTTGAGCAGGGCGAAGAACCCGATCGCGGCGACCGCCAGTCCCGAGGCGATGATCCGCGTCGACCAGGGCGTGGTCACGTCGCCGGCCGAATGGCTGAGGCGCAGTGTCTTGCCGATCTCTTCGATGTTGAAGCGGAGGAGCCGGGTGGCCGAGTCGAGCGTGGTCATGGCGAACGAGACCACCACGACCGACATGAACACGACGGCGAAGGCCGTCGAGACCCCGAGTTCGGACACGAAGGAAGCGGCTCCGTGGATGAACGCGTCGAGCTTGACCCCGATCCCACCGCCGTTGATCGCCTGCCAGGAAGCGTAGCGCGCGGTCCACTCACCCGGTGAGTCATACGGAATCGTGCAGGCGAGGATCACCAGCACCGCGAGCATGCCCTCGGTGAGCATGGACCCGTAGCCGATGGCCCGGCAATCGGTCTCGTTGCGTATTTGTCGGGCGGTCGTGCCCGAGGCGACCAGGTTGTGGAAGCCCGAGCACGCCCCGCACGCGATGGTGATGAAGAGGAACGGAATCCAGGGCGGCGCGCCGGCATCGTCGGCGACGGCGGGGTTGAAGGCCGGGGCTTGGATGGCCGCCCCGCCCGGGCTGACGAGGCCGAAGACCACCAATCCCGCGATCATGCCGATCACGCCGAGATAGAGCTGGAACGAGTTGATGTAGTCCCGCGGTTGCAGCAGCAGCCACACCGGCAGGATCGAGGCGAGGAAGGCGTAGCCGAGCAGGAAGTAGATCCAGGTGATCCGCGCCCGGGCCCGCGCCCCGGTGTCCGGATCGGTGATCGTGCCCGCCAGATCCGCCCGGTCGATGGCGGTGAAATACGTCGCCGCGTCGAGCGGCAGGTTGGCGTTGAGCGCTTTTTGCTGCCAGTCCGACAATTGATCCGGGTCGGTGTTCTTCCATTGGACGGCGACATATTCGGTCGGAGCGAGGTGACCGGCCTGAACGCCGTCGCGGAGGACTTGGCGTGCTTCGTCGGCGAGAAAGCGATCGTAAAGCGTGACCGGTCGTTGCATGCCCACCCACACCGAGGCCATCATGAGGATCACGCCGACCACGGTGCACGGGCCGAGCGGCATTTTGAAGCGGTAGACGAGCACGCCGAAGACACAGGCGATGAGCATCAGCGAGAGTACGGGGATGATCGCCTCGGGGTGGAGGTCGACGAAGACGATGGCGATGACGTAGGCGAACAGGCCCATGGCCAGGGCGAGCATGAAAAGGATGATGAATAGAAAAACCAGCCGTCCGCGAGAACCGATGAGACTGTCGGTGAGGTCGCCGATTCCCCGTCCGTTGTGCCGCAGGGAGCAGCACATGGCGGTGAGGTCGTGGACCGCGCCGATAACGATCGCGCCGATGACCACCCACAGGACCGCGGGTAGCCAGCCCCAATAGACGGCCACCGCCGGTCCGACGATGGGCCCCAGCCCGGCAATGGAGGCGAAATGGTGCCCGAAAAGTACGCTTTTGCGGGTGGGGACGAAGTCGACGCCGTCGGAGCGGGTGTAGGCCGGGGTTCGGCGCGACGCGTCGACGCCCAGGAGGCGCTCGGTCAGGAATCGGCCGTAATGGCGGTAGGCCAAAATGAACGCCGCGGCCGCGAGAACCGCGACGAAGATTCCGTTGGAAAAGATTGCCACGATCGGATCTCCGGGTACACTGTTACCGCCCCAGACCGGGGACTTGCTTGCTCGGGCTTCAGTGTACCATCGGGCCCGTGGGCTGAATAGGAGGCCGCACGCATGACACGTCGACTCTGGATCGTGGGAACGCTGCTGATACTCGCCGGCTGTGCCACCACCAGCCAGGTGATTGAAACGCTGCCCGCCCCGATCGTGCTAACCCTGCCGCCGGTCCCGGTGCCGGTTGCGCCGCCCGTACTGATCCGGGATACGCAGCCCAGGGTCTCGACTCCGACGTCGCGATCGCTGGAGGGCATAGTCATTGTCGTGGATCCCGGTCACGGGGGTGACGACGACGGTGCGTTTCATCACCAACGCGTCCGGCGTAACACGCGCATTCCCGAAAAGGAAATTGTGCTCGACATCGGACTGCAGGTTGCAGCCATGTTGCGCGATCGCGGGGCCACGGTCGTCATGACGCGGGAAGGCGACAGCTATCCCGAGTTGGAGGATCGCGTCAATTTGGCGGAACGATCCAACGCGTCCCTCTTCGTTTCGATTCATGCGGATTCCGCGCAACGGGCCAGCGCATCCGGTGCTACGGTGCACATTTACGAGTCGCCGAAGACGGCGAGTCGCCAAGTCGCCGCAAGCATCGACGCGGCCCTGCGTCGCGCGGGCGTCGACTCGCGCGGCGTCCGTAAGAGCAACTACTTCGTGCTCCGCGAGCACTCCCGGCCGGCAGTCTTGGTCGAGTGCGGCTTCCTCAGCAACGCCGGGGACGCCCAACTCCTCAATCGACCGGACCATCGCACCAAGATCGCCGACGCGATCGCCGACGGCATCACCCGCCATTTCCAACGGTAAAGGGAAAAAGGGGACGGGAGTCTTTTTCGCGTCAGTGCCAACTGTACAGCGAGTTAGTCACCCGATGCCGGAAGGATTGCAAAAAAGACTCCCGTCCCCTTTTTCTCGGAAGTTTACTGGGCGAGTTCGGCCATCACGTCATCGGGCAGATCGAAGTTGGCATAGACGTCTTGGGTGTCGTCGTGGTCTTCGAAGGCTTCCATGAGGTTGAGCACCTTCCGGCCGGTGACCGCGTCGAGCGTGATCGTCGTCGACGGCACCATCGACAGCTCGGCTACCTGCGTCGCGATTTCGGCCTGTTCCAGGGCGGACTTGACGCTTTCGAACTGTTCCGGCTCGCAGGTAATCTCCCACAACTCACCGGAGCGTTCGTAATCGTCGGCGCCGGCGGACAGCGCGATGGCCATGATCTGGTCTTCGGTCGCGTCGCTCGATCCGATCGTGAACACACCGCGCTTGGAGAACTGCCAGGCCACGCAGCCGGACGTACCCATGTTGCCCGCGTGTTTCTCGAAGATCTTGCGAATCTCCGGCCCGGTCCGATTGCGGTTGTCGGTCAGGGTGTCGATCATGATCGCCACTCCGCCCGCGCCGTATCCTTCATAGAGCACCGGCTCGTACGAGACGCCCGCGATTTCGCCCGTACCCTTTTTGATCGCCTTCTCGATCGTATCGCGCGGCATGTTCGCCTGCTTGGCCTTGTCGATCGCGTACCGCAGGGCGAGGTTCGCGGACGCATCGCCCCCGCCGGACTTGGCGGCGACAATCACGTTCCGGGCGAGCTTGCTCCACAACCGCCCGCGACGCGCGTCGTTGGCGCCTTTCTTGTGCTTGATCGAGGACCAATGAGAATGACCTGACATGATGCCTTTCCGTTGCTATACCGCCATGTTTGTGGGTCGTAATCGGATTCGGTTACGGTTCTTGGGTCTGTGGTTCTTTGTTCGTCGATGACTCGTTCTGCGGGGCCGCGCCATCGCCCAGGACCGCTTCCGCCACCTGCGGCGGTTCCTTGTTCGCGACCGCGGCCAGTTTCCCCTCGGTGTGCTTCCGTGCCTCGAGCTCGTCCGACGAGGCATCATCGCGCCGGGCCTCGAATACCTTGATCGCTTCACGCCAGCGTTCGGCGGCCGCTTCCCTTTCGCCGAGTCGCCACAGCGTATCGCCGAGATGATCCAGAACCACCGGATCGGTCGGGCCGCTCAACGGGTCGTTGTCGGTGATGTTGAGGGGGGTGACCGCCCGCAACAGCCAGAGCTTCGCCTCGGCGAACGCGCCTTTCTTGTACAGCACCCAGCCCAGGCTGTCGAGGTAGGCCATTTGGTCAGGCTGTTGGCCCAACGCGAACCGGATCATCTGCTCGGCACGGTCGATGTTCTTGCCCGCGTCGGCCCAACTGTAGCCCAGGTCGTTGGAGACGCCGACATCGCGCGGAGCGTCCTCGAGGATGGCGAGCATCTCCCGTTCCGCCGATTGCGTGCGCCCGCTTTGCTGATAGACGAACGTGAGCAGCCGTCGAAGGCGTGTCCGGATCGACGTTTGGCCGTCGGGCAGGCTTTCGATCAACGTTTGTAAATGCGTCTCCGCTTCGTCAAAGCGCTTGGCGGCACGGAGGACCGTGGCCAGTTGTTCGTTGAACTGGAGTTTGACGCTGACCGGCAGCTTATCCTGCTCGCGCAGCATGGATCGCAGTAGGCTGACGGCCTCGTCGTATCGCTTCGCCGACGCATAGGCCAAAGCCAAGCGCTGGTTCAGATTCGCGCCGTTGTTTCGCCGCCGGCCCGGTTGCTCGGCGGCGCTCTGCATGTTGCGCAGCCATTCGATCGCATCGTCGTATCGCTCGGCGGATCGCAGCACAACGTAGAACCATTCGATGATTTGCACGTTGTTCGGGTCGTCGGCCAGCCAATCGAGCAGAAGTTGTTGGGCTTCGACGACGCGCTCGGCGTCGTTCAGCGTGTTGAGCAGGATCATGCGGGCTTCGACTTGGGTCGGGTCGGGCTCATACCACGTGCGGGCCAGCGCAATCGCCTCGTCCGACCGGTCCGCGGCGTGCAACGCATCGGTCAGCAGGGTGCGCAGCACCGCGTCGTCGGGCGAAGCCCCGTGCCACGCGCGAGCCCGGGTGATCGCCTCGGTGTGCAGGTTCCGGCGTTGCAGGGTCAGCAGCAGCCAGCGCCGATACCGGTTGATCCGGCGTTGCCCGGTATTGCGGGCGAGTAAGTCTTCGAGCACCTCGGTCGCTTTGTCGTACCGCTGCCGAATGCGCTCGAGATGGTAAAGCCCCTCGATCCAGTTCCGGCGGTTGGGATGGCGCTCGAGCATGGACTTGTACACCGCGTCGCAGGCGTCAAAGTCGAGCCGTTGCTGGTGCACGATGGCATGCACTTCAAGCCCCGCCGGCGGAAGCGGACCGGACTGCTTCGCCCGCTCGATCTGATCGAGCGCGGCTTCAAGATCATTCTCCAGCCAGTGGCTCTGGGCCAGGGAGATCCGCAGGCCCGCGTCCTCCCCGTGCGACGCCAACAGTTCGGTCAGCTTGTCGCGATAGTCTTTCGCCGTGTCGCGACCCGTTCGCAGCGCCAGCAACGCTTCGCACCGGCCGACGGTCCGGGCCGACGTTTGTTCCTTGCGCATCGCTGCGATTTGTCGCTGGGCGTTATCGAGCTCTTGACGCGCGAGATAGAGCTCGAACAGCGCCTGCCGGGCCTCATCGTGCCCGGGCTCGATCCGGAGCAGTTCGAGGTAACGCTGCTGTGCCTTGTTCGCCTCGCCGAGTCGGGTAAACAGATTGGCGAGCAGCCACAGAGTCGTCGTGTCTCGCGGGTTAAGACGCAGGGCGGCCGAGTAATGTTCGACCGCCTGATCGTGGGCATCGAGCCCGTCATGACCCTGCCCGATGAGGCGTTCGATGGCCGGGAGTTTCTTGTCCTGCTCCGCGGCCGCCCGGCCGATTTCGATGGCCTGCGCCCACGCATAGCGGGCCAGGTAAATCCGACCCAGGGCCAGATAGGCGGGTATGAAATCCGCCCGCACATCGACCGAAGCGCGAAACGCCTTCTCCGCCAGTTCGGTGAACTCGGCGGGGTCGGCGGCGGCGGCGAGCGTGCCGAGCATGAAGCCGTAGGCGTAATCGCCACCCGCACGCGACAATCGGTCGGGGCCGGCCAGATAATTCCGGACCGCATCGGGCCGCTTGCCCGGGAGTTCGCCGATGAACGTCGCCGCTTCGGCATGCCCATGCTCATTTGCCCTGACCGCGCGGGCGGCGATGTCGACCACGGCGTCGATGTTCCCCTCTGCGGTTCGAATCGACGCGAGTTTCCAATAGGCGGCCAGTGCTTCGGGTTGCCGATCGATCAATTCGAGCAGTGCCCGGGCGGCCTGTTCATGTCGGCCGCGTGCCGACAGGGTGTCGGCCAGGGTCAGCGTCAATGCAACATTGTCGGATTGTTCGGTCGCCAGCGCCCGCAGATCGGCGAGCGCGTCCTCACTCCGGCCGGCGGCTTCATAGGCGTTCACCAACAGTTCGGTACCCTCGGCCACGTCGGGGAATTCGCGGATCAACCCGCGGGCCACGTCGATCGCGTTGTCATACCGTCGGGCACGGATCAGGGTTTGGCCGTGGCGAATGCGCAGCTTGGGGTCGGACGGTTGGTTGCTCGACGCTCGCCCCAGGGCGTCGGCGGCCCGGGCGGTTTGACCAAGGGTCAAGTACGCTTCGGCGATGCGCTGCGCGGGCAGGCCCTTGTCGACCTGGAGAATGCGGGCGAGTTGTTCGTTTTCGAGCAACGCCGGTGGAGGCTTCTTCGCCAACGATTCAAATATTTCATATTGCTCGATCGCGGCGGTCAAGTAACCCTCGGATTGCAACGCGCCGGCCAGGCGGTAGCGGGCCAACGCGGTATACGGATGATCCGGTCGGGCGTTCGAGCAGAGTAAGGCGGTCCGCAAGTGCCGAATCGCTTCGGTCGGGTTCGCGAGGGCCAGTTCATTCGTACCGATCAGGTAATGACCGACGACGTCGTCGGGGTTCGCGCTCAGCGTCTTTTCGACGTGGATCGCGGCTCGACTCTCGTTGCCCGACGCCTGACACGCCAGCGCGAGCAGGGCGTGGACTTCGGAGCTGTTCGGGTCATAGCGCAGGGCCTGTTCGAGTTCGAGAATCGCCTCGGCATAGCGTTGTTCGTTGTACAGCTTGCGTCCGGCGACCAGTCGACGCACCGCCTGCGGCGGGGGATTGCCGGTCGATGCCCGCGAGGTGGTCGGGGCGACCGGCTTGGTGACCGGCGGCTGAATGTCGGCCAACTTCAGGAACGCGCGGGCGGGATCGTAGTTGACCGGTGCCGAGGTGACGGCGGGCCGGCTTGTCGACGTGGGCTGCGTGTCCGCGGACGAAGAAGCGTCGGCGTCGACCGACCCGCTCGGGCCCGCCGAGGAGCAGCCGATCATCACACTCAGCAAGAGTGCCGGAAGTAAGCCCGACCGAGACCCGAGACAATGCATCGCGGTTTCTCCAGAACGCTAAGGGTCAATCGTCACGGTCCTACAGTCTGCGAGCCTACAATCTGCGAGCCTACAGTCTACGGGATCACTTGGTTGAGTGGGTAACTGATGATGCCCGTCGCGCCGGCTCGTTTGAGCTCGGGAATCAACGTCCGGGCGACCTGCTCCTCGAGAATCACTTCGGCGGCGACAAACTTGTCGTCGGCCAGCGGCGAGAGGGTCGGCGACTTCTCCGCCGGCAGCAGGCTGAGGGCCTGGTCCAAATTCGCCTTCTCGACGTTCATCTTGAGTCCCACCTTGGCGCGGGCTTCGATGGCGCCCTGCAGCAGCAGGGTGAGCGACTCGGTTTTTTGTCGCTTCCACGGATCGGCCCAGGCGGTCTTGCTGGCGATCAGGCGTGGGGTCGAGGTCATGAGTTCGGCCACGATCCGCAGGTTGTTCGCCCGCAACGACGAGCCCGTCTCGGTCAACTCGACGATCCCGGTCACAAGCCGGGCCTTGACCTCGGTCGCGCCCCAGGAAAACTCGACCTTCACGTTGACGCCGGCCGCCTCGAAGAATCGCTTGACGACGCCGGTCACTTCGGTGGCGATGATGCCACCCTCGAAATCCTCGACCGTGCGGATCTCGGATTCCTCCGGGACCGCCAGTACCCATCGGGCCGGTCGCGACGTCGCCTTGGAGTAGACCAGTTCCGCGACCTCGACCACGTCGCTGCCGTTCTCGCAGATCCAGTCGTGCCCGGTGATGCCGATGTCGACCACGTCGTCTTCGACGTAGCGGCTGATCTCCTGGGCGCGGAACATGATGCACCGCAGCTCGGGATCGTCAATCGAGGGATAATAGCCGCGCGACGAAAGGTTCAGCGCGTAGCCGGCCCGCCGAAACAGGTTGGCGGTCGATGCGGCCAGGCTGCCCTTGGGTATGCCGACGCGAAGGATGGGTGAATCACTCACAACGTATGCTCCTCAAAGATGAGTATGCTTCTCAAAGCCGAGTTTGCTCCTCACGGCTGCGTGGGCTGCTCCATGCGGTTGATGTTCCCCGACGGGTGAGACGCGAACGATGCGACGTGTCGGCTCGTGGTCATCAGCGCTTTGCCGTCTTGCGTTTGGGTCGCTTCGCGACGGACCGGCTTTTCGCACGGGTCGTCGCCGATGCGGACTTGCGTTGCTTCATCGTGGTCGACGCACGCTTGGGCACCGTCGCTTCGGCTTTCTTCTTCGCCGGCGGTTGAGTCTTCCTCATGGGCACGACTTTCCTCTTGTTGTCGCCGGTCGACTTGCTGCTGCCGGTCGACTTGTTGCTACCCGTCGACGCCATAGTACGCGGGGCGTGGGCGACCGCATAGCGCCGAAACAGGACGCTGAACGTATGGGCGTCCGACGCGCTGATGTGGTGCTCGAGAAACGCCTGGATGGTCGGGCGCTGCGACTTCGGAGCCACGAGATCTTCCCGAATCAGCATCTCGACCATCTGGCCGTCGACGGGAATGGCGTGACCGCCCAGGCTCCACAGCACCACGCTCGCGGCGGTAAAGGCATCGACCCCGTCCAGCGATTCGAGGTATTGCCTCGCGTCCCGCCGGGTGCGATCGCGCAGGAAATCCAGGATCAGAATGCTCTCGCGGTTGAAGATGTTCTGCAGGGCGGCGCGCATGTCCTTGGCCCGCTGTAACCCGTCGGGATAGTCGCCGCCGATGCAGTCGACGATATCCGGGACCGTGGTCACGCGCAGGTCGTTCAGGTCCACGGTGACGGTGCGCAGGTTGGCCAGGGCCTTTTGAGCCCGGCTGTCCGACGTGTCACGGGTGAGGATCGAGATGATGATCTGCTCGACCGGGTCGGTCGGGTCGACCGGCGCGGGCTTGCCGTACTCCCGCTTGAGCTTGTTGAACAGCCGTTTCACTTTCGCGGCATATTCCGATCCGCGCTTCATGGAGTAATCTCCGGTAGGGGCGCTTCCACGTCGTCATCGGGTCCGCCCGTCACAACGTCGTCGGGGCCGTCAGGTACTTCATCCGAGCGGTCAGTCACGTCGTCGGGTTCGTTCGTTCTCATGACGGCGTTGATGACGCGGAGCGTTTCGTCACCCTTCTTGATCGCGTCGTCCGACACGAAGTCGATGCGCGGGCAGTGGCGCATGCGCAGCTTCTTGCCCAGCAGTTTTTGCACATGACCGGCCGCGTTGGCGAGCCCGGCCAGGGTCGTGCGTTGATCGGCCGAGGTGCCCATCACGCTGATGTACACCCGCGCGTGCTGCATGTCGCCCGAGACCTCGACCCGCGTCACACTGGCGAACGGAGAGATCCGCGGGTCCGACAGACGGTTGGCGATCGCGTCGCTCACCACGTCGCGGATCACGTTCGCGACTTTTTCAATTCGATATCCCATTCACTCCATCCCGATCCCGTAATCGATCAGGATCGCCGGTCCACAATCTCGCTTTGACGGCTTTCGATGGTCCGCGCGTCGGCACCGACCATGGCAAAAGCGCTGAACCACTTGTTATCTCTCATCCCGCACACCGACTTCGGCGACCGAGACGCTGTACCGGTTCCGCACGGTGTCCTGGTTGCTTTTGATCACTCGGCGTTTGTCGTTGAGCGAAACCGCCTCGAACAGGGCGAGTCGCACCGTAAGCACCCCCGGCGCCATCCAGGGTACATCTTGTTCCGGCCGATGCGATCTTGACCGAATGCCGTGCGCGACCGCATCATACCTGCGCCATGATTATTCGGCGCCGTCGTCCTCTGCGCCGGGTTCGGTCGGGCTCACTTTGAGTTTATCTCGTGCCCTTTTCAGCGCTATCAATTCGTCCGCGATCTCCTCCACGTTCTCGGCATTCTTCTTCTCACCCGTCACCTGCCGGGAGCGTGCGTACAAGTAGTCGCGTGCGGCCGGTTCCCCGATGCGCTCCAGGGCGGCGATGATCGCGCGGCGAACCGTGTACGATTGCTGCGGCTGGTCGTTGACCAGGGTTTCGCCCAAGGCGATCACGACCGAATCAGGAACTTTCGCGTCGATCAACACGATCCAATCGACTCGCTCGCCGTCGGTTGCGCGATTGAACGCCTGCGGCCGTTCGCCGCCGGGCAGGAACGCTCCCCACACCACCGGTTCGATCTTCACCCCCCGGGCGAGAACCTCACGCACGCGTTCCAGCGCGTCATGGAGGCTGGGCAGGCTGAGGATCTCCCGGGTCGCCTCTTCCGCTGCGCTGCTTTCGTCGATTTTGTTCGTGGTCGCCGCCAACGCATTGGCTTGGTCGGTGAACTTCTCGTTCCACATGTTCCCGTCCGGCTGCAACTGAAACACCTGGTACTCGCGGGAGTTTTCCATGCGCACCACCAGTTTCCCGATGCGTTCGAGTAGGGTCATACTCGTTTCGTGCAACGATTGCGGGACCTTGTACAAGTCGAGTTCGTAGCGGACATACTCGGCATCGAACGTATAGCGGTTCGCCTCGGGGCAGAACGCCACAAGCTCGTCGGGCAGACCGTCGGGTAGGAACAATCCGGTCACCGCCGTCCAGGCGCCCCGACGCGCCGACACCTCGACGCGATAGTGCCGGGCGATCATCAGCGGACCTCGGCCCGAGCGCGACAGCGTGATGCGCTCCGCCTCGTCGGAGAGGAAGTACGTCCGGGCATCATTCGGATCCTGCCGCTGTTCGAGCGCCTGACGCAACGCTCGATATTCCGGATAATTCCGCAGATTTTTGGAGATCACCGGCAGGGTCAGCGAGACCACATATTCGGTCGCCGGCAGCGCGAGTTTCAGCGGCGTTTCGCCCTTGTAATTGTTTTCTTCGTCGGCCGGTGTTTCGGTGCCTCCGATGCGCTCCGCGGCCGAGACATAGATCCGCGCGCCGGTCGGCACCGACTCGATGGTCAAGCCCGATTCGGTCTGGCTCAGTCCGGCGAACGCAGGGCCCGTGAGTTGGCGCGGCCCGCTTCTCGAGTTCCCCGGCTGCAGGGGTTGCGGTTGATTCCCGCCCGCTCCGGTCGAGGGCGACACGGGCTGCTGTGCATACCGGGCGGGGTCGATCGTCGCATTGTCGGTGGACGTCGTCGAAGCGTCGAGCAATTCCAATACCCAGTTACCCCCGTAGCCCACCACGGCCAACACGATGGCCAGATAGGCTACCGACAGCCCGGCTCGGAACCAACGCGCGTTGCGGCCGACCCACTTACGGACATCGGCGATAGGAAAGATCTCTGCGCCTCGAGCACGAGCCTCGATCGGGCCGGCGTCGCCGGACGCTTCACCGCCGGTGAGCAGGTGATCCAGGTCTCGCTCTTCGGGTGCGGGGACCACTGCGTCCTGACCACAATAGGTGCAACGCACGGTTTCACCAGCGTCGTGGTCTTTGGCCCGCACCGTATGTCCGCACTCGGCCCGAAATTCAATCATGGCAAAATCACAGGGTCTTGCGAATCTCCACGACTTCGTATGCCTCAATTACATCACCGGGGTGTACGTCGTCAAATCCCGCAATGCGAATTCCGCATTCCATGCCGTTGCGGACCTCCTTGGCGTCGTCCTTGAATCGTTTGAGCGACGCGATGTCCGAGTCGTCGCGTTCCAGCTTCAGGTCGCGCAGGAGACGCACCTTGTGATTGCGGGTGATCGTCCCTTCGGTCACGATGCAGCCGGCCACCACCCCCAGTTTCGAGATCCGGAAGACCTCGCGCACCTCGGCCTTGCCCCGCGTTTCGAGCTTGATCTCCGGGATCATGATCCCCTCGAGCGCCTTGCGGATGTGGTCCAACAGTTCGTAGATGACCTTGTACAGCCGGATCGAGACCCCTTTCTGGTCGGCGAGCCTCTGGGCCGCGGAATCGGCGACGACGTGGAACCCGACGATGGCCGCGTTCGACGCCTCGGCGAGCAGCACGTCGCTTTCGCTCACCCCACCGACCGCCGCGTGCAGGATGTTCACCCGCACTTCCTCGGTCGAGATCTCGCTCAGCGTCTGGGTCAGCACGTCCGCCGATCCTTGTACGTCGGCCTTGATGATGATGTTCAACTCGGGAATCTCGTCGTCGTCCCGTTGGGACAGCATTTCCTCGAGCGTCTTGGCCTTGGTCCGCCGGGCCAGCGTCGCCTGGCGACGCTGTTGCCGGACCTCGCCGGCGATGTTCTTGGCCTCTTGCGGTGTCTTGACCACATAGAGCTTGTCGCCGGCGGCGGGCACCTCGTCCAGGCCGGTGATCTCGACCGGGGTGGCGGGTCCGGCCTTGTTGATCAGTTTCCCGCGATCGTCCCTGAGGGTCCGGATGCGGCCGGAGGCCGGTCCGCACACCACCGCCGTTCCCCGCTTGAGGGTCCCGTCCTGCACCAACGCTCGAACCACGACGCCCTCGCCTTCGCGCATCTCCGCCTCGATGACCGAACCCCGGGCCGGGGCCGTCGGGTCGGCCTTGAGCTCGAGCAATTCCGAGAGCGTCGAGAGGTGCTCGACCAGATCGTCGATACCCTCTCCGGTCGTCGCCGAGGTCTTGACCACGTCGGTTTCGCCGCCCCACTCGGTCGGCACCAATTGATGTTCGGCAAGCTGACCGTAGACCCGGTTCACGTCGGCGCCGGCGATGTCGATCTTGTTCAATGCGACGACGATCGGGACGTTGGCCGCTTTGGCGTGGTTGATCGCCTCGGCGGTCTGGGGCATGACCCCGTCGTCGACGGCGACCACGAGCACCACCACGTTCGTCATCTGCGCGCCGCGGGCGCGCATGGCGGTGAAGGCCTCGTGCCCCGGCGTGTCCAGGAAAGTGACGGCGTGGCCGTCTCGTTCCAGACGGTAGGCACCGATGTGCTGGGTGATCCCGCCCGACTCGCCGTCGGCGACCTGCGTTTGGCGAATCGCATCCAGCAGGCTCGTCTTGCCGTGGTCGACGTGACCCAGGAACGTTACCACCGGCGGGCAGGCGGTTTCCTGCTTGCGCTCGCGAGCGGCGAATGTTTCCTCGAGTACCTCCAGCGCCGTCTTGGGCTTGATGACTTCGAGGGTAATGCCGAATTCCATCGCCAGCGACTCGGCCAGTTCGGTTTCGAGGGCCATGTTCCGCGTCGGCAGTGTTCCCAGCTCTTCGCGCAGCTTGGGAAACAGTTCGCGCATGCTCAGGCCGGTGGCGCTGCAGAACTCGTGGAGAATGATCGGCTCGGTGACCGTCGCTTTGGTACGACGGACGGTTCCGCCGTGCCGACCATCACGACTTTCGACCGTGCGTCGGGAGTGCAATCCTCGCTCGGTGGCCTCGAGCAGACGGGCTTTGCGCTCTTCGAGATCCCGATCGCGCCACTCGCGGAGCCGCTCGTTCCCGACCGACTCGCTGCCTCGACCGCTTCGCCGCGGGTGCACCCGGCTGCGGTTGCCCCCTTTGCGTTTCGCGCTGTCTCCACCCTCGCCGTCGGGCGTTTCGCCGCCGCGCTGCTTCCCGCGTCGTCCGGTTGGGCCGCCCGTAGGCGGTACAATGAGGTCCATCGGGCCGGGCCGTCCCTGTGGCGAACCGGGTCGACGTGCGGGTGGCCGAGGACCGGGGCGGGGCGGTCGGTAAACCGGATCGGGCGCCTCGACCCGAATGACCCTCGGACCCTGAAGTTCCGCCGGTGCTGGTACGTTCTGCGGGCCGGCCGGCACTATCGGTGTGGGTTCAGCCGGTTCGGACTCGGCCGGCGCGTCAGGATCAGTGACGGGAGCTTCAACCGTTGTTCCGTCACCTGTAGGTGCCTTGGCGGCCGGTTCGAGCACCTCGGCCGGCACATCCGGCACAGCCTCAGATTCCCCCGGCGCGGCTTCAGGGACCGCAGGCGCGCTCTCCGGAGCCGCTTCGGTAACCATCGGAGCGACCTCCACCGTTGGACTGGTGGCCGGCGCCTCGGCGGCGATGGCGGGAGCCCCGGTGACCTCGGCGGGTGTCACCGGTTCGTCAATCGAACGGGCCGGTGGTTCGACCGGCTCGGCGGTTTCGACCGCGGTAGCGGTCGCTACGTCACCCTCGGCGGTGACGGCGACCTTAGCCACTGTCTTTTTGGCCGTCTTGCGCGGACGCCGCTTGGTGCGCACCTTCTTCAAGTCGACGCGCTCGGTGGACTCCACCGTGGTCTCGTGTGAGCCCTCGCTGAACCACTCGCGAATCGTCGCCGCAAGCCCCGCCGATACCGTGGACATGTGGTTCTTGAGTTCCAAGTCCTCGTCACGGCACTTATGCAAAATGTCCTTGCTGCCAACACCCAGCTGTGTGGCCAGATGATGAACTCGCAGCTTGTCGGCCACCAGCGACCTCCCTTACGCCTGAACAACGCATGCCTTCGTCACCGCATCGCACGCAGACGGTTCATGCGGTGACGGTCGGCTTCTTCGTACCCATTGTGGGCCCACCGCAACCGCGTGGACCCCTTCGGAGCGCTACGTATTCACGTCCGAGGCTTCAGCCTCGATCGATTCGGCTTCATCTTCCGGCACATCCGTGACTTCCGGTGCTTCCGTATCGTCCGACGCGTCCGTCGCCTCATCAGTCACAGCGACAGCTGTTTCACCGTCTGCCGACGCACCGTCTGCCGACTCGTCTTCGGGCGCTTCGATACCCTCGGCCTCCGCTTTCGCGGCGGCGGCGGCCGCTTCGGCGCGTTCCTTGGCCGCCTGTTCCTTGGCGGCCTGGATCTCGATCGACAACTCCTTCGCCCGCACCGACGATTTCGCGACGATTTCCTTCGCCCGCTCTTCGGTCAACTCGAGTTCCTGCATCAGTGGATCGGCTCCGATCTCGTCGATATCCATCAGGGAAACGATGCCCATCGCGGTGAGCTTGGCGAGGAACACGTCGTCGATGTCGGAGATGGACTTGAGGGTCTTGTCCATTTCTTCGAGGTTCTTGTTGTATTCCGCCGGGGTGACGATATCGATGTCCCACCCGGTCAGCCGTGCGGCCAGGCGAACGTTCTGGCCCCGCTTACCGATGGCCAGAGAGAGTTGATCCTCGCCCACCACGACCGAGGCCCGACCCAACTCGAAGCACAGGGCGATGTCCTGAATCTCCGCCGGTTTGAGCGCGTTGCCGATGAGAATCTGAGACGATTCGTTCCAGCGTACGATGTCGATTTTTTCCCCGCCGAGCTCTTCGACGATGTTCTTGATGCGGCTGCCGCGCACCCCGACGCACGCCCCGACGGCGTCCACCCGCGAGTCGATCGACGAGACGGCGACCTTGGTGCGGTAGCCGGCCTCTCGGGCCATCGCCTTGAGCTCGATGACCCGCTCGGCGACTTCGGGCACTTCCAACTCGAACAGCCGTTTGATCAGGTCGGGGTGCGTGCGCGAGAGCACGATTTTGACCTGGTGCGGTGCTTCCCGCACGTCGAGGATCATCGCCCGGATCCGCTCGCCGGGGTGATGGGTTTCGCCCGGGATCTGCTCGCTTCTCGGCAGGAACCCTTCACCGCGTCCCTGCAACGTGACCAGCAGCGCGCCGCGCTCCTCGCGGGCGACGGTGCCGCTGATGAGCTGGCCCTTGAGCTTGGAGAATTCCTCGAAGATGCTGCCGCGTTCGGCCTCACGGATCTTTTGAATGATGACTTGCTTGGCGGTCTGGGCGGCAATGCGACCCAACTCGGCGATGCTCACCGTTTCGCCGTCCATGATCGCGGAAAATTCCCCGGTCATGCGGTCGATCTTGACGGCCACGTCCTCGATCTGGCCGAACTCTTTCCGCACCGCCGAGACCATCGCGGACTCGATGTCTTCGAAGATCAGATCCTTCTCGATGTTCTTGTCGCGGCTGATGCTGTCCACGATTCGAAGCAGTTCAGCGTTCACCATCACCCAGTATCCTGCCGGAAAAAAGTGAGCTCCGGACAATTTAACCGTCGTCCTGCCCGAAAAATAAAAAAAGTGGGAACCATCAGGCTATGACCCACTTTTGCTCTGGTTCGCCCCCGTCGCCGCGCTCGGCCGACTCCCGGCCCCGCCGCAACTGGAACTTCCGTTCAAGATGGCTGCACGACGCCGCTTAGCGCATCGGAACCCCTCCGTTCCGGTGCTCATTTCGCCGTCGATCCCGACGGCAGCCGGACTCGAGGGGCCGGTTACCCACTCGAGCCGACTCCATGCCCGCACGCCGCTCGGCCGGCCGGGACGAGGTTGCGCCCCGCCTCGCCGGACTCGAATACGTGCACGCGGGCCATGTCCAGGTACATCGGCATCTGCTGCCCTTCGCGGATCGGTCGCCCTTCGCGGGTCGAATGCGCTGCGCCGATCCGGCAAACCATCGAAACGCCACACGCGGTTTCGAGGCGTATGTCCAACTTCGTGCTCAACGGCTCGGTCGCGGTCACCACCGCATCAAACCGGCCGTCCGCTTCCGACTGCCGTCCGCTTCCGACTGCCCTTCCGCTTCCAACCGCTCATTGTCGGCCACAAATCCTCATGGGTACACCTTCGTGACGCCTTCGAGCTGGTTCTCCGTCATGCGCGCACCCTAACGGCGGCGATCCGGCCGAATCTCAACCGGACGCGTCAGTCGAACCGTAAACTATAGGGATACAACTCCCTACGTCAAGTGTTTTCCGAATCGGGGCGATTCGGGCCTGGAGTTACGATACCCCGGACCGATGGTCGCCGCTCAACTTCGCTGTTCGCGTGACGCTGATTTCACGCGTGGGGATGGTACTCGAGCCCGAGCCGGGGAACGATGCGTCGGCGTCTGGGGCGGTGTAGAGGTAGCGGTGCTTGAACTGCTCACTCCGGCCGCCGGTGGCCGCGGCTTCGTCCAGACCTGTCAGGTACCCATCCGGCAGGCGGTTCAAGCTTACCGCGGCTAGGCGTGAGGTTGCTCGTTTACTCTGATATTCCACGTTCAAGTCGCCGAGGGCCTGGTCGAGCCGGGCGGCGAAAGCCGACTGCTCCGACGCGGGCAGGGCCGACGCCTCGACGTGCAGTATGTAGCCGGGCGGGTCGCCCCAGCGCGGAGTCAGCACGAACAGGTCGATTGTCCGGGCCATCGGCGCGCATGCCCGCTCCACCGCGAGTACGCATTGACGCTCGGTCAGCTTCTCGCCGGCCAGCGAACTGACGTGCGCGCCGCGGTTGAGAAATTCGATCACCGGGGCCTCGTTCGCCCAGTCGACGACGCGAACCTGGTCGCCGATATCGTACCGGTACAGCCCCGACGAGGTGGTCAGCAGCAGGAAGTATTCGTGGCCGACCTCGACCTCGTGGGCGCGCAGGGTCACCGGGTTGTCCGTGCCGTACTCGGCGGCGGGGATGAACTCGTAAAAGTGGCTGGTCACCTCGAGAATGCCGGCCGGGGTTTCGTCCTCGATGGGCACGGACATGCGCCCCTCGCTGGCCAACAGCCCGATATCCCGCACCGGCGTCGGGCCGAACCAGGGCGTGAAGTCGCGGCGGTACAGCCCCATCGTGCCTCCGAGCCAGTTGGCGATGAACCCCAGCCGCCAGTAGTCCTGCGGACGCAGCGCACCGTGCTCGTCGACCAGTGCCGATAGTCGCCGAGCGGTCACTTGGTCCGGTTTCAGTCGGCCTCGCAGCGCGCGGCGCACCGACTCGGGAACATCCAACGTTGTCGAGAGCGTGCCGTCGTGGATGTCGCGGATCAGCGTGTCGCGATGGGCATCGGCGGTGCGGACCAGCTTCAGTTGCGTGGCGGGGTTGGCGGTGATCATGAAGGCCGCGTCGAGCGGGACGCCCAAACGCATGATCGTGTAGTAGCGGGCGGCGGCGTCGGGGATGTCGGCCACACACAGCGGGGCGACGTAATACCGGCGGACGAGGCGTTGTTGCGTGGATGCCATCAGACCCGTGATCGCCCCGCAGGGAATGCCCGCTTCGGTTTTGAACTCGTCCATGGGGCTCGAGACCTGCACGATCGGCCGGAGGAACGTGCCCTCGTGGTCCATCAGCGCTTTGACGCCGAAGACGTTCCAGCCGCGGCGGTATTCACGAAGAAAGCTGCCGGTCACGGGGATGAACTTCGGCGCGTCGGTGGTGCCGCTGGTCAGGGCGAACATGATCACGGTTTCGGTCGGGCCGAACAGAGCCGACAACTCGCCGCGCTTGACCCGTTCGATGTAGGGAGCGAGGTCTTCGTAGCGTTGGAGGGGCACCTGGCGACGGAAATCCTCGTAGCTGCCGATGGACGCGAAGCCGTACGTTCGGCCGTAGTCACTCGATGCGTTGCGGCGCAGCTTGGCGTTCAGCACCTCGGCCTGCACCGCGGTCGCTCGCCGCGTCGACGCCATGAACGCACGAAACATACGCGACGCATGGCCACGCGCGATCTTCAACAGGAGTCGGTCGAGCGGAAGCTTCTTCATCGTGCGGCGGATTGTACATCACCGGGCGGATCACCGCATGGCGGCGTCGAAGGGGTCAAAGATTGGTGTGTGTCTCAGAGAATTGATGGTTGGTATTTACATGTTTAGCGGCGACCCAACGGGGAGCGCGTGTTTTTGACGTCACCGCGTG
>Ga0299906_10000732_pt1 | contig 29287 bp, 30 predicted proteins | sample RVTome_14_FD_200259 | JGI IMG/M metagenome (GOLD analysis project Ga0299906, IMG submission 200259) | Soil microbial communities from uranium-contaminated site in the Upper Colorado River Basin, Wyoming, United States - RVT145D125 (version 2) ...
GATCGTGGCGCTGCTCGGCGCCAACGGCGCGGGCAAGACCACCACCCTGAAGGCGATCTCGAGCCTGCTCGCCTCGGAGCGCGGCGATGTCACCAAAGGCTCCATCGAATACCGCAGCGAGCGCGTAGATCGGCTCACCCCCTCCGACCTGGTGCGCCGCGGCGTGATCCAGGTGATGGAGGGGCGGCATTGCTTCCAGCATCTGACGGTGGAGGAGAACCTGCTCACCGGCGCGTTCACGCGCTCGGCCTCGCGTGCGCAAATCCGCGAGGACCTGGAGCGCGTGTACAGCTACTTCCCGCGTCTGAAGGAGCGGCGCCGGAGCCAGGCGGGCTACACCTCCGGCGGCGAGCAGCAGATGACGGCGATCGGCCGCGCGCTGATGGCACAGCCGAACATGATCCTGCTGGACGAGCCCTCCATGGGGCTGGCGCCGCAGGTGGTGGAGGAGATCTTCGAGATCGTGCGCGACCTCAACGAGCGGGAGAAGGTGAGCTTCCTGCTCGCGGAGCAGAACACCATGGTGGCGCTGCGCTACGCCGCTTACGGGTATATCCTGGAAAACGGCCGCGTGGTGATGGACGGCCCCGCCGCCGAGCTGTCCAACAACGAGGACGTCAAGGAGTTCTACCTGGGTCTGTCCGCCGGCGGCCGCAAGAGCTACCGCGATGCCAAGCACTATCGCCGCCGCAAGCGCTGGCTGGCGTGAGTTTACCTAACCACAGAGACACAGAGGCACAGAGTAGAGCCAACACGAAGGGACTCACGGGGCGAGTTGATCTTCTGTTCCGTTGCTCTCTGTGCCTCTGTGCCTCTGTGGTTCGAGAGCACGTGTCATGACCAAATACTTCGACGACCTGGAAACCCGCTCCCCCGAAGTGCGCGAACGCGCGCTGTTCCGAGCGCTGCAGGAACAGATCGGCAACGCAAAGAGGAACGCCCTCTATTTCGCGCGCCTGCTGCAGAAGGTGCAGCCGTCCGACGTGAAGGACCGCGCGACGCTGGCCCGGCTGCCGGTGACGCGCAAGTCGGAGCTGATCGAGCTGCAGAAGCAGGACCGGCCCTTCGCCGGCATGACCGCGATCCCGGTCGCGCAGCTCGGACGAGTGTTCGCCTCGCCAGGGCCGATCTACGATCCGCAGGCCGACACGCGCGACTACTGGGGCCTCGCGCGCGGCTTGTATGCGGCCGGCCTCCGCCCGGGCGAGCTGGTGCACAACACCTTCTCCTATCACTTCACGCCCGCCGGCTTCATGTTCGACCTGGCCGCGCAGGCGATCGGCTGCCCGGTGTTCCCGGCCGGCATCGGCCAGACCGAGCTGCAGGTGCAGACCATCGCCGCTCTGAAACCGGTCTGCTACGCGGGCACGCCATCGTTCCTCAAGATCCTGCTGGACAAGGCGGACGAGATGAAGCTCGACGTCTCCAGCCTGAAGAAGGCCTCGGTCAGCGGCGAGGCCTTCCTGCCGGTGGTGCGGCAGATGCTGCGCGACCGTGGCATCGACGGCTACCAGCTCTACGGCACGGCTGACCTGGGCCTGGTGGCCTACGAGACCGGGGCGCGCGAGGGGATGGTGGTGGACGAGGGCGTGATCCTGGAAATCGTGCGACCCGGCACCGGCGACCCGGTGCCCGAGGGCGAAGTGGGCGAGGTCGTGGTGACCACGCTCACTCCGGAGTACCCGCTGATCCGCTTCGCCACCGGCGATCTGTCGGCGGTGCTCGCCGGCCCGAGCCCTTGCGGGCGCACCAACATGCGCATCAAGGGCTGGATGGGCCGCGCCGATCAGACCACCAAGGTGAAAGGGATGTTCGTGCACCCCTCGCAAGTGGCGCAGGTCGTCCGGCGCCATCCCCAGATCCTACGCGCGCGCCTGATCGTCGCGCACGATGCGGACAAGACAGACGTGATGACCCTGCAATGCGAGCTCCCCGGACCCGCGCCCCAGAGCCTGGCGGGCGCGGTCGAGGAAACGCTGCGCGAGGTGTGCAAGCTGCGCGGCACCATACAGTTCAAGCCCGCCGGAGCGTTGCCGAACGACGGCAAGGTGATCGAGGACGCGCGCAAGTACGATTAACCGGGTGAAGAGAGAATGACACACCCCATCAGCCGCTACCCGGTGCCGGAGCTGAAAGATCTGCCCGCCGACATCCGCGACAAGATCCTGCAGGTGCAGGAGAAGGCGGGCTTCGTGCCCAACGTGTTCATCACGCTCGCGCACCGGCCGGACGAATTCCGCGCCTTTTTCGCGTACCACGATGCGCTGATGCTGCGCGAGGCGTCCGGGCTGACCAAGGCCGAGCGCGAGATGATCGTGGTGGCCACCAGCGGCGTGAACCACTGCCTGTACTGCGTGATCGCGCACGGTGCGATCCTGCGCATCTACGCGAAGAACCCGCAGGTCGCCGACCAAGTGGCGGTCGATCACCGCAAGGCCGACATCACCGCTCGCCAGAGGACGATGCTCGACTTCGCAGTCAAGCTGGCGCGCACCCCGGAGGCGATGGACGAGGCCGACTACCAGCGAATGCGCGACCACGGCTTCCGCGAGGAGGACATCTGGGACGTCGGCGGGATCACCGCGTTCTTCGCCTTGTCCAATCGCATGGCGCACCTCATCGCCATGCGTCCCAACGACGAGTTTTACCTTCTCGGCCGCGTGCCGCCTCCTCCGAAGGCGGCGAACCAGTAGCAAGGAGGCTCTGTGCGCAAAACGCTGTGGGGCTTTGGCGTCGCGGGGCTGCTCGCGCTGTCAACGGCGACACAGCCGCAACAGCCGCAGGCGCCAGCGGCCAGCTATCCGTCGTGGGCGTTTCCCTTGAAGGTGGAGCGACCACTTCCCGCGGCGGGGCCGGAACCGAAGACCCTGGCCGGTAGCTCGAGGAGATACACACAGGACCAGGTCGACGACCTCCTGAACCCGCCGGATTGGTTCGCGGACCAGCGTCCGGACCCGCCCGCGATCGTCCTCAAGGGGCACGGCGACGCGCTGGCGTGCGGCGCCTGTCATCTCATGTCCGGACTCGGGCACCCCGAGTCCGCCGATCTCACCGGCCTGACGGTGGCGTACATGGTTCAACAGATGAACGATTTCAGGGCCGGCAGCAGGATCGACGTGCCCAGGATGAACAAGATCGCCAAGGCGACGTCCGAGCAGGAGTCGCAGCAGGCCGCCGAATGGTTCGCCAAGCTCGCCCCGCGCCCCTTCACCCGGGTCATCGAAGCGGACACCGTGCCGAAAACTTTCCTGGGCGACGGCCGGATGCGCTTCGTCGAGCCGGGTGGCGGCACCGAACCGATCGGCAATCGCATCATCTCCCTGCCCGAGGATCAAGCCCGAGCGCGCTTGCGCGATCCGAACTCGGGATTCATCGCTTACGTCCCTGTCGGGAGCATCGCGAAAGGGAAGGAGCTTGCCGAGAGCGGCGGCGGCAGAACGCTTGCGTGCGCGACTTGCCATGGGCCGAACCTGAAAGGCGCGGCTGACGTGCCGAGACTCAGCGGCGTTCACCCGATTTACATCGCGCGACAGCTCTACCGCTTCCGGGACGGGACGCGCAACGGCACCGCCGCCGCGCTCATGAAGCCGGCAGCCGACAGACTGACCGACGAGGACATCGTCAACCTGTCGGCGTACCTGGGATCGCTTGCGCCCTAGAGCGTTGCGGGCGGTCGATGCAATGATGCCAGACACCATGACTTCGACGACTCGGCGCGCCTGCCTGAGCGGTCTGCTCGGTGTGGCGGCGCTGGCGTGCCTGCCGTCCGGATCTCGCGCCGCTTCGGACCCGCCCGTTCCGCCGCAAGGCATCGGGCGCCGCATCCGGCACCTGTCGTACAGCGATCAGGGCGGCCGCCCCGACGGCGTGCAGGTCATGGTCAATCGCCGCCATGTCTATGTCGGCCACATGTTCAGCGACGGTGTGACGATTCTCGACGCGGCGGATCCGCGTGCGTTGAAGCCTGTCGGCTTCTTCACCGCGGGCGTCAACACCCGCACGCATCACCTGCAGGTGGCGGACGATCTGATGCTGCTCGCCAACGGCGCGAATATCGTTGCGATGCAGTCCTACGACAGCATGCGCGGCTATTTCGAGAACACGCTAGCCGACAGCATCACCAACCGCAAGACGTTCCGCTCCGGGCTGAGCATCCACGACATCGCCCGCCCGGCGCAGATGCGGGAGATCGCATTCCTCGAGATGCCCGGCTTCGGCATCAACCGGCTGTGGTGGCCGGGCGGACGCTACGCCTATGTGTCCGCGCATTTCGACGGCTACACCGACCACATTCTGTGCATCGTCGACCTCAAGGACATCGCCAAGCCGGAGATCGTGTCGCGCTGGTGGCTGCCCGGCATGCATCGCGCGGGCGGCGAGATGCCGGACTTGCCCAAGGGCCGCCGCGTCGCGCTGCATCACATGATCACTGCGGGCGGTCGCGGCTACGGCGCCTGGCGCGACGGCGGGTTCACCATCCATGATCTGAGCGATCCGGCCAATCCGAAGCTGCTCTCGCACATCAACTGGTCGCCGCCCTTCCCCGGAGGCACGCACACGCCATTGCCGCTGCCGGGGCGCGGGCTCGCAGTGGTGGCCGACGAGGCGAACGCTGAGAAGTGTGCAAAGGGGACGTTCCACACCTTCGTGGTGGATGTGCGCGTGCCGGAAAACCCGGTGCCGATCGCCACGCTGCCCACCCCGAGAGACCGCGACTACTGCTCGCTGGGCACCTTCGGTCCGCACAATCTGCACGAGAACCGGCCGGGATCGTTCGTGAGCGAGGACATCGTCTTCGCGACCTACAACAATGCCGGCGTGCGCGTGTTCGACATCCGGGACGCGTTCGCGCCGAAGGAGATCGCCTCCTGGGTGCCTCCGGTCCCGGCGCGGCTGGTCGATCCGCGCCCGAACATCGCGCTGGCGGCCAAGACCTGCGATGCCTACGTCACCCCCGAGGGGCTGATGTTCGTCAGCGACTGGAACGCCGGCATGCACGTGCTGCAGTACGAAGGCTGAACCGGCCGCCGTCGCTGGTATAATTTCACAGTTTTTCGCTTGCACCACAAATGCATAGCGAAGCGTTACACCTCATAAGGGACGCCCGCGATGGCTGCACTTCCGGATATCGATCCGCAGGAAACCCAGGAATGGCTCGACGCCCTGGACGGCGTGCTGGCCTATGAGGGGCCGCAGCGCGCGCACTACATCGTCGAAAAGCTGATCGACAAGGCGCGGCGCTCCGGCGCCTATCTGCCCTACAACCCCACCACCGCCTACATCAACACCATCCCGCCGGGCCAGGAAGAGCACTCGCCCGGCGATCACGGTCTGGAGCACCGCATCCGCTCCATCGTGCGCTGGAACGCGATGGCGATGGTGGTGCGCGCCAACAAGGTGTCCTCGGAGCTGGGCGGGCACATCGCCAGCTTCGCGTCCGCCGCCACGCTGTACGACGTGGGGTTCAACCACTTCTGGCGCGCGCCCTCCGACGCTTACGGCGGCGACCTGGTGTTCTTCCAGGGGCACTCCTCGCCGGGTGTGTACGCGCGTGCCTTTCTCGAAGGCCGCATCAGCGAGGAGCAGCTCGATCACTTCCGCCAGGAGGTCGCCGGCAAGGGCCTGTCCTCCTACCCGCACCCCTGGCTGATGCCCAACTTCTGGCAGTTCCCCACGGTGTCCATGGGGCTCGGGCCGATCATGGCGATCTACCAGGCGCGCTTCATGAAGTACCTGAAGGACCGCGGCGTGCTGGACACCGATGAGCGCAAGGTGTGGGCGTTCATGGGCGACGGCGAGATGGACGAGCCGGAGTCGCTGGGCGCCATTTCGCTCGCCGTGCGCGAGAAGCTCGACAACCTGATCTTCGTGGTGAACTGCAACCTGCAGCGCCTGGACGGCCCGGTGCGCGGCAACGGCAAGATCATCCAGGAGCTGGAGGCCGATTTCCGCGGCGCCGGCTGGAACGTGATCAAGGTCATCTGGGGGTCCTACTGGGATCCGCTGATCGCGCGCGACACCGCCGGACTGCTGCTCAAGCGCATGGAAGAGGCGGTGGACGGCGAGTACCAGGTGTTCAAGTCGAAGGACGGCGCCTACGTGCGCAAGCACTTCTTCGGCAAGTACCAGGAGCTGCTGGCGATGGTGGCCAACATGTCCGACGACGACATCTGGCGCCTGAATCGCGGCGGTCACGACCCGCACAAGATCTATGCGGCGTACGCCGCGGCGGTGAAGCACAAGGGGCAGCCGACCGTGATCCTGGCCAAGACCATCAAAGGCTACGGCATGGGCGAGGCCGGCGAAGGCCAGATGATCACGCACCAGCAGAAGAAGATGGGCACCACCTCGATCAAGGCCTTCCGCGACCGCTTCAACATCCCGATCCCCGACGACCAGCTCGAGGAGGTGCCGTTCTACAAGCCGGCGGACGACACCCCGGAGATGAAGTATCTCAGAGAGCGGGTGGCCGCCCTGGGCGCGTTGCCGCAGCGCCGGCAGAAGGCCTTGCCGCTGGAAGTGCCGCCGCTGTCCGCGTTTCAGCCGCTGCTCGAGGCCGGCGGCGAGCGCGAGTTCTCCACCACCATGGCGTTCGTGCGGCTGCTCAACATCCTGGTGCGGGACAAGAACATCGGCAAGCAGATCGTGCCGATCGTCCCGGACGAATCGCGCACTTTCGGCATGGAGGGGATGTTCCGGCAGCTTGCCATCTACTCCTCGGTCGGGCAGCTGTACCGGCCGGAGGACGCCGACCAGCTGATGTACTACAAGGAGGACAAGAGCGGGCAGATCCTGCAGGAAGGGATCAACGAGGCCGGCGCGACGTGCTCGTGGATCGCGGCCGCCACCTCCTACAGCACGCACGGCGTGTCGATGATCCCGTTCTACATCTTCTACTCGATGTTCGGCTTCCAGCGCGTGGGCGACCTCGCCTGGGCCGCCGGCGACAGCCGCGCGCGCGGCTTCCTGCTGGGCGGCACGGCCGGCCGCACGACGCTGAACGGCGAAGGCCTGCAGCACGAGGACGGCCACAGCCACCTGCTGTCCTCGACCATCCCCAACTGCATCTCCTACGACCCCACCTTCGCCTACGAGGTCGCGGTGATCATCCAGGACGGGCTGCGCCGCATGGTGAAGGAGCAGCAGGACGTCTTCTACTACATCACCCTGATGAACGAGAATTACACGCACCCGGCCATGCCGCAGGGTGCCGAGGCCGGCATCCTGAAGGGCATGTACCTGCTGCAAGGCGCGCGGCCGGAGGCACGCGGCCCGAAGGTGCAGCTGCTGGGCAGCGGCACGATCCTGCGCGAGGTGATCGCGGGCGCGGCGCTGCTGGAGCAGGAGTGGAAGGTGGCGGCGGATGTTTGGAGCTGCCCGAGCTTCACCGAGTTGCGCCGCGAGGGCATGGAAGCGGAGCGCTGGAACCTGCTCCACCCGGAAGAGCCGCAGCGCAAGAGCTACGTGGAGCGCTGCCTGGAGGGCCGCGAGGGCCCGGCCATCGCGGCCACGGACTACATGCGCACCTTCGCCGATCAGATCCGGCCGTACGTCAAGCGCAGCTACACTGTGCTCGGCACGGACGGATTCGGGCGCTCCGACTTCCGCAAGGAGCTGCGCCGCTTCTTCGAGGTGGACCGGTACTATGTGACGATCGCCGCGCTCAAGGCGCTGGCCGACGAGGGCAAGGTGCCGCCGTCAACGGTGACGCAGGCAATCAGGAAGTACGGCATCGACACCAACAAGCCGTGCCCCTGGCTGGTCTAGTCCGAGGGACAACTTCGGTCTAACTAAGGGGCCGCAACAACAACGACGGGAGACGACCGTGGGAGCAATGCAGCAGGTGTTCGTCCCGGACATCGGCGACTTCAAGGATGTGCCGATCATCGAAGTGCTGGTGAAGCCGGGCGACAGGGTCAAGCCCGAGGACTCGCTGGTCACCCTGGAGAGCGACAAGGCCACCATGGAGGTGCCGGCGCCCTTCGGCGGCGTGGTGCAGGACATGAAAGTGAAGGTGGGCGACCGCGTGTCGCAGGGCGCGCTGATCCTCACGCTGGACACGGGCGAGGCGGGCGCCGCGGCGCCGGCCCCGACCTCCACATCGGTCGCACCGGCACCGGCTCCCGCCCCTGCACTCACGGCCCCTGCGCCTGCAGCCGCACCACCGGCTGCCGCGGCCCCACCGGTGCCCGCACCGGCGGCGGTGGACGAGGGCGCGTTCGCCCGCGCGCACGCGAGCCCCGCCGTGCGTCGCTTCGCGCGCGAGCTCGGTGTCGATCTATCCAAGGTCAAGGGCAGCGGCCCGAAGGGGCGCGTGCTCAAGGAGGACATCCAGGGCTTCGTGAAGGAAGCGCTGGCGCGCCCGGCAGCCGCGGCAGCAGCCGGCCCCGGGTTCGGCTTCGTGCTGCCCGCCATGCCGGCTGTGGACTTCTCCAAATTCGGGCCGATCGAGGCCAAGCCGCTGGCGCGCATCAAGAAGATCTCCGGCGCCAACCTGCACCGCAACTGGGTAGCGATCCCCCACGTCACCCAGCACGACGACGCCGATATCACCGAGATGGAAGGCTTCCGCAAGCAGATGGCCGAGGAGGTCAAAGCGCAGGGCATCCGCGTCACGCCGCTCGCCTTCCTGATGAAGGCCTGCGTCGCGGCGCTGAAGCGCTTTCCGCAGTTCAACGCCTCGCTCTCGGCCGAGGGCGACAGCCTGATCCTGAAGCAGTACTGGCATCTGGGCGTAGCGGTGGACACCCCCAACGGCCTGGTGGTGCCGGTCATCCGCGACGTCGACAAGAAGGGCGTGCTGCAGCTCGCCAAGGAGCTGGGCGAGGTCAGCGCCAAGGCGCGCGACGGCAAGCTCTCGCCCACCGACATGCAGGGCGGGACCTTCTCCATCTCCAGCCTGGGCGGCATCGGCGGCTCGAGCTTCACGCCCATCATCAACGCGCCGGAGGTCGCCATCCTCGGCGCTTCGCGCTCGGTCACCAAACCGGTCTGGCGCGACGGCGAGTTCGTCCCGCGCCTGATGCTGCCTCTGTCGCTGTCCTACGATCACCGTGTGGTCGACGGCGCGGAGGGCGCGCGCTTCATCACATTCCTGACTGGCGTGCTGAGCGACATCCGGCGCCTGGTGCTGTAAGCGGCCAGCCGCTCGACTCGAAGAAAAGCTCCCAGAGATCGCCTTCGTGTTTTCGTGTCTTCGTGGTTCGAGGCTTGTCTAGATGTCCGGGCCGGTCGGCATCCTCGGCGGCACCTTCGACCCGATTCACTACGCCCACCTGCGGCTCGGCGAAGAGCTGGCCGAGCGGGTGGGCCTGACGGAAGTGCGCTTCGTCCCGGCGCGCGTCCCGCCGCATCGCGCCACCCCCAACGTGACGGCCGAGCATCGCCTGGAGATGACGCGGCTGGCCACGGTGGGCAACCCGCGCTTCAACGTCGATGACCGCGAGTGCCGCCGACAGGGCCCCAGCTATACCATCGATACCCTGCACGAGCTGCGCGCAGAGCTGGGCCCGGCCCGGCCGCTCTGCCTGTTGATGGGAGTGGACGCTTACCTCGGGCTGACGACCTGGTCGCGCTGGCTGCAGCTCTACGAGGTGGCGCACATGGTGGTCGCGCATCGGCCCGGCTTCGCGCTGGAAACGCGCAGCATGCCGGAGGAACTCGCGCAGCAGACCGTGCCGCGGCTCGCCGCGGACGCGCAGGCCCTGCACAGGGAGCCGGGCGGGCTGGTGCTTAGCGTGGACATCCCCTCGCTTGACATTTCCGCGACCGTCATCCGGGCGCTGATCGGCGCTGGGCACAGCGCTCGCTATTTGCTTCCCGAGGACGTTCTCGATTATATTGGCCGTAACCGGCTATATAAGGATTTCGATGCAGATTGAGGAGATTAGAAACACCGCGGTGGCCGCCCTGGAGGAGATCAAGGCACGCGACATCGTGGTGCTGGACGTGAGAAAACTGACTTCTTTGTTCGATTATCTGATCGTGGCAAGCGGCGAGTCCGCGCGCCAGACCAAGGCGCTCGCCCGCAACGTGCACGACAAGGTGAAATCCGCCGGCGGCGCCGTGATAGGTGTCGAAGGCGAGCAGTCGGGAGAATGGGTGCTGGTGGACCTGGGCGGTGTCGTCGTGCACGTGATGCAGCCCGCGATCCGCGACTACTACAGCCTGGAGCAGCTCTGGGGCGGCGAAGTCCCGCGGCGGGTGTTCCCGCTGCGCCGGCCCGAATGGGCCATCCAGGGAGGTCAGGCCCGCCCTTGACGCGGCCGCCCTCGATGGGGCCGCGTTCGCAGCCGTAGCCGCGGGCTGGGACCCGTGAAGCTGCACATCGTGGCGGTGGGCCACCGCATGCCGGCGTGGGTGCAGGCCGGCTTCGAGGATTACGCGCGGCGCATGCCGCGCGAGATGCCGCTGCTGCTGAAGGAGGTCCGCCCCGAGCCGCGCGGTACCGGGGCGCTGTCCGCGGCACGGATCGAGCGTATCCTGAAGACGGAAAGCGAGCGCCTGCAGGGCGCCGTGCCGCACGGGTGCCTGCTGGTGGCGCTGGACGAGCGCGGCCAGGCGCTCACCACCGGGTGCCTCGCGCAGCGCCTGGGGGAATGGCTGCAGCAGGGCCGCGACGTGTGCTTCGCGATCGGCGGCGCAGACGGTCTGGATGCAGACCTCAAAGGCTCGGCGCATCTTATGCTTTCGGTCTCCGCCATGACGCTTCCGCACCAGCTTGTCCGCGTGATCCTCGCCGAGCAACTCTACCGCGCGGCCTCCCTGCTGCAGCATCACCCCTACCACCGCGGCTGACCCGTGCAAGCGCCCGACCGCCACGTCTACCTGGCCTCGCGCAGCCTGCGCCGGCGCGAGCTGCTGCGCCAGATCGGCATCGGCTTCGAGGTGCTGCTGCTGCGCGAGGCGCCGGGCCGACCGGTGGACTTCGACGAGAATCCGCGGGAAGACGAGAGCGCGGTGGCCTACGTCGAGCGCATCGCCCGGCACAAGGCCGAGGCGGGCTGGGCGCGCCTCAGCCAGCGGCGCTTGCTGCGCCATCCGGTGCTGGCAGCCGACACCACGGTCGCACTGGACGGCACGATTCTGGGCAAACCGGCCAACCGGGAGGAAGCGGTTGCCTTCCTGCAGCGCCTCTCCGGCAACACGCACGCCGTGCACACCGCGGTGGCGGTGCACTTCGAGGAGCGGCTGGAGGTGGCGGTATCCAGCAGCGAGGTGGAGTTCGGTGAGCTCACCGAGCAGGAGATTCGGCGCTACGTCGCTACCGGCGAGCCGCTCGACAAGGCCGGCGCGTACGCGATCCAGGGCCGGGCGGCGGTGTTCGTGCGCCAGCTTCGCGGCAGCTACTCGGGCGTGGTGGGACTGCCGCTGTTCGAGACCAGCCGCCTGCTGGCGAGTTTCGGCATCCGTCCGTTCCCCGCGCGCAGCCATGAATGAGGAAATCCTGGTCAACGTCACCCCGCAGGAGACACGCGTAGCCGTCATCCAGCAAGGCGTGGTGCAGGAGCTGCACGTGGAGCGCACCACCGGCCGCGGGCTGGTCGGCAACATCTACGTCGGCGTGGTGAGCCGGGTCCTGCCGGGCATGCAGTCGGCGTTCGTGCAGATCGGACTGGACCGCGCGGCGTTCTTGCATGTGGCCGACATCTGGGAGCACCGCCAGAACGGGGCGGAACCGCGACCGATCGAGCGCCTGCTGCACGACGGCCAGCGCCTGCTGGTGCAGGTCATCAAAGATCCGATCGGCACCAAGGGTGCGCGGCTGTCGACACAGATCAGCGTCGCCGGCCGGCTGCTGGTGTACCTGCCGCAGGAGTGCCACATCGGCATCTCCCAGCGCATCGGCGACGAGACCGAGCGCGCACAGCTGCGCGAGCGGCTGCAGCACTTGCTGCCCGAGGGCGAGACCGGCGGCTTCATCATCCGCACCATGGCCGAGACCGCCACCGACCGGGAGATGCTGTCCGATATCGACTACCTGCGCCGCACCTGGGCGGGGATCCAGGAGCGGGCCAAGACCGTCACCGCGCCGACGCTGCTGTACCAGGATCTCGACCTGGGCCATCGTGTGCTGCGCGATATCGCCAACGACGAGACCGAGCGCATCCTGGTGGACTCGCGCGAAACCTGCCAGAAGCTGCAGGCCTTCGCGCAGGACTATACCTTCGGTTTCGTCGACCGCATCCAGCACTACAGCGGCGAGCGGCCGCTGTTCGACCTGTACGGCATCGAGGACGAGATCGAGCGCGCGCTGGCCCGGCGCGTGCCGCTCAAGTCCGGCGGCTATCTGATCATCGACCAGACCGAGGCGCTTACCACCGTGGACGTGAACACCGGCGGCTTCGTGGGCGGGCGCAACTTCGACGACACCATCTTCAAAACCAACCTCGAGGCGGCCCATGTCATCGCGCGCCAGCTGCGGCTGCGCAACCTCGGCGGCATCATCATCGTGGACTTCATCGACATGGAGAACGTGGCGCACCGCGAGGCGGTGCTGACCGAGTTCAGGAAGGCGCTGGCGCTGGACCGGACACGGGTGACGGTGAACGGCTTCACCACGCTGGGCCTGGTGGAGATGACGCGCAAGCGCACGCGCGAGAGCCTGGCGCACACCCTGTGCGAGCCCTGCCCCACCTGCCAGGGCCGCGGCGAGGTGAAAACGGCGCAGACGGTGTGCTACGAGATCCTGCGCGAAACGCTGCGCGAGGCGCGCCAGTACGATGCCAAAGAGTTCCGCGTGCTCGCCTCGCAGCAGGTGATCGACCTGTTCCTGGACGAGGAGTCGCAGTCGCTCGCCATGCTCGGCGATTTCATCGGCAAGCCGATTTCGCTGCAAGTGGAGACGCTGTACACGCAGGAGCAGTACGACGTCGTGCTGATGTGAAGTCAGCCGCCTCAGGTCGCGAACGCCCACGCGCAGTTTGCGTGGGGCGCACACGCGCACGGATGCTCGAGCGGGTGGGGGGCGGCGTTCCAGTAATGTATGCGGCGCGGGCTCAGGCGGCCTTGGCGCGGTACGGCGCCTGGCGCTCCGCGGTGCCCAGCACCTTGTACTTCACGCGCAGCAGCTCCTCCACCTGCTTGCCGAGCGCCATCTTCTGGCCCTCGAGCTGGTGCAGGCGCTCCTGCAGGCTGGACAGGTCCCCGGAGAGCTTCTTCAGATTGTCCACGCGACGCTCGAGCAGCGTCTGGTGCTCCTTGAGCTGGGTGGAGATCGGGGTGAGCGCGTTCTTCAGCCAGATGTCGAGGTCCTTGCGCACGTCCTGGAACACGTCGCGCGCCTCGCTCACCAGGCCGTTGTAGAAGCGGCGCACCAGGAAGTGCTTCTCGGTCATCACGTTGACCGGGTCGCGGCAGAACTTCTCGGTGGTCTGCTTCAGGCCCTTCATCGCCAGAATGTGCTTCTCCAGGTTGAGCGGCGGCGGCGTGAGGTTGGCGAAGCCGTAGCGGTCCTGGAAATCCTTGTACACCTTGTCGACGAAGTTGCGCGTCTCGGTGGCGAACGTCAGGATCTTGTCCGCCTGGCGGGTGAACACGTCGAACAGCGCGTTCATGCTGCGCATCAGGCCGGCAGTGGTCCAGCTGCCGTCGATCTCCTTGCTGCTGCGCGCGAAGATCTCGTCGATGTGCTCCTCGTCGAGATTGGCCATCAGCGCGTGGCCCTGCTTGAGCACCACGCCATACGAGTTCTTGAAGCTCTCCATGTGCTGCAGATAGACCGCGCGGTCCTTCTCCAGGCGCGCGAGCATGGTCTTGGCCAGCTCGCGGTTCTTGCCGGACAGCTTGGACAGCTCCTGCAGCTCGGCCTGGTTGGCGGTGAGCTGCGCCATCACGCTCTGCAGGCTACCCTCCACCATCGCACCCATTTCCTTGATCACCGCGCCGCGCAGGATCTCCTGCTTGGCCGGCACGATGTCGGTGGCGAGCAGATCCTCCAGCTCGCGGATGCCGCTCCGGCGCAACATCGCATCGTCCCCGCGAATGCGCGCGATCAGCGCCTTCTGCGCCGACAGCGCGATCACGTGGTCGCGCGGCAGCTCGAGCAGCGTGCAGGTGTTGGCCACTTGGCGCATGACGGATTCGTCGATCTGGTCGTCGGTCTTGAGCTCGTCCCACAGCAGGTCGATCTTGTTCAGCACCGCGATGCGCCGCGTCTGGTAGCTCTGCACGTAGCGCTGCCAGATCTCCATGTCGGACTTGGTCACGCCGGTATCCATCGCCAGCAGGAACAGGATGGCGTGCGCGCTGGGGATCATCTTCAGCGTGAGCTCGGGCTCCGTGCCCAGCGCGTTCAGGCCCGGGGTGTCCAGGATCACCAGCCCGCTCTTGAGCAGCGCGTGCGGGTAGTTGATCATGGCATGGCGCCAGGCCGGGATCTCCACCTTGCTGCCGCGCGTGATGGCGGTGGTGGTGACGAAGTCCTTTTGGTCCAGCAGCCCGAGCGCGGAGGCCTCCTCCACGCGCACCTGCTTGGTCTCGGCCAGGCTCGCCATGGCCGTGGCCATCTCCTCGTGCGACTGCAGGTTGAGCTTGATCTTGACCCACTCGATCGGGTGCTGCTTGAGCGAGGCGATGCTGTCCTCGCGCTTGCGCGTCTCGATCGGCAGCAGGCGCACGTAGGGTTCCTCCGCCGGATCGTAGAAGATCTCGGTGGGGCACATGGTGGTGCGGCCGACGTCCGAGGGCAGCAGGCGCTGCTTGAAGTCGGCGAAGAACATGGCGTTGATCAGCTCGGTCTTGCCGCGTGAGTACTCCGCCAGGAAGGCGAGCACCATGCGGTCGTTGCGCAGACTCTCGAGCAGGTCGTAGATGCGCAGGCTGCGCTGGATGTCGACGTGGCCGTGCTGGTCCAGCCACGCCTGGTAGGCCTCGATGCCGCTGCGGATGTCGTCGCGCCAGCGCTGGTAGCTGGCGATTTGAGACTCTAGTTGGTTGTCCATCACGCATCCCAGTCGCTGAGCGACCGCAGAGCATCCTCTCCTGGGGCGAGCACCTCGATCAGCTTGGCGCGGCTCTTGCGGCCGCGCCGCAAGCCCACCCTGCTGCTCGGAACACCTAGCTTTTCTGCAATGAAATCAATAAGAAGCTGGTTCGCCCGGGAATCCAGAGGCGGCGCCGCCACGCGGATCTTGAGGGCCTCGCCGTGCCGCCCTGCGATCCCGGTGCTGCGCGCGTTGGGCTGAACATGGACGCTAATGCAAAGAACGTTCCTATCGGCGTCGAAGCGATACCACGCCGGCATGGGGTCAGGAGGCCATTCCCCGCATCAGCGCGGCTTCCAGCCAGGCCACCAGGAACAACAGCAGCTGACAGCCCACCAGCACGAAGATCGGCGAGAGATCGACATTGCCCACCGGCGGAATGCGCCGCTGCAACGGCCCCAGGAACGGGCGGGTGAGGCTGTTGAGCATGGGCATCGCCGGGCTGTAGGGGGCGACCCAGGTGAGCACCGCCTGCAGGATCACGGCCACCAGCAGGATGTAGATGCTGAGCTTGATCACCTCCACCGCACCGAGCAGCAGCAGTGCGATTGTGGCCGCGCCCACGGCGCCGCCCATCTCGAAGCCGCGCAGCGAGAACTTGGCGGCGAGCAGCACGATTTCGGTCACCCAGGCCAGCACCAGGGTGGACAAATCGATCCCCCACAGCCCCGGGATCACCCGCCGCGCGGGCGCGACGATCCAGTTGGTCAGCGCCACCAGGAAGGCGGACAGAGGGTTGCGCGCCGGCGCCCGCAGCGCCTGCAGATAGAAGCGCAGCAGCAGCGCAAGCGCGAACAGGCCGAGGAAGGTTTCGAGCAGGAAAATGATGACGTTATTGAGCATGATCAAGGTGTCCAGTGCGCCGTTGTTGTCTGTCGAGGGCGACAGCTGTCATTCGATCTAGTCCGACCGGCCCAACTCCTCGCCCAGTTCACGCGAGCGCGCGGCGGCTTGCTTGACCGCTTCGATGATCCGCTCCCGGACCGATTGCTCCTCGAGGGCGCGCAGCGCCGCTTCGGTCGTGCCGCCCTTGGACGTCACGCGCTCGCGCAGCACCGCCGGCGGATCCTCGCTCTGGCGCGCGAGCGCGGCGGCACCGTGGAAGGTTTCCAGCGCGAGCAGGCGCGCGGCGGCCGCGTCCAGGCCCAACTCGCGCGCGGCGTCCATCAGCGCCTGCATGAAGTAGAACACGTAGGCCGGGCCGCTCCCGGACACCGCCGTGACCGCGTCCATCAATTCCTCGCGCGGCACCCACAGGGTCGGGCCCACCGCCGCGAGGATCGACTCGGCCTGGCCACGGTCTTGGCTGGCCACGCCCGGCGTGGCATACAGGGCGGACACGCCGGCCTGCACCAGCGCTGGCGTATTGGGCATGACACGCACAATGCGCGCATGGCCGCCCAGCCAGCGCGACAGGTCGGCGGTGCGGATGCCCGCGGCGATACTCACGACTAGCTGCCCGCTCAGCGCGGCGCGCAGCGCCACGGCCACCTGGCGCATGTGCTGCGGCTTGACGGCGAGCAGCACCACCGCATCCGCGGCCAGCCGCAGCGGCAGGTCGGCGCTGACGGCGAGCCCGTAGCGTTGCTCCAGCGCGCGGCGCGCCTCGGCCGCGATCTCCACCACGGACAGGTCCGCGGCCTGCCAGCCGCGGCCGATGAGGCCGCCGATCAGGGCGCTGGCCATGTTGCCGCCGCCGACGAAGACGATGCTCATGACAGGTTCAACCGGCGCGAAAAAAGGCCCGCCGCTGCAGCGCACGGGCCTCCATCATAGTCGGACGCGCGCGCTTGGCGCTAGCGGCTCTGTTCGAGCTGCTCGAGGCGGGCGAGCGCCAGAATGCCGCTGAGCAATAGTCTTGGCATCATGCTTGGCTCCTCCCTCGGGATCGTTGTCCGTGAACGCCTCGCGCGGCCGCCGCGAGGCGAAGGCGGAGTATATCAGCCCGATGCGCAACCCCGACGCGAGCGCGCACGCGTGGCGCCGTGTCAGCCGGGTGCGCGTTCCCCGAAAATCGCCCTGCCCACGCGCACCATGGTCGCGCCCTCCGCGATGGCGGCCTCGAGGTCGTCCGACATGCCCATGGACAAAGTGTCCAGCGCCAAACCCTGCTGCGCCAGGCGCTCGCGCAGCTCGCGCAGGATGCGGCACTGCGCGCGCTGCTGGGCCATGTCCGCGGTCGGGCGCGGGATGGCCATCAGGCCGCGCAGCCGCAGCCGGGGCAGCAGCCGCAGCGCTGCGGCGAGCTCACCGGCCGCCTCCGGGGCGACGCCGCTCTTGCTCGCCTCGCCGCTCACGTTGACCTGGATGCACACCTGCAGGTCCGGCATCCCGGCCGGGCGCGCTTGACTCAAACGCTGCGCGACCTTGAGCCGGTCCACGCTGTGCACCCAGTCGAACTGCTCGGCGATGAGCCGCGTCTTGTTGCTCTGGATCGGCCCGATGAAGTGCCATTGCACGGCGTGCAGGAGCGGCTCGAGAAGCCGGGCCTGGACCCGGGCGATCTTGTCCACCCCCTCCTGGGCATAGTTTTCGCCGAAAGCGAGCTGGCCCGCGGCCACGGCCTCGAGCACGGCTTCGGCAGGAAACGTCTTGCTGACCGCGATCAGCGCGATGTCATCCGGGCCGCGCCCGGCGGCCGCGGCCGCCGCAGCGATGCGCCCCCTGACCGCTTGCAAGCCCCGCTGCACTGTGGACATAATTTGCTGGCTTGCGACAGGCATAGGACTTGCCTGCGTCCATGCCCGCCGATCCTGCTAGCCAAGCCCGTCGTTCAAAGGAGTGCCGTGCAGTGCGGGACCGTGCGCGCGGCGCGAGAAGCGCCCCGACAATCCTGCGGGAAAGGCGGCCCGACCCGCGCAGCCCGGGGCCCGCCGCCTCTCGTGTACGTCACGCCGGAAATTATATATGGACATATCCGAGCTCCTCGCCTTCGTGGTGAAGAACAAAGCCTCCGACCTGCACCTGTCGGCCGGCCTGCCCCCCATGATCCGCGTCCATGGCGACGTCCGCCGCATCAACCTGCCGCCGATGGAGCACAAGGACGTGCACGCCATGGTGTACGACATCATGAGCGACGCACAGCGCAAGCAGTACGAGGAAAGCCTGGAGTGCGACTTCTCGTTCGCGATCCCGAACCTCGCGCGCTTCCGCGTCAACGCGTTCGTGCAGAACCGCGGGGCGGGCGCGGTGATGCGGACCATTCCCTCGAAGGTGCTGTCGCTCGAGGACCTCAAGTGCCCGGCGATCTTCAAGGAGATCTCCGAGCAGCCGCGCGGCATCGTGCTGGTGACCGGGCCCACTGGCTCGGGCAAGTCCACCACGCTGGCGGCGATGGTCAACTACATCAACGAGAACGAGCACGGCCACATCCTCACCGTCGAGGATCCGATCGAGTTCGTGCACGAGAGCAAGAAGTGCCTGATCAACCAGCGCGAAGTGGGCCCGCATACGCTGTCCTTCGCCAACGCGCTGCGCTCGGCCCTGCGCGAGGACCCCGACGTCATCCTGGTGGGCGAGATGCGCGACCTGGAAACCATCCGGCTGGCGCTCACCGCCGCGGAAACCGGCCACCTGGTGTTCGGCACCCTGCACACCAGCTCGGCGGCCAAGACCATCGACCGGATCATCGACGTGTTCCCCGCCGCGGAGAAGGAAATGGTGCGCGCGATGCTGTCCGAGTCGCTGCGCGCGGTGATCTCGCAGACGCTGCTCAAGACCAAGGACGGTACCGGCCGCGTCGCGGCGCACGAGATCATGATCGGCACGCCGGCCATTCGCAACTTGATCCGCGAGAACAAGATCGCGCAGATGTACTCGGCGATCCAGACCGGGCAGCAGTTCGGCATGCAGACGCTGGACCAGAACCTGGTGGAGATGGTTCGCCGTAACGTGGTGCAGGCCTCGGAAGCGCGCACCAAAGCCGCCAACAAGGACCTGTTCCCCGGCTGACGGGGCTGCGGACTCAGCGCGAGGAGGCGCCAACCATGGAACGAGATCAGGCAATCAAGTTCGTGCACGAGCTGCTGCGCGTGATGCTCAGCAAGAAGGCGTCGGATCTGTTCATCACCGCGGGCTTCCCGCCTGCGTTCAAGGTGGACGGCAGGATGACGCCGGTCTCCAACCAGAGCCTGACGCCCACGCACACCATGGAGATCGCGCGCGCGATCATGAACGACAAGCAGGCGCAGGAGTTCGAGGCGAGCAGGGAGTGCAACTTCGCCATCAGCCCGGCGGGCATCGGCCGCTTCCGGGTGAACGCCTTCGTGCAGCAGGGGCGCGTCGGCGTGGTGCTGCGGACCATCACCACCACCATTCCCCGGCTCGAGGACCTTGGGCTGCCGGACGTGCTCAAGGATGTGGTGATGACCAAGCGCGGGCTGGTGATCGTAGTGGGCGCCACCGGCTCGGGCAAGTCCACCACGCTGGCGGCGATGCTGGGCTACCGCAACGAGAACAGCTACGGGCACATCATCACCATCGAAGACCCGGTGGAATACGTGCACGACCACAAGAACTGCCTGATCACGCAGCGCGAGGTGGGGGTGGACACCGAGTCCTGGCACGCGGCCCTGAAGAACACCCTGCGCCAGGCGCCCGACGTGATCCTGATCGGCGAAATCCGCGACCGCGACACCATGGATTATGCCATCGCCTTCGCCGAGACCGGCCACCTGTGCCTGGCCACGCTGCACGCCAACAGCTCCAACCAGGCCCTGGACCGGATCATCAACTTCTTTCCCGAGGAGCGGCGCGCCCAGCTGCTGATGGACCTGTCGCTGAACCTGAAAGGCATGATCTCCCAGCGCCTCATCCCCAAGCGCGACGGCCCGGGCCGGGTGGCCGCCATCGAGATCATGCTCAACTCGCCGCTGATCTCCGACCTGATCTTCAAGGGCGAGGTGCACGAGATCAAGGAGATCATGAAGAAGTCCCGCGAGCTGGGCATGGCGACGTTCGACCAGGCGCTGTTCGAGCTGTACGAGGCCGGGCTGATCAGCTACGAGGACGCCATGCGCAACGCCGATTCGATGAACGAGCTGCGCCTGGCGATTAAGCTGCACGGCCACGAGGCCAAAGAGAAGGACATGCTCACGGGGCTGGACCATCTGAACATCGTGTAGCTCGGATGGCGCCGCGCGAACGGCGCCAGCACCCCGTACCACCCGCTGTACGGCACGGCGCGCCCTCAGGCGCTGGCCGTCCTCTGCGCTCCCTCGTCGCTGGGCGCTGCGGCAGCGTCCTTGCGCCCGCGCATGCTGCCCGCGATCAGCTCGAACACGTACAGGCGGCATTCGAGGGCGCCGTTGTACAGCGGGATGCGGCGCGCGGGCTTCAGCCCGATCAGCTTGGGCAGCCGCAGGTCGGCGGTGAAGATGCAGGCGCGCCAGCCGGCGAAGCGCTGCTTGAGCGCGTCGCCCAGCCTGGGATAGAGATCCGCGAGCGCCTGCTGCTCCCCCAACCGCACGCCGTAGGGCGGGTTCGTCACCAGCACACCCGCCGCCGCCGGCGCGGAGATCTCCAGGGCGTTGGCCTGCTTGAGCTGGACGACGCCCTCCAGCCCCGCGCGCGACAGGTTCTCCCGTGCGAGCTTCAAGGCGCTGCCGTAGAGATCGCTGCCGAAAATCGGCAGCGGCTCCGGCGGGCGCTCGGCGGCTTGCGCCTGCGCCCGCACCCCGGCCCAGCGCGCCGCGTCGAAGTTGCCGAGCTTCTCGAAGGCAAAGCTGCGGCGGCTGCCCGGCGCGCGCTGCAGCGCCGACTCGGCCGCCTCGACCAGGAAGGTGCCGCCGCCGCACATCGGGTCGAGCAGCGGTATGCCGGGCGACCACCCGGTGAGCCGCAGGATGCCGGCGGCGAGATTCTCCCGCAGCGGCGCTTCGCCTGCCGCCGCGCGCAGCCCGCGCTTGAACAGCGGCTCGCCCGAGGTGTCGAGATACAGGCTGAGCGTGGCCGCGTCGAAGTAGGCGTGGATGCGCACGTCGGGATTGGCGGTGTCCACGCTGGGACGCCGGCCGGTGAGCGCGCGGAAACGATCGCAGACCGCGTCCTTGATGCGCAAGGTGACGAAGTCCAGGCTCTTCAGCGGGCTGTCGGTGGCCGACACGTTCACGCGGATGGTGCGCTCGGGCACGAAATAATCGCGCCAGGGCAGTGCGGCTACGGCCTGGTAGACGTCGTTCTCGTTGCGATAAGGCAGGTGCGCCAGCCGCCAGAGCACGCGGCTGGCGATGCGGCTGTGCAGGTTCACCGCGTAACAGAGGTGAAAATCGCCGGTGAAGGCGACACCGCCGTCGAGCGGTCTCGGATCGACCGCGCCGAGCGCTTCGAGCTCCGCGCGCAGCCCCGCCTCGAGCCCCCGCGGACAGGGCGAGAAGAAGTGCTGGCGGCCGGGGTCGGGGCCGGATCGGGTGCGGCTGCGCGGACGTTCGGGCATGCGCGATTATCGCGCACTGCTCGCCGTCACAGGCGCAGGTAGACGTCGATCTCGAGCTTGAGCCGGTGGTTGCGGTACTTGCCCAGCCTGGCGATGCGCGCCCGGAGCGGGTTGCCGCGGTCGAGCTGGCGGGCCACCGACGCGTTGTCCGCCCGCGGCAGATAGCCCAGCACGTGGCCGTTCCATTCGACGCGCACGGCGTTGGGATCGTGAGGATTGTCGATCTCGCGCACCAGCGTCACCTCGTCGCCGGGCTTCATCTGCGCCCACACGGCCTTGGCGTCGTGGTGGCGCAGGCCCGCGGCGACTGCGCTGTGCACCACGATCTCGCTGGCGACCTCCGCGGCGGGCGCCGGCAGCGTGGCGAGCAGCAGAACCGCTCCGAGCAGGGCGCGCAGCATCCCGATCAGAACGGTTTGACCACCACCAGAACCACCACCGCCAGCAGGATCAGCACCGGCAGCTCGTTGAACCAGCGGTACCAGACATGGCTGCGCCGGTTGCGCCCGTGCTTGAAGTCGCCCAGCAGCTTGCCGCACCACAGGTGGTAGGCGATCAGCGCCGCCACCAGGGCCAGCTTGGCGTGCAGCCAGCCGCCGGCGTCCCGGAACCAGCCGAACCACAACCACAGCCCGAACACGATGGTGAGCACGGCGCCCGGCGTCATGATGCCGTAATACAGCTTGCGCTCCATCACCTGGAAGCGTTCGATGCCCTGCGCGTCCTGCGCCATGGCGTGATAGACGAACAGGCGCGGCAGGTAGAACAGGCCGGCGAACCAGGTGACCATGAACACGATGTGCAGCGCCTTGACCCAAAGCATGACTACAGACTACTGCAATAGACGGCGTCGCGTCAGGACCAGGGCCGCGTAGAAACCGGCGGCGGCATAACCGAGCAGCACCGCGATGTGCAACGCCGCCTTCTGCGGAACTGCGCCGTTCACCAGCGGACGCACCAGGTCGATGGCATGGGTGAGCGGCAGCGCGGCCGACACCTGCTGCAGCAGCGGCGGAAGCTGAGTTACCGGGAAGAACACTCCACACAGCAGGACCATGGGCGTGATGGCCAGCGTGAAGTAATACAGGAAGAAATCATAGCTCGGCGCCAGCGCCGTCATGGTCAGGCCCAGCGCGCCGAAAGTCAGGCCGATGAGCAAGGTGAGGGGCACGATCCACAGGGTCAGCGGGGAATGCGACAACCCCAGCGCCCAGATGATGACCAGGATGGCGATGCCGGACAGGAAGCTCTTGGAGGCGGCCCACGCCACTTCCGCGAGCACGATGTCGTCCAGATTCAGCGGGGCGTTCATGATCGCGTCCCAGGTGCGCTGCACGTGCATGCGCGAGAAGCCGGAGTACAGCGCCTCGAAGCTTGCGCTGTTCATGGTGCTGTAGCACACCGTCCCGGCGGCGAGGAAGGTGATGTAGGGGATGCCGTCCACCTGCGGCAGCAGGCCCCCCAGCCCGTACCCCAGCCCCAGCATGTAGAGCATGGGATCGGCCAGGTTGCCCAGCATCGACGGGATAGCGAGCTTGCGCCACACCAGGAAGTTGCGCCGCCACACCTGGCCGAAGCGCGTCGAGATGCGCGGCGCAGCGAAGTGCTTCGCTCTCATATCTCTTATCCTTCCTTCCCTCAGTCCCGCAGGTCGCGACCGGTGAGCTTGAGGAACACGTCCTCGAGATTGGCCCGGCGGTGCAGATAGCGCACGTCCCGCTGTCCCTCCAGCGTGCGCAGCACCGGCTCGCCGTCCCCGGTATAGCAGAACACCGTCTCGCCAGTGCGCTCCCAGCGCTGGCACAGGCGCTGCCCATGGACCTGCGCCCAGCCCGGGGCGCCTTCGCCGTACACCTCCACCACCTGCGGCTCGATGTGGTTCGCGATCAGCTCCTGCGGCGTGCCGGTGATGATCAGGCGCCCGTGATCCATCACGCTCAGCCGGTCGCACAGGCGCTCGGCTTCGTCCATGAAGTGCGTGGTGAGCAGGATGGTCTTGCCTTGCGCGACCAGCTGCTTGAGGCGCTCCCAGATCAGGTGCCGCGCCTGCGGATCGAGGCCGGTGGTGGGCTCGTCGAGAAATATCAGGTCCGGGTCGTTCACCAGCGCGCGCGCCAGCGACAGCCGCCGCTTCATGCCGCCGGACAAAGCCTGGATGCGCGAGCGCGCGCGGCCCTCGAGCCCGGCGAACTCCAGCAGGTGCGGGATGCGCGCCTCGATCGCGTCGTCGCGCATGCCGAAGTAGCGCCCGTATACCAGCAGGTTCTCGAGCACGGTGAAGTCCGGGTCGAGATTGTCGAGCTGCGGCACCACGCCCAGCCGCAGGCGCGCCTCGCGTGCGCGCCGCGGAATGGGTTCGCCCAGCAGGGTGATGCGGCCGGCATCCGGATCGGTGAGGCCGAGTGCGAGGCGCAGCGTGGTGGTCTTGCCCGCGCCGTTGGGCCCGAGCAGCCCGTAGCACTCACCGGCGCGCAGCTCCAGATCGACGCCGCAGATCACTTCGTGCGCGCCGTAGGACTTGCGTACGCCGGCGAGGCTCAGCATCAGCAGGCGCAGCTGTGGTTGACCACGCGCGCGAGCTCGACCAGCTTGCCGTGGAAAAAGTGGCCCGCGCCGGGCATCACCACCACCGGCAGGCTCTGCGGCCGCGCCCAGTCGAGCACGTCGCGCAGCGGTACGACGTCGTCCTCCTCGCCGTGAATCACCAGCGTGCCGCCCGGCACCGGCTCCATCGCGAAGCGATTGACGGCCGGGCCGACCAGCACCAGCCGTGCCGGCGCAAGGGCGCGCGCGACCCGGGCCTGCACGAAGGCGCCGAAGGAGAACCCGGCCAGCGCCAGGGGCAGGTCGCCGAACCGGCCCTGCATGGCGTGCGCCACGTGCAGCCAGTCCTGCGTCTCGCCGTCGCCTTCGTCGAACGCTCCGTCGCTCGCGCCGACCCCGCGGAAGTTCATGCGTACCGCGACGTAGCCCCGGGCGTGGAAGCAGCGCGCGAGGGTCTGCACCACTTTGTTGTCGAGCGTGCCCCCGTAGAGCGGATGCGGATGGGCGATGAGCGCCAGCCCCCGGCGCGCCGCGCCGGGGTCGCTCACGACGATCTCGAGGTTTCCGGCGGGCCCCGGCAGCAGCGCTCGTTCGTCGCGCGCCGGCCTCAAAGGCGCAACCGCTCTACGACGCGCCCGTGCCGCAGGTGCTCCTCGATGATCTCGTCCACGTCGGCCCGGTCCACGTAGGTGTACCAGACCTCCTCCGGGTAGACGACGATCACCGGCCCTTCCTCGCAGCGATCCAGGCAACCGGCCTGGTTGACGCGCACCTTGCCCGGCCCGGACAGGCCCAGCTCCTTGACGCGCTGCTTGGCGTAGTCGCGCATCTGTTGCGCACCATGGTTGTTGCAGCAGGTCTCGCCCGGTGCGCGCTGATTGCAGCAGAAGAAGACGTGGTGGCGGTAGTAGCTCATGCGACGGCGCGGGCTGGAACGCACCGGCGATTATACGCGGTGAGCGCTGCCGCAGGTCCGGCGCGCGCACGCGCGCGTGCGCCCCGCGACAGGCCGCGGGCGCGGCGCGACTGGATCTTCTCAGTGGTTTCTAGGCAGCGGCCTTGGGGTCGCTGTGCACGGCGCGCTGGGCGTTGGCCGCGTCCAGATGCTCCAGCCGGTAGCCGTAGCGGTACACGGCGGCGAGGCGCCAGCCGAACTCGGGGGTGAGGCCGAGCTTGTTGCGAATGCGGCTGACGTGCGTGTCCAGCGTGCGCGAGGTGACCACCGCATTGGGCCCCCACACGGTCTCGCGGATGTGCCCGCGGGACAGCAGCCGGCCGACGTTGCGCAGGAACAAAACGGACAGGTCGAAGTCCTTCGCCGTCAGGTCGACCTGCTTGTTGCTGCGCAGGACGGTGCGCGTCTGGCAATCCACCTTGAACACGTCCAGCTCGATCACCTCGGCCTGCTCCGGGCCGTGCCGGCCGCGGCGGGACAGCGCTTCCAGGCGCGCCAGCAGCTCCAGGCGGCGCACCGGCTTGATCATGTAGTCGTCGGCCCCTTCGCGCAGCGCCATGACCACGTCGTCCTCGCGGTTGCGTCCGGTCACGAACAGCACCGGCACCGAGGAGTGCAGCCGCTGGCGCACGCGCTTGAGCACCTCGACGCCGCTCAGATCGGGCACGTTCCAATCGAGCAGGAGCGCGTCGAAGCTCTCGCGCTCCAGCGCGCGCAGCAGGTTCGCGCCCTGCTCGAAAGCGTGGGCATGATGTCCGGCGAGCTGCAGCCAGTGGCTCAGCAGCTCGGTCTGGGAAATATCGTCTTCCAGAATTGCGATTCGCATGGGCTGTCGGGGCGAGTCCAGGGAGTTCTGTGTCAAGTTCTGGATGACCGGGCTAGTCGAAGCGCACCTGCAACCGCTTCAGATAGCGCTCCATCGTGGCAATGTGGACGGCGATCAGCTCGGCGTCGGCGGCCCTGGCGGCCAGCTCGAACTTGGCGCCGAGAATGGACAGCTCCGGAAAGCCGAAACCTTCGCCCGCCCCCTTCAAGTCGTGGCCGAGCCTGCGGATGGTCTCGAAGTCGGCGCCGGACAATGCCTCCCGCAGGCGCGCGAGCTCGTCCTCTTTCCTGCGCAGGAACCTCGTCACCAGCTGCTCGAGGTCCTTCTCGAGCCAGACCACGCGCGGCTGCAGGCTGTCGCGCGTGATGTCGTTCGGGTTCGTGCGCCCCGTGCCCGTCATAGACCGGCCTCCGGGCGCGCGAGAACGCTCTGCACGTGCGCGCGCAGCACGTCGCTGCGGATGGGCTTGGCCAGCAGCGCATCGCAGCCGCTCGACAAGGCGCGCTCGGCCTCCGGCCCTTCGCCGTGACCGGTGAGCGCATAAATGGGCTTGGTGTAGCCGCGCAGACGCAGCTCTGCGACGGCCTCGAATCCGGTCATGACCGGCATATCCATGTCCATCAGGACCAGGGCCGGCTGCCGGGTGAGCGCGAGATCGAGCGCCGCGCGCCCATTCTCCGCCTGGAGCACGTGGACCCCCATCCGACGCAGCTGATGGACCACGAGCTCGCGTATGTCCTCGTTGTCCTCAGCCACCAACACGGCCAACTCTGCCTGGATCATGTGCTCTGATGTCGACTCGGTGTGTGTCCTGCGCCGGTCCGGGGCCCTTCAGGGCGATCGCGCCGGCATATCGCGGGGAACTTTTGCAAGACGCGTGCCACGGGAATCCGGGGGATCCGGCATTCCAGGGCAAGCCCCGCCCGCGGGGCAAGGCGGCGCGATTGGCGCCCGGGCCGGGCCGGATGGCCGGGCAGCGTCAGACCGGCCGAAACAGCTCCTTACACAATAGTTTGACGATCCCGTGCCTCATACGGCAGTGCCGGCGACGCACATCAGCAGCGTCTGGCGCCGGGCGGACCGATCCCCGGTCTGCTCGGACAGGCGCGCGAGCCGGCGCAGATGGCCGTTCACCGTATGCCGCCCCACGAACTCCGGGAAGGTCTTGGCCACCGCCTCCAGCGGTGCGTTGATCAACAACCCGTACTCCTCGGCGCCGTCGCCGCCGCCCGGCGCGAAGTAGAAGGCGCTGATCAGCAGCCCGCGCACGGCGCCCGCGGCGGGCAGGGAGATCAGGACCCCGTCCCGGCGTGGGTCGACCAGGTCCCCATAGCGGTCCATGTCCAGCTGGCACTCGCTCACTTGGCGGAAGAAATCGTCGAAGGAGGGCAGCACCCCTTGCGCAGGAGCGGCGAGCAGCCACGACAGGAGGATCAGGAGAGTGAAACGCTTCGAACGCATGCGCGGACGCCGGACGTGCACCGCATATCTAGCATAGCTCATTCCCGGGATGGCGCGGATATGTCGAAGGGTATGCGCAGCAGCCACAGCAGGTAGGCGCAGGCGATTGCAGGCCAGAGCGTGGACACGAGCCGGGTCAGTCCGCTGAAGCTGAGGAAGTGGCCGTGCTGCCAGGTCTGCACGGCGGCCTCCAGGTAGGGATTGTCGGGCGCGATGTTGACCAGGAAGGCGCCGGCACCCAGCAGCAATGCGCTGGCCAGCAACATCCCCCGCCGCGACAGCCATAGCAGCGCCAGGTACAGCAGCAGACCGGCCGGTATGCCGAGCATCGAGCCCGGCGTGAGCCACAGCGCCGCATCCCCGGGCACGAACAGCGTCAGGGCCGCGGCGCTCTTGAGCGCGAGCGCTGCGCTGATCAGAGCCAGCAGCGGCCCGCCCACGCCCTGACCGGGCTTGGCCAGCGCGGCAGTGAACAGGCAGATGGCGGCCAGATTCACGGCAGTGACGCCGGTTTCCAGCCAGCGATAGGACGCCGGGCTGAACTGCAGGTTCGCCGCGAGCGCGAGCAGCCAGCGCAGATCGCCGTTGCCGAACAGCCAGACCTCCGGGTTGAGCTGCGTGAACAGCCACGCCACCAGGACCACGAAGCCGACGTCCACCGCGGCGCCCGGGAAGAACACGCGCTGCCGCAGCCGGTACAAGTTTCCGCTTAGCAGCCAGCGCTCGCCCACGGTCATGGCGAGAACCGCGCCGATCATGCTGCCCAGGCTGTTGGCGAGCAGGTCGAGGTTGGAAGCCACCCGCGCCGGTATGAACTGCTGGACGGTCTCCATGCCGAGGCTGAGCAGTGTCCCCGCCAGGGTGGCCAGGACCGCCGCGGTGCGCACGTTGGTCCGCGGCAGCAGCGCCAGCGCAAGCAGGAAGCCGAGGGGGGAATAGCTCAGCACGTTGAGCACCACGTCGGCCACGGTGTAGTAGCGCGGCCATGGGGCGATGACAAATGCGAACCAGGTCTCGGCCGGCTCGCGCCAGGAGCGGAACGGATACCAGCTGGCGTAGCAGATGAGCAGCGTGTAGCCTACGATCAGGTAACGCACCAGACGGGAGTGCCGTCCGTAGGCGCGCAGCGGTGCATGGACGAGCGTCATGTGGCGCGCGCCCCGGGCGCGCCGCGCGATGCGCGCCACCGCTCCGCCGGCCTGCGCCCGGGATCAACTGCCAAGTGACCGCCTACGACATCTTCAACGGCGACGCCGACGGGCTGTGCGCGCTGCGCCAGCTGCGTCTGCACGAGCCGCGCGACGCAGTGCTGGTCACCGGCGTGAAGCGCGACATCGCGCTGCTCGCGCGCGTCGAACCGCGTGCCGGCGATTTGCTGACCGTGCTGGACATCTCCCTGCGCGAGAACCGCGAGCCGCTGTTGCGGGCGCTCGCGGCCGGAGCCGGCTGCACCTACTTCGACCACCACTTCCCAGGCGACATCCCGGCCCATCCGCGCCTCACCGCGCACATCCGCTACGCGCCTGACACCTGCACCAGCCTGATCGTGGACGCCGTGCTGGAGGGCCGCTACCGCGCGTGGGCGGTGGCGGCCGCCTTCGGCGACAACCTGCCGCAGATCGCCCGGGACGCCGCCCAGCCGCTCGGGCTCGCGCCCGAGCGCCTCGAGCTGCTGCGCGAGCTGGGCGAGCTGCTCAACTACAACGCCTACGGAGAGTCGGTCGAGGAGCTGCACTTTCATCCCGCGACGCTGTACGGGCGTCTGTCGCGCTTTCAGGATCCGCTCGACTTCGTCGAGCAGGACGAGGCGTTCCCGACCCTCAAGCGCGGATACCGGTCCGACATGGCGCTCGCTGCGCAGGTGCGGCCGCAGCTGGAGACGGCTGCGCACCTGGCGGTGGTGCTGCCCGACGCGCCCTGGGCGCGGCGCGTCAGCGGCCCCTGGGCCAACGTGCTGGCGAACCGCGCCCCGCGGCGCGCACATGCGGTGCTGGTGCGCCGGGGAGAGGGCCTCACGGTCAGCATTCGTGCGCCCGTGGCGCAGCCCGCTGGTGCCGACGCCCTGGCGCGCCGTTTCCCGACCG
>Ga0299906_10000733_pt1 | contig 29230 bp, 22 predicted proteins | sample RVTome_14_FD_200259 | JGI IMG/M metagenome (GOLD analysis project Ga0299906, IMG submission 200259) | Soil microbial communities from uranium-contaminated site in the Upper Colorado River Basin, Wyoming, United States - RVT145D125 (version 2) ...
GAAGCGATTGATGGTGGTGTTCCCCGCCGCGTGGATGGCGGCGTTCATTCTCTCGCGGAAATGGCGGAATTGATCGATGGTCGTGGGGGAGTCGGTCATTGGTTGAATCTACACGATGGCCGGGGCATCGGCAGAGCGGCAGAGCGGCAGAGCGGCAGCCCCGCTACCGCCCCGCAGCACCCAGCGGCAGCCCTTCCTATCCCCGCACCACCCCAGCCGCCGGGGTGGCGGTGGGATGGGAAGGGCTGCCGCTGGGGTGTTGGGGGGCGGTGAGGGACTGCCGCTCTGCCGCTCCTGCCGCTCTAGTGATGCGCCTCGCCAGCCCGCTCAGCGAGCCGCGGACTGACCATCGGGAAGGTGCTGGCGAACAGGCCGTACGCCAGGAGGAACAGGCCGAGGAAGCCCGCGGTAATCCCGATCTCGGGCAAACCGAAGCTCGGGCCGTGCTCCACGAGCGACGGCTGCACGAGCAGGTAGCGCTCCAGCCAGATCCCGGAGAAGCTGATCAGCAGGAACAGCGTGAACGTGAACGGCGTGATCTTGGCCTTCACCCAGATCAGGCCCCAGAACGGGATCAAGAACACCATCAGTCCCACGAGCACGGCGATCGGTCGCCACTCGCCCCAGATGCGCCAGAACACGAACGACGTCTCCTCGGGGAGGTTGCCGTACCAGATGACGAGCAGCTGGCTGTACATCAGGTACGCCCAGAAGACCGAGAAGCCGAACACCAGCTTGCCGAGGTCGTGGAACTGCTGGCGGCCGATCATCTCGTTCATGCCGAGGCGGCCGCGCCAATAGACCATCATGAGGCCCAGCATGGTGAGGCCGGTGAGAAACGCCCCCATGAAGAAGAACGCGCCGAACAGCGTGCTGATCCAGTAGGGCGCGAGCGACATGATGAGGTCGAACGCGATGAGCGTGAACAGCCACGCGTACAGGAGAATCAAGAGCGGGGCCATCCAGCTCAGGCGCTGCTCGGTGCGGGCGAGGTCGCCGTCGCGCCCGAAGCCGCGGGCCATACGCTCATAGAGGCTGCGGCGCCAGCCGGACACCTGGTCGCGCATCTGCGCCACGTCCGGCCTCAGGTCGTGGTACACGAACGCGATGGCCGTGCCGAACAATATCAGCAGGGCCAGGAGGTCGCGCCAGAAGACCCACGACACCGTCAGCCACTGGCCGCGCGCGGGGGTGGGATGCTCGATCCACGGGAAGATGTGGTTCCGGCCGAGGAAGATCACGAGAAAACAGATCAGCGAGATCGGCAGGAACGCCACCGCGGCTTCGGCGAACCGCACGATGGGTCCGGACCACTTCCCCTTGGTGATTTTCTGGGTGGCGGCGAAGATCACCGCACCCTGCGCCACGCCCGTGAAGAACAGGAAGTTTACCAGGAACATGCGCCAGGCCCGTGCCGGGTCGTCGCCCATCAGGAGGGCGACGAACATACCGAGGCCGAGCACTGCGAGGACAGCGCCCCCGACGACGAGCGGACCGGCCGGCGCGTTGGTCGCGCGGCGATAGACGTCCTGGTCTGCGGTCGCGGCGGTCATTGCGCGGCCCCCTGGAGCTGGCGCACGTAGTTGACGACATGCCAGCGGTCGTCGCCCCGTACGCCCTCATTGTAGGCCGGCATGATCCCGCGGCCGTGCCGGATGATGGTGTAGAGGTAGCCGTCGCTCAGCGCGCGAGCCCGGTCCGTGAGCAGACTCGGCGCCACGATGAGCACGGCGTTCACCGGCCCGTCGCCGGCGCCGCCCACGCCGTGGCACGGCAGGCAATAGATGTCGTAGTACCGTGCCCCCGTCTCGAGCGACGTGGCCGTGCGTTGTGTGGGGTTGGTGAGCCGGTCGATGGCCGGGAGGTTCGCCGGCGTGATTTGGAGCGGCGGCTCCGCGCCGTCCACCGGCACGGTCCCTTCGACCGCGGGCCGCGGCATCTTGTACGGCTGGATCGCGATGCCGTAGTGCATGACCGCGAACCACGCAAAGAGCGCGACGGCGTCGTCCGGGCTGGGGAACCGTTGCCACTGGTCGCGCGTGCACCCCGCGAGCACCGCGAGCCCGAGGACCGCCACGAGGCTACCCTTCAACGCGCACCTCCTCCGCACCCGACGATTGCAGCAGCTGCTGCACCGACGGCCGTCGCTCGACCGGACACGGCACGAAGATCCCGATGTGATCGTCGGTGAACCGCGGGTCGAACGCCGCGGGTCTTGTCCCGCGCCACGCGTGAAATACGAGGCCGGTGAGCGTGGCCAGCGCGCCGATCAGGATCATCAGTTCGAAGCCGATGACCACGTAGGGAATGATCGACCCGAGCGGCTTGCCGCCCACGATGATGGGATAGTCGTACGACATCCACAGCGTCATCGCGAAGCCGCTGGTGACGCCCGCGAGCCCGCCGAACAGGGTCCACAGCCGCACGGGGCTGACCTTGTGGCCCACCGCGTCCGCGATCTCGTGGTTCGGGACGGGGGTGTACACGGTGAAGTCCTCGTATCCCATCTCCTTCAGGGACCGGATGGCGTCGGCCGCGGCGTCGACGTGCCGGAACGCGCCAAGCACCCCGTGAGGCGGCTGCTTCATGCGTGCGTCCCCTTCTTCCGCGGCATCGGGATGATCTCCTTGACCTCGGCGATGGATACCGTGGGGAAGTTCTTGGCGAACAGGAGGAACCACATGAAGAACCACGCGAAGCTGCCGGCCAGAATGGCCCACTCCACCCAACTCGGCGTGTAGTGGCCCATGGCATACGGCTCGTATTCGAACGACAGCGACACCACGATGATCACGAACCGCTCGAACCACATCCCGAGGTTCACGAATAGCGAGAGGACGAACAGGGCCGGGATGCTCTGGCGGATCTTCCTGAAGAACAGCAGGAACGGCAGAGCCCCGTTGCACAAGATCATGGTCCAGGTAGCCCACCAGTACTCGCCGAACGCCCGGTTGTAGAACGACGCGCGCTCGTACGGATTGCCGCTATACCACGCGATGAAATACTCGACGGCGTAGGCGTAGCCCACGATCATCCCGGTGAGCAACAGGAGCTTCGAGAGGTTCTCGAAGTGCTCCACCGTGATGTATCGCTGGAGCTTGAACACCTTCCGGATCGGCACGAGCAGCGTCACCACCAACGCGACGCCGGAATAGATGGCGCCGGCCACGAAGTACGGCGCGAAGATCGTCGTGTGCCATCCGGGCACGATCGACATGGCGAAGTCCCAGGACACGACGCTGTGCACCGACAGCACGAGCGGCGTCGCGAGGGCCGCCAGATAGAGATAGGCCCGGGTGTAGTGCCGCCACTGCTGATCCGTCCCCCGCCAGCCGAGCGACGTGATCTCATAGAGCTTCTTGCGCCACCCGGTGGCCTTGTCGCGGACCGCCGCGACGTCGGGCACGAGTCCCACGATCAGGAACAGCGTGCTCACCGTCAGGTACGTGGTCACCGCGAACACGTCCCACACGAGCGGCGACTTGAAGTTCACCCACAGCTGCCGCTGGTTGGGGTACGGGATCAGCCAGTACGCGTACCAGATGCGACCCACGTGGATCAACGGAAACAGCCCCGCGGTGAGCACGGCGAACACGGTCATCGCTTCGGCGGTGCGGTACACGGCGGTGCGCCACGCGGACCGGAACAGGAACAGGATCGCGGAGATCAGCGTGCCGGAGTGGGCGATACCGACCCAGAACACGAAGGTCGTGATGTACACGCCCCACATCACCGGCGGCGTGTACCCGGCCACGCCGAGGCCGTAGCGGACCTGGTAGAGCAGCGCCCCGACCCCGCACGCGAGGACCAGGAGTACGAAGCCAAAGAGGATGTAGTAGCCCCGGGACGGGCTCCCGAGCGTCGCCGCGATGTCGCGGGTGATCTCGGCGTACGTCGGCCGGGTCTGCGGCTGCTCGGGCTGCGCGATCGTCGCCATCCGCTACGCCTCGGTCACGTTGCGTACCTTCTTCAGGTACGTGATGGCCGGCCTCGTGTTGAGACTCTCGAGCACGTGATACCCCCGCTCGTCACCCGACACCCGGCTCACGCGGGACTCGGGGTCGTTCAGATCGCCGAACACGATGGCGTCGGAGGGGCACGTCTGCTGGCAGGCGGTCACGACGTCACCGTCCTGGATCGGATTGCCCGAGAGGCGGGCATGGTGCTGGGCGTCGCGGATGCGCTGCACGCAAAACGTGCATTTCTCCATCACGCCCTTGGAACGCACCGTGACGTCCGGGTTGAGCTGCCAGTTCAGCGGCTCGGGGAAGGCGAAGGTCGGATCCGCCTCGTTCTGGTGATCGAAATAGTTGAAGTAGCGGACCTTGTAGGGGCAGTTGTTGGAGCAGTAGCGAGTCCCCACGCAGCGGTTGTAGACCTGTGCGTTGAGACCGTCGGCCGTGTGGTACGCCGCGAACACCGGGCACACGGGCTCGCACGGCGCGTTGCCGCACTGCTGGCACAACATCGGGACGACCCGCGCCTCGAACGGGTGCTCGTCGTCCTCGCCGCCCTCGAAGTACCGCTCGATCCGGATCCACGACAACTCGCGCCCGTGGCGGACCAGATTCTCGCCGACGGCGGGGATGTTGTTCTCGGCGTGGCATGCCGTGACGCACGCGCTGCACCCCGTGCACTTGGAGAGGTCGATCGCCATGGCCCATCGGGGGTGCCGGTTGTCCGGCGTCCCCGTATAAGGCAGGACGTAGTTGCCGCGACGGGTCTCGGCGTGCTGTGCCTCGGCCACGTGGTCGAGCAGCTCCTCGATGTGCGCGGGCACCGGCGCCGCGTGCGCGGCATGGTGCGCTTCCTGCTCCCCACCGGTCAGCGCCGCAAGCGTCACCGCCTCCGCGATGCCGCGATCGAGCTGCCGGCTCCGCCCCGACGTCTTCGCCAAGCGCTCGTGCGTCCCCGTGGGACGGATCGTGACCGACGCATAGTGCGCCACACCGCCAAACGCCGCCGGCTCGGCGCCGAGCAGCGCGTAGGCGTTGGCGCCGCGCCCTTCCGCGTAGCGGCCGAACGCGGTGTGCCCCTGGCCGATGGGCACCGCCACCGTATCCCGCCGCAGGCCGGGATACAGGAACGCCGGCGCCGTGATCGAGCCGGCGGCGGTCGTTACCTCGACGTGATCGCCCTCGGCGATACCCAAGTCGGCCGCGGTTGCCGGATGGATCTCGATCCACGTCGACCACGTGACCTTCGTGACGGGGTCCGGCAACTCCTGGAGCCACGGGCGGTTGGCGCCGCGTCCGTCGTACAGCGCGGGCGACGGATAGACCACGAGGGTCAGGCCGTCGCCGGCGCCCTCCCACACCGCACCGCCTTCCAGCGCGTCGGTCGCGGTGGCGGCGAGCCGCACGGGCTGCTCGCGCGGTGGGTCGGTCCACACGCCGCCCCGCTGCAGCCCCTCGCGCCAAAACGTGTCGAACGGACGGCGATCGCCCAGTCGGCCCTGCAGCCCCTGCCACGATCGCTGCAGGTACTCCTTATAGCTGGCCGTGGTGAACCGGGCGCCCACCGATCCGCCGATCTGCGCCGCGACCTGGAGCAGAACCTCTCCGGTCTGACGGGTCTCGAACACCGGCGCCATGACCGGCTGCTGGAGACCGTATACGCCGGCGCGGGGCTCGGCGTCGTTCCACTGCTCGAGCGGGTCGTGATCCGGCAGGATCAGGTCGCACGCCGACGCCGTCTCGTCCAGGAACTGGGCGAAGCTGACCTTGAACGCGGCGTTCCCCATCGCCTCGGTGAAGCCGAGCCCCGGGGGAGCGGCGTGCGACGGGTTCGTGCCGTGCACCAGCAGGACGCCCACCGCGCCACCGCGCACCGCGTCGATGAGCTCTCGCAGGGCCGTGTAGCTCGACCCGGCGGCGGCATCGACGGCGGCGCCAAATCGCACTGTGCGCCCGACGTTACCCGCAACGTAGTTGAGCACGTTGGCGGCCGCGGCTGTGACGTGCGCACGGTCGTGCTGCGCACCGATCCCACCTGCCAGCGCAACGCTCAGCGCCGCGGCGAACTCCCGGGCCAGCCGCTCCAACGTCTCGACGGCCACCCCGCACCGGTCCGCCACCCGCTCGGGCGCGTGCGCGTCGAGCAGGGGCCGCAGCTGCTGCACGTCGGTGGGCGCAATCGTCAGGCGATCCCGTACGATGACATGCGCCATTGCGAGCGCGACAAGCGCCTCCGTGCCCGGCACCGGCGCGATCCACTCGTCCGCGCTCATCGCGGACATGCTCATGCGGGGCTCGACGTGCACGTACCGCCCCATGCCCCCGTCGCGGAACGCATGACCGTCGGCGAACGCCGCGGCGTGCTCCGTGGGGCTGATCCAGGTCTCGAGGAAGTCGGCGCCGAAGGAAAGCACGTAGCGCGCCGCGGCGAAGTCGTAGCGCGGCAGCGCGTCCAACCCGAATACGGCCCGGTTGGCGTGGCGCAGCGCCTCGTAGCCGAACGGCTCGTACACCACATGGTGGGACGAGCCGATCGCGCCGAGCCACTCGCGCACGAGCGCGCGGAACGTGCCCGACGTGTGCCCGGTGAGGAACCGGACCTGATCGCCGGCCACGCCGGCCAGGCGTCCGGCCAGCTGCTGCACGGCGTCGTCCCACGAGATGGGATCGAAGCCGCCGCTTGGGTTCCGCGCCATCGGCTGCCGGACCCGGTCGGGATTGTAGAGCCCCTGGAGCGACGCCTGCCCCCGCGCGCAGAGGCGGCCGCCGTTCACGGGATGGCCGGGGTTGCCTTCGACCTTGACCGCGCGCCGCTCGCGCACGCGCACGTGCATCCCGCACCCCGCCGGACACTCGCGGCAGGTGGTGGCGTACCACGTAGCCACGCCGGGGATGTGATCCTCCGGGGGGACCAGATACGGGATCAGCTTCTCGGCGCGGTCGGGAGAGCACCCGGCCAACGCCGCGGTGCCGCCCCCGGTCACGCCGAGGACCTTCAGGAAGCGGCGGCGGTCGATGTCGTTACGCATATGAACTCCGCCGGGCGTTCCTGCCGCTCCTGCCGCCTCTGCCGCCTCTTCCTAAACCGCACGCAGAAGCGGCAGAAGCGACAGGAGCGGCAGCGTTGCGTGCGGACATTCGCAACATCCTCCTAGTAATGACACATCGTACAATCGGTGCTCACCTGACGCTCCTCGTGACAATCGAGACACCATCCCATCTTGAGCGACGCGAACTGGTAGACCTGCGGCATGCGGACCACGTCACCGTGGCATAGCGCGCACTCCAACCCCGCGACGACGTGACGGTGATGGGGGAAATGCACGAATGGCGCCAGGTAGTGCACCTCCTCCCACTCGATCGGCCGGCTCTCGTTCCACGCCGTCACGACCTTCTCGATCTCGGGGTTGCCCCGCCCGACGATCTGGTGGCACCCAAAGCACGCGCTCATGGGAGGTATGCCCGGCTTGGGGCTCACCTCGACGTTGACGTGGCAGTACTGGCAGTCGAGCTGGTATTGGCCTGCGTGGATGTCGTGACGGAAGAAAACCGGTTGCTGCGGCCCGGGGAGGCCGGCGGTGTCGACGTCGACGGGAGCGGTATACCCCGCGGCGGCGGGGCCTTGTTGCGGCTCCTGCGATGCGGTCCCGGACGGCACCCAAACCGCCGCCGCCACCACCACCGCACCAACGGCCATCAGGGAAAGAAGGAGTCGTGTGCTCATACCAGACCGTTACGGGCCATGCTGGCGTTTCTCGGCCGGCGCACCCCTGTTGCGGGACGGCGGACAAGTACGGTTGCTGGGACGACAACTCGGTGAATCGGCCGCAGATAGACGGCCGAATGCATAGCCGGTTCGCGGCCGGAAGTAAGATAGCCAACGGCCGCGGTTGCACAACCGGAGTTTTTTTAGGGGTTAGGGACAACAGCTCGCTAACCCCCCAGTCAGATCTAGCCCCTAACCCCTATCACCTATCACCTACTGCTCAAAACGTCTCATGCACCAACCGCGCGCCCCGTGCGGCCAGCTCCAGGCTGGGACGCTCGCTCGGCACCGGCATCGTCCCGTCAGCGTCCATCTCGAGGGCGACGAGATCGGTGCCCGGCGGGTACCACCGGTCGCTCGGCTCCAAATCCGAGGGGTACGTGAAGCCCGCGTGGCACGCGAGGGCGAGCATCGCCTGGGCGCCCAGTCCGGTCTCGGGCATCGTGCCGGCCCAGAGGCGCACGCCGGCCTCGCACGCCAGCGCGTATATGCGGCACGCCTCCTCGAGCCCTCCCACGCGCTGGATCTTGAGGTTCCACACCGTGGGTCCGTCCAGTGCCAGCACCTGGCGCCCGACCGCCGCCGACGTGAGCGTCTCGTCGAGGCACACGGGCGTGGCGATACGCCGGCCCAGCTCCGCGAGATCCCACAGCATGTTGCCCGGGAGCGGCTGTTCGATGTACAGGAGGCCGAGGGCGTCGAGCCCCCGGAGGGCGCCCTGGTGCGTGCCAAGGTCGTAGGCGCCGTTGGCATCCACGGTGAGCGGCACCTCCGGATACGCGCCGCCCATGACCTCGCGGGTGGCGCGTACCGCGGCCACGTCCCAGCCGGGCCGGACCTTGAGCTTGATGCGGCGGTATCCGCGGAGCAACGCGGCTTCGACCTCGTGCCGCAGCGCGCGGAGGTCGCCGTGCTCGGGAATGCCGAGCGCCACGCCGCACTCGATGCGGTCGCGCCGCTCCACCAACCCCGGCGCCACGCCGAGCGCGTCGAGGCGGCGGGTCACGAGGGTGGCGAGCGGCACGCCCTGCCGCGCGGCCGCGAGGTCCCACCACGCGGTGTCCACGCCGGCCTTCGCCATCTCGTTGCCGCGGATGCCGTCCCGCAGCAATTCCGCCAGCTCCTGGGTGTCGCTCACGTCCCGCCCCACGAGCCGCGGCAGCAGCCACTCGACGAGGCACGCCCGCGCCGACGACGTCGTCTCGGATGAGTAGAACGGCGCCTCGAACGGCGCTGACTCGCCGTAGCCGCGCGCGCCGTCGAGGTCTTCCAGCTCCACGACGAGCGAGCGTCGCTCGCGCATGACGCCGCCGCTCAACGCGAAGGGCCGCTCGAGCGGGAGCGCGACCTCCCACAGCCGGGCGCGCGTGATCCGCGTCAGCAGGCCCCTCCCGCCTCGCGAGGCGCCGTGCGGGCGGCGTCCACGACGTCGAGCAACCGCACCTCGCCGTTGCGGGCCTCCAGTCCGCCGCGCTCGTGCGCGTGCCGCACCCAGACGGCGAGGCCCTCGGTTGGATGGAGCAGCAGCGTGTGGAGCGCGCGGGCCGAACGGCTCCCGCCGGCCGCCGTGTACGACGACAGGGGGAGCTGGAAGAACGTGTGGAGCTGCCCGTTCTCGCAGCCGCGCCTCGCGAATTCGAACATCATGCGTCCCGAGCAAATGTTGCCCGTGGCCGAGAGGGGCGGCGCGCTCGGCAGCACGTCGCGCAGCGCGTCGAGCACCCGCAGGTTGCGGTCGCTCAGCTCCCAACCGCCGTACGCCGAGCCCGCCGCGGGATCGAACAACCGGTTGAACACCACCAGGAACGCCGGCGGGTCCCGTTCCGCCAGAACGCGCACCATGTCCACCTGAAACGCATCGTCGAACAGCGCATTCATGACCTTCACGCCGAGGCGCACGCGTCCGCCCGCGGCCGCGCGAATCATGCGGGGCGCGGTGACGAGCCAGTCGAGCACCCGCTCCCGGTCACCGGCCCGCGCATCCCCCGCCAGCGTGGGACTGAAGTCCTTCTCGAGGATCATGTCGCCGCCGCATCCGGCGCGCTCCCACAGCGCGAGCAACCGCTCCGTGGTGAAGCGGTACTCATCCTCGCGCAGCGACTCGGCGGCACCGGGCAGGTGGTACTTCACCGACGGGATCACCGGCACGTCCGGCTCCCGCGCCACGTCGAGCGCGCGCTCCACGAACGCGAGGTACTCCTGGAGCGAGCCGGCCCACCCCCGGCCCGTCCACGTGATGGTCCAGCCTTCCCGCCCGTCCGGGACGCGCCGGCGCTCCACGCGCATCTTCCGCTCGGGCACGGTCCACGCCTCCATGGCGCGGTCCCCTGCCGGCCCCTCGGCGATGACCGTCTTGAGGACGATGAACGCCACGCCGGCCGCCACGTCGGCCTCTACCTGCGGGACGGTGCACGAGAGTTGCCCCGAGGCCTTGCCGAACGGATGGGGGATCGTGAGCCCCGCGTAGCGCGCGGTGAGATCGATGCCGAGCTCGGCGCGCACCAGCGCCGCGAGATCGCGCGGGGGGTGGCGCCCCGTGCGTTCGCGCAACCGGTCGAGCGCGCTCCGCCAGCCGGGCGACACCAGCGGCGTGGTGGGGAGCGGCTTCACGGCGCGCGCAACGCGCGGACCGCCGCCGCGACGCGGTCGCGCTCGCCGGGCGGCAACGCCGGCGCGTGCGGATCCACGTTGCCGGGCTCGAGCACGCCATCGGCCTCGAGCGCCCAGAGCATTCGCTGCACGTACCCCTCGACGGGCGACCCGAAGGTTGCCAGGCCGAACGCGTCCACCCGCGCGCTGCGCGCGACGAACGCCGCGGCGTCGCCGCCGCACCACGCATCCAGCAGGGCCGCGCACACGTCGGTGCACGCGGCCGCCATCCCGATCAACGCGCTGCGCGCACCGAGCATCAACGAGTACCCCAGAAACCGGTCCTCGCCGGTGATCAACAGCCGGCCCGCCGGGACTTCGCCCGCGAGGTCCTGGAACGTCACGACGCTGTCCAGCGTGGCGACCTTGATCCCGATCACGCGGTCGAGCGCCAGCAGCTCGCGCACCGTGCCGGCGGCGTACGGCACGCCGCCCGCGGCCTCGTACAGGAAGAACGCGATCACGGGAAGGCCCGCGTCGGCGACGGCGCGGTGGAGATCGAGCGTACGCTCGGGGAGATCGGGGAGGTCGCGGAGGGCCGCGGGGGGATGCACCATCACGGCCGCCGCGCCGCCCGCCCGCGCCTCTCCGGCGAGCCGCACGGTGGCGCCGATCACGGTGTGCGTTCGCGCTGCCGCTGAGGTCGGCAGCCGCTCGCCCGCGGGGCATCCCACACCGCAGACGATCGGCGCGGCGCCGGCACGCCACGCCGCCAGCACCTCGCCCCGCCGGTCTTCGTCGAGCAGGAGGCCCCGGCCGGTGTGCGCCCACACCGCCACCGCGCCGACGGGCTGCGTGGACATCCAGCGGACGTACGCGGCCTGCTGGTCGCGCCGCAGGCGTCCACGCGCATCGTGCGGCACCGGCACCGCGGGGATCACGCGCCCCTCCAGACGGCGTGCTACGTCGTCTGCCAGCCGCGGCACCACCCCTCCAGGTTCTCCGAGAGAATGGCCCGCGCCGCCTCGCCGTCCCCGTCGAGCAAGTCGAGTTTGGCGAACACCGCGTCGGGGATGCGGAGCGGCATGCCCGTGCCGAAACAGAACCGCTCGGCGCCCACGGTCTCGAGCAGGAGCGCGAGATGGTCTTCCGGCGGCCCCCAGATGCACGAGATGTCCCACAGCAGCCGCGCGGCCTCCGCCGGGGTCAGCCCGAAGTGCACTTCCTCGACGAAGCCACGGTCGACCTGCGTGACGAGCAGCTTGGCGCCGGGCGCGCGCCGCGCCAGGAAGCGCACGTCCGCCGCCGTCAGCTCGGCCGCGACGTCGAGCGGATGCCGCTGGCGTACGTCCTCGTGCCGCATGGTGAGCACCACCGGGAGCTTCAGCTCCGCCGCCTTCCGGGCCGCCGCGGCGGCGGCGTCCCGGCCGCCATGATGTTGCGGGTACAGCCGGATCGCCGGCGAGCGGGCGTCGCGCGCGCGCAGCAGATCGTCCTCCCAGTGGGGCAGCGCGGGGTGGATCGTGGGGACGGGAAACATGCGGTCTCGATGGGGCGCCACCAGCCGGCCGAGCGCCGCGTTCCCCGGTCCCGGATCCTTGTATAAGAAGGAAGGCAAATGCCCAACCCAGGCGCGCTCGATGCGGAGCCGGTCCATTTGGCGCAGGAGCCGGTCGGGCCGACCGTCCACATGGCGGAACGGATACCCGCCCACGAACGTCGCGGCGTCGGTTACCGGCATCGCACGAAGATGGAGCGGGCGTTGCCGATCCGGATGCGCTCCAGGTCGGCCGCGGCGGTGCCCAACGCCTCGAGGTAGCGGAGCTTGGCCCATCCCGTATCGAGCGTCACGTCGGCGCCCCAGAGCAGCCGGCCAGGGCCCGGCTGCTCCAGGGCCTGCTCGAGCATGTCGGCGTCCACGCCGCTGCCGGAGAGGTCGATCCACACGTTGGACATGCCGCGCACCGCGCGCAGGGAATGCGCCCAGTCCCCGCCGCCGCCGAGGTGCGCGAGGATGAACTGCGTCTGCGGGTGGCGCGAGGCCAGTGCCACCAGCTCCGCGGCGTCCGAGGCCTCCTGGCCCGGCCAGTCGCCCCGGCGGTGCTGCCAGACGTGATGCAGGATCGGCAAACCGTGCTGCCCCGCCGCGCGGGCGATCGGGTCGAGCAGGGGGTCATCGGCGCGGCGGGAGGCGGCGAGCTTGACGCCCACCATCCCCTGGTGCACGCGGCGCGCGATCTCCCCCAGCGCGTGCTCGGTGTAATTGGGATTCACGACACAGTAGCCGTAGATCAGCCCCGCGTGCGACTGCTGGAGCTCCACCATTGCGTCGTTGGCGTGCTCGACGTCTTCCCGGGAGGGAAAGTAGGTCGGCGACCTGGCGCCCCACGTGCCGAGGATCGATGCGATGTGCGCCGTGATGCCTATGCGGCGCCCCGCCGACAAGCGGCGCGCGTTTACCCGTTGCCAGTCGGGCCGGGCGGACCGTTCCGTGTAGAAATGGGCGTGCACGTCGATCAGCATGTCACGACGCTCCCGAGGGCCTCTTCGAGTCGGTCGAGCACCGCGGCGACCTCCTCGGCGGTATGCGCCAGCGACACGAAATTGTACGCGTTCCGCTTGAACACCAGCCCCCGCCCCGCCGCCGCCCGCACCACCTGGGACCCCAAAGCGTCGTGGCGCCACTTCAGGAAGCACATCTGGGGAATCCCCCGCACACCGGCCACGACGCTCGGGTAGCGGACGCCGAGCCGCTCGAGGCCGTCCCACAGAGCCCGGCCAGCCGACGCCAGGTGCTGCACCACCCGCTCCGTCGCAAAGACGTCGAGCACCGTCGCCGCCGCGGCGAGCCCCACCATCTCGGTGGCGAGCGTGGACGATATCCAGGTCCGCGTCGCCGCATCCATGAGGTCGCGCGAGCCGCCCACGGCGGCGATCGGGAAACCGTTCCCGAGGCCCTTTCCCACGACCGTGAGGTCCGGCACGATGCCGTATGCTTCCGCCGCGCCACCGGTGGCGATCCGGAACGCCGTCTTGATCTCGTCGAATACGAGCACCGCGCCCGCGCGGGTCGTGAGGTCGCGCGCCGCGGCCAGCCACGCGGGGTGGGGCGCGCGGTCCACGACCGGCTCGATCACGACGGCCGCCACGGGGTCTGGACCGTCCAGGGCGGCACGCAGGGCGTCCCCATCGTTGAAGCCGACCTCGGTCCTGAGCGCACGCACCGCCTCGGGCACGCCGGGCACCCCCTGGCACCAGTCGAGCCAGCCGTGATACCCGCACGTGACGACGTGCGCCCGTCCCGTGTGGACCCGGGCGATCCGCACGGCCGCCGCCACCGCCTCGGCGCCCGTCTTGAGGAACCGGACGGCCTCCACGCCCCGCAGCGCGGCCGCCAGGCGCGCCGCAACCTCACCCTCCAGCACCGGCGGAAGCGGGCCCACCACGCCGTCGCGGGCCGCGCGGGCGGCGGCCTCGCTCACGCGCGGATGGCCGTATCCCAGCGCGACGGCGCCGAGCGCCATCACCGTGTCGAGATACTCCCGCCCGCGGTCGTCCCACACGCGGCAGCCGAACGCGCGCGTCATGCGGAGCGGCACGCCGTCGGCGGCGCCGAACAGGGCCTCCGGCCGTTTGCTGCCGGTGGACGTGAATCCCGGGATGGTCATCGCACCCCCACGCGCTCGAGGTAGCGCACCACCTCGATGCACATCGCCCGTAGCAACTTGGCCTCGCGGGCATCCAGCGGCGTGCGATGCACGAGGTCCCGAACGGTGCGCATCACGTACTCGGGGTTCCGCGTTTTGAAGAACTCGATGGCGTCGAGTGCGCGCTCGGCGTCCCCGAACAGCCGCTCGAGCTGGCCCGCGGTCGCGGCCGGCGCGCGGCGGCGGGGCGCCTTGAGTGTGTCCGCGCCGCCCGCGACGTGCAACTCGTACGCCATCACCGCGAAGGCATGCGAGAGGTTGAGCGCCTGGTAGCGGGACGTGGGGATCGTGACGAGGCGATGACAGCGGTCGAGCTCGTCATTGCTGAGCCCGCGGTCCTCCGGGCCGAGCAGGATCGCGGCGGTGCCGGCGGCCGCCTCGCGCAGGATCTCCTCCGCCGCCGGCCGCGGCCGCAGCACGTTCCGCTTGGCCGCCCGCTGGCGCCCCGTCATCCCGGCCACGTACGTGCAGTCCTGGATGGCGCCGTCCAGATCGTCGAACATCGCAACCCGCTTCAGGACGTCCGCCGATCCGTGCGCGATCCCCTCGATGCGGCGTTCGTCGTATTCCGCGGGTGCCACGAGCCGGAGGTCGCGCAGCCCGAAGTTCTTCATGACGCGGATCACGCCCGCCACGTTGACGATATCCTGCGGGCGGCACAGCACGGTCACGAGGCTCATACCACCTCGACCAGGAGCGCGGTGTCGGGCGGCTCTCGGTCGCCGCGCAGGTAGACGAATCCGCCGCCGCCGGACAGGGCGAGCTGTCCCGCGCGGCGCTGGCGGTCAGGGTACATCTCGTTCACCACCAGGTTCGCCAGGAACGTGGTACGGGGCTCGAGCGCCGCGTCCAGCGCGATCCGTACGATCGCGCGGTAGCCGCCGTCGGTGGCCCGCCAGGTTCCCAGGGCACGGGACGGATCGGCGGCCGTGCCCGCGACCGCGCGCACCCGCACCGCATCCGACCGCGGGTCGGGCACGGCCAGATACCCCTGCCAATCGGGCGCACCGATGTAACACTGTAGACCGTCGGAGTGAACGTCGGGCGGCTCGTTGTCGAGCAGCGGATCGGGAGCGTCGGCGGAGCGAAAGTGGACGCGCTCCTTCCGAACGGTCACAGCGAAACTCAGCGTCGGGCCAACCGCGAACACCGCAACGCGCGCCTCGAACCGTCCCGCGGCACCGTGAGGTGCTTCGGAACGCCGATACTCCGGGGCTCCCAGGTGCCGCACCGCTCCCGGGGGAACGTGGCGCTCCCAATCGTCCACCGGTGGTTCGACCGCGAGGCGCGGGCACAGACCGTACCGGTGTGGCGCCGGCGGTGCGGGCGGGCGGATCGGCGGACGCGGCAGGGCACCCTCGAGGAGGACCTCGTTGCCCTCGCGGTCGAGCACCACACACCGCGTGTCACCAACTGTGATCGAGTCGGCCGTCTTGTCCAGGCGATTGACCACGATCGTGTCGCTCTCGAGATGCACGTCGACGATGGGCATGCCGTGCGGCGCGTAGCATTGCACCCAGGTGCCGTCCCCTGCCGCGCGCCGCAGCAGAAAGGTGGAGCCGGCACCCAGCGTGAACGAGGAGTCCGACGGCCCCGGCGCGTCGGCCAGCAGGAGACGCTCAGGCCGGCGCCGTTCCAGAAAGAGGACTCCTCCGGGCGAGGCGAAATCCGAGCGCGCCGACAGCTCCCGCACGTCCGAGAGCGCATCGTAGCCGTGCTCGTGCCCCGACCGTCCGCCGCCATGCAGGGTGGCCGGTCTCACGGACGTCTTGCTCAGCGGCTCGAGGCCACCGACGGAGTGCACCGGGAGGTCGACCACGACGTCCGAGCCGGCTTCGATATCCAGCCGGTCCACCACAAAATCCGGCCCAAACACGACCGAGCGGACGGCGCGCGTTCCCGGGCCGAAGATCTCCTCGGCGATAGCGCGGCACCACGCCCAGCCCGCACGCTCGTCGATGGCGGCGCACCATGCGGCGCGGCTCGTTTGTCCGACGCCCGCCAGGCCCGGGGCGTTGTGCGCCAGGGTCGAGCGGTACCAGTGGAGCTGCGACGAGACGTACGAGCCGGCACCGGGATCGGCGAGCACGAGCGCGTCCCAGAACAAGGTGACGTGCAGCTGATCGGGGTGGCCGTGGCCCGCCGGCCGGCCGCCGCACTCGACCGACACGTACCGTCCGGGCGCCGGCCGCAGCACCGCGACGCCGGCGTCCGGGAGCAATCGCGTCCCGTGTTGCCATCCGTCGGGTGGCGCGGTGGGGGCTTCGGGCCGCATCCACAGCAGCGCTTTCCAACCGAGCATCTCGCGTTGCAGCCGTTGGGGCGGCCGGTGCCGCTCGTGTTCGGCGATCTCGACGCTGCCGTGGTCGCCCCCCTCCGGCGCATCGTACGCATAAAGGTGGGCCAGCAGACTCTCAACGCGCTCCGCGCCCGTGCGGGCCCAACCGACCTCCCACAGCTCCGCAAAACGCGGCTGCACCACCGAAACGCCGAACGGCGCGTTGCCGCGGGCCGGCAGCGTGAGGTCGGGCAGCAATGTCGCGATCGGCGCCGCGAACATCGGGCCGAGCCGCGCCATGGACTCCTCGTCGCCGGCCAGCTCCGCGCCGAAATGCAGGCCGCGCAGCGCGAAGAGATGGTAGTTCTCCCCCTCGAACCACATCCCTTCCGAAGTCACACAGCGCTGGAGGAGCGACCGCACGCCATGGGTGCCGTCGAGACCGATGCGCACCAGCGCGCGGTCGCCGAGCCACCGCCCGGCGGCTACCATCGCGACGTCGTTCCACACCTGCCGGTTCGAGTGCCCTTCGTCGAACGACGCGATGAGACCCGCCGAGGCCCGCACCATCGTATCGAACGCAGCGTTGGACGCTTTCGGCCGACGCGCGCCGGCGGCGAGCCACGCCGCGATCACGAGTTGCAGCAGCCAGATCGATTCCAGGTACGTCGAGAAGAACGGGCGGGTGGGCCCCAACACATTGTCACAGTTCGGATAGTCGTGATAGCGGGCGGCGTACCCGTCGAGGATCTCGCGCGCCTTCCCCGTCAGCCCGGCATCGCCGTCGAGCGCGCCCAGCAGCGCCAGGTGCACCGCGCGCTCCGACAGCCACAGGTGGTAGGGCCACACCCACGCGCGGTGGTGCCGCTCGCCCCCATAGGTTCGGCCGCAGCGGGGACAGCGGTGCTCGTGCGGGCTCCACGGGTCGAAGTGGAGGCGCGCCCCGTCCGCCGCGCACCATCCGCCGTCCTTGGAGAGCAGCGCCTTCTGCTCGGGGAAGTACAGCGGGCGGTCGAGCAGCGGTTGCAGGTGCCCGCGGAGGCGGTCGGCGAGGGCGCGTAAGACTGGCGTCCGCCGGACCACGCCGGCGCGTTCTCCCAGCGCCTCAGGCGTGGTAACCGGCATCCTCCACCTCCCCGACCACCACCCCGTCGAAGTCGAACGCGAAGGCGAGCACCCGTCCGCCGGCCGCGGTCACCGCGTCGGCGATCGCGGCTCGGGCCCGTGCGGGGCCCAGGATCGCCATGCACCCGCCGGCGCCGGCGCCGGTGGCCTTGACGCCCCACGCGCCGGCCCCGCGTGCCGCCGCTTCGGTCCGCTGAACGGCCGGAGTGGCAATGCTGGGATGGAGGCGTTGCTGCGCGCGCCAGTTCGCGTCCAGCACGCCGGCGAGAGCGCGCCAGTCGCCGGCCTCGATCGCGGCGGCCGCGTCGCCCGCCAGGCCGCGGATCTCCCGGAGGGCGCGTACCACACCGTCCTCTCCCGCCGCGTACGCGCTCCACACGTACTCGTGGGTGCGGGACGAGAAATGCGACTCGCCGGTGTACACGAGGAGCAGGTGCCCGGCCAGGTCCTCTGCCGCCGCCCGGTCCACTGCCAGCGATCGTGCGCGCACGTCGTCCCGGGCGAACGCGAGCTCGTGAAAGCCGCCGAGCGCGGCCGCGTACTGGTCCTGGCGGCCGCCCAGCAGCTTCAGCTCCTCGGCCTCCAGAAAGAACCCGAACTCGGCGAGCTCCGTCGGCGAGTAGTCCTCCTCCCGGCAGCGCGCGAGCCCGGCCGCGAGCGCCACGTCCAGGGCGCCGGACGCGCCGAGCCCGGATCCGGCCGGCGCGTCGGAGCGGGAGAGGATCTCGATCCCTCCCGTGACCGGCAGCATGTTGAGCGCCGCCTTGTGCAGATCCAGCTTGCGATCGTACGTGATATGCCCGGCCGAGGCGATCGTGACGTGTTCCTTCAGGTCCTCGGCGCGCAACCGGATCGTGGTCCCGCCGCGTATCACCTCGACGTGGACCCGCAGCGAGACCGCGGCATTGACGACGAGCCCACCCTCGCGCTCCGCGAACGTGGGCACGTCGGTCCAGCCGCCGGCGAAGTCGATCCGCATCGGGGCGCGAACCCGGATCATGGACGCCAGTCGGCGATCGTCGCCAGCTCCCCGCGCAAGTCCACCCGCACCCCCGCGAGCCGGGACGTGGCGCCCTGCAGGCCGCGGGCGTGGTAGAGCCACGTCGTTGGATGGTCGTCGGCCAGGATCCGTTGCACCTCGCGCCACGCCGCCTCGAGCGCGGCCTCGGTGGGGGCGCGCCGCGCGGCCGCCAGGGCGGCCTCGAACCGCGGGCTCGTGTAGCCTGGATACGCCAACGGCCCGCCGGCCGCTCCGAACATGGCGGCCAAGTGCCCCAGCGAGCGATCGCCCGGGATCAGCGTCACGAGCGCGTCGAAGTCCCGGACCTCCCCCTGCGCGATCGACAGGAAGGTCGTCAGCTCGAGCTGCCGGATCCGCAGCTCGGCCCCCACGGCGCGGAGCTGCGCCTGAATCATCTGCTCGAGCGCGTTGTCGCCGCTGCCCACGGTGGTGAGCGCGAACGTCAGCGGCCGGCCATCCCGTTGGCGCACGCCGGACGCGCCCGCGCGCCATCCGGCGTCATCAAGCAGCCGTCCGGCGCCCTCGGGGTCGAACGGGACGGCAGGCGCCGCCGCGTACCACGGGTGTTCCGGCGGCACGACGCCGTCCGCCACCAGCCCGAAGCCGTAGAGGTACGCATCGACGATCAGCTCACGGTCGATCGCCATGGTGAGCGCGCGCCGCACGCGCCGGTCGTCGAACGGCGGCCGGCGCAGGTTCCACACGACGGCGGCGGCGAGCATCACGGGGTAGTCGATCACGCGTAGCGCGGGATCGTCGCGGACGAAGCCCGCGTGCGCCGGGCTGATCCCGGCAAAGTCCAGCTCGCCGGACGTGAGCGCCGCGAGCTTCGTCGCGGGCTCGTCCACCACCGCCACCACGAACCGGTCGAGCGCCGGCCGGCCGAGCGCGTCGGGGAATCCGTCCCACCGGCGGAACACCCATCGCTGGTTGGGGCGATACTGGGCGAACGCAAACGGGCCGTTCCCCACCGGCTCGAGGTTGAACGGCGCCGTCCGAATCGCACCCGGCTCGACGCCCGCGAACCGGTGCGCCGGCAAGATGGCTAGGTCGGTGAGCACGTCGGGAAAGGTAGGCTGCGGCCGGTCGAAGCGCACGACGACGGTCAGCGAGTCGGGCGCCGTGACGTCGACGACCGACGCCAGGTCCCGGGCACGCGGGTAGGCCACCGCCGGCAACCGCGCCATGCGCAGCGTCCACACCACGTCCGCCGCCGTGGTGGGCGTGCCGTCGTGCCAGCGGACGTCCGGCCGCAACCGGAACGTGAGGGACGCGCGATCCGGGCCCCACACCCACTCCGCGAGCCGCGGTGCGGCGCCCATGGCGGAATCGTAGGTCGCGAGCGGCAGGAAGAGTACGTGCTTCTGCACCGCTTTGGCGAGCGGGTGCACGGTCACCAGCGGATTGATCGACTGGAGGTCGGCGCCGGAGGCGTAGACGACGGTCGCCTCACGAGAGCCGGGCGGAGCGGCACCGCAGGCGAGGGAGAGCAATACGGCAAGGCCGCATGGCGCGGTTCGCGGGCTGAAGCCCGCGCTCGGCGGCGCTATCGCGCCGGCCCGCCCTGAAGGGCGGATCGCTCGAGCGTGCTTCAGCACGCGCCGCGCAGCGCCGAGCGCGGGCTTCAGCCCGCGAACCGCGCGAACGGCGCGACCCCCGCAACCCCCGCGAACCCCCGGCCTTGACGCCCTCACGGCCATCTCCGAGCATACCCCATGCTCCGCCAGGTCTCCCGCCGGCTCGCCATCGGGGTCGGGGTCGTTTTCGTCGTCGTCACGTTGACGTTCGTCCTGATCAATCTCGCGCCCGGCGATCCGGCGCGCCTGTGGATCGGACCGGGAGCCGGCGCCGCGGAGCTCGAGGCGGCCCGCGTCGCGTTGGGGCTGGACCGACCGCTCCCCGTGCGCTACGCCGCGTGGTTATGGAGCTTCGTCCGCGGAGACTGGGGCATCAGCCTGACCCAACAGCGGCCTGTGATGCGGGTGATCGCCGACGCCCTGCCGCATACGCTCCTCCTCTCCATCACCTCGCTGCTCGTAACTTATCTCGCGGGCGTCGCGCTCGGCGCGTTCCAGGCCATGCGCCGTCGCTCCGCGCTCGATACCGGCCTCACGGTCGGATCGCTGGTCGTGTACGGCATGCCCGCCTACTGGCTGGCGATCATGCTCGTGCTCGTCTTCTCATACGGGGCGGCGCGATGGGGATGGCCAGCATGGCTGCGGCTCCCGGCTATGGGCGTCACCGCCCTCGACGCCGAGTTCCTGACGCCGGGCCAGCGGGTCGTCGACCGCCTCCGGCACCTCGCCCTCCCGCTGGCCACCCTCGGCGCCATCGGCGCCGCCGGCACGGCTCGCTTCGTCCGGGGTGCCGTGCTCGACGTCCGATCACTCGACTTCGTGCGCAGCGCCCGGGCCCGCGGGCTGTCACCGCGGCGGGTGGAGACGCGCCACGTGCTCCGCAACGCGCTGCTCCCGATCATCACGCTGCTCGGCCTCTCGCTCCCCGCGCTGGTGTCGGGGACGGTCTTCGTCGAGGTCATCTTCGCGTGGCCCGGAATGGGGCGCGTCATGGTGAGCGCCGTCGCCGCTCGGGACTATCCCGTCGTGACCGCGACCACCGCGATCTTCGCGCTGCTGGTGGTGGCGGGCAACCTGCTGGCCGACCTGCTCTACGCCGCAGCGGACCCCCGGCTCCGGCGTACCGACGGATGACGCTACGCGCCCTGATCGCCGACCGGCGAGCCGCGGCCGGGCTCGCGTTGCTCGGCCTCCTCGGGGGCGCCGCCGTGTTCGCCCCCGTCATCGCGCCCGTCGACCCGACAGCGCAGGCCGACATCCTCCTCACCCGATTCCTCCCGCCGCTCGCGACCGGCCCGGACGGCGTGCTCCATTGGCTCGGCACGGATGCCTTCGGCCGGGACGTCTTCGCACGGCTGGTCTACGGCGCCCGGATTTCCTTGCTTGTCGGCCTCCTGTCCGTCGCGGTATCGCTCGCGCTGGGCGGCGCGATAGGCGTGACGGCCGCCGTCGCGGGCGGCCCGGTCGAGCGCGCGCTCATGGCCGTGACGGACGCCGTCCTGGCCATGCCGAGGATCGTGCTGCTTTTGGCGCTCGTCGCCCTGTGGGAATCCAGCGTGCTGCTGGTCATCCTCGTGCTCGGGTTCACCGGGTGGATGAGCGTGGCCCGGCTCGCCCGCGCCGAGATCAAGGGCGTCCTCGGCAGGGAGTTCGTGGACGCGGCCCGGGCCACCGGCGTCGGGCGGTGGCGCCTGCTCACACGCCACCTCCTCCCCAACGCCGCCACCCCCATCATCGTGGCGGCCGCCCTCGCGGTCGGCAACGCGATCATGCTGGAGGCGGGACTCTCGTTCCTCGGACTGGGCGTGCCGCCGCCCGCGCCCTCCTGGGGCACCATGATCGCCGAGGGTCGGGAGGCGCTGATCAACGCCCCCTGGATCGCCGCGTTCCCGGGGTTCGCCGTCGTCGCGGCGGTCGTCGCCTGTAACCTGCTCGGCGACGGCGCCCGAGACGCGCTGGACCCCAGGACTGCAGTGAGGAGTAAGGAGTGAGAAGTGAGAAGTGAGGAGTGCCATAGCAGCGTTCGGGGATGTCGGGCGGAGTGGGTGGGGGCTCCCGGAGCGCGCGGAGGGAGTCCCCACCCACTCCGCCGCGGCTGGTCGCGCCCCGTCGCCAATGACTTCTCACTCCTCACTCCTCACAAACAATCGCTTTCAGCGTCTGGGCGTCGATGTTCCCGCCGGTCAGCACGATGCCCACCTGTTGTCCGGCGAATTCCCGGCGGAGCTTGAGAACGCCGGCCAGTCCGGCGGCGCCGGCGCCTTCGACGAGATTGTGTGTCGTCCGCAGCAAGAGGCGCAGTGCCTCGGCGATCTCGGCGTCCGTGACCGTCTCGAACCCGGCGAGACCGCTGCGTAGGGTCTCGAAGATCAGAGGCGACACCGAGCGGGTGGCCACGCCGTCGGCGAACGTGTCGGCCGTGGCGCCCTCGATGATCCGGCCGGCGTGCCAGGAATCGTGGACCGCCGCGGCACCGGCGGCCTGCACGGCGTAGATCCTCGTGCCGGGGTAGCGGGCGCGGGCCACGGTGATCGCCCCCACAGTCTGTGATCCGCCACCCAACGCGAGCACGAGCGCGTCGAGGTCCGAGCACTCCTCGAGGATCTCCAGGGCGAGGGTCCCGGCGCCCGCCAGGACGCCGAGGTGATTGGTCGAATGAATGAGCGTGAGCCCGCGCTCGGCGGTGAGACGGTCCGCCACGGCGACCGCGTCGTCGTAGTCGCCGCCTTCCTCGATCACCTTGGCGCCGTACCCGCGCATCGCCTCGTTCTTCTCGGGATTGTTGCCGACGGGCACGCACACGGTGACCGGCACGCTCAGCACCTGGCCCGCGTATGCCAGACCCAATCCGTGGTTGCCGCGGGACGCCGCCACCACGCCCCGCGCGCGCTCGGCGGCCCCCAGCGCGGTCATCGCCGAGAGCCCGTTGCGGATCTTGAACGCGTTCGTCGGTTGATGGTTCTCGTGCTTCACGAAGACACGGGCGCCGCCCACCGCAACCTCGAGGGGCGCGTATCGTCTGAGCGGCGTCGGTTGGAGATAGGGGGCAATGCGCCGTTTGGCGGCCAGGACGTCGTCGAGAGTGATCGGCATGGTGGCGTATGGCAGATGGTGTATGGCGCGTGGCGCGGGACGTCATGCGTCCACGAGCAGCGTGACGATCTCCCGGGGTCCGGCCTCGAACGATATCGTCCGTCTATCCCGCCAGACTACGGGCTCCGGGAGCGGCCGCTCGTCGAGGCGCGCGCGCCGCGCGCGTTGAACTCGGGCCGGAAAGCGCCACGTTCCCCTCACCCGTTCGTTCGTGAGATTGACGCAGCGAAGGACGAGCGCTCCCCCTTTCTCGGACACCTTCAGACTCTTGAACGCTAGCCCACGCCCCGATAAGGCGGGACCGCGGACCGTGCGGGGAACGGCATTGCCGTGGCCCAGCATCAGGCCGCCCAAAGGGGCGTGAAACTCCTCGGCGAGCCGCTCCAGCCCGTCCCAACGCGCGACCGATGCGTCCTCGCTCACGGTGAGGGGCGTGATCGCCAGCTCCGCGCGAAACGCGCCGAGCTCCTGCGCCTCGGGCGTCGCCACTGGCCACCCGGCGTGACCGGGCCGCGCCGCCAGATCTCCGCGCGAGAGGTCGCCTACCGCGCGGAACAGGGTCACGGCGAGCTCGCCGCCTGCCGTCAGCTCGTACTCGTAGAGCCCTCGCGCCATGACGGCAAGACCTCCGTGAACGGAAACGTACCGGTGCATGGGTGCGGTCGCGACCGGCCACTCGAGTGGAAACCGCTCGCGAGCATACTCCCGTCGCTCGCGACTCACGGGGCCGTACTGCATGTCGGCGACCGACCGCTGCGCAGCCGACCTCGGGAGCGGGAAGACGATGCGGAGCCGGTGATTCCCGCTGAGGTTCTCCCCCTCGACCACGAGCCGCACCAGCCCCGAACCGGCGTCGAGCCGCGCGTGGACCAACCCTCGGGCGCGTTTGCCCACCGTGAACGCGCGGACCAGCGTGGCGGCGAGCGGTCCTTTCCAGCCCGGTCGCGCGGAGCGCCAGCGGGCGGCCACCGGAGGCTCCGGCGTGGGCTGGAAGGTGTAGGTGTCCCCCCCGTCGCGCTCGCTCACCACGTGCCCCAAGCCCCGCCACCGGGTGCCGGTGTCACGATCGGTGACGGCGTAGCCGGCCGTCGCACCCGAGACGCGGAACCGCTCGTTCTCGATCGCGGCGCCTCGTGCCCGCGCCGCGCCGCCGACGCGTCCCGCACCGCGCCCGCGCCGCGCCAAGGTGAACGCGTTGGTCCCGAGCGCCGGCACCCCGTCGACCGCGACGAGGACACGGTGGGCCGTGACCTCGTGCAGCAGCGGGTATGCGTCCGGACTGTCGAGGCGCTCGTATGCGGCGTAGCTGCTCACGATCTGCATCGGAAGCGCGTTACCGCGCCCGTCGAGCAACGCGGGCGGCCCCGACGGCGCACCCCGCGGCGGTCGGACCGTTCGGCTCGCCGGCGGCCCCACCAGCACCCGCGGGCCGCGCACCGTGATCGTCGCCTCGACTACGCCGCCCCGCGCCCACGGCGACGGATTCACCACGACGAGCGTTGGTTGCCAGCGCTCCGGCTCGCGCCGCGCCCGCGCGCGATCTTGCCCCAGGCGCTCGTGCAGCGCGTCAGCCAGAATGCCCCGCGCCGCCGTGCGCACATGCTCCGCGCGGCGAGCGACGTCTCGGGCCACCGCGTCGGACGTACATCCCGCGATCGCGTCGTGGAACGTGTTGGCGAGGTGCTCGCGCCACGCGGCATGCAGCAGCACACGCCGGTCGGTTCCCCCGGCCCACGCGGCGAGCGCCGCCTGCGGCTCCGCCCAGCGCAGCAGCAGCCGCTCCCCCTCCGCCACGTCCGCCTTCAGCCTGGCGCGCACGGCGTGTACGCCCTGGAGCGTCCAGGCGTACCGGTATGAGAAACGCAGCTCGCCACGCACCGGCGGCCTCCGCAAGGCGGCGTTGTCCACGGCCTCGAAGTATCGCGCCGGCGGCGCGATCTCGAAGGCGTAGCGCCGCCCCAGCCGTCGCAGCCGGGCGACCGCGTCCGGGAGATCCCGCTGCGGCGCGTGATGATCGGCGCCGTTCGGCAGCAGCAGCGGGCGCCCCTCGGACCGGGAGGCGAGCGACACCTCCAGCCGCCGCCAGCGCGCGGCCAGCGCGGCGGCCCCCGTGGGGAGCGAGGCACCCACCTCGTACCCGTCGCGCGGGAGGTGGTGTACCAGCACCGACGCGCCGTCGGGCGCCACCCACGTGAAACAGTCTCCCTCCTGCCCACGTTCGCCGCCGTATCCGCGCCACAGGATCGCGTGCCGAATCCCGAAGCCCGACAGGATCGACGGCAGCGCCGCGGGGTGGCCGAACGCGTCGGGACTGTACCCCAGCCGCATCCACCCGCCGAACGTCGCCCCGTCGGCACGGCCGAGCAGGAGGTTGCGCACTAGCGTCTCGTCCGCCGGCAGTAGTTCGTCGGACAACACGAACCAGGGGCCCACGATCAATCGGCCACTCCTGGCCAGGGTGCGGACCCTCGTACCATCCGACGGGCGTGTGCGCAGATAGTCATGGAGCAGGATGGTCTGCCCGTCGAGCACGAAGCACGGTAGCCGTCCGACCTCGAGGAGATGGAGGATCTCCTCGATCACCGGCACCAGGCGTTGGTGAAACCGCGCCTCCGGCTCGTACCACTCCCGGTCCCAGTGGGTGTGGGGGAAGATGATGACCGGCGTGCGGCGAGCGGCCACTATAGGGGGAAGGGGGATGGGGAAAGGGGGAAGAGGGTCAATCGGCCTCCGTCGCTAGTCCGTTCACGTCTTCAGTCTCAGAGCGTCCGGCTCCTCACTCCTCACTCCTTACTCCTTACTCCTTACTTCCTACTGCCTCTCAATCCCCAGCTCGGCCCGAACGTCGGCGGGGAGAATCTCCGCCAGCTGCCCCACGGGAACGGCGAACCCGAGCCCGGCCGTCTCGCGCAGGCCGGCCCGGTGCACGGCCACCACGTCGCCTGCGGCGTTGAACACCGGGCTCCCGCTCGAGCCGCTCACCGTGAACCCGTCGAACTGGATCTCAGCGGCGGTCACCTTGCTGAAAATGCCCGCGCTCATCGATGTCCGTACCGTTTGCGTCTGATCGAGCGCGGTGGCGAGGCCGGCGGGGAAGCCGATGAGCGCTGCCGGCTCCCCCTGGCGAGCTGCCTCGCCCGCCCAATCCACGCTCTGCACGGACGGTCCGGCATAGTGCCGGACCTTGAGGACCGCGAGATCCGGTCCTCCGGGCGTGCCCGCCGCCACGAGATCCGCGCGAACCATGAACTGCTGGTCCGCCATGGTCACGAATATCGAATCGGCGGGCGCACCGTCGTTGACCACGTTGTGGCGGTTCGTGACGAAGTATCCCGTCGTCGTGACCGCGAATCCGGATCCGTCGAACATCTCGTCTCCGAAGTACACGGTCACGAGACCGACCGCCCCCTGATTGGCCTGCGCCACGGCCGCCAAGTTGCCGCCGCGGACCGCGCGGACCTGCGACGCGAGCGCCGTGGCCCGGTCCTCGGCGGCGGCGACCGCCGCGCGCAGACTGTCCACGAGCGCCGCCGGCACCTGCGACGCCGTCGCACGCGCCAGCTCGCTCTGGAGCCGCTGCAGATCCCCCTGCGCCTCGCGCCGCAACGAATCGCCGGCCGCAATCTGCCGCTCCATCTCCGTGCGCGTTCGCTCGAGCTGGACCTCGAGATCGGCGGCGCGCGCCCCGGCATCGGCCAGCGCCGTCCGGAGACTGTCCAGCACGCTCGCCGGCGCGGCGCCCGCGCGCGCCGCGCCCAGCTCCGCCTCCAACCGCGCGTACTCGGCCTCCGCGGCGCGGCGCATCGAATCGGCGACCGCACGCTCGCGCGCCATCGCCGCCTCCCGCTCCGACGTCAACAGCTGGGCCGTCGCCCGGACGCGGCGCTCCCCGTGCCACAGCAAGCCTCCGACCGCGACGAGCAGCACCACGAGCAACGCGCCCCCCCCTACGCGGACCCGGCGGCTCGTCCCCCGCATCGTCTCGTCGAACTTGGCGGCAAAGAACGCCGTCCGCCCCTGCCCCCCGAAGCTGCGCCGGGCGGCCAGCGTCCCGCCCGCTGCAGCCGGCGACGCGGGTGCTGGCGTTCCTCCCTCGAGCCGCTCCACCACCAGTTCCGGCCCCGATGGGCCGAGCTGGATGCGGTCGCCCAGCGCCACCACCAGCGGGCCGGCGAGCAGCTCGCCGTTCACGAACGTCCCGTTCGTGCTACCGGCGTCGCGGATCGAAATGGCCCCGTCGTCCTCCAGCACGAGCTCCGCGTGCACCCGCGACACGCCGGTCGCGAACGGGGGCACGGGCCGCACGTCGCACTCGGTGCCCCGCCCGACCCGCACGCGCATGCCCCGCGCCTCGAAGCGTTCCGCGGTGGCGACGTCCCGCAGGGCCAGGACGATAGCGCGCGGGCGCTCGTGCGGGCGCACCATCTCAGTGGGACGCACGGCGCTCGCCGGGAGGAGGTTCCGCGGGTCTTCCACCACCGTCTCGCTCACGCGGGCCTCCCGAACCACCTCCACCCGGAGCCGAACCCCTTCCTTCCCCAACGAGATGACCGCGCCGACCGCGATCCGCTCCGCCCGCCCCGGCTCCAGCCGCCGGTCGTCGAGGTAGGTGCCGTTGCGGCTGGCGAGGTCTTCCAGCCACCACGAGCCGTCCCGATGGACCAGCTTGGCGTGCAGGGCGGACACCACGCGCCGACCTTCCCCCTCGATGGCGCACTCGAGTGCGGGATCGCGCCCGAGGCGCACTTCCTCCCCGGTGAACTCCCGCGGCGCGTCGGTACGGGTGTCCCGCAGAACGAGCAGTGGCATCGTACTCCCCCTCTCCCTGCGGGAGAGGGCCGTGGTGAGGATTACTCCCAGCTCCCGCTCCAGAAGGGCCGGGCGAGGGTCATTCTCGGCCGGCGCCCCAGACCAGCACGACCGCGCCGAAGTTGCTGTTGGCTTCCATGTAGCGGTGTGCGGCGGCCGCGTCGGCGGCCGGCACCACCTTGTCGACGATCGGCCGCAACCGGCCGGCTTCCAGGGCCGGCAGGACGCGCTTCGCGAACGCCCGTGTCAATTCTGCTTTTTCCTCGCGCGTGCGGCTACGGAGCACGGTGCCGACCAACGTCACGCGCTTCGCGAGAAGCGTCCCGAGGTCGATCGCGGCCGACCGTCCCCCCGTCAGCCCGATCACGACGATCCGGCCGCGAAGGGCGGCGGCCGCGAGGTTGCCGGGCAGGTACGGCCCACCTACCAGGTCGCACACCACGTCGGCCCAATGCCGCAGCCACGGAAGCGGCTCGAAGACGCCGTCCCGCACGAGCACCGGATGCTCGAGCCCCAGCTCGGCGGCCGCCCGCCGGAGCTTGGCCTCGGTACGCGACGTCCCGGCCACCGTCGCCCCCGCGTCCCGGGCGAGCTGCAGGAGCGCCGCCCCCACGCCGCTCCCGACAGCATGGATCAGCACGCGATCCCCGGCCGCCAGCCGCGCCTGTGCCAGCGCGTCGAATCCGGTCATGAAGGCTTCCGGCACCGCCGCCGCCTGCTCGAACGACCAGTCTTCGGGAATGCGCAGCAGATGGTCGGCCGGAACGGCGACGTACTCGGCGTACCCGCCCCCCCCGACGAGGCCCATGACCCGGTCGCCGACGCTCCACGCCCGCATGCCCGGTGCCACGTCGGCCACTTCCCCGGCGATTTCCAGGCCCGGGACGTCCGACGGGGCTCCTTCCGGCGCCGGATAGCGGCCCATCCGCTGCAAGAGATCGGCCCGGTTGACTCCCGACGCCCACACCCGGACCAGGACCTCCCCCGGATCGGGCGTGGGCTGGGGCCGGGTGGCGAGCCGGAGCGTATCGGGGCCTCCGCCTCCGGGCGCGCTCATGACGATGGCGTTAAAGGGGCGCTCCTTGGCAGTGGCGGATAGCGTCAAGCAAATTGGCGTCGGACCGTCATCGCAACCTCCTCACTCCTCACTCCTCAGAGCGTGTGAGGTAATTGGCGACCGGGCGCGACATGTCGCGGCGGAGTGGGTGGGGACTCCCTCCGCTCGCTGCGGTGCGGCGCGGACTCGACGGCCCCGGTGTGTCGTTCGGACGCTCCACCCCCTTCGGCGACCCGGGGCCGCCGTGACCGC
>Ga0299906_10000734_pt1 | contig 29227 bp, 21 predicted proteins | sample RVTome_14_FD_200259 | JGI IMG/M metagenome (GOLD analysis project Ga0299906, IMG submission 200259) | Soil microbial communities from uranium-contaminated site in the Upper Colorado River Basin, Wyoming, United States - RVT145D125 (version 2) ...
CGACGAGATCCTTTTCGATGAGCGTCGCGAGCTCCAGGTCGCCCACCGATTTTCCCGAGAGGTTCACCGAGAGGCGGACGTGGTTTCCCAGAGCGTGCTGCTGGGTGATTAGGTCGATCGCCTGTCGGACCACCCAGCGGTCGATGGAGCGGATGAGTCCGAAGCGCTCCGCGATGGGGAGGAACGAGCCCGGCGGGACGAGCTGGTTCTGGTCGTCGAGCATCCGGATCAGGAGCTCGTACTGCACCACCTCGTTCGTCCGCAAGTCGAGGATGGGCTGGGCGTGGAGCACGAAACGTCCCCGGGCGAGCGCCTCGCGAATGAGCTTCTCGCCCGAGAGGCGTGAGTCCACCCGCGCCTGCCGTTTCTCGTCGGGCTTGAACATCGCGAACTGATCGCGACCCTGGCGCTTCGCCCGGTCGAGCGCCTGGTCGGCGCGCGCGAGAATCTCCTCGGCGGTCGCTCCCTGCTCCGGAAAGAAAGAGACGCCCGCGCTCGCGGTCACTCCCACCGGCTGCTCGCCGACGTTGACGAAATGGTTGCGGACCGCCTTCAACAGCCGTTCGACGACGAAGTCCACGCGGCTGGGCTGGGTCTCGGTGACCAGGACGGCGAACTCGTCGCCGTCGAGCCGCGCGAGGAGGTCGTTCACCCGGATCGTCTGGCGAAGGACGTGCGCCAGGCTGGTGAGAAGGCGATCCCCGTTTCGGTGCCCCTGGGTGTCGTTGACGTACTTGAAATCGTCGAGGTCGACGAGCACCACCGCGCCCGCGACGCCCGAGCGGTGGGAGCGGGCGATCTCGCGACCCAGCTCCTCGACGAAGCGCCGGCGGGTGTAGAGCGAGGTCAGGGTGTCGTGGTCCGCCAGAAACGACAGGTGGTCGTCGAACCGCTTGCGCTCGGACTGGTCGCGGGCGATGAACGACAGGAGCTCCACCTCGCCGTCGTCCGTCTTGTGAGGAACCGCGGTGACGGCGATGGGGACTTCCACTTCATCGGTGGTGAGCAGCGCCGACTCCCCATGCCACTCGCCCTCCTCGATCGCCGTGGGAATGGCGGTCTTGAAGATCTGCTGCTGGGCCCACTCCGGGAGGAAGTCGGTGAGCCTCAGGCCGAAGCGCTGCGGCTCCTTGATCCCGAGGAGCACTCGCCCCGCAGGGTTCATGTACTGGATCTCGCCGTCGGCGGTGACCGTGACCACCGGGTCGAGGGTGGCGTCGAGTATGGTATTCAGGCGCGCACGGCTCGTCGCCGTCTGCTTCACCCGGGTCGTGTCGCGCACGATGGCGAGGACCTCGTTCTGGCTCGCCCGCGCGAAGCGCGCCTGGTAGCTCCGGGTTTCCTCCTGAACGTCGAGCTGGAAGTCGAACTGCTGCGGCTCGTCGCTCACGAACACGTTCGCGAGAGCCGTAACCGCGGGGTCGGTCACGCTCCCGGGGAAGATCTCGCCGAGCTTGCGGCCGACCGCGAGCTCCGCGCTCACGAAGAACGGCGCGTCGCGCGGCGGCTGATGGCTCAAAATCACGCCGTCGCGGTCGATGCGGAAGACGGCGTCGCTGATGGCGTCGTTCAGGGCGGCGATCCGACTGTCGTTTTCCTCGCGCCTCAGCTCGGAGGCGTTGCGCTCGCCGGCGAGAAGCGCCACCTCTCGCGCAAGCGCTCCCACCTCGTCGCTTCCGTGGATCGGCAGCTCCGGAGGAAGGGGTCCGCTTCGACCGCGGAGCCCGGCCACGATGGCGGTCACTTTCGAAAGCGGCACCACCACGTGCCGCCGGATGGCCAGAGTCGAGAGCGCGAGCGATCCCAGGGCGGCGCCCACAGCGACCAACACCTTCCCCCCCCAAGAGAGGCCGTCGCTCACGAGGCACGCCCCGACGAGAAGCGACACGGACGCGGCCGCCCAGGGGGCGAGGCGCCGGACAAGGGCTTTCGACATGAAGTTCTTCGATTGGGCAGGCGTCGAGGGGATGCCCGCTTACTCGAAGGCACTGCAACGATCAGGCCAGGTGTAAGGGCCGCTCCGAGAAGCGAAACCGCTTCCGCTCAAGGGTTTGGCCCGCTTACTGCGCGGAGCTTGCTCGGGCCGCCGGGGTTTCCCTACGGCCCATCGGCGGGGCGTCGCAAATTGAAATCAGTGGGGGTCGCCTCTCACCCGTTGTCGACATCGAGCCGGAAGGTGGCGGCGACACCATTCGCGACGACGCGATACTCTCCCGCTGGCAATCCCCGCACTTCGAGCGGAATCATTTCCTCGAAGAGAACCAGCGCCTGGGTCTTGTCGCACGCGGCGTGGAGCAGAAGCGCAACCGGGATTGCGAGGCCCGCGTATTTCATCGCGTCTATAATAGCGCCATGCGTAAGCTTCTTCTGCTGTTCCTGCTCGTGCCAGCGCTCGAGCTCGCGCTTTTGATCGAGCTCGGAAGCCGGCTGGGGACGCTGCCGACGCTCCTGCTCCTTCTGATCACCGGGCTCTTGGGCGCGTTTCTGGCGCGACGGCAAGGTCTCGGAGCGCTTCGTGCCGCGCAAGAGCAGATGCAGCGAGGCGAGCTTCCCGCGGGGCCGATGGTGGACGGAATCCTGATCCTTGTCGCCGCCGTTCTTCTGATCACCCCGGGAGTTCTGACCGACGTTCTGGGGTTCCTCCTTCTGGTCCGAGGCGTTCGCAGCCGGGTCAAGTCGACCCTTCTGAGTCGATTCCGCCGCGGCGTCGAGGAGCGGCGCATTCGGGTCTATACGGCGGGATTCGGCCGCGCGCCGCTCGACCTCGAGACCTATCCCGTCGACGCCGGGGAAACTCCTCGGTACAAGTTCCACTGAGGAGGCGCCGCCCGCGCGAGAGTGCTTGACGGTCTTCTGGCGCTATTGGCTCCTGCAGATTCCCGGCTGGGGCGTTCTCGTCGTCGGCCTCGTCGGGGCGCACCGGTACCTGGGGCTCTCCGTGGTCTGGGCGATCGTCATTTTCGCCGCCTGGTTCCTGAAGGACTGGGCGATCTACCCGATGCTGAAGAATCACTACCGTTTCCGAGTCGAGGCTCCTTTAGACCGCCTCGTCGGGCGGCAGGCGACGGTTCGCGAGCCTCTCCGTCCGCGGGGCTACGTGCAGCTCCGCGGCGAGCTCTGGCTGGCGGAGGTGGTGAAGGGCGGAGCTCCCGTCGAGGTGGGAGACGAAGTGACCGTCGAGGCCGTCGAGGGCCTGACGCTCAGGGTGCGACCGTCGCCTCCGGCTCGCTGAGTCTCTGGATCAGCTCCTCGATGATCGAATCCGCGTTCTCGATTCCGATCGGCGTCGCTCCCGCGCCTCGATGGCCTCCACCGCCATACTTGGCGAGCAAGCCGCCGACGTGCACCGGGCAGGTGCGGTTGAAGATGCTGTGACCGACGGTGGCGACGACGAACTCTTTGTTCGGCCCCCAGGCGATTCGGAGCCAGACGTTGCATTCGGGATAGTGGGTATAGACCAGGAAGCGGTTACCCGCCGGCATCGGCTCGGCGTCGCGGAGGTCGGTCACCAGAACGCGGTCCACCAACCGCGAGTACTTTCTCGTCGCCGCCAGATAGGGCTCGCGCCCCTCATCCATCCGGCGCTTTCGCTCCTGGAGCTCCGGCAGCTCCATGGCGTCCTCGATGGTCCCGTCCCGCAGCACCTCGAAGACGTTCATGAAGTAATCCCGGAAAGGGCCGAGCCCGGTTCGGGGATCGAGGGTGAACCCGAGGAGGATGTGGCCCTTCGGGTTCAGCACGTCCTCCATCGTGAGCCCGGCGCCGTCGTAGCGATCGGTCTCGCGCACCAGCTCCTCGTAGGCGTTGAAGCCGGGATTGTCCCAGAGGTAGTAGTCGTAGACCAGCCTCGCGGTGCTCGGCGCGAGTCCGTAGCGGCCCTCGAACTTCGAAGGCGGACGTTCGTACGTGCGGGTGTGGGAGTGATGGTCGAACCACTTGGCGCAGTTCCGGTGATAGGGAAGGTTCGCGAGGATGTCCGTGGGCTCGACCTGGAACTTGTCGTCGGTGATGTCCTGCGGGTGGATGAGCTCGATCCGCTCGATCGGCTCGGCCTGGTCGATGAGCACCGCGCAGGTGAGCCCGTCAAGATTTCCTCGTGTGACCAGCCGCATCCGATCCAGGGTAACAACTGGATTCGGGAACGACAAGGGTTTAGGCTCGACCCCCATGGATTCAGGGAGCGCGTCGCACCGGCGCTACAACCCGCTTCTGGATGAATGGGTCCTGTGCTCGCCCGGACGCTTGAGGCGGCCCTGGCGCGGCGAGCGCGGCGACGTCTCGGCCGCGGCACCGCCTTCCTACGATCCCGACTGCTACATGTGTCCGGGAAACCGCCGCTCCGAGGGCGCGCGAAACCCCGACTACCGAGGGGTCTATCTCTTCGACAACGACTATCCCGCCCTCACCTCCGCGGCGGCGAGGAAAGGCGGCCCCGTCCCGCCCGACGCCGAGCCGCATCCGCTTTTCCTCCAGGCGCCGGAATCGGGACGGTGTCGGGTGATTTCGTTCTCGGAGAGACACGACCGTCATCTGGGCTCGCTGACCGCGGCGGAAGTCGAGGCGGTGGTCGACGCCTGGGCGTCAGAGTCCGAGCGGCTTCCTATCGAGGCGGAGGCGGCCTACGTCCAGATCTTCGAGAATCGGGGCGCCATGATGGGCGCGAGCAATCCCCATCCCCACGGACAGATCTGGGCGGTGGCAAAGATCCCCACGATTCCGAGGCGGAAGGCGGAACGTCTGCGCTCGTACCGGGAAGAACGAGGAGGCGATCTGCTGGGCGATTACCTCGAGGAGGAGCTCCGGCGGCAGGAACGCGTCGTGGAAGAGACGGATTCCTGGGCCCAGCTGGTCCCGTTCTGGGCGGTCTGGCCCTTCGAGACGATGCTCGTCCCGAAGCGGCTCGTCGGCTCACTCGCCGAGCTGACCATCGAGGAGCGCTCCCAACTCGCGCGGCTCCTCGGTCGGGCGGTCAGGCGCTACGACGAAGTCTTCGAGGCCCTCTTTCCCTACTCCATGGGCTGGTACCAGAGGCCTCGGGACGGAGGGGACCATCGGGGCTTTCGCCTCCACGCCGTCTATCTTCCGCCGCTCCTCCGTTCCGCCTCGGTGAGGAAGTTTCTCGTCGGCTACGAGCTCGCGGCGGAGCCCCAGCGCGATTTCACCGCGGAGGAGGCGGCGGAGCGTCTCCGCGCGATCGTCCCCCGATGAAGACAGACGAGGAAGACGGGGAAGACGTCGTCCGGACGTTTCGCGCGCGCTACGGGCGCGAGCCGAGGCTCGCCGTCGCCCCGGGGCGGGTCAATCTCATCGGCGAGCATACCGACTACAGCGAAGGCTACGTCTTTCCCGTCGCCATCGATCGATTCGCGCAGGTCGCCTTCGCCGCCAACGACGATCGAATCCTCCGAGGCTACTCGCTGGCCGAACAAGAGGAGCGGACGATGGCTCTCGAGGACCTCTCGCCCTCGGGCTCGTGGCTGGACTACGCCGCGGGAGTCGTCCGGACGCATCACGAAAGTGGCCTTGAGATCCCGGGAATGGACTTCGTCGTGGGGGGAGACGTTCCCATCGGCGCCGGGGTCTCGTCCTCGGCGGCGCTCGAGCTCGCCATCTCCCGCGGGATCTTCGAGCTTGCCTCGGCCCCGTGGGATCCCTCGACCGCGGCCCGCCTCGCCCAGCGGGCGGAGAACGAGTTCGTGGGAGTGCCCTGCGGGATCATGGACCAGATGTCCTCCGCGCTCTCGCAGGCGGGATGCGCCATGCTCCTCGACTGCCGGAGCCTTCGTTTCGAAGCGGTCCCCATCGGAGTCTCGCTCCTTGTGGTGGTGATGGACACCGGCACCCGTCGGGCGCTGGTTTCGAGCGCTTACGACGAGCGGCGAAAAAGCTGCGAAGAAGCGGCGGCTCTTCTTAGCCTGCGCGCCCTTCGAGACGCCTCGCGGGGGATGGTCGAGAGACTCGGCGGTACGCTTCGACGCCGGGCCCTCCACGTGGTCGAGGAGAACGCGCGGACGCTCGAAATGGCGTCCGCCCTGAGGCGCGGCGACGAGGGGCGTATCGGAGCGCTCATGCGCGAATCGCACGAGAGTCTCCGGGACCTCTTCGAGGTCTCGAGCCCGGCGCTCGATTCCATGGTCGAGATCGCATCCCGTCATCCGGGCGCGGTCGGCGCCCGCATGACCGGCGGAGGATTCGGAGGCTCGGCGGTAGCTCTCGTCCGCGCTTCCGCGGAGGAGGATTTTCTCCGCGAGGTCCAGAGCATCTACCGGAGAGAGACGGGCAATCCCGGAGTACTCTACTCTTGCCGAGCCGTTTCGGGAGCGGTCCTCCGAGACATCTGACGGCTAAAACGCGAGACGCCCGGTCAGGATCTCGTAGAACATCCGGAAGTCACCCATCAGGCTGTAGAGCGGGTACTGAAACGTCGCCGGCCGGTTCTTTTCGAAGAAGAAGTGGCCGGCCCAGGCGAAGCTGTAGCCTATGATCGGCAGAAGCCACAGAAGCGACCAGGACCGCGTTCCCGCGATGGCGAGCAGAGTGAGCATTACCAGGAACGTTCCCGCGAAATGGAGCCTGCGGCACGTCGGGTTCCGGTGCTCGGTGAGATAGAAGGGATAGAAGGTCGCGAAGCTCGGGTAGCGTTCGGTGTTCGAGGCCATCTCAATCCTCCCTTTCGAGCGCAAAGACCCAGAGGACTCCCCCCTGGGGTACGAACGTGGATGTCCCCCGCACTCCATCGAGGGAAGCTTGCATCTTCTGGGCGTCGACGCCCCAACCGGACTGCACCGCCACGTACTGGATTCCATCCACGGAGTACGAGGTCGGAACGCCGGTGATTCCCGAATTGGTGCGCTGCCTCCATAGAACCTTCCCGGTCTCGGCGTCGAACGCGCGGAAGTATCGATCGTTGGTTCCGCCCATGAAGACCAGTCCTCCCGCGGTCGTCAGCACCGGTCCCCAGTTCGGTCCGTCGAACGTCGCCGTCCAGACCTTCTTTCCGTGGGCGAGGTCCCACGCCTGGAGCTCACCCACGTGGGTCGCGCCTTCGCGGACGAACATCCCGCGGTTCCGGCGCACGGCGATGCCGGTGAATCGCTCTCCGGGAACGTATTTCGCCTCTTCGCCCTCCCAGGTCATGCAGAGGTTGTCGTTCGCGGGAACGTACAGCAGGCGGGTCTCCGGGCTGTAGGCCGCGGGAGTCCAGTTCGTTCCTCCCCAGAGCGAAGGGCAGAACGAGGCGATGCTGCCGGTCGAGGGCTTCTTCGAAAGGTCGTACTCGGGCCGGCCGGTCATGCCGTCGATCTTCGTGAAGACGTCCTGATGGACGAAAGGCCAGGCGTCGACGAAGCCGATTTTCGAGCCGCTCCGCTCGAGGAGCCAAAGATAGCCGTTGCGGCCGGGATGAACGAGAGCCGGAATCGATCGACCGCTCCGCTCGACGTCGAGGAGAAGCGGAGCCGCGACTTCGTCCCAGTCCCAGGAGTCGTTCCAGTGGTACTGGTGATGGGCGACGAGAGCGCCCGTCTCGGCGTCGAGCGCGATGACCGAGCTCGAATAGAGGTTGTCGCCCGGGCGGGCGTCCCCCATCCAGGGCGCGGCGTTTCCCGTGCCCCAGTAGGTGAGTCCGAGGGCGGGGTCGTAGCTTCCCGTGATCCAGACGGGAGCGCCGCCGGTGCGCCACGCCTCTCCCTTCCAGGTCTCGTGGCCGGGCTCTCCCGGGCCGGGCACGGTGAACGTCTTCCACGCCGTCTCTCCGGTCGCGGCGTCGAGCGCCTGAACGAAACCGCGGACGCCGAGCTCTCCGCCGGAGACCCCGATCATGACGTTGCCCTTGGCGACGAGCGGGGCGAGAGTCATGTAGTAGCCGCGCTTGTAGTCCTCGACCGGCTTCTCCCAGACGAGATCACCGCTCCCGGCGTCGAGCGCCACGACGAACGCGTCCAGGGTCGCGAGGTAGACCTTGTCGAGATACAAGGCGACTCCGCGGTTCGCGGGATGGAGGCTTTTGAGATCGTCGGGGAGATCGCGCTCGTAGCGCCAGAGGAGGTCGCCCGTGCGGGCGTCGAGGGCGAGGACCTGATGCCAGGGAGTCGTCAGGTACAGGATGCCGTCGTTCACGATCGGCGGAGACTGGTGACCCTCTCCCACACCGGTCGAGAACGTCCAGAGAGGCGCGAGCCGCGAGACGTTCTCGCGGCGAATCTGGTCGAGGGGGCTATACCCCCAGGAAGCGTAGTTTCCGCGGTACATCAGCCAGTTCTCGGGCTCGGGGCTCTTCAGTCGTGCTTCGGTCACAGGGGTCACCGGTCGCGGCGACAGGAGCTGCGCGAGAAGGAGTGCCTTCAGCATGAGCTACTCGCCGCCCTCGAGTTTTTTCTCGAGGCGGTCCACCAGCTCGGCCTGGGCCGGGTTGAGCTTTCGACGCGCGAGCTCGGGCGGGAAGAACTCCGCGCGATCGATCTCCGGGAACTGCTCTCGCCGGCCGGAGCGAGGAGGCCATTCCATCTCGAAGGTATTGCTCTTTACTGCCGAAGGCTCCAGATCGCCCTCGATCGCCCAGGCGAGGACGCGCTTTCCACCTTTTTGACGGATCTCGCCGAGCGGAACGAGCTCGCCTTGGGGCGCGGCCGCGCCGGTCTCTTCCGAGAACTCCCTCAGCGCCGCGGCGAGAGGCTCGGAGCCGTCCTCCACTTCACCCTTGGGGATGCTCCAGGATCCCTCGTCCTTGTTGCGAAAAAACGGACCCCCGGGGTGTACGAGGAAGAGCTCGAGGCCTCGGATTCGACGGAACATCAGCAAGCCCGCGGACACCTTCTTCACTGAAATCCGTGCTGCTGCTGGTGGTAGGCGGAGTCGTAGCGCTCTGTGGACTTGAACCGCTCGAGCACCCCCGCTGTGGCGGGGGAACGCGCTTCGACCCGCGCGGGCAGGATCGCCCCGAGCGCCCCGGCGCTTTTGAGAAAGCTTCGACGAGAAAGGGTCACGAAGGCACCTCCTCGGCAGGAGGAGGGATTGTATATGATGCGGGCCCTATGAAGAAGATCCGGATTTTCCTGCTCCTGCGGTGCTAGTCGACATCCGCCTCCGGCCAGGAAGGGCTCGACTCCAAGTCGTTCCAGGGGCTGGAGCTTCGGGGGATCGGCCCCGCTCTCATGCCGGGGCATCGCCGATATCGCGATCCATCCCGGGCGCCGGAGCCTGGTTCGTCGCGGTGGGGTCGGGTGGAGTCTGGAAGACCGATGAGGTGATCAGTGATCCACCAGGAAGCGCTCCAGCTCTTCGAGCGTTGGTTGAGCCTTGGTGCCTCCGAGGGCACGTGCAGAGAGACTTCCCGCCGCGACCCCATAACGAAGGCATTCCTCGAGAGGGCGCTTCCTCAGCCAGGCGTGAAGGAAGCCCGCGTCGAAGGAGTCTCCGGCTCCCGTGGTGTCGACCACCTCGACCTCGGTGGCCGGTACTCTCACCATCGAGCCGCCCTCGAGGATTGCCGCGCCCGAGGGGCCGAGCTTCGCCACGACCCGGACCGGCCCGAGGCTTTTGAGCGCGTCTTCCAGGTCTTCTCGTCCGCTGATGGCGCGAATCTCTTCCTGATTGGGGAAGAACAGATCGGCTTGCTTCAGCGCCTCGTCGAGTCCTCCTCGCCACTCCCCCTTCGGATCGTGGCCGGAGTCGAGCGACGTCGTGAGTCCCCACCGGTGGGCTCGGCGGTACAGCTCGGCAAGGCCGGCGCGGAGCCGCGTCTGGAGAAAAAATCCGGCGACGTGGAGATGGGACGCACCGTCGAAAGCGGCGTCGGGAACCTCTTCGGCTCGGAGCTCCGCGATGGCCCCGAGACAGGTCACCAGAGCTCGATCCCGACCCGAGGAAATCGAGACGGTGATGCCGGTCGTGGTCTCCTTGTCGACGATCACATGGTCGAGCCCGATCCCCGAGCGCGACATCTCCTCGAGGCAAAAACGCCCGAAGAGGTCGTCTCCCACTTTTCCCGCGAAGATCACGCGGTTTCCGAGCCGGGCGAGACCGGAGGCGCAGATCGCGGAGGCGCTTCCGAGAACCAGCTTCGATTCCGAGACCAACACCTCCCGCCCGAGAGCCGGAAACGGGGAGACGTCCGAGAGAACGAGATCGGCGTTGATCTCTCCCGCCACCAGGATCGTGGGTGCTTTCAATGGATGTCGAACCTGCGGACCACGCGGGAGATCACGCCCTTCGCGGAGGGGTCGTCGGGCCTCAGACCGAGGGCGAGGGAGCGGAACAAGCCGAGAAGCTGACCCACGACGACGTCGAGGAGCGGCGCGTCATCGTCTTCGAGGTCGAAACCGACGTCGCCTCCGCGTCCCACGAGGAGCGTCCGGGGCCGGACGTCCTTGTCGGCGAGCTCTTTCAACAGATCCATTTCGTACGAGCGGTGCGGCTCCTCCCGGGCGAGGAAGCCCACGAGAAGGGATGTCTCTCGAAGCGCGCACATCGGACCGTGTCTCACGCCCAGGAACGACTCGGCGAACGTGGGAACCTCTCCGTCCGTCATCTCCAGCATCTTGAGGGCCGCCTCGCGGGCGGCCCCGTAGCGCGCGCCGCTTCCGAGGTAGACCGCGTTTCCGAACGGGCTCGCGCCCGCCTCGAAGAGGAAGGAGACGTCTTTGTCGAAGAGCGACTCCGCCCGTCGCGCGCATGAGGCGACGTCGGGGAGGGAGCCTCCGAGGATTCGCCCCGCGAGCCACAGGTTCGTGAAGCTCGAGGTCATCACCAGCGAACGGTCGTTCGTTCGATCGGAGAGAACGACGAGGGACACGCTCTCTCTGTCGCGGTACCGGGTCGCGAGCGCCCCTTCGCGGTTGCAGGTGACGAGCAGCTGGCGCCACGCGGGCGCGCGCTCGACAAACCAGTCCACGACCCCGCAGCTCTCCGGACTGTCGCCGGAGCGCGCGAACGAGACGAGCGTTCCCCGAGGAGCTTCGCGAACATAGCGGTCGCCGTCGGTCAGGAGGGCGCCCGCGGCAACGGCGCGGACCGGTCGCCCGAGCGATTTCGCGAGAAGCGGCTCGAGCGACTCGCCGATGTAGTGCGAGCTCCCGGAGCCGGTGAGGAGAACCGGTCCCTCGTCTCGAGCGAGCGACAGGCCGCTCTTTCCTACGAGAGCCGCGGTCTCGAGCCAGGTATCGGGCTGCTGGAGGATCTCGCGAAGGGTATGGTGGTATCCGCGCTCGCGCTGCTCGTTCTCGGGAGCCCCCCGAAGCTCCGAGAGGCCCTTCACCGCTCGATGCGGATGAGCCACAGGTCCTCCTGCGGTCCGGCGAAGTAGTGGACGACGCCGGTTTCGTCCACCCAGGCGTCCTCCTCGCGCAGCATGGAGATACGCTGGCCGCCCCACTCGGGAAGATCGAGAGACGTCGAGTACTCGATGGACCAGATCTCGCGCTCTCGAACCGGCTCCCGAGGATGCTGGCCATAGCGTTCGGGCCAGTCGAAGCTCACCCACGCGCCGGCGTCGTGTACCCAGTTGCCCTGCGCGTGCGGGTAGACGGAGTTGAGGATACCCTCTCCGATGCCGCGCTCTTCCGATCTCTCTTTGACGACGTGGCCCACGACCCCGGGCTCGAGCTCCTCCAGAATGATCTCGCCGAGACGCTCCGACTGCGCGAAGGATTTGCGCAGACCCTCGGGGGCCTCCGTCTCACCGGGGCGAAGCACGTAGGCCATCTTCTGCTGATCGGTGACGAGACCCATGAGACGCACGCCGAAGTCCACGTGGAGGAGGTCGCCCGGCTGGATGACGGGGTCGAGATGGTCCTCGAGCCTCTCCTCGACGCCCCGGCGCTGGATGTCGAGGCCGGGAGGAAAGTTGAACTCCAGGTCCTGGTTCTTCCACTCGTCGACGATCCACCAGTAGACGTCCATGAGTGTGGTCTTCCCGGGAGTGATGACCTCGTTCGAGAAGGCGCGTCTCAGGAGGTGATAGGTGATGAAGCTCGCCTCGCGCTCGATCTCGAGCTCCTCGTCGGTGCGGTAGCTGATGTAGTCGATGGCCATGGGCTCCGAGGACACGACTCTCTCGGGGTAGACGGGCGAAATGGCCTCGACCAGGTAGCTCTCGAGCGAGGAGGTGAGGCCGTCGGCCATCGAGATCGTCCGGGACCGGTTCACCGCGATCTTCTTCGGGTCGCGCTCGCGCACGAAGGGACCGAGGTGATGGGCGAGCCCTTCCTCTCCATACGACACGATGTTCCCGTAGAAGCGCTTCAAGTGGTCGCTCAAGTGAGTTCCGATGACCGTCGTCTCGAGGCCGCTCGCGCCCCCGTCGTAGAAAACGTAGGCGTTGCGGTGACCGTACCAGCCCGAGACGCCGTAGGCGCCGAAGAGGTCGAGGATGGGGTCGGGGTGATTTTCCCGGCTCATGAGAATCCACATGTCGACCCCGTGCTTCCGCATGGTCCGGAGGAGATGCTGCTCCATCTTCTTCGCCTTTGCGTCCCACTCCCGTTCATGCCTCGCTCTGGCGCGACTGGACTCTGCCTCCGCTTCGCGAAGGGGCAGAAATGACACAAGACAAAGGGCGAGAACGTGCGGGCGCATGAGTTTCCTCCGATTCGGCGGAGAGCATGATAGCGAAAATCGGGGCCCGGAGTGAGGATCCGGGCTCGTTTCGTCGTCTTATAGGGTATGGGGGACGAGTCTCACTTCACCGCCGCCCGGCTTATGGCGCAGTTGGAGAGAAACCCCGACGGCGTCCGGTCGCACGTCGAGTCCTGCGAGGCCTGCCTCTACGTGCTCGCTCTCGTTCGCCGGGCCTCGGGGGAGCCCACGCCGGAGCAATCGGAGGTAGTGGTGGACGCGCTTCGGGAGTGGACAAATCGGGGAGTGTAAGAATCTACTCGGTGGTGAGCGCGGGCGCCGGGTAGTGCTCTCGCCGGCAGTCGCCGCAAAGTGAGTGGCTGAAGAGGGCCTCGGAGTTGCTCTCGATATAGGTCTCGAGCCTGTGCCAGGTGTCGGAGTCGTCGCGTATTTTCTTGCAGAACATGCAGATGGGCAAGAGCCCCTGGAGCTGCTTCACGTGCGACAGGGCCTCCTCCAGCTCCGACACCTTTGCCGCGAGGGCTTCCTCGAGGCGGAGGAGACGCTCGCCGCTCTTGATCCGGCACCGGAGCTCTTGCGGGTCGTAGGGTTTCGTGAGGTAGTCGTCGGCCCCCGCCTCGAGCCCGTGGATGATGTCCTCGGTTCGGGTCTTGGTCGTCACCAGGAGCAGATACACGTAGGACGGACGCGTTTCGCGACGGAGTTGACGGCAGATCTCGATGCCGTCTCGTCCCGGCATCATCCAATCCAGGATCGCTAGACGGGGCGCGTCCCTGTCCTCATGGAGCCGCTCCCAGGCTTCGTCGCCGTCCGATGCGGAGATCACCTGGTAGCCGTCGCGCGCGAGCGTCGCCTCGAGAAGCCTGCGCGAAGTGGGGTCGTCTTCGGCGATCAGGATACGCATGGTTCTCGGGTGTTATCGGCAGGAGGCCCCGAATCTTTAAGTCCCTTTGCTATACTCCGAGTTTCAAGGAGATAGCGTGCCCACCGCGTCGTTCCACTCTCTCGGCTGCCGGCTGAACCAGACGGAGGCGGGTCTCTGGGCGGGCGCTTTCAAGCGAAAGGGCTACTCCATCGTGGAGTGGGGAGAGCCTTCGGACCTGGTGGTGATCAACACCTGCTCGGTTACCGAGAGGGGAGAAGCGAGCTGCCGCAGCGCTATACGCCAGGCGCTCCGGCGGCGCGCCGACGCTTTCGTGGTCGTCACCGGTTGCTACGCGCAGGTGGGGCTCGAAGCGCTCCGCGCGATCGAGGGCGTCGACATGATCGTGGGCACGGAGTACAAGGACAAGTTCCCCGACTTCATCGACGCGCCCCGGAAGCTCCCGGATCCCGTGGTGCTCCACTCGAGCCTCATCGACGACTCCGACTTCGAGATACCGGCCACCGGCTACTACCACACCACGCGGGCGAGCTTGAAGGTCCAGGACGGGTGCGACTTCTTCTGTTCGTTTTGCATCATTCCATTCACCCGCGGGCGGGAACGGAGCCGCAAGCTCTTCGACCTCTTGAGGGAGGCGCGAGAGCTCGCGGAGCAGGGCTACCAGGAGCTCGTGCTCACGGGCGTGAACATCGGCCGCTACGAGCACGAAGGGACGACTTTCGACGGTGTGGTGAGAAAGCTCGAGGAGATCCCGGGGCTCCGCCGCATTCGCATCACCTCGATCGAGCCCACGACCATCGAGAGCTCCCTGGTCTCCCGGATGGCCCGTTCGGAGAAGCTCTGCCGTTACCTGCACATCCCCATCCAGAGCGGGGACTCCATGGTTCTCGAGGGCATGAACCGCCGCTATACCGCGGAGATCTATCGCGCGTTCGTCGACGGCGTCCTCGAGGAGGTGCCGGACATCGGACTCGGAACCGACGTCATCGTCGGGTTTCCCGGGGAAACCGAGGACTCGTTCGAGCGGACCTACCGGCTCCTCGAGAGCATCCCCTTCGCTTACTTCCACGTCTTCAGCTACTCGAAGCGATACGGCACGAGGGCGGCGAGGCTCTCGGAGCACGTCCCGACCGAGGCCATCAAGGAGCGGAGCCAGCGCCTGAGGGAGCTTTCGGCTTCGAAGCGACGCGGCTTCGGCCGGAGGTTCGTGGGAAGCGAAGTCGACGTGCTCTTCGAGCAGAAGGACGAGACCGGCCTCTGGACCGGTTTGACCGGGAACTACCTGCGGGTGGGAGTGGCCTCGGCCGAGCCTCTGCGCAACCAGCTTCGGCGGGTGACGGTGATCGAGGCGGGAAGCGAGCTCGCCCTCGGCGTGCTGGCTTAACTTAATTAGCGGGGCGCGAACAGGCGGTCGGTCACCGTCTCCGGTCTCGGCATCGGAAGCTCGTCGGCGTAGCGTACGGCTTCGTCCACCAGGACCGCGCACTCCACGTCGACGGCTTCGATTTTCGTCGCGTCGACGACGCCCTTGCCTCGCAGGTATTCGAGCAACAGCTTCAAGGGGTCCCGGGCCTCCCAGTAGCGCCGGCCCTCTTCCGGTACGTAAGAGGCGTCGTCGTGCTCCCCATGACCGCGGACGCGGAACGTGAGGAACTCGACGAGAGCGGGCCCCTTGCCGCTCCTCGCGTGCTCCATCGCCTTTCTCGCCGTCCGGATGACGCCGAACAGGTCGTTTCCGAAGGCGACGGCGCTTTCGACGTTGAACGCCGGCGCGCGGTCCGAGACCTTCGCCACCGGCATCTGTTTGCTGATGGGGGTCGAATAGGCGAACTGGTTGTTCTCGACGATCACCACCAGTGGGAGCTTGTGGATGGCGGCGAGGCTCAAACCCTCGTAGAAGTCTCCCGGGCTGGTGGCGCCGTCGCCGGTAAAAGCGACGTAGACGTTCGGCTGCCGTTTCATCTTGAACGCCAGCGCGAAGCCGGCCCCCGAAGGTATCCAGGAGGCCATGGAACCGTTGTGAAAGGGAGCGATGCCGTAGTGGGGAAGGTCGGCGAGGAACAGGCCGAGGTCGCGGCCGTGAGAAGGCGCCACGTCCTTTCCGAACCATCGCGCGAGCACGTGCTTCGGCTCGACCCCGCGGTAGAACCACGAGGCGAGGTTTCGGGAGACGGTGTTGAAGATGTCGCCCTTCTCCATGAGGCTCGCGACGCCGGTGGCGATCGCCTCTTGACCCGTCCCGAGGTACACCGCTCCGATGATCTTGCCCTGACGGTAGAGGGCCGCGAGCCGCGTCTCGAAGGTGCGCGCGAGCCGCATCGCGCGGTACATGCGGAGGAGATCTTCCTCGGTGAGGGAGAGGCCCGCGGGATCGATCGCGGCGACGTCGAATTCCGGCGGGAGCGGTTTGAAATCGTACGCCCGGCTCATCGACTCACGGAGCCAGGCGGTAGCGGAAACGGACACGCTGGCCGTCGGCTGCGATGCGAAAGACGATCTCCGAGGGCGTACGGGTGAGCACCTCGCCCGCTTCCACGGTGAAGCTCCCCGTTTGGAAGTAGCGGGAGCTCTCGAAGAGGAAACGCCAGCGGCCTTCCGCGGGAGAGCCTGGGAGCAAGGCGGCTTCGACCACGTTCTCGCCGTCGCGACCGGCAACTTCATGACGGTAGGGCGCGGTGTTGTCGGTGCCGTCGATACGAGCCTCGTTGAGCGTGATTTGCCCGCGAACGCCACCGTCCCCGGGGGGCACTTCGAGGCGGGAGGTGAAGCTAGTGGAGAGCCCCGTCGGATCGCCGGGGATCGTGCGGAGCGCCACCACGGTTACCAGGCTGGCCGAGTTGTTCGAGACGGTATCGGGCGGGCTTGCGCTGCTGCCGCTGGCGCTGCTGGTGAGAGCCCCGCCCGATGCGGTCACGCTTACCGTGATTTCGAAGAACGCTCCCGGAGCCATGCTCCCGTTCGAGCAGGCAACGGTGGGCGGAGTAAAGGTACAGCTGGAAAAACCGCCCGTGACCGAGCCGGAGTAGCCGGTGAAGGCACCGGCAATGGAGTGGTTGAAGGAGATTCCGTTCGCGGTGAGCGGTCCGTTGTTGTGAAGGCGGATTACGTATGTCGCCGTGGCTCCGACGGCGACGTTGAGAGGACCGTTCATGGAAACCTGGATGTCCGCCGTGCTCGGGGGGCCGGGAGCGCCCCCTCCTCCGGGAGGTGGGGCGGGGGCCTCCTCCACTCGCACCTCTTTGCTCGTCCGCTGCTGGTTGCCCGCCTGAGTCGTGACCGTGAGCTCCGCGGGAAAAACACCGGGGCTGGTGTACTGCCGGGTTACCACCCGACCTTCGCGTCCATCGCGTCCGTCGTTGAAGTCCCAGTCGTAGCTCGCGATCTGATCCCGCGGCTCACTGCAACTGGCGTCGAAGCGCACCGTTTCCCCCACGGGAATCATGGGCGGATTGGGAGCGGTGTCGAAGCAGGCCACGACCGGCGTGCTCGGAGGAACAGACGTGGTCAACGGTATCGACGTCGTCACGGGAATGGTGCTGGTGACTCCACCACCGGCGGGAATGGTGGTGGTATCCGCGTCGCTCCCGCTGCCCACGAGAATCCCGACTCCCACCGCGGCACCGGCCGCGGCTCCGATGCCGATGACGGTGGCGGTGCTGCCGCCCGCGGCTCTTCCTGCCGCCGAGATCGTACCGACGATACCCTCGGTGAGAAACCCCGGGGGAAAGGTCGCCCCGGAGGTGGTGGCGCCCACGGTGATGTCGGCGGGTCCTTCGACGTAGGCGGGTCGCGTCTCATCCTCTTCGCAATCCGCGGAGTCGAGAACCACCCGCGGGCGGAACTCTTCCGTCCGGAATGAATTGAATGCGCGATCGACGGCTTCGAGGTAGTAGACCACCGAGGCAACGTCCCGGGTCGGGCGGGGAAGAACCGCGCGGTATCTCTCCGCGCTCGGCACCGCCTCCACGTAGAAGAACGCCGGATAGATCTCCGCGCGGAAGTACACTTTCACCGTCACCAGATCGTCGGCCGGCTCCACCAGAGCTTCGATCGCGGCGTGTTGGCCGGCGACGATGCATCCCAGTCCCTCGTGCAGGATTCTCGGGGCTATCTGCGCCGACGCCGGGCGAGTCGGCGCCCAGAGAACCAGGATTCCCGCAATCGAGGCACAACAAGCCGAGAGCCGGGCGAGCATGAGGAGCCTCCTCTAGTCTAGTCTAGTCGGCGCGCGAGACGGAAGACCGTCTGAAAGCCCCCGGATTATAGTTGATCTTCTCGAATTAGGAACAACCGCTGGTCGCCCCGCAGTTGAGGCATTTGTAGCAGCTTCCGTTGCGAACCATGATCGAGCCGCAGGTCGAGCACGGCGGAGCGTCCTCGAACATGCGGGGGACGGACGAAGGCGCGCTCGTCCTCGACTCCGGCGAGGTTTCCACGGCCATCGCGGTCTTGCCGCTCGGCTCGGAGGAGACGTCCGACGATTCTCCCAACACCCCGGCGAGCGCTTGTTTCTCCGGAGAGAGGAACTTCAAAGCCAGCCATCGGAAGATGTAGTCGGTGATCGATTTGGCGTAGGGAATCTGTTCGTTCCCGGTGAAGCCCGAAGGCTCGAATCGGGTATGGGCGAACTTGTCGGCGAGAACCTCGAGCGGGACACCGTACTGCAGAGCGTAGGAAATCGCCCGGGCGAAGGCGTCCATGAGCCCGGACACCGTCGAGCCCTCCTTGGACATGTTGATGAAGATCTCTCCGGGCGCGCCGTCGTCGTACATGCCCACGGTGATGTAGCCCTCGTGGCCCGCGATGTTGAACTTGTGGGTGATCGCCCGTCGCTCCACCGGAAGCTTTCGCTGAACCGGGCGGCTCACCGCGCCGAGCTTGCCCGATCCTGGACCCGCCGCCAGTTCCGCGCCGGAGCTGGTGTTGAGCGGCTGGGTCCTCTTGGACCCGTCGCGGTAGATGGCGATGGCCTTGAGGCCGAGCTTCCAGGCTTCGATGTAGGTCTGCATGATCTCGTCGACGGTCGCCTCCTTGGGCATGTTGACCGTCTTGGAGATGGCGCCGGAGAGGAAGGGCTGCACCGCGGCCATCATCTTGACGTGACCCTTGTAGTGAATGGAGCGGTTGCCTCCGGGCGACTGGACGGCGCAGTCGAAAACCGGAAGGTGCTCTTCCCGGATGTAAGGCGCGCCCTCGATATGGCCCTTCTGGTGCACGTGCTCGACGATGGCGCTGACCTCGTTCGCCGGATAGCCGAGGCGCGAGAGCGCTTCGGGAACCGTCTGGTTGACGATCTTCATCAGACCGCCGCCCACCAGCTTCTTGTACTTCACCAGCGCCAGATCGGGCTCGACCCCCGTGGTGTCGCAATCCATCATGAGGCCGATGGTGCCGGTGGGCGCGAGGACCGAGGCTTGCCCGTTGCGGTAGCCGTGCTGCTTGCCGAGCTCGACCGTCTCTCTCCAGACGTCCCGGGCGGTCTGGTAGAGGTTGGCCTGGACGCGGTGCGGATCGATTTGGCCAACGGCGTCGTTGTGCATCTCCATCACTTCGAGCATCGGAGTGCGGTTGGTCGCGAAGCCCTCGAACGGACCCAGGTGGGCGGCGACCCTCGCGGACTGCTGGTAGGCTTCGCCGGTCATGACCGCGGTGATGGCGGCGGCGGTATCCCGTCCCCGGTCGCTGTCATAGGGGATTCCCTGGTACATCAGGAGCGCCCCCAGGTTGGCGTAGCCGATTCCGAGAGGACGGTAAGCCTCGGAGTTCCTTCCGATCTTCTCCGTGGGGTAGCTGGCGTTGCCGACGATGATCTCCATCGCGGTAATCAGCACGTCGACCGCCTTCACGAACCCGCGCACGTCGAACTGCCCGTCGGGAGTGAGGAACTTCATCAGGTTGAACGACGCCAGGTTGCAGGCTGAGTCGTCGAGATACATGTACTCCGAGCAGGGATTCGAGGCGTTGATGCGCGCCGTGCTCTTGGAGGTGTGCCAGCGGTTGATGGTGGTGTCGAACTGCATCCCGGGATCGCCGCACACGTGCGTGGATTCCGCGATCTTGCGGATGATGTCGCGCGCTCGATATCGGCCGAGGGGCTTTCCGCCCACCACCGCGGGGGTCACCCACTCCCGGTCCTCTTCCACCGCCTTCATGAACTCGTCGGTCACCCGCACGCTGTGATTCGCGTTCTGATAGAAGATGGAGGCGTAGGCCTCGCCGTTGAACGAGCCGTCGTATCCGGCGTCGATCAGCGCCCAGGCCTTCTGCTCTTCGACGCGCTTGCATTCGACGAACTCGATGATGTCGGGATGGTCCACGTTGAGGATGACCATCTTGGCGGCGCGGCGGGTCTTGCCACCGCTCCGGATGACGCCGGCGAAGGCGTCGTAGCCCTTCATGAACGACACCGGGCCGCTCGCGATGCCGCCGCTCGAAAGCTTTTCTTTGGAGCTGCGGATGCTGGAGAGGTTGGATCCCGTGCCCGATCCCCACTTGAAGAGCATCCCTTCGGTCTTCGCCAGGGTGAGGATGGACTCCATGGTGTCCTCGACGGAGTTGATGAAGCAGGCGGAGCACTGCGGCTTCTTCTCGATGCCGCAGTTGAACCAGACGGGGGAGTTGAACGACGCGTACTGGTTCAAAAGCAGGAACGTGAGCTCGTCGCGGAAGCTGATCGCGTCTTCCGTCGAGGCGAAGTACTTCCCGTCGACCCCCCACCGGGTCATGGTATCGACGACCCGGGAAACGAGCTGGCGCGCGCTCCGCTCCCGGTCGCCGTCTTTAGAAGGCTCGAGAGAGCCGTGGAAGTACTTCGAGGCCACGATGTTGGTCGCCATCTGCGACCAGCTCTTCGGGACTTCGACCCCCTTCTGCTCGAAGATCTTCTCGCCCTTTTCGTCCTGGATCACGGCGTCGCGGATTTCCCACTCGATGGCGTCATAGGGCGACACCCCCCGCCGCGTGAAGTGGCGCTCGAAACGAAGGCCAGCGGAGTGCGCCCGGTCGCTCCCGCTGTCCGTCGAATCGGTCGAGAGCTCCGAATCCTCTATCAATGAAACGTCCTTCTTGGTCGTGGCCATGATCTCGCCTCCGCTGCCGAAAAAAAAGAAAAAAACTTCCGGGAAACCGCGAAACAGAGCCCTCACCGTCAACTCAAGGCCGACGATGTCGATTGAGACTGTTGTTCCCGATGACTGCCTTGGATTTCGATATATAAGCGGAGTGTGAATCAGGTGTCAAGGGAAAAATACTAGATTTTGCGTTCAGGGGCACGACCTCCTACTAAATCTTGGGGTACCACCCCGGAAGGTACTGATCACGTGGGATTTAGTCGCTCGTGGAAAACGGCCTCAGGATGACGATTCGGCGAGTTCGTTAGTTGTCAAAATAGCGCGGGTGAACGCGCGATTCGAGATCGGGATTGGAACTTACGCCTGAACTCCTCAAGTGCCGCTTGAGGGTTGGCCTCAGCCGAAGATCTTCTTGAACACGTCTCGAAGGGGATCCTTGGAGTTTTTTCCGCTGCTGATGTGCTTTTTCGCGTCCTCGTGGTTGGGGTTGATGCGGATGGCGGTGCGGAACTCGTGCTGGGCCCTCGAATGCATGCCGAAGGATTTGTAATACAGGCCGAGGGAGAAATGGAGGTCCGCGTCCTGTGGCGCGAGCCGGAGGGCCTCGATGAAATGTCGCTCGGCGTCCTTCCGCATCACCGGGTGGCGCGCCATCGCACGGGCCAGCATCGCGTGATGCTGCGCGGATTCCGGCTCGAGCTCCACCAGCTCGTAAAGAAGAGACACCGCATGCTCCCAATCGCGCACTTGAAAATGGAGCTTGACGTCCCGGAGCAGTTGTCGCACGCGCTCGACGCGAGCGGCGCCGTAGAGCGGCGTCGACGGTTTCTCGGGCTTCGGCGAAGGTGCCTCCACGACCTCCACGCGCTCGGCTTCGATCTCCGCCCGGTCCGCGGTCTCTTCGATTCCGGGCTCGTCGTTCTCAACGGGCTCAACGGGCTCAACGGGGGTCACGAGCTCCGCCGGCCCGATCATGTCTTCCATGCCGATCTCGTCGAAGAGGTCCTCGTTCAGCGGGGGCAGGGTCTGCTCGGCCGGGGTCTCGAAGACTTGAGCCGGCGTTTCCCCGCCGGCCGGAGCCTCCTCGGGGACCTCCTCCGACGGACCGCTCCGGAGTCGGTCGTAGGCCTGGCGAAGCCGCTCCTGGATCACTTCGATCTTCGCCACCAGCGTCCGCTCGTTCTCGACCATCGCCCGCTTCTGTTCCCACTCCTCGCGGCGCTTCTCGAAGGCTTGATCCAGATCCGCCTCCCGCGCGAGCCCGGCGAGCGCGAGCAGCTCCGGCTCCGGAGTTCGATCGAGCTTGTCGAACTCCATCAGGATCTCCTGCCGGGCGTTGGTGGCCCGAATCTTCGCGAACTTGCGCTGGATCTCCGAGAGCACGAAGACCCCGGTCTCCTCCTGCACCTTGAGCGGGCGCCTCTTGGTCTCGCCCGCGCCCTCGAGAAGACCCGCCGCCCAGAGCCCGTAGCTCGCGCGGAGCGCGAGCCCGCGATCGGCCGGCGCGTCCTGGAGGAGGGAGGCGAGCGGCGTCGGGGTGCGCGCCCGCTTGAGGAGCTCCTGCTCGACGGCCTTGAGCTTCCGCGGCTCGACGGTGAAGGGCGGTCGATCGGCGACTTTGACCGGGGTGTTCAGCGGTGGAAGGCCCGCGAGGATGAGCTTGCCGTCGGTCATGAACCGGACTCCTTCGAGGAGGATCCGATAGATGGAGAGACTCACCATCAGGTCGACGGGGATGCTGTTGCCGCGCTCGTCGAAGCTGTAGATCCCTTCCTTGGTCTTGAAGAGGGACAGCACGATGCGGTTGACCTGCATCGCGACCTCGCGGCCGAGATCCTCCTCGGAGAGGACGCCGGCGTGGACCAGGGCCTCGCCGAACTTCCGCTGGCTCCCCTTCATGATCATGCTCGCTAGCGCGAACTCGTGACGCGAGATGCGCCCGGCGTCGATCATGCTCTCGCCGAGCCGATCGCGTTTGAGGTTGCTCGCGGCGAAGACGATGAAGCCATGATCGAAGTAGACGCTCTTGATTGCGGAGCCGAGATGGATCTGGAGATCCCCGCTGAGCTCCTCGGCGGCGACCCGTCGGAAGACCTCGGCGAGGGGAACGTTCGCGAGCGAGCCGAACCATCCGACATGGGGGCGCGCCTGTTGCTCAGGTTTCGACGTGGCCATGCTCATGCTGCGGTTTTTGCAGGTCATTGTCCACGATCCCGGGGGAATCCACAAGGTACAATGAGCGCCCATGGCGAAGCGGGCGCGCTCCGTGCTGGAAATCGAGCTCACCCGGGAGCTCGAGGAGGGTGCATCCCGGCATCCGTTCCTCCGCGGGGAGACCCTCGCTCTCTACGAGGTCACCGAAGCCATTCGGCGCGCGTCGCGGGATTCGGCGATCGCGGGCCTGGTGATCCGGCTCGACGGTCCCGACGTCGGATGGGCCAAAGCGGAGAGCCTCCACCAGACCATCCGTCTCTTCCGTGACTCGGGAAAGCCGAGTCTCGCCGTCCTCTCCCGCGGCGGCAACTCCGCCTACTTCGTGGCCGCGGCGGCTTCTCAGGTGGCGCTCGATCCCGGGTCCTCTCTGGATCTCCACGCGCTCGCGAGCGAGAGCTTTTATCTGAAGGACCTGCTGGGAGAGCTCGGAGTGGAGCCGGAGCTCGATGCGATCGGGGAGTTCAAGAGCTCGGCGGAGATGTTCACCCGAAGAGAGTCTTCCGAGGCCAATCGTCTTCAGATCGGTGAGATCGTTTTCGACCTTCAACAGCAGCTGATCTCGCGCCTCGCCGAGTCCCGGCCGCTTTCGGCCGATGCCATCGCCGAGAGCCTCGGTCGAGGTCCACTCCTTGCCCACGAGGCCCTCGAGCGCCAGCTCGTCGACCTTCTCGCGGCGGACGACGACGCGGAGGGGATCCTGGAAGCGAAGATCGGCGGGCGCGTTCGCTTTCTACCGCATCGCCGCTACCTGCAGAAGCGTTCCCTCCGGAGGCGGCTCTGGCGATGGCGGCGGCCGCGAATAGCGATGGTGCACGTCGTGGGCGTCATTACCGGAGGAGAGGGACGCCGGTTGGGAACGCGCGCCGTGGGCGCTCGGGCTCTCGGGGAGCTCCTCGGTCGACTCCGCAAGAGTCCACGGGTCAAGGCGATCGTGCTTCGCGTCGATAGCCCCGGTGGGGGAGCGGTGGCCTCCGATCGGATCCGCCGGGTGGTGCGGGCCACGGCGAGCGAGAAGCCCGTCGTAGTCTCGATGGGCGACGTGGCGGCTTCCGGCGGTTACTACATCGCCACCGCGGCGAGCGCGGTGGTCGCCGAGGGCGCGACGCTCACCGGCTCCATCGGCGTCATCGGCGGAAAGTTCGTCTTGAAGCGCCTGCTCGACCGCTTCGGGATCCACCGCGAGACGCGCTCGGCCGGGCCGAACGCGGAGTTCTTCTCCCCGTTCCACTCGTTCACCATCGAGGAAAGGGCTCGCCATCGGGCTCTCCTGCGCCACTTCTACGAAACGAAGTTCCTGCCCGCGGTCGCCGAGGGGCGAGGCCTCGGTCTGGAACAAGTGGACGAAGTCGCGAGAGGACGCGTCTGGACGGGCCGGCAAGCCCACGCGCGCGGGCTGGTCGACTACCTCGGCGGAACGGAGGAGGCTATCGCGCGCGCGTGCGAGAAGGCGGGAGTCCCGCGGGATCGAGCGCGGGTGGTCGTGTACTCTCCCCGGCGGAGGCTCGCCGAGTGGCTGTTCTCCGGCGCTTCGAGTGCTTTGACCTCTCCGGGCCTCGAAGCTATCGGGGATGCCCTGGCTCTCGTCGAGGAGCTCGCCCGCGAGGAGCTTCTACTCCTCGCCCCACGGTTCTTGCGGATCCGGTAAGCGCCGTACTCAGCGCTGATTCGACCGGGCCCGAGCGCTCCCTCTTGGCCCACTCGACCCACTGGAACTGCCACGAGTCGAAGATCCCCGGGCGCGCGGAGCCGCGCCGCGTCCGGAGCCGGGCGCGCCGCCCACCGAAGAGCTTCGCTCTCGAGGGGTGCGGGCCCCACCGCTCATCTCTCGCGACGGAGATTCCATCGTCGAGCGGCCCCGCCTCGGCTCGGCTCGTTCCACGCGGCTTCGCGACTCCGATCTCGTTTCCGGAGCCCGTGTCTCCGGGGAGCGGACACGCGTGCCCGAAGGCTCTCTCGAGTCGCCCCGGATGCGCTCGAAGCGCTCGCGGGTTTGTGATTGGGCCGGCCGGCCTGGCTCAGAAGCCTCGGGCGTTTCCGTTGCGCGGGAGCGCTCCCTGGATCCCCGGCTCTCGCGCGCGTTCGAGCGCGAATTCTCGTCCCGTCGATTGGACTCTATGCGCTCGCGCGCCCGGTTCTCCCGACCGCCAGAGGAGTTTTGAATCTCTCGCGCTCGGCGGACGATGTCCGAAATCTCGCTCGGCCGCTCGCCGCGGCGAGACGCGGTCCGCGCCGCCTCGTCGATGACCCGCGGCGACGAAGTCGTCGCCCTTTCCCGGAATCCGCGGAGCGCGGATTCGCTCCGTAGCCTTGCGGAGGAAGGCTGGCTTGCCTCGCCGGACGGGCGAAGCCGGGCGGCTCGAGTATTGAGCTCGCGATCGAGCGAAGACACTTCGTCCACGAAGCGCGCGTTTCCGACACCGGCTCGCACCGACTCGGGCTCGAGTCTTCGATAACCATCCCGGGTGACGACCCCCGAACGAAAGTCGTCTCGGCTGCAGACGTTCCAACCTCCGCGATGATGGTTGTAACCTCCCCGGTAGTAACTACCTCCGTAGCCTCCGAAGTACGAGTTGAAGGCGAAGACGGGTTGGTTGTGGTAACCGAGGGGGCTCCAGCCCACCCAGGTGGGCCCGATCGCGAACGACACCCACGCCGGTCCAAAGCTCGCGCCGGGAATCCAGTACCAACCGCGGTGGCCGAACCCCCATCGCCCATAGTGGTAGGGGGCCCAACCCCAGGGCTCGGTCGAAATCCACGTGTGACCGTAGTGCGTATAGCCCCACCGACCGTAGGTATACGGCGACCATCCGACGGAAACCCGCGGATACCAGACGTACCCGTAGTCCGGCTCGGAGTACCATTCGCCGTGGTCGGCGAGATCGTAGGCGTAGCTCTGCACCTGGTGGGGAAGACTGCGCACGACGATATCCTCGGTCTTCGATCGTCGAGCCTCGCGGCTCTCGCTCCATCGATCGAAGTCGTCGAGGCGCGCGGTATTGAACTTGACCGGAATGGAAGGCGGCTCCGACGGCGTCGCGAAGCTCGTCTCGCCGCCCTGCACCAGAACCGTCCCGAGAGAGCTCGCGAGCTCGGCCGATCCGCGCTCGACCGAGAGTGTGACCGTGTCGCCGCTCTCGACGTCGATGCGGTAGGAGCCCTCGCGGGTTGGACGAATGCTCCCCGCGGGGGAGTCGATGCGGATCGACGACGTCGTCTCCGCGAGCTTCAGGATCGCGCTCCCGCTCCAGAGTCTGAGAATCGTCTCCGAGTCGTTGGACACGAAGTCGAGCTTCGCGCCCTCGGAGAGACGAACCGAAAACCCGGACCCGAATCGGATTTCGGCTCGTGAGCTCGCGCGGGTCCAGATCCGATCGCCCGGAAGGATGGGAACGTTCAGCGAGCCCGACTCGGGTTCCGGCTCCGAGGCCCTTTGCAGACTGACCTCGCCCTCGACGTGACTCAGGTAAGCGTACCGGTAGGAGTCGTCCTGAGCGTGAAGCGTCGTGGCGAGGAGGAAGCTCGATAGCGCCAATCCACGTTGCATTTGTCCCCCCAGCGGCGGCGTAAGCGTATAGTACCCCCGCTGGGACCGCGCTGGCAAACTGTATCCTATCAGGAGCTTTGGTGAAATTTGACTTATTTACGCTCACATCATATCCTTGGGGCTGACTAAAGCTCCATCAGGACGTTCGAGTCAGGGACGCGGAGGATCGAAGCGCAATGAGCAAGATCATCGGGATCGACCTGGGTACGACCAATTCCGTCGTTGCCGTCATGGAAGGCGGAAGCCCCACGGTAATCACGAATCCGGAGGGCGGCCGCACGACGCCTTCGGTCGTCGCTTTCGCCAAGGGGAACGAACGGCTCGTAGGGCAGGTGGCGAAGCGGCAGGCGATCACCAACCCCGAGAACACCGTCTTCTCCATCAAGCGTTTCATGGGACGCCGCTTCGACGAAGTCAGCGAGGAAATGAAGATGGTGCCCTATCGCGTGGTGCGCGCGGAGAATGGCGACGCCCGCGTCGACATCAAGGGCAAGAAGTCCTCGCCCCCGGAGATCTCGGCGATGATCCTCCAGAAGCTGAAGCAGGCCGCGGAGGATTACCTGGGAGCGAAAGTGGAAAAGGCGGTCATCACCGTTCCCGCGTACTTCAACGACAGCCAACGGCAGGCGACGAAAGATGCGGGGGAGATCGCCGGCCTCGAGGTGATGCGTCTGGTGAACGAGCCCACCGCGGCCGCCCTGGCCTATGGCCTCGACAAGAAGAAGGACGAGAAGATCGCGGTCTTCGACTTCGGCGGAGGTACGTTCGACATTTCCATTCTCGAAGTGGGCGAGGGGGTGGTCGAGGTGAAGTCGACCAACGGCGACACCCACCTCGGCGGGGACAACATCGACCAGCGCATCATCGACTGGATCATCGACGAGTTCGCGAAGACCGACGGCATCTATCTTTCCGAGGACCGCATGGCCCTCCAGAGACTCAAGGAGGCGGCGGAGAAGGCCAAGATCGAGCTCTCCTCGACCGTCGAGACCGAGATCAACCTCCCGTTCATCACCGCGGACTCCACCGGACCGAAACACCTCTCGCTGAGGCTCACCCGGGCGAAGCTCGAGCAGCTCGTGGACGACATCCTCCAGAAGACCATCCCGCCCTGCAAGCAGGCGCTCGAGGATGCCGGCCTTCGGTCTTCCGAGATCGACGAGGTGGTGCTGGTGGGCGGCTCCACCCGCATCCCGAAAGTCCAGCAGATGGTGCGGGATTTCTTCGGCAAGGAGCCGCACAAGGGCGTGAACCCGGACGAGGTCGTGGCCCTCGGGGCGGCGGTCCAGGCGGGAGTTCTCGGTGGCGAGGTAAAGGACCTCCTTCTCCTCGACGTGACCCCGCTCTCTCTCGGCATCGAGACCCTGGGCGGCGTCTTCACCCGGGTCATCGAGCGCAACACCACCATTCCCCACAAGAAGAGCGAGGTCTTCTCGACCGCGGTCGACAACCAGACCCAGGTCGAGGTTCACGTTCTCCAGGGCGAGCGGGCCATGGCCGGGGACAATCGGACCCTGGGCCGCTTCCACCTCGTCGGGATCCCGCCGGCTCCCCGAGGAGTGCCGCAGGTCGAGGTCACGTTCGACATCGACGCCAACGGGATTCTCAACGTCTCGGCCAAAGACTTGGCGACGAGCAAGCACACCGCCATCACCATTACCGCCTCGAGCGGGCTCAGCAACCAGGAAATCGATCAGATGAAGAAGTACGCCGAGCTCCATCTTGAGGAGGACAAGAGGCGACGCGAAGAGGTCGAGGAGAAGAACCAGACCGACAACCTCATCTATCAGACGGAGAAGCTTCTCCAGGAGCATCGTGACAAGATCCCGTCGGACGACGCCAAACAGATCGAGGTCGCGATCGAATCCGCCAAGAAGGCGCTGAAGGAATCGGACATTCAGGCGGTGAGAAACGCGCGCGACGTACTCCAGAAGGCGAGCTATCGCCTGGCGGAGTTCATGTACCAGCAGGCGAATCCCGGGGCCGCCTCGGGCGGCGGGCGCCCGGCGTCGGGCAGGGGCGGCGGAAAGGACGACGACGTCATCGACGCGGAGATCGTCGACTCCGACGACAGAAAGTGATCGAACGAGTCAATTTTGGGTCGGGAAGATTGGCCACAGAGACACAGAGAAATTCTCTGTGTCTCTTTGCCTCTGTGGCCAATCCCCCTTGTGTGTGGCCACGCGACACCTCGCTAGTGACGAATGCCTAACGACTACTACACTCTTCTGGGCGTGAAGTCGAACGCCTCGAAGGCGGCGATCCGCCGGGCGTTCCAGAAGCTCGCCCGCAAGTACCATCCGGATCTCAATCCCGGCGACAGCGTGGCCGCTGTCCGTTATCGGCGACTCTACGAGGCGTTCGAGATCCTCATCGACACCGAAAAGCGCGAGCGCTACGACACTCACGGCAGCCGCCCGATGGAGGAATCGCCCGAGGAGCCGCCTCGCTACGGCTTCGCGGGCTTCGACTTCTCGCTCGAAGGCGAGAGGCGACCCGATATCTTTCCGGAGCTCTTCCAGAGCGCCGTCGCGCCCGAGCCGCGGCGCCGCGAGCGGGGCGAAGACATCCACCACCCGCTCGCTCTCCGCTTCGAGGACACGCTCACCGGCCTCGAAACGAGCTTTCAGATCGCGCGCTCCTATACTTGCGGCACCTGCCAGGGTTTCGGCGACATCCCCTCGGCGGATCCCGTGCCCTGCGGCGCCTGCTCCGGCCGCGGGCGCGCGATGAGGGTCCACGGCTACATGATCTTCGCCAAGCCCTGCGCGGTTTGCCGGGGAACCGGCCATCTTTCCCGCGAGGTTTGCCCCGACTGTGGGGGCGCCGGCCGGACGCGCCGCACCGAGACCGTAACCATCCAGGTTCCGATGGGAGTGTCGGAAGGCGACAAGCTTCTCGTGCCCGCGCGCGGGCACGAGGGCCGGGGGGCTGGCGCTCCCG
>Ga0299906_10000735_pt1 | contig 29213 bp, 19 predicted proteins | sample RVTome_14_FD_200259 | JGI IMG/M metagenome (GOLD analysis project Ga0299906, IMG submission 200259) | Soil microbial communities from uranium-contaminated site in the Upper Colorado River Basin, Wyoming, United States - RVT145D125 (version 2) ...
CGAGCATCTCCTCGTCGCGCACGACGACGGGGCGCCCCCGGAGCACGTGAAACAGGAACGACACGGGCGCGTCGTTCACGCGGCGCACGTCCACGGGGACGCCGAGCGCCGACGAGGCGCGCGACGCCAGCTCCACGTCGAGTGCTGCCGGCGCTGCGGGCGTCGTCCAGATGCCCACGTCGATGTCCCGGAACGCGGGCTGATCGAGAAACGAGCCGAACACGAACGCGCACGCGATGTCAGGGCGGTCGCTCAGCAGGTCCCGAAGGCGAACGAGCAGACTCTCCCTGGCCTCGCCTCCGCCGACCGGCACGAGGTTGCACCTCGGCGCGTGCGTCAGACGGCGCGCTCGTAGTCCAGCAGGAGCTGCCCGGTGCTGTCGCCCAGCTTCGCGATGGGCACGCCCACGTGATCGAGCAGCGTGACCAGCAGGTTCGCCATCGGCGTGTCCGGCGTGTAGTCGAAGTGGTAGCCGGTCTGGAACCTGCCGTGGAGCTTGCCCGCCAGCAGCACCGGCAGATCGGAGTGGCGGTGGAGGTTGCCGTCGCCCAGGCCGCTGCCAAACAGGATCGCACTGTGATCCAGGAGCGACCCGTCGCCGTCCGGCGTGTCGCGCATCCGCTCCAGGAAGTAGTTGAGCAGCCCGACGTGATACGTGTCGATCCTGGCCTTCTGGGCCTTGAGCTCGGCATCCTCGCGGTGGTGCGAGATCAGGTGGTGGTTGCCCGACACGCCGATCTGCGGATACGAGCGTCCGACCAGCTCGCGCGCCACGATCAGCGAGAACACGCGTGTGATGTCGCTGCGGAACGCCATCAACTGCAGATCGAACATCAGCTTCGCGTGCTCCTCGAAGCTGCCGGGAATGCCGATGGGACGGTCCGGCAGCTCGAGTGATTCCTCGAAGCTGGCTTCCGCGTTCTGGATGCGCTGCTCGACCTCGCGGACCGAGTCCAGGTACTCGCCCAGCTTCGAAGTATCGGAACGCCCCAGCTTCGCCGTGAGCGCTCCGGTCTCCTCGAGCACCGAATCCAGGATGCTGCCCTCGTTGCGGATGCGGGCGCGGCGCGCGTCGGCGCTGCCGCCGTCGCCGAAGAGGCGCTCGAAAACCACGCGCGGGTGAATCTCGGGGTTGTTGGGCGAGGTCTCGCTTCGCCACGACACGGTGTTCACGTAGAAGCAGTCGCCGGAATCGCAGGCGCCTTGCGTGGCCGCGTCGAGTGTCATCTCGATCGAGGGAACGGCGGTGTCCCTGCCGAGGTGCCGGGCGGCGATCTGGTCGGCCGAGGAGGCCAGGCGGATCTCGGCGCCCGGACGCGTGCGGTCGTAGGCGTGCACGCCCGTCAACCAGGCGGCGGCGGCACGGTTGTGATCGCCGCTGCCGTCGCCCTTGCTGTCGGCTTCCAGATGCGACAGGTTCGTGAAGACGTTGAAGTGATCGCGCAGGCCCTCGACGGGCATCAGGTTCGGCGACAGCTCGTAGTTGCGGCCGGTCTGGCGCGGCTTCCATTCCGAGTGGATGACGCCGTGCGCCGCGTAGACGAAGCCCAGGCGCACGGGTGCCTGCCGGAGCTGCGCCTGCGTCGCCCGGGCCGTCTGCGCCGACAGCGCCGGGACCATGGCGTCGAGCAGCGGCAGCGCGATGGTCGCGCCCGCGCCCTTCAGCACGGTCCGCCGTGTCAGGGCCTTCTTGGTGAGGAATGCCATGTCGTCTCCTGCCGCCCTCTATTGTGCCGCAGTCTCGACCATCCGGCTCTGGAACGGGGCGCTGGTCACCACACCGAGCACCTGCGAGGCGAAGGTGTAGTTCTGGTCTGCCGATGCCCGTGCGATCACCCGAATGGCCGGCTGGTCGTAGTACTGGACGTTGCGCCCCAGCGCGTACATCAGGAGCTTTCCGGTCATAGCCTCGACGAACAGGTCGGGGTCGCCCAGGACGAGCTGCCGCACGCCCTCCACGCCCTCCACCGTCGTGCCGTCCGGCAGCGAGCTCGACACGTCGATCGGCGTGCCGTTCTCCTCGGAACGCCAGCGACCGACGGCGTCGAAGTTCTCCAGGGCAAAGCCGATCGGATCCATCCTGGCGTGGCACCCGGCGCAGGCCGGATTGGCGCGATGTACCTGCATCGCCTCCTTCATCGAGAGCGGCTGCCCGGAGCGCTCGGTGGCGAGCGAGGGCACGTCGGGCGGCGGCGGGGGAGGCGGCGAGGCCAGGAGGTTCTCGAGCACGTACTTGCCGCGCAGCACGGCCGAGGTGCGTGTGGAGTAGGCGGTGATGGACAGGATGCTGCCGTGCCCCAGCAGGCCCCGGCGCGGACTGTCGTCCGGAACGGTCACGCGCCGGAAGTGGCTGCCGGTGATGTTGGGGATGCCGTAGTGCCTGGCCAGCCGCTCGTTCAGGAACGTGTAGTTGGCCGTCAGCAGCTCCAGCACGCTACGGTCCTCCCGCAGGATGCTGTCCAGGAAGAGGTCCGTCTCGCGCACGAAGGCGGCGCGGAGGCCCTCGTCGAAATCGCGGAACAGGTACAGGTCCGGCTCCTTGGTCTCGACGTCCCGCAGATACAGCCACTGAGCGGCGAAGTTCGTGATCAGCGACGCGCTGCGTGAGTCGGCCAGCATGCGGGTTACCTGCCGGCGCAGCACCTCGGGCTGGCGCAGCGTTCCCGCGGAGGCGGCATCCAGCAACTCGTCGTCCGGGATGCTGGACCAGAGGAAGAAGGACAGTCGCGAGGCCAGCTCGAAGTCGCCGATCGGATGGACGGAGCCCGGGGCCGCACCCGCCGGCTCCTGCTCGATGCGGAACAGGAACTGCGGACTGACGAGCACACGTTCCAGGGCCCGCTCGATGCCGTAGTCGAAGTCGCGCTCGGCACGGCCGACGTCGTAGAAGCGCCGCACCGGTTGCAGGTCGACGGCGGTCACGTCGCGGCGGTACGCGCGGCGCAGCAGCGTTGTCAGGATGCGGTCGGCGCACGCGGATTCCTCGGCGGCGCTGGCGGGCCGGCACACGAACAGGCGCCGGCGGCTCGGCGTGTCGCCCGGACCCGTCGCGTTGATCGGACCAGTCATGGTCACCGAGACGACCGCGGGCAGGGCACCGCGGGTCCGGCCCGGCGGCCGCAGGGGCGCTTCAGGGAGCGCCGCGCTGCGCTCCAGGAACGCGATGCCCACGCTGCGCGGTCCGGCGGGCACGGGGAAGCGGAACGTGCCGTCGCCCGACACCGCCCCGCCTCGGCCTCGTCCCCGGATGGCGACGTCGGCGAGCGCCTTCCGCTCGCCGTCGATGCTGACCTCCAGTTGGTGGACCTCGCGTGAGGCGCCGGTGGTCTCGATCTCGAACACGTATTCACCGTCCAGCGGGAAATAGCCGTCGATCCGCAGCCCGCCGCGCGTGCCAAAGGGGAGCGCCTCGTTGCGCGCGTCCTGCGGTTGCCGTACCGGCGTCAGGTGAATGTTCACCAGCGTGCCCAAGTCCGGATCGCCCACGGCCACCCGGCTGATCTTCCGCGCCGCCGCCAGGTACCGTTCCATGGCCGCTGGCGAGACGAACAGCGTGTCGGCCAGGTTGTCGAAGCCGCTGCTGGCGTTGTCGGCCGGCAGCAGCGTGGCGTAGGCGAGCTCCTGGGGGAGATCCGGCAGGGCCAGCAGATCGCGGATCGCGTTGGCGTACTCGGTCCGGGTCAGACGATGGGCCAGCGGAAGCGTGCCGGGATTCGGCCGCACCGCCGCGCTGGCTTCGAGCTCGCGCGCCACGTACGCCACCGCGCGCGTGTAGAACTCCGTCGGCGGGCGAGCCCCGCCCGGGGGCGGCATCGCTCCGGTGCGCAACTGGTGCAACACCTTCTCCCAGGTCTCGGCGTCATCACCAGGACGGGCAACGCCAGCCGGGTCCAGCACGAGGCCAGCCGTTCTCAGCCGCTCGTTGTGGCAGCCGGTGCAGTACCGGGTGATGCCCGCCTGCGCCTCGGTGCCGGCGCCGGCCGGGTTGGGGGAGGAGCTCTGCGAGAAGCTCTCGGAAGGGCCCAGCGACAGGGCCAGGCTCAGACCGGTGAACGCGATGCCCGCGATCGACCGTCGCGTCATGGCAACGCCTACTATACCGCCCATCCGCCGAGAGCGGTTGCTGCTCCCTGGGTGCGCGGGCATGGCGTGGCCAGACCGTTATCGGCTAGCCAGGCTCGATGTTCGTGTCGAGCGCGATCACCGACCCTCCATCAGGTCGAACAACGCGTCACGATCCTCCAAGCGTACTCCCGGAAGGACACGCCCCGTTTCCGCATGCCACTGCAGCGTGTAGCGGCGCTGTGGGCGTGGTGCGCCCAGGTGCGCCCGCAGCGCGCGCTCGATCAGTGCTCGAAGCGTGATCCGTTCCCGCACGGCATGCCGTTTGGCCCGGCGAAACAGCTCGTCGTTCAGATCAACCGTCGTACGCATACATAGAAGCATATTTCTGATGGCATATTCGCGTCAAAGGCGGTAGACGCTCTTCGACCGCCCTCGCCTCATGGCATCGCTTACTATGTCCCTCATGCGCCGACTGGCTGGCTTCGGACTGGCACTCCTGTGCACCGGCTCGGCCCTGGCCGCCAGCGACCCGCCGCTGGTGGAAGCCGCCAGGGCCGGCGACCTCGTGGCCGTCCGCTCGCTGCTCGGTGACGGCGCGGACCCGAACGCGGCGGCGCCGGACGGGTCCACGGCCGTGCACTGGGCCACGCATCTCGACGACCTCGAGATGCTGGACACGTTGCTCGATGGCGGTGCCAGGCCTGACAGCGTGACCCGGTACAACGTCGCGCCCTTGACGCTGGCCGCGCAGAACGGCAGTGCGGTTCTCATCGAGCGGCTGCTCGAGGCCGGCGCCAGTCCCGACACGGTGTCCCAGGAGGGGCAGACGGCGCTCATGACCGCGGCCCGCAACGGGCGCATCGAGGCCGTGCGCGCGCTGCTGGATCGCGGCGCACAGGTGAACCTGACCGAGTCCTTCCGCGGACAGACCGCCCTGATGTTTGCCGCGGGCGAAGGCAACACCGCCGCCGCCGAGCTGCTGCTCGAGTTCGGAGCGGAGCTGAATGCGCGTTCCACGGGCGGCTACACGCCGCTGCTGCTTGCCGTGCGCAACAACCGCCACGAGACGGTCGAGCTCCTGCTGGAGCAGGGCGCCAGCGCCAACGACCGGATTCCCGACGGTACGGCGGCGCTCAGCCTGGCGATCCTGAACGCCGATTTCGATCTGGCAGCGCTGCTGCTCGACGCCGGAGCCGATCCCAACGTGCCGGACGCGCGTGGGTACCCCCTGCACGTGGTCGTGTGGCTGCACGAGCCCGGTGCGCCGCCCGACTTCGCCATGACGGGCGTCGATCCGCAGCCGGTCCCGCGGCCCAGCGGCGCGCTGTCGCACATCGACATGGTCGAGAAGCTCCTCGCCGAAGGTGCCGACCCGGACGCCGGGATCCCCTGGCCCCAGGGTCGGTTCAACACGGCTGGAGTGGCTCGCAACCCGCCCAACCTGGACATCGGGCGGCACTACCTGGCCTACGACGGCGCCACGCCGTTTTACCTGGCCGCGCGCAACGGCGACGCGCCGATGATGCGCGCGCTGGCCGAGGCGGGCGCCGACCCGAAGAAGCCGACGCGCTTCGGTGTCACGCCGCTGATGGGCGCTGCCTGTCTGGACTACTACGAGGGCGAGACCGCCGGGCCCTTCTCGGGCGTGTCGGAGGCCGAACGGCTGGAGGCCGTGAAGCTGGCCGTCGAGCTGGGAAACGTCGTGAACGCGCGGACCAACTTCGGCGACTACCCGATGATCGGCACGCCGGAGGCAACGCTGCTGCGGTATCCGGACAACATCGATGACCTGCTCGATCTGGGTGCAGGCGATCCGCGCTTCAACCAGATGACCGCCCTGCACGGCGCGGTGATCTGCAACCAGCCGTCCATCGTGGAGTACCTGATCGAGCAGGGCGCCGAGGTGAACGCCCGAAACCAGCTCGGCTGGACGCCGCTGATGATTTCCGGCGGGCTGTACATAGCCAACGCTCACAAGATGTCCCCCGCCTCCGCCGAGATCCTGCGCGAGGCGCTGGCCGAGCAGGGATTGCCCACCGGCCGCTGACGCCTTCCCTGAGAGTATCGGCGGGCCTTGCGGGAGCTCGCGCCACGGCGCCACGATCGGCGGCATAATGCACGTCGACAACCGTCATCGCGGGGGGAGACGCCATGGCCAGCAGACGCGACGAGACGCACGGGAGCTCCGAACGCAAGTCCGATCGTAAGGAGGGGGCCGGCGTCAGCCGACGGGACTTCGTCAAGACCGGCGCCACGGCGGGCCTCGGCGCGGCCGCACTGGCCGATCCCCGCGAGGCCCGGGCCCAGGGCGCATCGACCGGCGCCGATTCGACCGACTGGCACTACGACGTCGACGTCGTCGTCGCGGGCGCCGGGTGCGCCGGCCTGACGGCCGCGATCCGGGCGCGCGACCTCGGCGCCACCGTGCTCGTGGTCGATTCGAACTACGACGTCGGCGGCCGCATGATTCACAGCGGCTCGTTCGTGTCGCTCGGCGGCGGCGACCCCGTGCAGCGGCGCGACATGCGCGGCGAAGCCGACAAGGAGGGCTTCATCACCGCGCCGCCGACCGAGTCCCCCGAGGAGATCGACGACGACGTCGAGCTGCTGTTCCGGGACATCACCGACTGGTCGATCGTCGATCGCCGGGGCCAGACCCCGTACCGGTACAACGAGCGGGAGATGGTCCGCGCCTGGGCCGAGAACTGCGGCGCGACGCGCCAGTTCATGATCGACAACTACGTGCGCTTCGGCCGGATCAACGGCACCCACGCGGGCGGCGGCATGTCGCGGGCGCGTGGCGCCAGTTGCTTCCTGATGCTCGGCGACCGGACGGACATCAAGGCGGGCACCGTCACGCGCGAAGACGCCGGCCTGGTCGATCGCGAGCGCACGAGCGCGTTCGCGCCCGTGCAGATGAACAACGGGGGTCGGACCATCGCCGACGGCGCCGTGACCAACGGCGCGGCGCTGTCGCGCTCGCTCGAGTTCTCGGCCAGGGAGAAGGGCGTCCAGTTCATGCTGCACCGCCACTTCGACGAGCTGGTCCGCGAGCAGCCCTTCGCCGGGCGGATCGTCGGCATCAGGGCGAGCTACTCGCCGCGCGTCCATCCCGAGACCGGCGAGCTACTGCGCAGCTACTGGCAGAACGGCAACGTCGACGAGCGACGCGAGGTCGTCGCCATCCGCGCCCGCAAGGCCGTGATTCTCGCCAGCGGCGGTCACGCCGGCAATCCGCAGGTGCGCAGCATGTTCTACGGTGCGCTGCGCGAGCCCGCCTTCCCGACGAGCGGCCTGGCGCTGCTCGGTCCGTCCAGCCAGGACGCCAGCGCGCTCGTCGCGGGGTTGCGCGTGGGCGCGAACCTGGCGGGTATGCAGCAGAACCTGTCCGGCGCGACGTTCCACATGTCGACGCGGCTCGGCACGCGGGACGCTTACACCGGCATGATGCCGGGGCACCCGACCTTCGCGTTCCGCGGCTCCGCCGGGGTCAGCGTCGGCAACGGCGGCTTCGAGGAATTCATCGCGGTCAACCAGGTCGGCAAGCGGTTCTTCAACGAGGTCCGGCTGCCGCGGCGCGCAGGCGGGGGCCAGTATCCGGGCGGGGGCGTGGCGCCCAACGCGGGGCTCGACCACAAGCCGACCGACTGGCGCAACTGCAGCGCCGAGTGGCTGCGGACGACCTACGGCTACGACCACGGCATGGACGCCGCGCTCGCGATCAACGAGGGGTCCGAGCCCCCGGACTACCACTCGGGGCCGATCTGGGCGATCTTCGATCAGGACACCGTCGAGCGCGCCGGCTGGGAGCTTCGCTACCCGTATGTGGCGGACAACGGGTACTACTTTTCGGCCGACACGATCGAGGAGCTCGGGCGCAAGATCCACGCCGGTCACGAGTTCCAGCGCATGCCGCTCCGGTATCTCGCCGAGACGGTCGCCACGTGGAACCGCTGCGTCGATGCCGGCGCCGATCCCGAGTTCGCGCGCGAAGCCGACGCGCCGATGCACGGGGTCATGCGACCGCCGTTCCACGCGCTGTCGATCATGATCATCTGGCACGACTCCTACGGGGGCCTGCGCTGCAACGGCAAGCATCAGGTCGTCGACATGCGCGGCGAGGTGATTCCAGGGCTCTACGCAGGCGGTGAGGCCGTCGGCGGTTTCAACAAGCACGGGCTCGGCAAGGGCCACGTGCACGGCTTCATCGCCGGCACGAACGCGGCCCAGGAGACCTGATGCCCGCACGGGGCGCGTGCGGTCGGGCGTGATGGCAGAGAAGGCAGAGACGGCGGCGGAATCGCACGAGCGACACCTCGTCGTGTGGGACGTGCCGCCCGCGATCGAGCGCGGCGCCACGTTCCGCGTCCGGGTCGGCGTCAAGTGCGCCTCGGGCTGCGCTCCAGGTGCCTGGACGGTCGCCGTCCACGACCATGACGGCGCGACGCGGGCGACGGCCGCTCTCGGCGCCGAGCCGTGGACCGGCACGGCAGCGCTCTACCACGCGGAGCTCGAGCTGACGGCGCCCGACGCCGAAGGTCTTCACACGTGGGAAGCCGTGGCGGCGGGTGTCTCGAGCGAGGGCGACGAGGCTGGACAGCGTGAGCCCGGACACCGCGAGTCCGGAGACAGCGAGCCCGCACACGGCGAGGCGCGGGCGTCGTTCACGGTTCGCTCGGTGCCGCCGGCCGATTGTCTGGTGACGGTCGTCGCGCTGGACCTTCAAGGCCAGACTCCGGTCCAGGGGGCCACGGTCGTCGCGCACCCGTATCGCGCCCTGACCGACGCTCGCGGCGTGGCGACGCTGCGGCTGCCGAAGGGCGCCTACCGGCTCTTCGTCTCCGGGCGAAACTACGTGCCCTTCCGGCGCGACGAACACATTGCTGGGGAGCTGACGATCACGGCCGAGCTCGAGCCCGATCTCCCTCCGAGCGACGCGGAACTCTGGTCGTGAGGCACGCCGTCGTCGTCACGGTGGTGACCATCGCGACCTGTGCGGCGGGCGTGACGGCCGGGCAGCCCTCCGCCGCGCGCGAGACCTCCGCCTGGGACGGTGTCTACTCCGAGGCCCAGGCGCGACGAGGGGAAGCGCTCTATCCGTCGGTTTGCGGCAATTGCCACGGCCACAAGCTCAACGGAGCGCCGGACGATCCGGACATGATCTCGACCCCGCCCATCGCGGGGCCGAAGTTCCTGCGCGACTGGGACGGCCGCTCGCTGGGCACGCTGTACGCCTACACCCGCGCGACGATGCCCTCGAACAACCCGGGCTTCCTGACCGACGGTGAGTACGCCGACCTGCTGGCCTACATGCTCTTCGTCAGCGGCACACCCGCGGGCGAGCGGGAGCTGTCGTTCGACCCGGGGCGGCTGACGGGAATCGTCATCCGGCAGCAGCGATGACGCGAACGGGGTCGCGGGATTGCCGGCAGGCCTGGGGTCAGCGTCCCGGGGACAGGGAAGTGGGCTTCCGAGTGGCGCGTTCCTCTCCCGCCTCGCCGCCGCGCACGATCACCTGCGTCACCTGGCCCTGCCCGTCGCGCACGAACTCGAAACCGAACGGGGTCGCCGTGGACATGAACTGCGTCTCCGACTGGACGTAGAGCGGCAGGCGCGGCTCGTTGAGCCCCTGCACGAAGAGCAGGTCGCCGCGCGCCGTCACGACGATCTCGCGACCGGGCCCCAGCTCGTACGTCCCTGCATACTCGGCCGCCAACGCCGGCGTCAGCCGGACGCCGGTGTCGCCGGACATGTGCGCCAGGCTTCGCTCGTTCTCGCAGTAGTCCTCCAGCAGGTCGGTGTCGGGCGCCAGCAGCCGCTCGCGCGCGATCGTGAACGGCCGCGTGAACACCGTGGGGTCGTCGATCGTGATCTCGTAGTCCATGTGGCCGAAATCCCGGCGTCGCATGCGTTCGGTGATGCGCAGCGACTCGGTCTGCGGATGACCGCCGCTGTCCAGCCAGCCCAGGTCGTTGAATCCCGCCGTCGTGACGACCAGCGTGTCGCCCTCCCACCGCCCGACCGAGTAGCCCAGCCAGGCAGGATTGGGGTCCTCGGGCAGATCGCGGCCATCCGTGTACACCGTCCGATGCGGGCTGTTCGGCGCTTCGTACAGCATCACGAGGAGCGCCGGCGTCTGGACGATCTGCGTCAGGTGGAAGAGGTTGTGATACGGGACGCTCACCGGCTTGCAGTGCGCCAGCGGGCTGTCGATCCGCGAGTCCTGCACGCGCTGGAGGAACAGTGCCTCGGCCCAGGGCTGGACGTCGGTCTCGGGATCGAGGTCGTGGGCGATGTTGAAGCGATAGATCGGACCCGCCCCGCGCCAGACGCCCGTCAGATCCGGATGGCCGTCGGGCGTGCGCGGCGCCGGCGCCGACAGATCGGCCGAACCGTCGGGCAGCCTGGGCGTGCCAGGCGTGGGGTGGTCCAGCCATTGCGCCAAGGCCGGCGAGGCGAGTGAGAGCGCCACGCCCAGCGCGGCAACGCCGATCGAGTGGCGAGAACGCATGACACACCCTCCCCGCGGCGGCAACGGCGCGACGCCTGCCGCCGCGCATTCTAACCCCAGAGCTCACGTGAGCTCTGGGGTTAAGCCAGGCCGGGACGCGGTTCCGTCGAGTGTCGATGAGCCGGCCGGCGTCATCGAGGTCAGAACTGGCTCAGGAAACCAGAGGCGTTCATTGGCGGGGCGCGCACCGGCGACGAGCTGTTCTTTCGACGATGTGAAGTAGGATCCCCTCGATTCTAGCGAGGCCCGGCCCCAGACCATCGAGCATGCGTCCGGGGCGGTCCGGGGGGAGGCGACGATGACACAGCCATCACTGCTCGTTCGTTCCGGTGCCCTGGTTGGTACGCTCGTCCTCGGGGTCGCGATTGGCAGTCTGGGCCTGGCGTGGCCAGCAGCCCAGCAGCCGGCCGGCCGGGGCCAGGCGGCGCCGGCCGAGCCGCCGGCGCCCTGCGGCCCGAAAGCCCAGCTTCCGGACACCCTGGCGCGGAACGTCGCTCCGGACTCGCGCTGCTTCGAGCTGCGCATGTACACGGCGGACCCGAGCCGCGACGGCGTCGGGCAGTTCAAGGGCGGCATCAACGAGCTGCATCAGCGGTTCCGCGAGCAGGAGGTGGAGCTGTTCGTGAAGCACGGCGCCGAAGTCGTCGGCGTCTGGCAGCATCTCGGCAATCCCGACACGCTGGTGTGGATGCTGGCGTACCGCGACCGCGCGCACCGCGAGCAGGTGTGGGCGGCGTTCAACGCCGACCCGGAATGGACGGCGCTGCGAACGAAGTACTTCGTCCCGCTGACGCCGCCGAACACCTTTTTCATGAGCGCCACGGACTACTCGAAGCTGAAGTGAGCGGACGCGTGCACACGGTGAGACGTGCGTGCCTGACGGCTGCCGCCGTCGTCGTGGGCTCGGCACCCTGGATCGGCATCGCCCAGTCGGTGCGGCTGGACGATGCCGGCCTGCGGGACGCGTGGCGGGGCGGCCAGTGGATCAGCTACGGCAACGACCTGGCGGAGCGCCGGTACAGCCCGCTCGACCAGGTCACTGCGGCGAACGTGAGCCGCCTCGGGCTGGCGTGGACGTCCGTGGTCGGCGCGGGCGGCGGCAATCAGGAAGCCACGCCGCTCGTCTGGAACGGGACACTCTACGGCATCACGAACTGGAGCATCGTTTTCGCCGTCGACGCCCGCACCGGCCAGGAGCGGTGGCGCTACGACCCGCAGGTGGATCGCACGTTCGCCACGCCGGGAGAGAACCGCGGTATCTGCTGCGGCGTGGTGAACCGCGGTGTCGCGCTCTACGGCGAGACGGTGATCTCGCCGGTCATCGACGGCCGGGTGGTGGCACTCGACGCCGCCTCTGGCGCCCTCGCGTGGTCGACGCGGATCCTTCCGGAAGACTCCACGGGCGCGTCGATCACCATGGCGCCGCGCATCGCTGGCGGCAAGGTGATCGTCGGCGTCGCGGGGGGGGAGTTCGTTCCGCACCGCGGCTTCTTCGTCGCTCTCGACGCGCGCAGCGGGCGCGAGCTCTGGCGCTTCTACACGGTGCCGGGCGACCCGTCGCAGCCGTTCGAGAATCCGGCGATGGCCGAGGCCGCGAAGACGTGGAGCGGCGAGTGGTGGAAGTACGGCGGTGGCGGCTCGCTGTGGGACGGCCTCTCGTACGACCCGGACGCGAATCTGATCTACGTCGGGACCGGCAACGGCGCGCCGTGGCCCGGCATGCTGCGGGGACCGGAGGGCCTCGACAACCTGTACGTGTCGTCGATCCTCGCGGTGGACGCCGACACCGGGCAGCTCGCCTGGCACTATCAGGCCGTGCCGGGCGACTCCTGGGACATCGACAACGTGCAGCAACTGACCCTGGCCGACGTCACGGTCGACGGACGGCAGCGACAGGTGCTGATGCAGGCGAGCAAGGGCGGGTTCCTGTACGTGCTCGACCGGTTGACCGGCGAGTTCATCTCGGCCACGCCCTTCGCGCCGCTCAACTGGGCGCGCGGCCACGATCCACGAACGGGCCGGCCATTGATCAACCCGGAGGCGTACTACACGGCGACGCAGCCGGCGATGGTTTCTCCGGCGTCGGGCGGCGCCGCGAACTGGGCGGCCAAGGCGTATAGCCCGGACACCGGCCTGCTGTACGTGCCGGTCAGCGGATTCAGCAGCCGCGCCTACGTCGCGACGCCGTTCGACCTCGTGCCCGGCCGGGCGATTCAGGAGAGCGGGACGCCGCGCGGCGGAGCCCCGCCGGGCACGCAGCCGCCGGTCACGCCCCCGTACATCGGCCCGAGCCAGGACCTGCGCGGCGGGTTCCTGATGGCGTTCGATCCGGCGGCGAGGAGCGAGCGCTGGCGCGTCGAGGGCGGCGGCGGTGCGGGCGGCGGCGTGGTGGTCACGGCGAGCGGCCTGGTGTTCCAGACCGTGAACGACGGCCGGCTGCGCGCGCTCGACGCCGACAGCGGCGCATCACTCTGGGAGGTGCAGACCGGGCAGCGCGGTCTCGGCCCGCCGATCACGTATCAGGTCGACGGGCGGCAGCAGATCTCCTTCCTGGCCGGCACGGGACGGGGCGGCGGCCTGCCGCCGATGGTCTATACGTTCGTGCTGGGCGGGCAACTGCCCATGCCTGCGCCCTGACCAGGCGCGATCGCCCTTCGCCGCTCCCGCGCGCGTGCCTGCCTCGAACGGTTCACGGTCCTCCTGTGTCGCCAGCAGGGCTTCCTCTTTGCCGTCGTCCGCCGGCCCTTCGCATAGAATCCACAGCCAGTGGCACTCCGGCCCGGCACGCGTCTCGGCCCCTACGAAGTCACCGCGCAGATCGGGGTGGGCGGGCATGGCGAGGTGTACCAGGCCACCGACACCAGGCTGAAGCGGCAAGTCGCCATCAAGGTGCTGCCGGCGGCGGTGGCGGCGGATGCGGAGCGGCTGTCGCGGTTCCAGCGCGAGGCCGAGGTCCTGGCGTCGCTCAATCACCCGAACATCGCCGCCATCCATGGCCTGGAGGACACGGCCCCTTCGCCCGGCGTGGGACAGGGTGTCTCCAAGGCGCTGGTCATGGAGCTGGTCGAGGGCCCGACCTTGGCCGACCGGATTGCCGAGGGTCCAGTGCCGGTGGACGAGACGTTGCGCATCGCGAGGCAGATTGCCGAGGCGCTCGAGGCCGCGCACGAGCAGGGAATCGTCCACCGGGATCTCAAGCCGGCCAACGTGAAGGTGCGCCCTGACGGCACGGTCAAAGTGCTGGACTTCGGGCTCGCGAAGGCGACGGAACCTGCGGGCGCGATGTCGCCGGTCTTGTCGCAACTGCCGACCATTACGACCCCAGCCATGACGCAGGCGGGGATGATCCTGGGCACCGCGGCCTACATGTCCCCGGAGCAGGCGCGCGGCCTGCCGGTCGACGAGCGCGCCGATATCTGGGCCTTCGGCTGCGTCCTCTACGAGATGCTCACGGGCCAGCGCGCGTTCGCGGGGACGGACATCACGGAGACGCTGGCCAGCGTACTGCGGGGCGACCCGGACTGGAGCCTGCTGCCCGAGCCACTCCGGCCGGCGATTCGCACGTTTCTCCGATGCTGTCTGCATCGTGATCCGCGCCACCGGCTGCACCACATCGCCGACATGCGACTGGCGCTGGAAGGGGGGTTCGATGTCGACGCCGGGCGGGACGGTGCCCCGGCACCCGCCGCTCGCCCGTCGTGGCGCGCGGGCCTTTCGATCGCGGCCGCGGTCGTCGTCACGGCCGCCGTCACCGCCTGGACGGTGTCGCCGCTGAGGGGCCCCGCCGACACCCCCGTCGTCTCGCGGCTGCACGTGCTCCTGCCGGACGGTCAGGACTTCAGGTGGATCGGACGTCATCTCCTGGCGCTCTCTCCCGACGGGACCCGCGTGGCCTATGCGGCCGGCAGCGGGTTGTGGCTGCAGCCCCTCGACCGGCTCGAGGCCATGCCCGTACCCGGCACGGAGGCGGAAGCGCGTAGTCCGTTCTTCTCGGCTGACGGCCAGTCGATCGGGTACTACGAAGAAGGCGAGATGCGGCGCGTGTCGGTGACGGGTGGTGCCCCGGTGACTGTCACGGACGTCGCGAACCCGTGGTGGGGTGCGAGCTGGGGGGCCGACGACACGATTCTCTACGCGCTGGGGGCCGACGGGATCTGGAGGGTGTCAGCGGACGGCGGGATGCCGGAGCGGGTGATCGCCGTCGAGGAGGGCGAGCAGGCGCACGGGCCGCAGCCGCTGCCCGGCGGAGAGTGGGTGCTGTTCACGCTGCTGCCCCGAGACGTCGGATCCTGGAACCGGGCGCAGATCGTGTTGCAGTCGCTCGTCACCGGCGAGCGCGTCCTGCTCGTCGACGGCGGACGCGACGCCCGCTATGTGCCGACGGGACACCTGGTGTACGCGTTGAGCGGCGACCTCCTGGCCGCTCCGTTCGACCTCGAGGCGAGGCGGCTCACACGAGGGGCACAGCCCGTCGTGCGAGGGGTCTTCGACGCGACGACGGTCACCGGAGCCACACACTTCGACATCGCCGCGAATGGAAGCCTCGTGTACGTGCCGCGGAGTGAGACGGCCCTGCGCCTGACGTGGGTCGACCGTAACGGCAGGGAGCAGGCGATTCCCGCCGAGCCGCGGCCCTACCGCGTGCCGCGCGTGTCTCCCGACGGGACCCGCATCGCCGTCGAAGTCGAGGCCCCAGGCAACACCGACGTGTGGGTCGGCGATGTGCAGCAGGGGCTGTTCAGGCGACTTACGACGGCGGAAGACGTCGACAGCCACCCGATCTGGACGCCGGACGGCACGCGTATCGTGTATTCCGCCGTTCGCGGCACCGAGGGCCTGTTCTCGCAGGCGGTCGACGGCAGCGGCCCGGCCGAGCACCTGACCGACGGCGCCGGCGGCGTGCGCGCGTTCGGGTGGACGAGGGAGGGGGACCTGCTCTACGAGGAGCTGGCCGGAGCGGATGTGCGCGTGCTCCCGCTGGAAGGTCGCTCGCCTCCCCGGGTGATCACGCTGTTCGATGCCCCGGAGTACTTCGCCGAAGTCCTGCCGGCGCTGTCCCCGGACGGGCGATGGCTGGCGTACCAATCGGCTGAACTGGGCGAGATCGACGTCTACGTCCGCCCCTTCCCTGACGTCAGCTCGCGCCGATGGCAGATCTCAGTGGGTGGGGGGTGGGCGCCTCTGTGGTCGCCCGACGGCCGGGAGATCTTCTATCGGAGCGACACGAGCCTGATGGCGGTGGCGACCCGGACTCAGCCCGACTTCGCGGTCCTCGGGACGCCCACTCCGCTGTTCAGCCTGTCCGACTACGTGCTGGCCGGCGTGCGCGGCATCCGGTACGACGTCGCCCCCGACGGACGGTTCCTGCTGCTCAAGGACGAGACCCGCGGCGGTCCTCGCGATCGGATCGTCGTCGTTCAGCACTGGTTCGAGGAGTTGAGGCGACTGGTACCGCAGTGAGGGAGGGGCGTCGCTCTGAGGACGAACGCCCGTTCAGGCCGGGCTTGGTGTATCAGCGGGCCTCGGCGCCGGCCGCCGGTGTCGCCACGGGCGGCGCCGGCTGCGCGAATCTGACGGGATCGACATCCACGTTCGCCTGCACGTCGGTCAGCTCGATCGTGTCGCGCCCGCCGAGCCACGTCACCGTCCAGACGAACGGCACCCGGACGCCCGCCACCTCGCGGTAGTCCCCGTAGTCGACCTGCGTAGGAAGGCGGCCCACTGGAGAGCCCACGTAGCGGATCTGCCGCACGAGCAGGCCCGACTCGGTGTCGAAGAACAGCGTGACCGTGGCGCCCCCGACGCCGGTCCCCTGCACCATCTGGACGTCGCGGCCGTCGACGACCTTGGGGAGCCCCACGCGCCAGTTGCCGGCGATGTCGCGGATGCGAGCGGGAAAGGACAGCTCGGCGTCGAGACGGAGGCCGTCGAGGTCGGCGCCCGAGAGCGCGAGCACCGCCACGGGGCGGAACGGCGCGGACATCCAGCCGTTGCGTCCGTCGAACGTCGTGACGCTGTCGCCGCTCGGCGACCGGACGATGGTGGTGCGCCGGTTCGGCGCCTGCGAGACGATCTCGAACGGCCGCGCCTCGCCGTCGGGACCGTACCCGGTACTGGTGCCGCGTCCCGAGATGCTCGTGAGCGCCGCTGCCGGCTCCGCGCCGCCGACCACCTCGATGTACCGGTCGAAGACCTCGTCTGGCGGTGGCGAGAACGGTGCCTGCTCGACGATGTCCCGGGGATCGTCGGGGGGCGGCGCACCGTAGAAGTCGGCCAGCGCCGGCGTCGGCTTCGGCCGGTCCGTGCCTCGATGACACGAGAAGCAGGTCACCGCCTGGCGGCCGCCGAAGTACGTGTCGTTGATGGATGCCATCATCGTCACCATGGCTCGCGCCATCTGCTTGCGCGGGCTCTCGTCGGCGTAGTTCTCCCATTTGGCGTCGCCCGTCGTGTGGCAGTCGCCGCACGACATGCCGAGCGCCACGGAGAAGATTCCCATCGTGCCCATGAACTCGTTGACGGTGGTGCCGCGAAGCACCTGCACGTTGCCGAAGACCTCCTCGGCCAGGAGCGCCCGGCTGGGCGCGGCCTGCCCGCCGAGCGAGGCCGAGGAGAGCAGGCAAGCCGCCCACGCGGCGGCGGCGCAGATCACGGAGCGGCGCGTTCTGGACGTCATGATCGAATCCTTCGTCGCCGGCACCGGGCCAACGTCGCCGTAGCCTACTGGATTTGACAGCCCACCGTCACAGTGAGAGAGTGTCGCCACTTCCGGAGCTCGCCATGCCCAGACGCCTTGAGAGGCCGGAATCCATGCAGTTTGAGTCAAGTTTTTCCGGCCCCTCAAGGCGTCTCGCCCCGCGTTCCGCGGGGCTAAGCCAACTCTTAGCAGTGACGCGAAGCGTCACTGCGCTAGCGAGGCCGGCCTCAGGCTCTTCACATGCTCGCTGGTCTGAGGCCGGCCTCGCTAGAGTCTCCCTGCTGTCGTTGGTCGCGGTAGCCGTCGTTGCCGCAGCGTTCTCGCGCCATGCGGGCGCGCATCACGGTGACGCCGATCGCTACGACCAGGAGGTGATCACCGTCACCGGCGTCGTCGTGGATGTGCAGATGGTGAGCCCGCACGCGCACCTGGTGCTCGACGTCACGAGGGACGGGACGACCGTCCGCTGGACCGCCGAGCTCGGCGGTCCCCAGCAGCTCATCAAGCAGTTCGGCTGGACGCCGAACACGATCACGAAGGGGATGAGGCTGACCATGATCGGCCGGCAGCTCAAGAGCGGGGCGCCGTACCTGAACCTGACCGAGCGTGCCAACATCGTCGTCGCCGACACCGGCCGCGAGATCTATCGCACGGAGAACTTCGGTGCGCCGGCGCCAACCGGGCCACGGGGCACGCTCTGACCGTTCGCGAGGGCGCCTCAGGCCGTCGAGCACGTCCGGCCCGAGGTGGGCATCGCTCGCAGTGACATGATCAGTCGAGTCGTCGCCGGTGTCGTCGCACTCGTTGCCACTGGCATCGCCGTCGCGGCGGTGGCGCAGTCGCCTCCGTCCGTCACCGTCACGCAGGTCGCCTACCTGAAGGCGTCCAACGCCGACGCCTCCGATCACTTCGGCTGCGGCGGCGTGCTGCAGGGGCACACGGGACAGGGCGTGGCGATCAGCGCCGACGGCTCGACGCTTGCCGTCGGCGCGCCGCACGAGGCGAGCGGTGCCCCCGGCATCGACGGCGATCAGGGCGACAACTCCGTGTTCGACGCCGGCGCCGTGTACGTCTACGCGCGCGCCGGCGACGGCTGGGCGCAGCAGGCCTACGTCAAGGCGTCCAATCCCCACGCGAGCGCCGCGTTCGGGCATGTCGTCGCACTCAGCGCGGACGGCAGCACGCTGGCCGTCTCGGCGTTCTGGGAGGCCAGCGGGGCTACCGGCATCGGCGGCGACCAGCGGGACCGGTCGATCCCGCAGGCCGGCGCCGTGTACGTCTTCACACGCCGCGGAACGACCTGGAGCCAGCAGGCGTACATCAAGGCGTCCAACACCGGCGAGGCCGGCACGGCCGACACGTTCGCCGAGGGCGACCAGTTCGGCTTCTCGCTGGCGCTTGCCGCCGACGGCGACACGCTGGCGGTGGGCGCGCTCACCGAGGACGGCGGCGCATCCGGCATCGACGGCGATCAGGGCGACAACACGGCGCCGTCGGCCGGGGCGGTCTACGTCTACGCGCGTTCGGGCGACACCTGGTCGCAGCAGGCGTACGTCAAGTCGACGCCGATCGACGGAGGAGACATGTTCGGGTATGCGGTGGCGCTCGACGCGGACGGCGACACGCTGGCCGTCGGGGCGTTCGACGAGGACGGCTCCGCGCGCGGCGTCAACGCGCCTGCCGACAACGGCAGCAACGGGTCGGGCGCGGCCTACGTCTTCGCGCGCACAGGCGGGCGCTGGTCGCAGCAGGCGTACCTCAAGCCGTCGAACGGCGAGTTCCAGGACGCCTTCGGCGCGGCGCTCGCGCTGAGCGACGACGGCGACACGCTGCTCGCCGGCTCGCTCGACGAGGACTGCGGGGCGAGGGGCGTGAACCCGGAGGGGTGCGGCGACGACTGGCGCGAGGATCTGTCGATGGGTGCCGCCTACGTCTTCGTGCGCCGCGGCGCGACCTGGTCGCAGCAGGCCTTCATCAAGGCGTCCAACACCGGCTTCAACGACTGGTTCGGCTCCCGCGTGGCGCTGAGCGGCGACGGCAACACGGCCGCCATCGGCGCGTCGCTCGAGGACGGCGACGCCACCGGCATCGACGGCCGTCAGGACTCCAACGACGCGCCGGAGGCCGGCGCGGTGTACCTCTTCACCCGCACCGGCACCACCTGGCGCCAGCAGGCGTACCTCAAGGGGTCCCACACCGAGGCGTTCGACGAGTTCGGCGGATCGATCGCGCTCGACCGCACGGGCGACACGCTCGCGATCACGGCGCTCGGTGAGGACGCCGCCCCGGGCGCGCCGCCGGACGACGACTCCCTCGAAGCCTCGGGCGCGGCCTACGTCTTCGACGTGGCGAGGCGACCGTGATGCCCACCTCGACGAGGCGAGAGCACCTGAAGACGTTGCTCGGGGGCGCGGCCGCGCCGTTCGTCCTGCAGGCGGGCCGGGCCGCGGCGCAGGAGACACCGGTGGCCCGCGAGGGCATCGGCCGTGGTATCCGTCATCTCTCCTACAGTGACATCGGCGGCCGCCCGGACAGCGTCCAGGTGATGCTCAACCGCCGGCATCTGTACGTCGGCCACATGTTCAGCAACGGCCTGACGGTCCTCGACGCCGGCGATCCCAGGCAGGTGCGGCCCGTGGGCTTCTTTTCCGCCGGCGAGCTCACGCGCACGCACCACCTGCAGGTGGCCGAGGACCTGCTGCTGCTCGCCAACGGCGCGAACATCGTGGCGCTGCAGTCGTACGACAACCTGCGGAGCTATTTCGAGAACTCGCCGGTCGACAGCATCAGCAACCGCAGGAGCTTCCGCTCCGGCCTGAGCATCCACGACGTGTCCCGTCCGCCGGCGATGCGCGAGATCGCGTTCCTCGAGATGCCGGGGGTGGGGATCAACCGGCTGTGGTGGGCCGGCGGCCGCCACGCGTACGTCTCGGCGCACTTCGACGGCTTCACGGACCACATCCTGTGCGTCGTCGATCTGCAGAACGTGACGGCGCCGGAGATCGTCGCCCGCTGGTGGCTGCCAGGCATGAACCGGGCGGCCGGCGAGGCGCCGGCGGCCGGGCCCGGGCGGCGGATAGCGCTGCATCACCTGATCACGGCCGGCGACCGCGGCTACGGCGCGTGGCGCGACGGCGGGCTCACCGTGCACGACCTGAGCGATCCGGCCGGTCCCAGGCTCCTGTCTCACGTCAACTGGTCGCCGCCGTTTCCGGGCGGCACCCACACGGCGCTGCCGCTGCCGGCGCGCGACCTGCTCGTCGTGGCCGACGAGGCCAACGCCGAGCAATGCGCAAAGGGGACCTTCCACACCTGGGTGGTGGACGTGCGGGAGCCGACGAATCCCGTGTCGATCGCCACCTTTCCCACACCGCGCGACCGCGACTTCTGCGCCGGCGGCACCTTCGGCCCGCACAACCTGCACGAGAACCGGCCCGGGAGCTTCCGCAGCGAGGAGACGATCTTCGCGACGTACAACAACGCCGGCGTCCGCGTCTTCGACATCGGGGACGCCTTCGCGCCGCGCGAGATCGCCTCCTGGGTGCCGCCCTCGCCGGATCGGATGGTCGATCCGCGGCCGAACGTCACGCCGGCTGCCAAGACCTGCGACGTGCTGGTCACGCCCGCAGGCCTGATGTACGTCACCGACTGGAACGGCGGCCTGCACGTGCTGGAGTATCAGGGATAGCGCGGAGCGTCCCGCACCTCGGCCGGTGGGTAGAACCGGCTGTCCCAAAGGAGATGACCATGAGGGCCATGAGCGCATTCGCCGTACTGCTGTTCTCGATCCTCGCCGGTCCGCTCGCGGGGGCGGTCTCGGCCCAGACGGGCGAGGACACCATCGTGCAATTGTCGGAGAGCGTCTTCCGCCGCGGCACCAGCTCGAACGTCTTCGTGGTCACCTCCGAGGGAATCATCGTGATCGACGGCACCTGCGCCGGGGGCGGTCAGGAATGGCTGAAGGCCGAGCTCGAGCGCCGCTACGACGTGCCGGTGAAATACGTCGTGTTGAGCCACGATCACGAGATGCACATCTGCGGGACGCAGGTGTACGGCGACACGGCCGTGACGATCGCCCATCGCAACGCGCGGCCGCACATCGTCCGGGAGCGACGCAACTCGGCGGTGCCCGACATCACCTTCGAGGACTCGATGGACATCCACCTGGGCGGCAAGAAGGTGGTGCTGTACTACTTCGGGCCGACGCACAGCGACAACCTCATTCAGGTGCACGTGCCAGACGAGGGGATCCTGGTGGCTCCCGACATCGTCCGATCGGGCAGGGCGCTCGGCCTGCCAGACTTCCGCGACTCCGAGGTCCACAACCTGGTGAGGGCGCTGCGCGAGCTCGCGCGGCTCGACGACGTCGAGGTAGTCGTCCCCGGTCATGGCGCTGTCGGCACGCAGGAGTCGTTCGACTACTTCCGTGAGTATCTTCAGGCGCTCCGGGACCGGGTGCTCGACGAGCTGGTGGCCGGCCGCTCCGTCGAGGAGATCGTCGAGCGGGTCTCGATGGAGGACTTCGCCGATTACGACAACTTCGGCTGGGTCCGGGCCAACGTGATCACGATGTGGGACTACCTCTACCGCTACCGGGAGCCGAGCGAGGGCCTCGGCGAGTACCAGAGCTCGCACCCGCTGGGGTTCCCGATCGGAGGACAGTAGATCCTCCGGACGCTCGTTCGAGCGAATGTCGCCCGGGCGCTACTCGAACTTCGTGGACAGGACGGTCAGGCCGTCCCGTGTGCCCATCTGCATCCGCCCGAGATCGCCGGATCGGCCGTCCGGACGTTCGACCGTCAGGCGGAACTGCCGGGCCGCCGCGTCGCCCGAGGTGGCCGTCGCCTGCCCGGCGACTTCCGTCAGCAGCGTCTCCAGCCCGCTGATGGCGCGCAGCAACTCGAAGCGGCCACCGGACTCCTGGGCCACGAGCTGTCCGAGCAGGATCTGTCGTTCACCTCGAATCTCGGCCTGCACGTCGGCGGTGTATATGACGACGTGGACGGTGGCCCCGCTGTCGCGCAGCCGCTCCCGCATCTGCCGCAGATCGCCGTCGCGCATCTCGTCGGAGCCCGAAGGGGTGGCCACACTGACGATCACCGGTGTGTGTGACGTGTCGCGCGAGATCCGCTCGGCGGTATTCACCAGCGATTCGGAGAACTGGCCGCCGCCCGAGTCGCGCGACAGCCGTTCCGCGCCCTCGAGCAGTTCCTGGCGGTCGGCCGTCGCCTCGACGCGGACACGCGGCCGCGGGGACGTCGTCATCATCGTGACCTCGACGCCATCCGGTATCGCCTCCACGAACGCGCGCACGGCGTCACGGAGGATGCCATGGTTGCTCCCCATGCCCACGCCGTTGTCGACGAGCAGGTGGAGCGCCAGAGGCCGGTCGGCCGATTCAATCTTCAGAATCGTGCAATCGGCTCCGTCCTCGATGATGCGGACGTCGTCTGCCGCGAGCCCCGACACCTCCGTCCCGTCGGCGTTGGCCACCGTGAGCACGATCGTGAGTTGCCGCTGTGCCGTCAGCGCCGCAGGCGCGACGAATGTCAGCGTGGCCAGCAAGAAGAGCAGTCGTCGCATCGGGTCTCCTCGACAGAAGCGCGTAACCGAATTTCCGGGCTCCCGGAGCGTCGATGGACCCGCCCACGGCGAGTTGACCATCGCTACGGCATGATGGCCCGACAGAAAGAGGCGCGCAAGCCGTAAACGTTACAAGCTCAGCAGTTTAACGTTGGCCTCGCCTGATGAGCTGTCGCGGGGACCGCCAGCTCCGTCGCGCTTCCTCGTCTGGACGCGCCGTGCGGACCCAGGTGCGATCAGCTCGCCGGTTGGGCCGCGCTACTCCGCGCGCAGGGCGATCAGCGGATCGACGCGAGACGCCCGCCGGGCCGGCAGGTACGCGGCGAGCAGCGCCGCCAGCCCGATCACCACGGCGACGCCGACGTACGTCACCGGATCCAGCGCGCTGACGCCGAACAGGAGCGAGGACATCAGGCGCGTGGCGCCGGCCGCGCCGGCCAGCCCGATCGCGGACCCGATCGCCACGAGCAGAAGGGCGCGCCGGACGAACAACCCCTGGACGCCGCCCTGCGGCGCACCGAGCGCCATGCGGATCCCGACCTCCCGCGTCCGCTGCGCCACCGCGTAGGACACGACGCCGTAGATGCCGACCACGCCCAGCAGCAGGGCCATGGCGCCCGCGATGGCCAGCAGCACGAGCGTGTACGAGGTGCGGGCGAGCGACGCCTGGTACACGTCGCCGAGCGTGCGGACGAGCGCCAGCGGTAGGGCGCCGTTCACCGACCACACCGCCTGATGCAGGTCCTCCAGCAGGGTCTCGGTCGCGGCCCGATCGGTGCGGATCACGTAGGTCATCGCCCGCCGGACCGCCGTCTCCGGCCCGTAGAACCCTCCGTTGTACGCCGGCCAGTAGATTGTCGGAGGAACCGGCTGGTCGACACCGTCGTCGGAGACGTCGCCGACCACGCCCACGATCTCGCGCCACTCGCCGGTCTGCGTCGGGCGAATGAACCGCCCGAGCGCCGAGGCCGTGTCTCCCCACATCTCCTGCGCGAAGGCCTCGGACACGATGGCGACCGGCCGGCGATCGTAGAGGTCGGCCCAGTCGTAGTCCCGGCCGGCGAGGATCGGCGTGCCGAACGCCTCGAAGGACCCGGGGGAGACGAACTTGAACCGTCGTACCGGTGTGAACTCGCCCTCCGCATAGCTCCGGTCGCGGGCCCAGACGAGATCGTTGTTGTTGAACCCCTCCATGGGCGCCGACGTGGCCAACGCCGCCGACTCGACGCCCGGAAGAGTCGCGACACGGTCCAGGATCGCCTGCAGCATCCGCATGACCGACTCCGGATTCGGCACGTCGGCTTCCGGGACGCTGAGGCGGAACATCTGCAGATGCTGCGGCTCGTCGAAGCCGGGGTCCACGGCGTGCAGCGACAGGAACGTCCGGATCATCAGCCCCGATCCCACCAGCAGCACGAGCGCCAGCGCCACCTGTACGACGACCAGCGTGTTGCGCGCTCGCTGCCGGTCGCGGCTCTGGCTGATCGTCCACCCGCCGGCCCTCAGCGACTCGGCGATCCGCGGGCCGGCGTACCTGGCGACGGGAATCAGCCCGAACAGCATGCCCGAGACACCCGACACGGCCAGCGCGAAGAGCAGGACGAGCGGGTCGATGGCGATCTCGTCGGCGCGCGGCAGGTCGGCGCCGGCGTAGGCCAGTAGCGCCCGCAGTCCGGCCCAGGCGATGCCCAGGCCCAGCAGCCCGCCAAGCATGCTCAGGGTGAGGCTCTCGACCAGCAGCTCGCGCGCGATGCGACCCCACCCGGCGCCGAGCGCGGCGCGGATGGTGAGCTCCTGGCGGCGGCCGTCGGTCCGCACCAGCAGGAGGTTCGCGATGTTCGCGCCGGCGATCAGCAGCATCAGGCCCATGGTGCCCGTCAGGATCCAGAGCGAGTTGCCGATCGAGCCCACCACGTCGGACTTCAACGCCGTGAGGTCGGGGGTCAGGCCGGCATTGCGGAACAGCTCCAGGCTGATCCCCGGAGCCGGAGGCCATTCCTCCAGCCAGATCGAGAGCAGCCGCTCCACGTCCGCGCTGGCCTGCTCCATGGAGACACCCGGCTTCAGGCGTGCGATGCCGTTGTAGCCGAAGCTGCCCAGGACCACCTCGGCGCGGCTGAATCGCAGCGGCAGGATGATCTGCGGCTGGAGCTCGCCGGGGAACCTGAACGAGGCCGGCATCACGCCGACGATCTCGCGCGGCCGCGAGTCGAGCTCGAGCGTCTGTCCGATCGCGGACGGGTCTCCGCCGAAGGCGCGCTGCCAGTAGCCGTGGCCGAGAATGACCGACTCGGTCGATCCTCGATCGTCTTCCTCGGTGAACCAGCGCCCCAGGAGGGGAGGCACGCCCAGCGCGTCGAGCGTGCCGTGGGTGGCCTGCGCCGTCAGCAGTTGTTCGGGATCGACCGGACCCGTGGCCGTGGAAGCGCCGTACTGCCACAGGCCGAAGCGCTCGAACGTGTCGCTGTGGTCTCCGTAGGTGTAGTACATGGACGGCGAGGCACTCACCCGCACGTCGGGCGGCAGTCCCGGGATGCCGGGGGCGCGATGCCAGACCCCGATCAGACGATCCGGCTCGGGGAATCTCAGCGGCTGGATCAGGACGCCGTTGACGACGCTGAAGATGGCCGTGTTGGCGCCGATGCCGATGGCCAGCGTGAGCAGCGCCGCGAGGGTGAATCCCGGCGTGCGCCGCAGCCGGCGGAGCGCATGGCGGGTGTCGCTCAGCAGGTCGTACAGCCAGCGGGCGCGCCAGACGTCGCGCGTGTCCTCGGTGATGCGCGTCACGTTGCCGAACGCCCGCCGGGCGGCCAGCCCCGCAGCCTTCGCGTCGAGGCCCGCGCTCGTCTGCTCGCCGACCTCGATCGCCAGATGCGCCCGGATCTCCTCCTGGAGATCCCGGTCGCGCTGCCGCCGCCGGAGCCACCAGAGCAGTCTTCTCCACATGACACTACCCCTGCGATCGGAGCACCCGTCCCATGGCCTTCGCGAAAAGCTTCCACCGCGACTCCTCGGCGACGAGCTGCTGCTTGCCGGCCGCCGTGAGGCGGTAGTACTTGGCGCGCTGGTTGTTCTCGGTGACGCCCCACTCGGACTCGATCCAGCCCTCGCGGCGGAGTCGGTGGAGCGCGGGGTAGAGGCTGCCATGCTCCACCTGCAGCAGGTCGTCCGAGCGGGCGCGAATCGCCTGGCCGATGCCGTGGCCGTGCTGCGGGCCCCACTGCAGCGTGCGCAGGATCAGCAGGTCGAGCGTGCCCTGCAGGACGTCGATCTTGTCTCCCATGGTGGTAGGCACACTACCACCTGGCTGGTCGAATGTCTACCCCCTATGTCTCCGGCCGCGATGGGCGGGCGCGCCGCCGGCGTGTCGCCACTCAGTTGCGTGGGCCCACGCGCCCGATGCGTTGCCCTTGCAGGTACTTCGTCCCGGTCTCCGCCTCGAGCGCGACGGGCTCCTGGAACAGCAGGACGATGTCGGAGCCTCCGAACTGGAAGTACCCGAGCTCGTCGCCCTTGCGCAGCCCGGCTCCCGGTTCCGGCTCGAGGACGACCGACGAGATGAGCGTCATGCCGACCGGCACGACCGCCACGAGTCCTGCCGTCGGCGACTCGATGATGACGAGGCCGCGCTCCTGGTTGAACTGGAAGGTGTCGCCGTCGACGCTGCCCAGCGAGCCATCAGGGTTCCGGACCACGTCGAGGTAGACGCGGCCGTGGACGTTTCGGACCTCCCGGATCACGCCGGCAACCGGGACGTGAAAGCGGTGGTAGTCGGTGACGTCGAGGAAGCTGTGCGCGTAGATGCCGCCCGCGAATGCGCCGGCGTGGGGACTGCCGTCGAGCAGGTCGGCGATGGGCCACCGGGCGCCCTTGACGGTGATCGCGGAGCGCTCGTCGATCGGCCAGGCACCCATGAAGGTGGCGTCGGCCGGGGAGACGATGACGGTGTCGTCACCGGGAGCTTCGATCGGTCGCTTGCCGGGCCGAATCTCGCGCGCGAAGAACTGGTTGGACGTCTGCCAGCCGCTCGGGCCGGCGAAGTAGTCGTCCACGTTGAATTGGGGCAGGGACGCAAACGACTCGATCCCGGCCGCCGACGCCGGCGTGTCGAGGAACGAGCCCCACGCCGCGGCCACCCGGCCGAGCCAGTCGCTGAAGGCCTGGTCCTCGTTGAGCGCGTCGTCCGGCGCCTGATTGACGACGTAGTGCAGGCTCAGGACCTTCGGTGCGGCCTCCCGCTCGACCGGAATCCAGGTGACCAGCTCGTCCACGTGGCGGTAGAAGGCGTCGAGGCTGTCGATGCCCTGCACGCCGGCGGCGTCGATCGCCTCCGTCAGTCCGTCGCGCAGATCGGGCCGCGAATCCAGCAGCGCCATCAGGTCCGTCACCACGGGCTGATGACCGCCGGCGCGCGTGTCCGGCTCGACGCTCCAGTGGCACGCGGCGACTGCGGCGAGCAGCAGTACGATCGAGAGGTGCGACGGCGTCGTTCTGGTCATGAGCGCAGCATCCCGGGGAATTGTACAGGTCCCGGGATCCTGCCGGGACGCGCGGTTCCCTGATGGTGCTCGACGAACATCCAAGCCAGATCGCCGGCGTCATCGACGAGGCCGAGGGCACAGATGCTCCAGCAATGCGGCGTCCGGTACCTGGGATTCCCCTTGCGACTCCCCGTACACCGCGAGGACCTGACCGAGGACGCGGCGGCGGGGGGATCGTCACCGGCTACGCCAGCGAGTAGTCGCGCTGCGTGCGCGCGTACTCGATGAAGTAGTCCAGCGCCTCGACGTTGGCCATGGCGGCGCGGTTGGCCGCCTTCTCCGGCGGCACGCCCATGAGGATCCGCCGCACCGGCACTTCCATCTTCTTGCCCGTGAGCGTGTAGGGAATGGCGCGGACCTGAAACATCTTGTCCGGGACGTGGCGCGGCGAATAGTCGCGCCGGATCCGGGCGCGGATCTGCTCGGCGATGTCCTCGTCGAGCGGCACGTCGCCCCGCGTCTTGACGAACAGCGGCATGAAGAACCGGCCGCCGGGAAGGTCGAGGTTCACGATGAGCGCGTCCTCGACTGCCGGCACGCCCAGGAGCGAGCGATAGACCTCGGCGGTGCCGATGCGGACGCCGTGGCGATTGAGCGTGGCGTCGGAGCGGCCGAGGACGAAGCAGCCGCCGCGAGCGTTGATCCGGAAGAAGTCGCCGTGGCGCCAGACGCCGGGCCACGTGTCGAAGTACGACTCCCGGTACCGGCTGCCGTCGGCGTCGCCCCAGAACCCCACGGGCATCGACGGCAGCGGCTCGGTCACCACGAACTCGCCGACCTGATCGACCACGGCCTTGCCTTCCACGTCCCACGCGTAGGCGGCCACGCCGAGCTGGCGCGCCTGGATCTCGCCGGCGTAGAGCGGCAGGTTGACGACGCCCCCGACGAGCCCGGTGCAGATGTCCGTGCCCCCGCTGCCCGCGTGCGCCCACATGTCCCGCTTCACGTTCTCGAAGAACCAGGCATGGCACTCGGCGGTGACCGGGGAGCCGGCGAGCACGATGGTCTCGAGCTGCTCGAGCGCGAAGCGGTCCTTCGGCACGATGCCCGCCTTCTCGAGGAGGCTCTGGTAGGCGGGGCTGGCGCCGAACAGATTCGCGCCCGTGTCGTCGGCCAGCGTCCAGAGCCGGTCGGGCCCGGGCCACACCGGGTTCCCGTCGTAGAGCAGGGGCACCACGTCGACGATCAGGCTGCTCGCCAGGAAGTTCCACATCATCCAGCCGGTGGACGTGAAGAAGAACATGCGCTGGCGGGGGTGCATGTCCATGTGGAAGTGAAACAGCTTCAACTGCTCGATCGTGATGCCGCCGTGACAGTGGATGATCGGCTTGGGCAGTCCCGTGGTGCCGGACGAGAACAGGATCCACAGGGGATGCGCGAACGGCACCTCCTCGAAGCGAAACGTCTCGCCAGGGTCTGGACCGGCCACCACGTCCTGCCAGAGCAGCGCGCCCGGCGTCAGCGGCGTCCGGTCGTCCTCGTCGAGATACGGGAGATGCACGACGTGTGCGAGCGTCGGGAGCTGGCCGATGATCTCGCGGATCTCGGCGCGGCGGTCGAAGGGCTTGCCGCCGTAGCTGTAGCCGTCGACGCAGACGATCAGCTTCGGCTCGAGCTGCGCGAAGCGATCGAGCACGCCTCGCGTGCCGAAGTCCGGGCCGCAGCTCGACCAGACCGCGCCGATGCTCGTGGTTGCCAGCATGCCGACGATGGCCTCGGGCGCGTTCGGCAGGTAGCCGACCACGCGATCGCCAGGCGCGATGCCGAGCGCCCGCAGGCGGGTGGCGAGCACGCGCACCTGACGCGCCAGGTCGGG
>Ga0299906_10000736_pt1 | contig 29193 bp, 26 predicted proteins | sample RVTome_14_FD_200259 | JGI IMG/M metagenome (GOLD analysis project Ga0299906, IMG submission 200259) | Soil microbial communities from uranium-contaminated site in the Upper Colorado River Basin, Wyoming, United States - RVT145D125 (version 2) ...
CACCCTCGACCGCCTGCCCCCCTACCAGGTCGGCAGGCACGGTCAGCTCCAGGAGTGGCTCGAGGACTTCGAGGAGGCCGAGCCGGGCCACCGCCACGTGTCGCACCTCTTCGGTCTGCACCCGGGCCGCTCCATCACGCTCCGCGGCACTCCCGAGCTGGCCCGAGCCGCGCGCGTCTCTCTCGAGCGGCGCCTGGCCAACGGCGGTGGAGGCACGGGCTGGAGTCGCGCCTGGATCGTCAACTTCTTCGCCCGGCTCGGCGACGGCGACGCGGCTCACGAGAACCTGACGCTGCTCCTCGCGAAGTCCACGCTTCCGAACCTGCTCGACAACCACCCCCCGTTCCAGATCGACGGCAACTTCGGCGGCACCGCCGGCATCGCGGAGATGCTGCTGCAGAGCCACGCGGGGGAGCTGGACCTGCTGCCGGCGCTGCCCAGCGCGTGGCCGGACGGCAGCGTCAGCGGCCTGCGAGCGCGCGGCGGCTTCGAGGTCGAACTCGCGTGGAAGCGTGGGGGACTCGACCGCGCCGTCATCCGGTCGAGCCTCGGTGGGGCGAGCGCGGTGCGCTACCGTGACCGGACCGTGGCCCTCGAGGCCGACGCGGGCGAGACCGTGACCCTCGACGGCACGTTGCGAGCGCGATGAGCCCGGGAGGCGCCGCGGTCCGGGACCGAGCCCGCGATCGGAGCGAGCCGGGTGAGAGAAGGAGGGAAGGATGACCAGCAAGGGACTGTATCTCGCGATGCTCGCATCCGGTCTCGCGATCGCTCCGTGGCTCGAGGCCCAGGTCGAGACCGAGGTTCCCCCGGTGGTGCCCGGTGCGAAGCTCGTCACGGTGGAGCGCGTCAAGATCCACGGCACGGCCCTGGAGGGCAACCTCGAGGGGAATGCCGTGGATCGCGAGACGATCGTCTTCCTGCCGCCGAGCTACGCCACCGATCGCTCCCGGCGGTATCCGGTCGTCTACGCCCTCCACGGCTACTCGATCGGTGCGGAGCAGTGGGCCCGGGAGATCCACGTGCCCCAGACCATCGAAGGCGCTTTCGCCCAGGGCGCTCGGGAGATGATCGTGGTTCTCCCCGACTCCAAGACGGTGCACGACGGGTCGATGTACTCGAGCTCCGTGACGACCGGGGACTTCGAGCGCTTCGTGGCCCAGGACGTGGTGTCCTACACCGACGCCCACTACCGGACGATGCCCGAGCGTGAGAGCCGCGGCCTGGTGGGCCATTCCATGGGCGGCTACGGCGCGACCCGGATCGGGATGAAGCACGCGGACGTCTTCGGTGCGGTCTACGTCATGAGCCCGTGCTGCCTCTCTCCACGGGGGGGCCGGGCTCCCGACCCGGAGGCCCAGAAGGCCCTGGAGGCGGTGAAGACTCCCGCCGACTCCGCGAGCCTGCCGTTCTTCGCCCGGGCCCAGCTCGCCACCGCGGCCGCGTGGTCGCCCGACCCGGAGAGCCCGCCGCTCTACCTCGAGCTGCCCATGCGCGACGGCGAGCCCCGTGCAGACGTGCTGGCAAAGTGGGCGGCCAACGCTCCGCTGGCGTTCCTGGACCAATACGTCGGGGAGCTGCGCCGCCATCGCGCGATCGCGATCGACGTGGGCGACGAGGACAGGCTCAGGGAGGACTCGCAGAAGCTGCACGAGGCCCTCGACAGGTACGGCATCGAGAACGACTTCGAGGTGTACCCGGGCACGCACACGAGCAAGGTGGCCGTTCGTTTCCAGAATCACGTCATGAGGTTCTTCAGCGAGAGCCTCTGCTTCGAGGACAGGTGTCCGTAGGCTGCCTCGGGTCGGCCGACCGCCGGCCCCTCGGACACTCGCGTCGAAGTCGGGACACGATGGAGGTGTGAGATGAAGCAGCTCGGATTGTCACTGCTGGTCCTGGCGAGCGTCGCCTCTGCGCAGGAGTCGGCGGACTTCGAGCCCGCGAGCACGAACGTCTGGGGAGCGCAGTATCCCCGGGTCGACGGCGCGGGGAGGGTGGAGATCCGGATCAAGGCGCCCGAAGCTGACAGCGTGAAGCTGAACTTCTGGAGCGGTCCGAAGGTGGACATGGTGAAGCAGGACGACGGCTTCTGGGCCGTCACGACGGAGCCGCTGGTGCCCGGCCTGCACTACTACGTGCTGAGCATCGACGGTGCGGACGTCAGCGACCCGGGCAGCAACGCGTACTTCGGCGGCGGCAGGTACGCGAGCGCCGTCGAGGTCCCCGATCCGGAGGGCGACTTCTACGCCATCCGTGACGTGCCCCACGGCCAGGTGCGCGAGGTCTGGTACGACTCGAAAGTCACCGGCACCTGGCGCCACGCCCTCGTCTACCTGCCACCGCAGTACGACCAGCAGACGCAGGAGCGCTACCCGGTGCTCTACCTGCAGCACGGCGGCGGCGAGGACGAGACCGGGTGGATCCGTCAGGGCCGCGCGAACTTCATCCTCGACAACCTGATCGCGGCGGGGAGCTGCGAGCCGATGATCGTCGTGATGGCCTACGGGTACGCGCGGCGCGCCGGTGTTCCGCTTCGCGACCTGAGCGGACTTCCGTTCCAGTCCCCCGAAAGGATGCAGGCGATCCGGGACATGACGGCCGCTTTCGAGGCGGACGTGACCGAGGCGCTGATCCCGTTCGTGGACGCCACCTACAGGACGCTCGCGGACCGGGAACACCGCGCCATGGCCGGCCTCTCCATGGGAGGAATGCAGACCTTTCACGTCACGCTCAACAACCTCGACCTCTTCTCCCACATCGGTGGGTTCAGCGGCGGGATGAGGATGCTGACCCCCGGGGAGCTCGATCTCCAGACGGCCCATGACGGCGTCTTCGCCGACCCGGCGGCCTTCGCGAAGCGGGTGCACCTGCTCTGGCTGGGGGTGGGGACGGAGGAGCCCGAGAGGATGCGCGAGAGCATCCGGGGCCTGCACGCGTCGCTGACCGAGGCGGGCATCGAGCACGTCTACGACGAGTCGCCCGGAACGGATCACGAGTGGCAGACGTGGCGCCGGAACCTCCGGGACTACGCGCCGCTGCTGTTCCGCCGGGCGGGTGGGGCCGGAATGTGACGCTGTCCGGCGGGAGCGGCTACTCGAAGGGCAGGCCGACGTAGTTTTCGGCGAGCGTCGTCGCGGCCGCCCGTGACGTCGTCAGGTAGCCCAGCTCGGCGAGCTGGAGACGGTGGTCGAAGCCCTCCGCTTCCGGAAACCGGTGGAGCAGGGACGTCATCCACCACGAGAAGCGCTGCGTCCTCCAGACCCGGCGCAGGCACCGGTCGGAGTAGGTGTCGAGCTGGTCCGTGCTGCCCGTCCTGTAGTGCTCGACGAGGGCACGGGACAGCGCCCGCACGTCGGCGGCCGCGAGGTTGAGCCCCTTCGCGCCCGTGGGCGGCACGATGTGGGCCGCGTCGCCGGCCAGGAACAGCCGGCCGAAGCGCATCGGCTCCGCGACGAAGCTCCGCATCGGCGTCACGCTCTTCTCGATGGAGGGCCCGGACTCGAGCCTCTGGGCCGCGTCGCCCCCGAGCCGGAGCCGCAGCTCGTCCCAGATCCGCTCGTCGGGCCACTCGTCGAGGTTCTCGTCGGGGGCGCACTGCAGGTAGAGACGGCTCCGGGTCGTCGAGCGCATGCTGAACAGGGCGAAGCCCCGCTCGTGGCGGACGTAGATCAGCTCGTCGGACACGGGGCGCGTGTCGGAGAGAATGCCGAGCCAGCCGAAGGGGTACACGCGCTCGAAGACGCGCAGCTGGTCCGCTGGGACGCTCTGCCGGCAGACGCCGTGGTAGCCGTCGCAGCCGGCGACGAAGTCGCACTCGAGGGTGTGCTCCCGGCCGTCCTCGACGTAGCGGATCCGGGGTCTCTCCGAGTCGAAGTCGTGGACGCCCACGTCGAGAGCCTCGAAGTGGACCTCGCCGCCCGACCCGAGGCGGGCCTCGTCCAGGTCCTTCTGGATCTCGGTCTGACCGTAGACCGTGACCGCCTTGCCGCCGGTCAGCTCCACGAAGTCGATACGGTGCCGCCGGCCGTCGACGCTCAGCTCCACGCCGCCGTGCAGGAGGCCCTCGCGGCGCATCCGCGCCCCGACCTGTGCCTCTTCGAGCAGGTCCACCGTCCCCTGCTCCAGGACCCCGGCGCGGATCCGGCCCTCGACGTACTCGCGGCTGCGGCGCTCCAGGACGACACTCTCGATCCCCTCGAGATGCAGGAGCTGGGACAGGAGCATCCCGGAGGGCCCCGCCCCGACGATCCCGACCTGCGTACGCGTCACCTCATCCTCCCGCGAGCGCGCAGCGCTCGGTACGCCGCGTGACGTCGATTGTCTCATCGCCCGAGAAGGCCGGGCGTCCCGTCCGACCGGCTAGCAGACCCCCGCCGCCGATGCAGGCGGACCCTCCGGGCTCGCCCGGGACGGCTCCGGCGTCGCCTTCAGGCTGGAGGGTCCAGGTCCGGCCAGGGAGGGTGTGCGGTCAACGACGACCGCGGTGGCCCTTCCCCGAGCATTGCCGCCGATCGACGCCCGTGCCTCTGAAGTCCAGCGGCCCGCGAACCTCCCGCTGGTACTTCGTCAGCACGTCGGCACACACCACCCGGGGGCGGTCGAGGTCGCCCTTGCAGACGAAGTTGCTCGCGTCGTCGGTACTGCCGCTTCCATCGTAGGTCGCGGTCTGGGGGTACGGGCACAGCGGGCGGGTGCGTGTCACGTTCCCGCTGGTATCGGTCGTCTGCGCGAGGATGCGCTCGGGCGGTACGCCGTTCTCGACCCAGCTCACGAGCGCTTCGAACAGGCCCTGCGGCTGTGGCCCCGGGCCGCCGGCACAATGCGCGACCCCCGGTGCGCGGAACAGCCGGTAGAAGCGCTGCAACCGCTCGAAGTCGGGTTCGCCCTTCCGCTTGGCGTAGCGCGAGGCCATCTGCCGGTAGTAGTGGATCACCCCGCGCGGCATGATGAGCTGGTCGTTCGTCCCGACGAAGGTGAGCAGCTTGCCGCCGTGGCGCCTGAACGTGTCGAGGTCGCCGAAGGTGTCCGTGACGTCGGCGATGTTGCGGGACCCGGCCTGCGCCACCTGCGCGTACTCCTCGATGGCCACCGTGCTCCAGTCGAAGTCGGGATCGCGCTCGTTCCAGTGGAACTGGGTGACGCCCAGGAAGAACGGGAGCGTGCCGTTGAGGGAGAAGCACCCGAAGGGGAAGCAGGACCCGCCCAGCTGGGTGCCGCGGTCGAGGCCGAACCACACCTTCTCCCCGTCGGCATTGCGGGGACCGTCCCAGATCATGTCGATGGCCTCGGCCTCTGCGGGCGTCAAGCAGTTCTCCGCGGGCGCGGTCGCCGTGCCGCACACGTTCTCCTCGGCGCTGAACTTGCACGTGCGGGGGTCGTCGATGACTCCGTCCGCCACGCCGTCGCGCGCGTCGCACGCGTCGACCGCCGAGACGGTGGCCTGCACCAGCTTCGCCTCGTCGATCGGCCCGCCGACGAGATCCTTCATGACGATCTGTCCCCACATCTGCGCGGTCTGGAAGCGTGTCCAGTAGATCGCCGGCGCGTTCGCGAGGATGCCGTCGAGCTCCCGGCCCAGCTCCTGCGCCAGCAGATAGCCCTGTCGCCCGCCGGTCGAGCAGCCGTTCCAGTAGTCGTAAGCGGGCTTCATCCCGTAGTAGGTCCGTGCGAGCGACTTCGAGAAGCGCACCTGGGCCTTGATCGCGTTGCGGATGAAGTCTTCGATGAACTGGAGGTTGTACGTGCCGTCGGGGTTCACGCCCGGTTCGCAGCTGCCGCCGGCGTGGCCGGTGTCCGTGCCCGAGCCCACGTAGCCGGCGTTCACGGGAGCCGCGACGTTCAGGGTGCCCGCGCAGCCGCCGCCGCCCACGCCCTGGGTCCTGCCGTTCCAGGCGCCCTCGACGCCTCCGGTACCGCCGTCGAGCGAGCTCAGGGGCAGCCCGATCCGGATGTTGATGTTCTGCTCAGGGCCGGTTCCGAAGAGCAGGTCGACCTGACAGTGGGAGACGTTCGGTCCACTGGCGGGGACGATCTGGCTGCTCAGGGACTTCACGAGCGGGCTCTGGAGCAGGCGGTTGCGGGGATGGGTTGCGACCTCGGCGCAGGCGATCGGTTCGAGCCTCGGCCGATGTCGTCCTCCGGCAGAGCCCAGCGCGACCTCCGCGGGGACGAGACAGACGATGGCGGTCGCGGCGATCAGGAGGCGTCTCCCGGCAGCGTCGGGGAGGCAGGGCGCGTCGGTCGCCGGGGGACGGAATTGGGTTCTCATGGATCCTCCTCGCTTGGATGCGGGAGTGTTCCACACGCGAACGCGCGCGCTCAATCCTCCGGATCGAATACAGTTTATTCGACCGTCGAATGACCTCTTCCGGTCGTGGGCTCGACTCTCCACTCGTCGGTCTTGTCGTTGAAGAGGCTTGCGACCTGGGCACGCAGCCAGCGGTTGCGCGGATCGCTGTGGAACCGGCGGTGCCAGTGCTGTCGCACGTCGAAGCCGGCGATGTCGAACGGGGGCATGACGAAGGCGAGCTCGGACGATATCCGCGCGAAGTAGAGGGCGAGCGCGTGAGGCACCGTGGCGACGAGGTCGGAGCTCGCCACGACGATCGGGATGCTCAGGAAGTGCGGCGTGAGCAGGACGACGTTCCTTCGGATCCGTCGCTTCTCCAGGAACCGCTCGAAGATCTCCTGGCTGCGCCCCTCGGCCCGCACCACCGCGTGCTCCATCGCGAGGAAGTCGTCGAGGGAGAGACGCCTCGCGCGGCGCGGATGGTCGGCTCGCATCAGGCAGGCGAAGTGATGCGTGAAGAGGCGTTGCTGGAAGAAGTGATGTCGCGTCAGGTCCGGGAAGTAGCCGACCGCGAGGTCGACGTCCCCCCTCTCGAAGCCCTGGACGAGCTGGGCCGGAGGGGCGGAGACCGACCGGATGGCGCACTGCGGCGCGCGCTCGCGGAATCTCTCGAGGAGCTTCGGCAGGAACACCATCTCGCCGACATCGGAGAGCGCGATCGAGATCGTCCGCGTGCTGAGGGCGGGATCGAACGGGTCCTCGACGAGCAGATCCTCCTGGAGGCGCTCGACCAGTGGCCGTGCGGCTCGCACCAGGGCATGGGCGCGAGGCGTGGGCGTCACGCCGGTCGGGGCGCGGATGAACAGCGGATCCTTGAGGAGCTTGCGCAGCTTGCGCAGCGCCATGCTCACCGCCGGCTGGCTCATCCCCAGGGCGTGGGCGGCCCGCGTCACGTTGAGCTCGTCGTACAAGGCGAAGACGATCGGCAGCAGGTTCAGATCCGGCCGCTGCTTCCCCGGGTCCGACGAGGCGAGGGGACCCGCTCCGGGGCCGCCCCCGCCGCGCCCCACAGCGCGGCCGCGTCGGCTGCCCGGCTGGCAGTCTTCCCGCCGAGACGGTTTCTCGAAAGCCACTGGCAGAGCCGTTCCCGCGGTAGGCGCTCTACCTCCAGCGCAGGATTGGACTCTACTCGACCAATCGTTTATTGTCCACATGATTGTCGCCAGTTTGGTCGACCGCAACGCCCATGTCATCGATCTCCGAGTCCCGGCGCCCGCTCGTGTTCAAAGTGGCGGGGCTCCGACCCGCCGGTTGGGAGTGCCTCCGGTTTCCGAACCGAGGTCCGGAACGCTTTCTCTCTCCATCACAACGAGCGCAGGCTGGAACTGGAGATCTCCCTGCGCCAGGCCGAGACCGGCGGGATCACCGAGCCCGGGGCGCGGCTCGGGGTGCTGAGCCCGGAGTCGGCGGACGCCTTCCTCCCGGAGATCATCCGCAAGACCGAGGCCGCCGCGATCGTCCACGGCGTGAAGGGGGGTGCCGGGAGCAGCCTCTAGGCCGAGCAGAAGCGCACGCTCCACGTGCGCGGCGAGGCGGAGCTGCAGGATGGCCTCCGGATGGAAGCCCGGGTCCGCTTGCTGAAGCCGATCGGCAGCACGTTCTGCTTCCGCGCCGACGAGATGCCGGCTCTCGGAGGGGCCGGGCTGGCACCGTCACCCCTCGCCTACGTGTCGGCGGGAGTCGGCTTCTGCTTCATGACCCAGCTTGGCCGCTACGCCCAGATCATGAGGTGGCGGCTCGACTCCTGCGCGATCGTCCAGGACAACGACTACCCGAGCATGGGCAGGCTCGCCGACGGGAACGTCCGCGGCTCGGCGATACCCTTCGAAACGCACGTCTTCGTGCGCTCCGGGCGGAGCGACGACGACGCGCGCCGGCTGGTGGCGGTGGGGGAGCGGACCTGCTTCCTGCACGCGGCCATGCGAGGGGCCTTCCCGGGCCGGGTGCGCGCCGAGCTGAACGGCCGGCCGATCCTCTGATGCCCCCGGGGACGTTCGTCGAACCCCTCCCGGTGACGGGACTCCTCGGCTCGCTGCGACCGCCCGGCTACTCGGGGCGCGGGGCCTCGGTCATCACGGTGCGGATCCCGGTGGTCTTCCCGCCGTCGCCCCGAATCAGCCGTACGACCATCAGCATCGTCAGGGCCGTGCCGTCCCCCTTGCGGAACGTCCTGTGAAACGGCTTCGTGTCCCGTTGGCCCTCGAGCCTCTGGCCGATCGCGCGCTGGGCGGCCTCCTGCATCACGATGAAGTCACTCACGGGGCGTCCCACCATCTGAGCCTCGGAGTAGCCGAGGAGCCGGAGCTCCTCCGGGTTGACGCGCCGGATGATCCCCGCCGTGTCGATCTCGTGGGCGCCGATGCCGGCTGGGGGCTCGCGGAAGACGTCGTCGAAGCGGCCTTCTCCGGCTTCCTCGAGGCGGTCGTGGTACGCCATGAGACGTGCGACGGTCTCGTCGTTCGCGGACGGTCCCATCGGATTCCTCCCGCTCAGGAACGAGGGTCCCGGCTCCGGATTCTAGCGCATGGGGTCCGCGAGGCTGTCGCGGGAGCAGGCTTCCCCTCGCGAGGCGCTTCGCATACCATGCGCCGGTCGCGCCGGGGTGACCGATGGGGACGGGCGATGAAGGGTGCGGGATGCTGATTCGAACGATGGTCGCGGCGGTGCTCGTCCTGGCTCCGACCGCATCCCCGGCTCAGGAGCAGGAGCAGTCGGAGGCCGAGGCCGCGGCGACACGCCGCGTGTCCTCGATGCGGGAGAGCGTCTACAAGGAGCTCGCCAAGGCACAGGAGCAGGCCGACGCGAAGCAGTACGCGGATGCGCTCCGGGCACTCGACGACCTCCGGGACGACGACCTGAACAGCTACGAGCGGTCCCAGGTGTGGAACCTCTACGCCTATGTCCACCACGCCCAGCAGAGATACCCCGAGGCGATCCAGGCCTTCGAGAAGGTCCTCGGCGAGGAGGAGCTGGACCCCGCGCTCGAGTCGGGTGCCCTCTACGGGCTCGCCCTGCTCTACCTGTCCACGGAGCAATGGGGCAAGTCGATCGAGAAGATGAACCGCTGGCTCGCCCAGGGCGACCCGGACCGGGCCCAGGCGCACGAGGTCCTGGCCAACGCGCACTACCAGCTCGGGGAGTACCGCGAGGCCATCCCGGCGATGAGGAAGGCCATCGATCTGCGGCAGGCCGCGGGGCAGGATGTCGACGAGCAGGCCTACCTGCTGCTGCGCTCCGCCTACACCGAGGTCCAGGAGTTCGCCCGGGCCGCCGACGTCCTCGAGGAGCTGATCACTCGCTATCCCGGGGAGAAGTATTGGATGCAGCTCGCGGCCACCTACGGTGAAGCCGGGGACTCGCAGAAGCAGCTCAGCGTCCTGGAGCTGGCCTACCTCCAGGGCTTCCTCGACAGCGAGGCCGAGCTTCTCGCCCTGGCCGGCCTCCAGCTCCGCAACGGGCTGCCGTTCCAGGCTGGCAAGGTGCTCGAGAAGGGGCTCGAGACCGGCGCGCTCCAGTCCACCCTGGAGAACTGGCGGCTGCTGTCCCAGGCGTGGACGCTCGCCCACGAGGATCGCAGGGCGATCCCGGCGCTGACCCGGGCGGCGCAGCTCGCGGAGAGCGGCGAGCTGGAGCTGGTGCTGGCCCAGACCTACTTCAACCTCGAGGAATGGCAGTCGGCCGCCGAGGCGGCCCGAGCCGGGATCCGGAAGGGTGGCCTGAGCCGGTCCGACCAGGCCGACGTGCTGCTCGGCCAGGTGCTCTTCAACCTGGGTGCCTTCGACGAGTCCCGACAGGCCTTCGAGCGCGCTCAGTCGGACAGCCGCAGCCGCAAGCTGGCCGCTCAGTGGCTGACCTACATCGAGAGCGAGCTGGACCGCCAGGGCCGGCTCCGGGCAGCCCTCGAAGAGTAGGCGAGGGGAGCGCCGGGCTCAGACGCTCACGCGCAGGTCGTCCCAGTGTCTCAGCACGTGGAGCACCGAGGCGATGTGTCGCTCCATGGCGGCCGCCGCGGCGTCCTCGTCCCCGCTCACCACGGCTTCGACGATGGCCTCGTGCTCGACCAGGGACTGGGCCGGGCGACCCGGCTGGAGCGCCAGCCGGAAGCGGAGATGCGCGGCGCGATTCCGGAGGTTACCGATGAGGTCGCTGGCGACGGTGTGCCGGCTGATCTCCCGCAAGCGGAGGTGCAGCCTCGCGTTGAGCTCGGAGTAGTCGGTGTAGTTTCCCTCCCCGACGGCTCTCCGCATCGTGGCTATGATCGATCTCAGCTCGGAACGGTCGGCATCGGCGACGTGCCGCGCGGCGTGGCGGGCGACCAGCACCTCGAGCGCGGCACGCGCTTCGGTCACCTGGATCGCCTCGGTCAGCGTGATCCGGCGCACGGTGGCGCCCCGGTTGGCGCGGCGATCGATCAACCCCTCCTTCTCCAGGGCCACGAGCGCAGACCTCACGCTCGCCCGCCCACAGCCGTAGCGCTCCGCCAGCTCGAGCTCGACGAGGCGCTCGCCGGGCGCTAGGTGGCCGGTGAGGATGTCCTGTCGGAGGACGTCGGTCACCTGGTTGAGTGACGTGGTCAGCCGGTTGCTACTCTCCATATGCGCCCACATTGTCGACAAAACTGGCGTCAGAGGAAAGCTCATCAGAAGATCCGGGACTGCGTCTGCTGATTATTGTGCACAAAACTGTTGACAATAGTGATCCGACCAATCTAGGCTTTGCCGGGGAAACAAGGGGGGGCGCGGAGTCGCGGCCGAGTGACTCCTCGCCGATGGGGGAAAAAATGAGTCTCACGAAGACGATTCTCTCGGGCCTGACTCTCGGCGTGTCGGCGAGCCTTTGGCTCGCGCCGCCGGCTCTCGCCCAGACCGAGGAAACGGCTCCCGCCGAGGAGGCGCAGTCGGAGAGCGCCGACGGGGCCGAGGCCGAAGCCGAGACTGCGGGACGCCTCGAGGAGATCATGGTCACCGCGCGTCGCGTCGAGGAGCGACTCCAGGACACGCCCGTGTCCGTCGCCGCCTTCTCGGCCGACGACCTCGAGGAGCGCCAGACGTTCACTACGGAGCTGCTCCAGCAGGTCACGCCGAACCTGCAGTTCACGAACGACAGCGTGCTGTCCGGGAACAACTCGGCGTCCACGATCTTCATCCGCGGGATCGGCCAGATCGACCCCACCTCGTCCGTCGACCCTGGAGTCGGCCTGTACATCGACGACGTCTACATGGGCCAGTCCATCGGCGGCACCATGGAGTTCCGGGACATCAAGTCGGTCCAGGTGCTCCGGGGCCCCCAGGGGACGCTGTTCGGCCGCAACACCGTCGGCGGCGCGATCCTGCTCACGACGAACGAGCCCGGGGACGAGTTCGGCGGGACCTTCCGGGGCGGGCTCGGCTCCGACGCCCTCCGGGACGGCTTCCTCGCCTTCGACGCCCCCTTCTCGCCGCAGTTCCGCTCGCGCTTCACGTTCGGCATCCGGCAGCAGGACGGCTTCGTGAGCAGGACCCAGACGGGTGAGGACCTGGGCGACACGAACACCTTCACGGGGACCGCGAAGTTCGTCTGGATGCCGAACGACACCTTCCATGCGAGGTTCGCCTTCGACGTGACCCACAGCGACGAGAACGGCAACCCGTTCGTGTTCGCCGCGAGCAACGAGGCGGCCACCTTCCAGCGGGTGGCGAGCCAGGACGCCGGCTGCCCCGGCGTGGTCTTCCCCGTGTCGGGTCCGGTGCCGCTGGTCGACGACATCCGCTGCGCGAACGACTTCCAGGCGGCCGGCCCGTTCGCCAACAACGGCACCTACCCCCTGGAGAGCAAGATGGACAACTGGGGGGGCTCCCTGCAGTTGACGGTGACGCCGAACGACTCGGTCACGCTGAAGTCCATCAGCTCCTACCGCAGCCTGAACTGGGAGGGGATCCGCGACGCCGACAACACGCCGCTGACGATCCTCCACACCGACTACGACAGCGACGGGAACCAGCTCAGCCAGGAGGTCCAGCTCCAGTACCGGGCGGCGCAGGTGAAGGGGACGGTGGGCGCGTACTACATCGACGAGGACACGACGGACATCGTCTACGTCCAGCTCAACGACCCGGTCCCGGGAGTCCAGGAAGACAGCGACAACAACATCACGGAGAACAGCAGCTGGGCGGTGTTCTCCCAGTGGACCTACGACGCGACCGACACCCTTTCCCTGACCCTGGGCGGGCGGTACACCAAGGACACCAAGGCCTCGACACCGGACCAGTTCAACTACGCGGACCCCGGCAACAAGTACCTGCCGGTGCGGAAGTACGAGGATACCTTCGACGCCTTCACCTTCTCCGGCACGATCGCGAACCGCTTCAGCGACCAGGTGATGGCCTACTTCAGCTACTCCGAGGGCTTCAAGGGCGGGGGGTGGAACAGCCACTTCAACACGTGCCAGGTCCTGGACCCCTGCGCCAACGGCTTCGCGGGCCCCGCCCTCGCCAACGCCCAGGCGGCGGCGGCGGTGTTCCCCCTGGTGCACCGCTTCGGACCGGAGGAGGCGAAGACCTACGAGCTGGGCTTCAAGGCGGACCTGGCCGACGGTCGCTTCCGCTTGAACGGCGCCGTCTTCACCACGGACTACACGGACCTGCAGTTCACGTACCGCTCGGGCGTCGCGCCCTACCTGGCGAACGCCGGCAAGGCCGGCATCGACGGCTTCGAGGTCGAAGCCACGCTCATGCCCAACTCCGACTGGCTCATCAACGGCGGCATCGGCGTGCTCGACACCAGCGTGGACGAGCTGCGGGAGATCGCCGGGACCGCCGTCGGTGTGGTGGAGGGCAACGTCCTGCCGTTCTCCCCGGAGATCCAGGCCAACTTCGGCCTCAGCTACAGAGCGCGGGTCGGCGACGGCTTCACGCTCATGCCGCGGGCCGACCTGGTCCACCAGGGCGAGACCTACTTCGATGCGAACAACACCGTGGAGATCGCACAGATCGACCCCTACACGGTCATCAACGCGTCCCTGGTGCTCGCGCCCACCGACGAGAGGTGGCGGCTGACGGCCGGGGTGAGCAACCTCACGGACGAGCTGTACGCGACGGGTGGCAACTCCTCGCTCACCACGGGCAGCGGCTACGCGGAGATCGCGTACGCGCGGCCGCGGGAGTTCTTCGTGCATTTCAGCGTGGGGTTCTGACGGGGCCGAGCCAGCCCTCCGCGCGTCGCCGGGAGTTTCGGAGGGCGCCCGGAGGGGTTACAGTCGACACCTAACGCCGATCGGAGACCGAGCCGAGTGCCGCCGACGCCGCTGGCGCCCGTGCGAAGCTCGCCGGAAGGGAAACGGATGCCGAGGAAACACGCAACGCGACTCGCGGTCGTCGCCGTCACCATGATGGGCGCAGGGAGCGCCGTCTTCGCCCAGGACGTGGAGGACGCGCGGTCGGCAGCCGCGAGCAAGGAAGCAGCCGCCCGCCGCTCCCAGGAGCAGATCGACGAGGTCGTGGACGAGACCCGCGGGCTGCTGCGCCAGTACACCACCATCACCAAGGAGATCGACGGCCTCGAGGTCTATAACGTCCTCCTCCAGAGGCAGATCGAGAACCAGGCCGAGGAGCTGACGAACCTGCAGAGCTCCATCGAGCAGGTGACCGTGATCGAGCGCCAGGTGGTGCCGCTGATGGCGCGCATGGTCGAGAGCCTCGGCCAGTTCGTCGAGCTCGACCTGCCCTTCCTCTTCGAGGAGCGGAGCAGGCGGGTCGCGTTCCTGGAGACGCTCCTCGAGCGTTCCGACGTGACGGTGGCGGAGAAGTTCCGGCGCGTGCTCGAGGCCTACGAGATCGAGAACGACTACGGTCGGACCGTCGAGACCTACAAGCAGACCCTGGAGCTGGAAGGCGCCTCCCGGGAGGTGGACCTGCTGAGGATCGGGCGGGTCGCACTGCTCTACCAGACGGTCGACGGGGGGCTCCACGGCGTGTGGGACCGCGCGAGCAAGGCGTGGACGCCGCTCCCGGGCGAGTACCGGAGCCAGATCCGCGAGGGGATCAGGATCGCGAGGCGGCAGGTGGCGCCGAACCTGCTCCTGCTGCCCGTGCCCGCACCGGAGGCCGCGCGATGACCAGACCGATACTCACGACGCTGGCTCTCCTGGCGAGCATTCCCGCCTTCGGTCAGGCCGCCGCCCGGGAGAAGGCCGTGTCCCTCGACGAGCTGCTACAGAGGGTGGAGCAGGCGCGGCGACAGGAGACCGCCGAGCAGCGCGAGAGAGCCGAGCGGTTCACCGCGGCCAGGAGCGAGCAGCAGCGACTCCTCCGCGAGGCCCAGCAGGAGAAGCAGGCGGCCGAGCGGCGGAGCGAGGAGCTGGAGAGGACCTTCGAGCGCAACGAGGCGCGCATCGACGAGCTGGCCGCGACGCTCGAAGGACGGCTCGGGTCGCTCAAGGAGATGTTCGGCGTGCTGCAACAGGTCACGGGCAATACCCAGGGGTTGTTCCGCAGCTCCGTGATCAGCGCCCAGTATCCGGATCGCGAGGAGTTCCTGGCGGAGCTCGCCGAGAAGGCCGGCTCCAGCTCCCGGCTCGCGACCATCGAGGACATGGAGCAGCTCTGGTTCGAGCTGCAACGGGAGATGACCGAGTCGGCCAAGGTGGCCCGCTTCACGACCCAGGTGATCACCACCGACGGCGAGAAGCTCGAGACCGAGGTCGCGCGGGTCGGCTCCTTCAACATCGTCTCCGACGGGAAGTATCTGGAGTTCAGCGAGGAGACCGGAAACGTGCTCGAGCTTCCCCGGCAGCCCCAGGGACGGTTCGTGGGCACGACCAGCGACCTGCTGGCGGCTCAGTCGGGAACGGTCCAGTTCGGTCTCGACCCCTCCCGCGGCTCGATCCTGTCGCTCCTGGTGCAGAGCCCGAGCTTCGCCGAGCGGGTCGACCAGGGCGGCCTGATCGGCTACCTGACCCTCGTGCTCGGGGCGCTGGCGCTCGCGATCGCCGTCGAGCGGCTGGTCGTGCTGGGTGGGGCGAGCCGGAAGGTGGAGAGCCAGCTGAAGAGCCGGAAGCCCCGCGACGACAACCCGCTGGGCCGGGTGCTGCTCGTCGCCGAGAAGCACAAGAACGCGGACCTCGAGTCCCTGGAGCTGAAGATGGGCGAGGCGATCCTGACCGAGGCTCCGAAGCTGAGCCGAGGGTTGCTCTTCCTGAAGATCATCTCGGTGGTCGCTCCCCTGATGGGGCTGCTGGGAACGGTGACGGGGATGATCAACACGTTCCAGGTGATCACGCTGTTCGGGACCGGCGATCCCAAGATCATGGCGGGGGGCATCTCCCAGGCCCTGGTGACCACCGTGATCGGTCTCTCCGTCGCGATCCCCACGGTGCTGCTCCACACGCTGGTGTCCAGCCGCAGCCGTCGGATCATCCACGTCCTCGAGGAGCAGAGCGCCGGCATCGTCGCCGAGCACGCGGAGAAGGCGGCGGCGGCCGGGGCCTCCTGATGGGTGTCTAGCGTGTACCGGATCCTCGACTGGTACGGCGCCGTCCGCGACTTCGTCGAGCTGGGCGGCCCCGTGATGGTGTTCATCGGGCTGCTGACCGTGACGATGTGGATCATGATCTTCGAGCGGGTGCTCTACTACCGGTCCGAACATCGGCAGCTGATGGTGGACGCCATCGGTGGGTGGAAGGCCCGTCGCGACAGGAGCTCGTGGAACGCCCACCAGATCCGCGAGGCGATCGTCTCCCGGGTCGGGCTGAGCGTGGAAGAGCACCTGCCGCTGCTGAAGACGCTGGTGGCCCTGTGTCCGCTGCTCGGGCTGCTGGGCACGGTCACGGGGATGATCGAGGTGTTCGAGGTGATGGCCTTCTCGGGAACGGGCAACCCGCGCTCCATGGCCGCGGGGGTGTCCAAGGCGACGATCCCCACCATGGCGGGGATGGTCTCGGCGCTGTCGGGCGTGCTCGCCGTGACGCTGCTCTCGCGCTTCGCCGCCCGGGAGGTGGAGCACCTGAAGGCCGAGCTCACGATCGAGGTGTAGATGCGAAGACGGGTGTCGTTCCTCAGCCAGTCCGCCGACGAGGAGCAGGAGATCAACATCACGCCGATGCTGGACGTGGTGTTCATCATGCTCATCTTCTTCATCGTGACGGCGTCCTTCGTCAAGGAGTCGGGAATCGAGGTGAGCCGGCCTTCGGCGGTGACCGCCGTGGTGCAGGAGAAGGGGAACATCCTCGTGGCCGTGACCGAGACGGGGGAGATCTGGATCAACCGGCGGCAGGTGGACCCCCGGGCGGTGCGCGCCAACATCGAACGCCTGCACGCGGAGAACCCCCAGGGCAGCGTGGTGATCCAGGCGGACCGCAACTCCACGACGGAGATGCTGGTCCAGGTCATGGACGCGGCGCGGCAGGCGAACGTCACCGACGTCTCGATCGCGACCCAGGAATGATGGCGGTGAGGAGCAGGCTCCTGGCCGTCGGGGCGGGATCGGCCGCCGCCTTCGGCTTGCTGTTCCTGATGCAGGCCCTGATCGCCTCGGGGGAACAGGCGCTGACGGAAACCGTCGAGAGGCGGGTCGTGGACTTCGTCAGAGTGGAGCGTGAGGAGACTCTGGAGCGGAGGCAGTCGAAGCCCCAGCGTCCCTCGAAACCGGAGGCGGCGCCGCCGGACGCGCCACAGCCGTCGCTCAACCAGAGCGCCGACGTGGGTGGCCAGGCGATCGGGGGCGTCGGGGGCGGCCCGGTGGACGTGGGTCGACTCGACTTCGACCTGGGGACGGGCTTCGGGGTGGGAGCCGGTACCGCCGACGGCGACTACATGCCGCTGGTCAAGGTGCAGCCGGTCTACCCGCGGCGGGCCCAGACTCGCGGGATCGAAGGTTGGGTCATCGTGGAGCTGACGGTTACTGAGACGGGAGGAGTGACGAACCCGTACGTGGTCTCCTCCGAGCCGAGCGGTATCTTCGACAAGGCGGCACTCGAGGCCGCGCTGAAGTTCAAGTACAAGCCGCGGGTGGTCAACGGCAAGGCGATCGAGGTACGAGGCGTCCGCTACAGGATGACCTTCGTGCTCGAAGAGTGAGCCCGATCGCCGAGTCACCCGTCGAGTGAGGGCAGGGCCGTGGCTTTCGTCGTCACCAACATAGAGCGCGCCGCGCCCGACCTGGTCGAGGGGCTGGCGGGGTTCGGAGTGGCCACCGTCCACGAGGCGCAGGGGCGGAGAGGGCTGCTGGCGTCCTGCCTGCGGCCGATCTATCGGCCGGTGCACGTCTGCGGGACCGCCGTCACCTGCGAGCTGGCCCCGGGGGACAACTGGATGCTCCACGTCGCTGTGGAGCAGTGCCGGGCCGGCGACGTGCTCGTCGCGGCGCCGACCAGCCCGTGCGAAGACGGCTACTTCGGCGACCTGCTCGCGACGTCCCTGAAGGCCCGGGGCGTGAGGGGGCTCGTGATCGACGCGGGGGTGCGGGACGCCGCGGTGCTCACGGAGATGCCCTTCCCGGTCTGGTCCCGGGCGATCTTCGCGCAGGGCACGGTCAAGGAGACCCTGGGCAACGTCAACCTGCCGCTGGTGTGCGCCGGGGCGCTCGTGCGCCCGGGGGACGTGATCGTCGCGGACGACGACGGCGTCGTCGTGGTGAGGCGGGAGGACGCCGGCCGGACCCTGGAGCGGGCCCGTGAGCGCGAGGCCAACGAGGGCGACAAGCGCAGGCGCCTCGCCGCCGGAGATCTCGGTCTGGACATCTACGACATGCGCGAGCGGCTCGAGAAAAGAGGGCTGCGCTTCGTCGACCAGAAGGACGTGCCGGGCTGATGCTCCGCGGCATTCCCTGTACCCTGATGCGCGGTGGGACCTCCAAAGGGCTGTACTTCCATGCCGGCGACCTTCCCGGGGACGAGACGCGGCGGGACGCCGTGCTGCTCGCCGCAATGGGATCCCCGGACGTACGACAGATAGACGGCATGGGGGGCGCGCACCCCCTGACGAGCAAGGTGGCTGTTCTGAGCCCGTCAGGGAACGGCGCCGACGTCGACTATCTCTTCCTCCAGGTGGCGGTGGACGCGGCTCGGGTGACCGGGAACCAGACCTGCGGGAACATCCTGGCCGGGGTGGGACCCTGGGCGATCGAGAACGGCCTCGTGACGGTCGCCGGCGGGACGACGGCGGTGCGGATCCGGATGGTCAACACGGGCGGGATCGCCGTGGCCCACGTGCCGACTCCGGCCGGGCGTGTGGAGTACGAGGGCCGAGCCCGGATCGACGGAGTACCCGGCACGGCCGCGGCGATCCCGATCGAGTTCGTGGACGTCGCGGGCTCGAGCTGTGGGGCGCTGCTGCCCACCGGCGCGGCCAGGGACGTGGTGGAGGGCGTCGAGGTCACCTGCGTCGACAACGGTATGCCGGTCGTCGTCCTGCGGGCGGCCGATCTCGGGAAGACAGGGAGCGAGACGCCGGCGGACCTGGAAGCCGACGCCGCGCTCAAGGATCGGGTCGAGCGGATTCGCCTCGCGGTGGGCCCCCGGATGGGCCTGGGGGACGTGACGGAGAAGACCGTTCCGAAGATGACTCTCCTGGCGCGGACCCCCGGCGGCGAAAGGGTCACGACGCGGACCTTCATACCGCATCGGGTGCACGAGGCGATCGGCGTCCTCGGGGCCGTCAGCGTCGCCACGGCCTGCGCGATCCCCGGCTCCGTCGCGGCGGAGATCGCGGGGGGCCAGTCCGGCTCGGGGCCGCGGCGTGTCGAGATCGGGCACCCGACCGGCTTCTTCACCGTCGAGATGGAGGTCGAGACGGGATCCGGCTCGGTGGACGTCCGGCGCTCCGCGCTGCTGCGGACCGCCCGCAAGCTGATGCGGGGCGAGGTCTACGTGCCCTCCGGCGCCTGGGGACCGGCGTGAGCGCGCCGTCCCGGGTCTGCCTGCTGGGCTTCGGAGAGGTGGGGACGATCCTCGCCGACGACTTCGAAGCCCGCGGTGTCGCGCTCGCCGCCTGGGACGTGAAGTTCCCCGAGCCCGGGAGCGGTCCCGCGCTGGCGGCCGCCGCCCGAACGGTCCGCGTGGGCGGCGACGCCCGAGACGCCGTGCGGGACGCCGACCTGGGTCGCATGCTGGACGCCATCCGGGGCCGGATGGCGGAGCGGCGGGAGGTGCCGACGACGCGATGATCATCGACTGCCACGGCCATTACACCACGGCGCCCGAACCGCACACCCGCTGGAGAGAGTCCCAGAAGGCAGCCTTCGGAGCGGGAGAGCCGTCGCCCCCTTACCCGGAGATCGCCGACGACGAGATCCGCGCGTCTCTCGAGGCCAACCAGCTCAAGCTGCAGCGGGAGCGGGGAGCGGACGTAACGCTCTTCTCGCCGCGGGCGTCCGCCATGGCACACCACGTGGGGGACGAGCGGGTCTCCCGGGAGTGGACCCGAGCCTGCAACGACCTGATCAAGCGGGTTGTGGACCTGTACCCGGAGAACTTCGTGGGCGTGTGCCAGCTGCCGCAGTCTCCCGGCGCTCCGATGACGCAGTCCGTCCAGGAGCTGGAGCGCTGCGTTCTGGAGCTGGGCTTCGTGGGGTGCAACCTCAACCCCGACCCCTCGGGGGGGCGCTGGACCGCGCCACCGCTCACCGACCCGCACTGGCGCCCGCTCTTCGAGAGGATGGTCGAGCTCGATGTGCCGGCCATGGTGCACGTCTCCAGCTCGTGCAACCCGAGCTTCCACGCCACCGGCGCTCACTACCTCAACGCGGACACCACCGCCTTCATGCAGCTCGTCGAGGGCGACCTGTTCCGGGATCTCCCGGGCCTGCGGCTCGTCATCCCCCACGGCGGCGGCGCCGTGCCCTACCACTGGGGGCGCTACCGCGGCCTCGCCGGGATGCTGGGCCGGCCGCATCTGCGGGAGCACGTGATGAGGAACGTCTTCTTCGACACCTGCGTCTACCACCAGCCGGGGATCGACCTGATGTTCGAGGTGATCGACGTCGGGAACATCCTGTTCGGGTCCGAGATGATCGGCGCGGTCCGCGGGATCGATCCGGAGACCGGCTTCCCCTTCGACGACACGAAACGCTACGTCGACGCTCTGGCGATCCCGCCGGAGCAGAAGGCCGCCGTGTTCGAGGGGAACGCCCGGCGGGTCTACCCGCGCCTGGACGGGATCCTGAAGGCCCAGGGGCGTTGAGCGCCGTGCCGGAGTTCGAGATGCAGCCGGGCTGGATCCCGTTCCACTCGAACCCGAGCCGGCCCCGCTTCACGCCTCCGCCGGGGGCCGTCGACGCCCACTGCCACGTCTTCGGTCCCGGCAGCCGCTTCCCGTACGCCCCCGAGCGCAAGTACACCCCTTGCGACGCGCCGAAGGAGAAGCTCTGGGCGCTGCGGGACTTCCTGGGCCTCCAACGGAACGTCGTCGTACAGGCCACCTGTCACGGCGCTGACAATCGCGCCCTGGTGGACGCGCTCCACGACGCCGCGGGCCGCGCCCGGGGCGTGGCGACCGTGCGGCGCGACGTCAGCGACGCCGAGCTGCGCGCCCTGGACGCCGCGGGCGTCCGCGGCGTGCGCTTCAACTTCCTCAGGCGGCTGGTCCAGCGCGCGCCCGGAGAGGAGCTGGGGGAGATCGCACGGCGCATCGAGCCCCTCGGCTGGCACGTGGTCGTCTACTTCGAGGCTCCGGACCTCCCCGACCTGTACGGGCTGCTGGCGTCGCTGCCCACCCCTGTGGTGGTGGACCACATGGGCCGCCCCGACGTGACGAGGCGCATCGACGGTCCGGAGTTCGGCCTGTTCAGGAAGCTGCTCGAGGAGAGCGGGCGCGTCTGGACCAAGGTGAGCTGCCCGGAGCGCCTCTCCGTGACCGGCCCCGACGCGTACGAGGACGTGGTCCCCTTCGCGCGCTACCTGGTCGAGAGCTTTCCGGATCGGGTGCTCTGGGGGACCGACTGGCCGCATCCGAACATGACGAGCAGCGCGCCCGACGACGGCAAGCTCGTCGACTTCGTACCGGGGATCGCGCCCACCGAGGAGCTGCAGCGCCGCCTCCTGGTCGAGAACCCGATGCGGCTCTACTGGCCGGAGGAGGCGAGCTGATGGGCCTGAGCAAGCCGTACGCCGACATCCCCGGGACCACGGTCTTCGACGCGGACCAGGCCCGGCGCGGCTACCACCTGAACCAGTTCTGCATGTCGCTGATGAAGGAGGAGAACCGCCAGCGGTTCAAGGCGGGGGAGCGCGCCTACCTGGACGAGTGGCCGATATCCGAGGACCAGAAGCGGGCCGTGCTCGACCGCGACTACAACCGCATGATCTCCCTGGGGGGGAACATCTACTTCCTCGCCAAGATCTTCGCCACCGACGGCAAGACCTTCCAGTACGCCGCCGCCTCGATGACCGGGATGAGCCAGGAGGACTACGCCGAGATGATGCTGAAGGGAGGCCGCTCACCCGAAGGGGCTCGTTTCACCGGCGAGCGGGACGATGGCTAGGATCACGGCGGGCGTCGCGACCTCTCACGTTCCGGCGATCGGGCGCGCCCTCGACTCCGGAGCCACCCAGGAGCCGTACTGGAAGCCGCTCTTCGACGGCTACGAGCGCTCACGGAGATGGATCGGGGAGCGCAGGCCCGACGTCGTGATCCTCGTCTACAACGACCACGCCTCGGCCTTCAGCCTGCGCATGATCCCGACCTTCGCGATCGGCTGCGCGGAGTCGTTCCAGCCGGCGGACGAGGGGTTCGGCAGGAGATCGGTCCCGGTCGTCCACGGTGCCCCGGAGCTGGCCTGGCACATCGCCCAGTCTGCGATCCAGGACGACTTCGACATGACCATCATCAACGAGATGGACGTGGACCACGGGCTGACCGTCCCGCTCTCCCTGATGTTCGGCCAGCCGCAGGCCTGGCCCTGCCGTGTGATCCCGCTCGCCGTGAACGTCGTCGTCTACCCGCCGCCGTCGGGACGCCGCTGCTACCGGCTCGGCCAGGCCCTGCGCCGGGCCGTGGAGTCCTTCGACGAGGACCTGGACGTGCAGGTCTGGGGAACCGGAGGGATGAGCCACCAGCTCCAGGGACCCCGGGCCGGACTCATCAACCGGGAGTGGGACACCCGCTTCCTGGACGGCCTCACCCGCGACCCCGAGGGCCTTGCGGATATCCCCCACGTCGAGTACCTCCGGGAGACGGGCTCCGAGGGTATCGAGATGGTCATGTGGCTCACGATGCGGGGGGCTCTCGGGGAGCGGGTCGAGGAGATCCACCGCCACTACCACGTACCGGCCTCGAACACCGCGGTCGGCCACGTCATACTGGAGGCCCGCTGATGAGAGTCGTCCTCGCCGGCGCCGGTGCCTTCGGCCGCAAGCATCTGGACGCGATCCGGTCCATCGACGGCGTGGAGGTGGCGGCCCTGGTCGGGCGCTCGCTCGGGCCGACCGCGGAGGTCGCGAAGGAGCACGGCGTACCGATGGCGACGGAGGACCTCGGAGAGGCCCTCGCCCTCCCCGGCGTCGAGGCGGCGATCCTGTGCACCCCGACGCAGCTCCACGCGGCCCAGGCGATGCAGTGCCTGCAGACGGGGAAGCACGTGCAGGTGGAGATCCCGTTGGCCGACTCGTGGCGGGACGCCGAGGCGGTGGACCGGCTCCAGAAGCAGTCCGGCCGCGTCTGCATGGTCGGCCACACGCGGCGCTTCAACCCCTCGCACCAGTGGGTGCACCGCCGCGTCGGGAGCGGCGAGCTGACCATCCAGCAGATGGACGTCCAGACCTTCTTCTTCCGGCGCACCAACACGAACGCCCTGGGCCAGCCCCGCTCCTGGACCGACCACCTGCTCTGGCACCACGCCGCGCACACCGTCGACCTGTTCCAGTACCAGACCGGCGACGAGGTGACCGTAGCGAACGCCGTCCAGGGCCCACCGCACCCCGAGCTGGGGATCGCCATGGACATGTCGATCCAGCTCAAGACCCGCCGGGGGGCGATCTGCACGCTCTCGCTCTCCTTCAACAACGAGGGTCCGCTGGGCACCTTCTTCCGCTACATCTGCGACAACGGGACCTACATCGCCCGCTACGACGACCTGGTCACGGGGAAGGACGAGAAGATCGACGTGAGTCGTGTCGACGTCTCCATGAACGGCATCGAGCTGCAGGACCGGGAGTTCTTCGCGGCGATCCGGGAAGGCCGGGAGCCGAACGCGAGCGTGGCACAGGTGCTGTCGTGCTACCGGGTGCTCCACCAGCTCGAGCGGGCGCTCGAAACGCAGGCGTGACCGCGGCGAAGCGACGGCTGGGCCCCCTCGAGGTCGCACCCATCGGCCTCGGCTGCATGAACCTGAGCCACGCCTACGGGACGCCTCCGCCTCCCGAGGACGGGATCCGGCTCCTGCGCCGGGCCGTGGAGCTGGGCGTCACGCTCTTCGACACGGCGGCCCTGTACGGCTTCGGGGCGAACGAAGAGCTGGTCGGGCGTGCGCTGCGGGCCGACCGATCGCGGATCGTCCTCGCCAGCAAGTGCGGGATGACCGGCGTCGACGGCCAGCGCGTGATCGACGGGCGCCCCGAGACGCTCAAGCGCACGTGCGACGAGGGTCTCCGGCGCCTCCGGACCGAGGTCGTCGATCTCTACTACCTGCACCGCTGGGACAAGCGGGTGCCCCTCGCGGAGAGCGTCGGGGCCATGGCGGAGCTCGTCCAGGAGGGAAAGGTGCGCGCGCTCGGGCTGTCCGAGGTGTCCGCGGCCACGCTGCGCGGCGCCCACGCCGTGCACCCGATCGCGGCGGTCCAGAGCGAGTATTCGCTGTTCACGCGCAACCCCGAGCTGGGGATCCTGGACGCCTGCCGGGAGCTGGGCGTGGCCCTCGTGGCGTTCTCGCCCCTGGCCCGGGGGCTGCTGCCCGGGAACGTCACGGGCGCCTGGGCCGAGGGGGACATCCGCGCCGGGATGCCGCGCTTCAACCCGCCGAATCTCGGCGAGAACCTGACACTGGCGCGCCGCCTCGACGAGCTGGCGGCGGAGTCCGGCGCGACCCGGGCGCAGCTCGCCCTCGCGTGGCTCCTTGGACGTGGGCGGGAGGTGATCCCGATCCCCGGGACGACGTCGATCGCCCACCTGGAGGAGAACCTGGTTGGCGCCTCCCTGGGGCTGAACGCGGAGCTGCAGTCGCGCCTGGACGCCCTGATCGACCCTCACGACGTCCGGGGCGCCCGCTACCCGCCGGCCGTGGAGCGGGAGATCGACACGGAGCCTTGGCCGGAGCGCGAGAGCCCCTCCGGGTCCGCGTAGCACCCCGATCGAGCTAGAGTGGGACGCGAGATGACCTCGAAGGCGCTCGTGGAATGCGTCCCGAACTTCTCCGAGGGACGCGACGCAGCCGTGATCGAGGCGATCGCTCAGGCGGCGCGCGACACGCCGGGGTGCCGGCTGCTCGACGTGGACCCCGGTCGCTCCACGAACCGCACCGTCTACACCTTCGTCGGGACCCCGGCGGCCGTCGTGGAGGGGGCCCTCGCGATGGCGCGCGTGGCGAAGGATCGGATCGACATGCGCCGCCACGGTGGGGAGCACCCGCGCATGGGGGCCCTCGACGTCTGCCCCTTCGTCCCGGTGTCCGGGGTCACCATGCAGGAGTGCGTCGTCTGCGCCCGGGAGTTCGGGAGGCGGGCCGGCGAGGAGCTGGGCGTGCCGATCTTCCTGTACGAGGAGGCGGCCAGCGAGCCCCACCGGAAGCGCCTCAGCCAGATCCGGGCCGGCGAGTACGAGGGACTCGGGGAGAAGCTCAGCCGTCCCGAGTGGAGGCCCGACTTCGGGCCCGCCGAGCTGGTCCCCTCCTGGGGGGCCACGGCCGCCGGGGCGCGCTTCTTCCTGATCGCCTACAACGTCAACGTCCTGGGGACGAAGGAGCAGGCGCACCGGATCGCCCTCGAGGTGCGGGAGGCGGGCCGGGGGCCGGACCAGCCGGGGCGGCTGAAGGCCGTCAAGGGGATCGGCTGGTACGTGGAGGAGTACGGCCTGGCCCAGGTCTCCATGAACCTGGACAACTTCAGGGTCACGCCGCCCCACGCGGCCTTCGAAGCGTGCGCCGAGGAGGCCCGGGAGCTGAAGCTCGCGGTGGCGGGCTCGGAGATCGTCGGGCTGATCCCGAGGGAGGCACTGCTGATGGCCGCGGACCACTACGTCGAGCGGGAGGGCCTGTTCGTCGTCGAGGAGCGCCACAAGGTCCGGCTCGCCGTGGAGCGGCTGGGGCTCAGCTCGATCTCGCCTTTCGACCCCGGCAAGCGGGTGATCGAGTACCTGATCGACGCCGACGCCGACGGGCCGCTCGCCTCCTCCAGTGTCCGGGAGCTGGTGGAGGCGGTGGGCTCGCGGAGCTCCGCTCCCGGTGGCGGTTCCAGCTCGGCGCTGATCGCGTCGCTGGGAGCCGCCCTGGGAGCGATGGTCGGCTGGCTCAGCTACGGCAAGCGGAGGTTCGAGGCCCAGGACGCGCGGATGCGCCGGCTGATCCCGCCGCTCCACGCGGCGATGAAGCGCCTCGTGCCCATGATCGACGCCGATACCGAGGCCTTCGACGACTACATGGCTGCGCTGCGCCTGCCGGAGCACGATCCGAAGCGCCCCGGCGCGCTCCAGGCGGGCCTCCGAAAGGCGGTGAGCGTCCCCCTGGAGGTCATGCGCATCGGGGACGGCTGCTGGTCGTCCCTGAAGGAGCTGGCCGAGCACGGGAACCCGGCCAGTCGCTCCGACCTGGAGGTGGGTGCGAAGGCCCTCGAAACCGGCATCTGGGGGGCGGGGCGCAACGTCCTGATCAACCTTCCCGGCCTCGACGAGGGACCCTTCGAGGACGACACCCGGCGCGAGGTCGAGGCGCTGACCGAGCGGGCCCGCGACGGCCTCCGCGCCGTCCTGGACGCCCTCGCCTCGCGAGGGTGACGAGTTCCGCGCTCAGGGCGCTCCGTCGACGAGCTTGCGGAGCGTCTCGAGACCGCTCTCGCGACGATCGAGATCTCTACAAGGTCGAGAACTTCGCAGGCGAAACCTCATTTGGTTTCTGAAGCTACTTCGTCCGGACCGAGTAGCTTGAGAGGCTATCTCAGAGTGCGGGTCCTAACTCCCCTTGGATGAAGCTCCCCCCGACAGGCTGGCGGCGGTGACGATCGCCCGCCCCAGCAGGATCGCGTTTGAGCCTCGTAGCGGGACAGACGTAGGAGCGGGGCTCACTCGTAACGCAGTGTGGTAGCGGGATCGACATGCAGTGCCCGACGTGCCGGTACGTAGGTCGCGGCCGCGCCGACCAGGAGCAGCGTCAGCGCCACGGCGAGGTACGCGACCGGATCCACGGCTCCCAGCCCGTAGAGCCAGTGCCGGAGCAGCCGGGCCGCCACGATCGCGCCGCCGGCACCCACGCAAAGGCCGACGGCGAGCGACCGGCCCGTCTCGGCGAAGACTGCACGGAAGATGTCGGCGCCCCCCGCTCCGATTGCGAGCCGGACGCCGATCTCCCGCGTTCGTTCGAGCACGGCGTTCGTGAACACCCCGAACAGGCCGAAGGCCGCGAGGACCAGGGCCACGGCTCCCACCAGCCCCGCAAGCTTCGAGCCGAGGCGCAGCCCGCTGGGATCCAGGATGGCCGAGAGGGGCGTCAAGGTCGTGCTCGCCCGGGCGTCGATCTGGGCGATCAGGACCGGAAGCCGGCTGCTCAGCCCGGTTCCATTGTCGCGAATGAGGACGAAGCGCAGCCACTCCGGTTCCACGGGGCGGTAGAGGGCTGGCGACACCCCCGCGAGTTCGGGAACGTTGGCATCCCGCGTGACCCCGACGACCTCGAGAGTCTCCCCCTGGACCGCGAGCGTTCGACCGACAGCCCGCTCGCCAGGCCAGGTCGCATGCGCCAGGGCCTCGTTCACGACCGCCACCCCATCCGAGGCGTCGGCTGGCGTCAGGTCGCGTCCGTCCACGATCCGGGCGCCCACGAGCCTGAGATACGCGCTCGACACGCTGTGGACGACGGCAGGTCGGGGGTGCCCTGGATCGGCGGGTACCTCGAAAGCAGCCCGAAGCCCCTGAAAGGGCGCCAGGCTGGTGCCGGCCACGGATCTGGCGTACGGCTCGGTCGCGAGTTGGTCGAGCAGCTGTTCCCCGAAAGACTGCCTGTGAGCCGGGTCGTAGTCGCTCGGCAGGTCGACCCTGGCGACGAGAACCTGATCGGGGTCGAAGCCCAGGCCACGCGTCCTGGCGAGCGGTATCGCCCTCGCCAGCATCGCGGCGCTGACGAGCAGGATCACGCAAGCGGCGACCTGAACAGCGAGGAAGCTCTCTCGCAGCGGGAAGCGGCGAGTCAAAGAGCCGGGGTCGCTCTTCAGCGCGTCTGTCATGCTGGATCGAGTCGCATGGAGCGCAGGCGCCAGGCTCGCCCCGACGCATGCCACGCCCACGAGAGCCACGGCGAAGGCAATCACTCGATGGTCCGGACCCACGTGCAGGTGCGACACCACCGGTACGGCCCTCAGGACCGCGCGGGGGAGTGCCGTCGCGATTCCCACTCCAACTGCTCCGGACGCAACGGTCAGCAGGAACGTCTCGGCCAGAACGTGCCGTGCCACCGATCGCCGCGAGGCGCCCAGAGCCAGCCGCACGGCGATCTCCTGCCGGCGGGCCTGGGCCCGGGCCAGGAGGACGTTGCCCGCGTTGGCGCAGGCCAGAAACAGGACGAGGCCGACCGCGACGAAGGGGAACCGGAGCTGGCGCCACGCAGCGCGCGGCCCATCATAAAACCGGGTGTTCGACGTGTCGCTCACCCGGACCCTTGCCTGCGGCAGGCGCTGTGACGCCCGAAAGCCGTCGCTCAGGATCTGCAGCTCGGCCTGAGCTCGTTCCGGGGATGCGCCAGGCGCGAGCCGCCCTGCCAGCCGACAACAGAACAGGGCGTCGTCATCGTGCGTTCGCGCGAACTCTCGGGAAAGGAACATGTAGCGTTCGCTCAGAGGCAGCCAGAGGTCGACGGGTGGTACAGAAGTGCCGTTGAAACCGGGCTGGGCGATGCCGACGACTGTGAAGGGCAACGACTCTTCGGCGGCCGACTGCCTGAGCCGAATTGTCTCGCCGATGATTTCGTCGTCACCGCCGAAGGCCCGGCGCCACAGGCGGTGGCTGATGATCGCGACAGACTGCTGCTCGGCATTGCGATGGCGCTCGGGGAGGAAGCCTCGACCGCTCGCCGTGGCGATGCCGAGCACCTGGAAGTAGTTCGAGCTCACGTAGCTGTAAGAGAGGTAGCCGTCCTGGCCTACGATTCTCACGGTCCCGCCGCCCATCGTGGCGACGAGCCCCCTCAGCGATCGGGTCCGTGCGGACAGGTGACGCCACTCGGAAATGGCGAGCCCGGTCGGGCCTCTCGGCTGAAGGTCCCAGACGCGAACGACGCGCGAGGGATCCTCGACGGGCCACATACGGAACCGTTCCGCGTTCAATACTGCGAAGAGGCTGGTGGCGATACCGATGGCCACCCCGAGGGTCAGGACGACGCCGAGTGCGAGCACGGGTTCGCGCCGCACCCGCCGTAGCGCCAGCCTCATGTCGCGTACGAGCGACCTCATCTGGCGTGCCGTCGGCCGCAAGCGAGTGGGTGCGTCGGGCTCACCGCGCCCCGGCCACCCATTCCGTGCTGCCGGTCGCGACGTCGTAGCGGAGCACCGATGACTGGATCCTGTGGTTCTCGAGTCGAGCGAGCCGGGTCACGAGCAGGGTCCCTCCGACCGGCCGGTCGCGCCGCCACCCACCCCGCACATCGACGGGCGTCCAGTCGAGGTCAGCGTCGACTCGGACGATCCGCAGCGGCTCGAGGTCCACGACGGCAAGGTGGGAGGAGGAGAACGGCATCTCGCC
>Ga0299906_10000737_pt1 | contig 29193 bp, 30 predicted proteins | sample RVTome_14_FD_200259 | JGI IMG/M metagenome (GOLD analysis project Ga0299906, IMG submission 200259) | Soil microbial communities from uranium-contaminated site in the Upper Colorado River Basin, Wyoming, United States - RVT145D125 (version 2) ...
GGGCAGATCAAGGCATACCAACGGCTTCAGAAACTCGTCGAGGAGTGGGTAGCTGCCTCAGTCGAGATATGCGAGATCAAGCGCCGGAAGGCCCGGGAAGAGTGAGAAAACCTGGCACTGTCCAGTATTCCTTGGCTCGTGGAACCAGTCTGATCTCATGGCGGCCTGGCGTTGTCGACCCGGCGAGAGCCCCCGGGGCGCGGGTCGTGGCGTTGCGCGATAATGCCCAGGAAGACCATGCAAGCCGAGCCGGAGCAGCCGCCTGGCCTGATCGAGACGCTCGCCGCGGGCGTGGCCCACGAGGTTCGCAACCCGCTCAACTCGGTGCAGATCAACCTCAGCATCCTCAGGCAGGAGCTGTCCGAGCTGGTGTCCGACGAGCGGGCGCACGTGTTCACCGTGCTCGAGAAGATCGCGGGCGAGATCAAGCGGCTCGACGACTTCATCTCCGAGTTCCTCAGGTTCACCCGGCCGCCGACGCTGAACCGCGAGCGGTTGCCCGTCCGGGCGCTGCTCGAGGATCTCGCGGCGTTCATGGCGCCCGAATGCTCCCAGAAGCAGGTCGCCCTCAGCCTGGAGCTGGGCGGGCCGGAGACGGCGCTGGTGGACGGCTTCCAGCTCAAGCAGGCGGTCCTGAACCTCGTGCTCAACGCGCTGCACGCGACGCCCGCGGGTGGTCACGTCGTGCTGCGCACGGCAGGCGACGAGCGGTGCCTCGAGGTGAGCGTGCGAGACGACGGCGAGGGCATGAGCCCCGAGACACGGGAGCGGGCCTTCACGCCCTTCTTCACGACCCGCGAGGGGGGGACGGGCCTCGGGTTGCCGCTGGTGCGACGCATCGTCGAGCAACACGGTGGCTCGGTGGAGGTGTCCACGGCGCCGGGGGAAGGGACGCTGGTTAGCCTCGCGTTTCCCGGCGGCGAGGGCTCGTAGCCCGTGAGCCGGTCCATCCTGATCGTCGAGGACCACGCCGAGAGCCGCGCCGGCCTGGCCTACGTCCTCGAGAAGCGCGGAGAGGTCGTCCACCAGGCCGCCAACGGCCGGGCGGCCCTGGCGGCCGCGCGCCGTGAGACGCTCCACGCTGCGATCCTGGATCTGAAGCTGCCGGACATGGACGGCCTCTCGGTGCTGGACGCCGTCCTGGCCGAGGCGCCGGGGCTTCCGGTGATCGTGGTCACCGGCTTCGGCACGATCGACGCGGCCGTCGAGGCGATGAAGCGCGGTGCGTCCGACTTCCTGACCAAGCCGATCCAGGTCGACAACCTGCTCGCGGCTCTCGATCGCGGTATCGAGCGCGCGGGCGCCGACGGCGCCGTCGGCACCCCGCCGTCGCGGGCCAGCGCCGAGATGGCGGCGCTGGGCATCATCGGCGAATCGAAGCCCATGCGGGAGCTGTTCGACACGCTGAAGCGCATGGCTCCTCACGACTCGACGGTCCTCGTGCTCGGAGAGAGCGGCACCGGCAAGGAGCTCATGGCCAGGGCGCTGCACGCGCTCAGCTCCAGGGCCGCCGGGCCCTTCGTGCCGGTCAACTGCGCGACGCTGTCCGACTCTCTCCTGGAGAGTGAGCTGTTCGGGCACGAGAAGGGCGCGTTCACGGGCGCGGACCGGCCCAAGCCGGGAGTGATGGAGACGGCCGACGGCGGCACGCTGTTCCTGGACGAGGTCGGCGAGATGGGCCTGGGTTGCCAGGCGAAGCTGCTGCGCGCGATCGAGCGCCGCGAGTTCCGACGCGTCGGGGGGACCCGCAAGATCAGCGTCAACCTGCGCGTGGTGGCGGCGTCGAACGTCGACCTGGAGGAGGCAGTGGCCGGCCACCGGTTCCGGCCCGACCTGTACTACCGGCTGAAGGTGTTCACGCTCCGGGTGCCGTCCTTGAGGGAGCGCAGGGAGGTGATCCCGCTCCTCGCCCAACGCCTGCTCGGCGAGCTGGCTCGCAACGCCCACGTCGCGCCGAAGCGCATCACCGGGGAGGCCTTGGCGCAGCTCGAGCGCTACGACTGGCCGGGAAACGTCCGCGAGCTGCGAAACGTGATCGAGAGCATCGCGCTCATCGGTCGCAAGGGGACGATCGACGCCGACGACCTGCCGGCGAACGTCCGCCGGGCCACACCCGGACTCATCCAGGTCCCGGTGGGGACCCGCATCGAGGAGATCGAACGGCAGGTGATCCAGCGGACGCTCGACTTCTACCCCACGGTCAAGGAGACCGCCCGCGTCCTGGGCATCGGCCTGCGGACCCTGCACAGCAAGATCCGCCGCTACGGCCTCCGCAGCCGGCGTTCCTGAGGTCGACGGCTCCGCGCGAACGCGGCGCTTCCGGAGCTCCTCGGCCCACTCGGACTGCCAGAACGGCACTCGCCGAGGCGGCCCTCCGACCAACTGGTGCCGAATCGGCATCTCCGGGCGGGGAGGCCGCGCCGCGACGGCGGTCTCGGAGCCCACCAAGTAGCTACCCATCAACCACTTGGGTCCTCCCGACCAGGCCCGGCACGTCTCTCGCAAGAGACGGCGGCGATGGCGACCCGGAAGCGGCGTGTCGACATGGGCGGTCCCGTCGCCTCGGGACGCATCGTCCTGGTGGGGGATGCGCGGGACTGGCAGCCGGAGCTCCAGGCGCTCCTCGGGAGCGAGGGCTACGCTTTGGAACGGGTCGCGCAGCTCGCGGGCGTGCTTCCGATGCTCTCGGGGCGGGACGTGCGGGCACTCTTCCTTGGGGCGGATCCCCTCGCGGCGAGCGACCTGCTCCTGCTCCGGCGAATCCGCGAGCTCTCGCCCCGCACGGCCATCGTGGCCGTGAGCCGAACGCCCACCGACCCCGACCTCAAGCGCGCGTTCGAGAGCGGAGCCACGGCCTTCCTGTCGTGGCCGGCTTCGAACGACGCCGTGAGGCGCGCGCTCGGCCGGGGAGCGCCGCCGGGCTCCGAAAGGTCGCGCCCATGACCGCGTCGAAGCTCGCCTCGCGGCCCGCGGGCGGCGCCCAGGTCGACATGCCCAGGTCCGCACAGGGCCGCCAGCTCGGGCGCTTTCGCCCCGCCCATGGAGACACGAATCCTTGAAGCTCACAGCGACGGTCGACGAGGTCCGCGCCCTGCTGGCGCTCGCCGGTTCGGGCCACGGCCGGAAGCGCAGCGCGTCGAAGCGTCACCGCGAGCCACGTCCGCTGCGCGCGTCACGGCAGCTCCTCGATCGCTACGAGCGGCTGCTCGCGGCCGGCCGCGAACCCGCCATCGTCGCCATTGTCCGGGGAGCCTGCTCCGGCTGCAACCTGCGGCTCCCCACCATGGTGGAGTTGCAGACCCGTCGCTCGGTCGCGGTGCATACCTGTCCTCACTGCCAGCGGATGCTGTACGTGCCGGATCTCCTCCGCGAGGCGGACGAACCGGGCCAGACGCTCGCAGACGCAGCGGCGGTCGGACCCTCGCGCTCCTGATGTCCCGTTTCCCGCCGCCGATCGCACGCCTGCGTTGCGCCTCGGCTGTCTCCTCGCGCCGAACCAATTGTCCGGTGTGCCGCGAGCCGTCGCTGAGGCCGGCCGTGGACGTGGGCACGCTCCCGAGGTGGCGCCCATGACGGGGCTCCTGGAAGCGGAGATCTGGCTCCCGGCCGCGTTCGCGCTCCGGCTCGGGAGCGTGGCTCTCGCGCTGGCGCTCGCGGGCCGCCCCGGCGCGAGCCGGCGAGCGGCCCTCGCGGGCTCGTGCCTGGCGTCTCTCGTCACGGGCGCGCTCGGCCTCCACGTGCTCTCGGCGGGCCGGACGATCCAGGGCGACCTGCTGCGGCATGCGGCGTCCGGCTTTTCGGTCGGTTTCGCCGCGGACCGGCTCTCGGCGTGGTTCCTGCTCGTACTCGCGCTGCTCGCGGCGCCGATCGCCGTCTACAGCTTCGCGTACCTGGGCCACGGGGCGCTTCGGGAGCGCGCGCCCTTCGTCGGAGTGGCCCTCAACGTGCTGCTCGGCGCGATCGAGATGGTCTTCGTGGCCGATGGTGTCGTCGGGTTCCTCTTCGCCTGGGAGCTCATGACGCTGGCGACGGCGTCGCTGGTGGCCACCGAGCACGCCCGCCGCGAGACCCGCCGGGCCGCCTTCCTCTATCTCGCCATGTCGCACGTCGGCACGGGCTGCCTGATCGCGGCCTTCCTCTACCTCGCCCGCGGCGCGTCCTCGCTGAGCTTCGACCACGTGCTGGCGGGCAGCCTCCAGGCGGGGCCGTCGCGGAACATGGTGTTCCTGCTGTTCCTGGCCGGCTTCGGTGTGAAGGCGGGAATGATCCCGCTCCACGTGTGGCTCCCCGAGGCTCACCCGGCGGCGCCCACCAGCATCTCGGCGCTGATGTCGGGCGTCCTCCTCAAGACCGGGATCTACGGGCTCTACCGCGTGTGCGTCTTCGGCCTGGGCCAGCCGCCGCTGGCGTGGGGCGTCCTGGTGCTGGCCGGGGGCGGCCTCTCGGCGATCCTGGGCGTGCTGTACGCGCTGATGCAGCACGACCTCAAGCGGCTGCTCGCGTACCACAGCATCGAGAACGTCGGGATCATTCTGCTGGGGCTGGGGGCGGGGATGATGGCGCTGTCGGCGGGCCGCGGCGAGCTGGCGGCGGTGGGGATCGTGGCGAGCCTGCTCCACGTGCTGAACCACGCGCTCTTCAAGGGGCTGCTGTTCCTGGGGGCGGGAGGGGTAGCGGTCGCAACCGGGACGCGGAACATCGAGGAGCTGGGGGGCCTCGCGAGACGGATGCCGTGGACGGCGCTCTTCTTCCTGGTGGGGGCGGCGGCGATCTCGGGGCTGCCGCTGCTCAACGGCTTCGTCAGCGAGTGGCTGCTCTTCCAGGCGTTGCTGTTCGGATTCCACCTCTCGCCCGAGGCGCTGGTGCGGTTCCTGTTCCCGGTGGCGGGGGCGCTGCTGGCGCTGACGAGCGCGCTGGCGGCGGCCTGCTTCGTGAAGGCGTTCGGGATGACGTTCCTGGCGCTGCCCCGGGGCGAGGGAGCGCGGACGGCGCGGGAGTCGCCGGTGCTGATGCTGGTACCGCAGGGGGTGCTGGCGCTCGGGTGTGTCGTCCTGGGGCTGGCCCCGGGCTGGGTGCTGTCCGCGCTGCTCGGAGTGGCGGGCTCGCTGCCGGGAGTGCATCCGGCCCCGGAGATGGTCCAGGGCTGGTTCGCGATCGCGCCCGGGCCGGGCGACTTCGCCCGGCTCGCGCCGCCGCTGGCGGCGGTGGCGGTGCTCGGGGGGCTGGCCCTGGCCGGGGCGGCTTCGCTAGTGGCGGGGTATGCGGTGCGGCGGGTGCCGAGCTGGGGCTGCGGGGGCGAGCTGACCGCGCGGACGGAGTACACGGCGACGGCGTTCTCGAAGCCGCTGATGATGATCTTCAGCTCCGTGTACCGGCCGACGCGCGAGGTGGAGACGGTGGGGGAGCCGCACTTCCCCCGGGAAGTGAAGTACCGGGCGGAGATCGAGCCGACGTTCGAGCGGTTCCTGTACCGGCCGCTGACGCGGGGCGTGATGGGCGCGGCAGAGAGGATGCGGCTGATCCAGGCGGGCAGTCTCCACGCTTACCTCGCCTACGTCATCGTCCTGGTGCTGGGGCTGGTGCTCCTGCTCTGGTGGAGGGGCTGAGTTGCCCACATGGACGGCGATCGCTCCTGACCTGATCCCGCTCGCCTTCGCTGTCCGGCTGGGGGCGGTCGCCGCCTCGCTGGCGCTCGCGGGCCGCCCGCGCTGGTGCCGAACGGCGGCCTTCTCCGGTTCGGTCGCGGCTTCGGCACTGACGGGTGCCGCGGCACTCTCGGTCATCGCGGGCGGCACGCTCCCCGGTGCCGGGGGGCTCGCTCACACCCCCTCCGGCCTGTCGCTCGAATACGGGCTCGCGCCTCTCTCGGCCTGGTTCCTGCTCGTCCTGGCTCTCGTGGCCATACCGGTGGCCGTCTACAGCATCGCCTACCTGGAGCACGGAGCGCTCGGCCGCCGATCGGCCTTCCTGGGCGCGGGTTTCAACGTGCTGGTCGGCGCGATCGAGGCGGTGTTCGTCGCGGACGGGGTCGTCGGCTTCCTCTGCGCCTGGGAGCTGATGTCGCTCTCGTCGGCGGCGCTCGTCACCGCCGAGCACGAGAGCCGCGACAGCCGGCGCGCGGCGTTCACCTACCTCATCATGTCCCACGCCGGTACGGGATGCCTCATCGCCGCGTTCTTCATGCTCGCCTCGCCGTCGGGCTCGCTCGCCTTCTCCGACGTCCTCTCGGGCTCGCTGCCCCCCGGGGGACGGCGGGATGCGCTGTTCCTCCTCTTCCTCGCCGGCTTCGGCGTCAAGGCGGGCGCGGTGCCGCTGCACGTGTGGCTGCCCGAAGCGCACCCGGCGGCGCCGACGAGCATCTCGGCGCTCATGTCAGGCGTCCTGATCAAGACGGGAGTCTACGGCCTGCTCCGTGTCTGCGTCTTCGGCCTGGGCGTTCCCCGCTGGGACTGGGGACTGACCATCGCTCTGGCCGGCTCGCTCACCGCCGTCCTGGGCGTCCTCTACGCCCTCGCGCAGGGCGACCTCAAGCGGATGCTCGCCTACAGCACGATCGAGAACTCCGGGATCGTCCTGCTGGGGCTGGGGGCGGGGATGATGGCGCTGTCGGCGGGCCGCGGCGAGCTGGCGGCGGTGGGGATCGGGGCGAGCCTGCTGCACGTGCTGAACCACGCGCTGTTCAAGGGTCTGCTGTTCCTGGGGGCGGGCGGCGTGGCGGTCGCAACCGGGACGCGGAACATCGAGGAGCTGGGGGGCCTCGCGAGACGGATGCCGTGGACGGCGCTCTTCTTCCTGGTGGGAGCGGCGGCGATCTCGGGGCTGCCGCTGCTCAACGGCTTCGTCAGCGAGTGGCTGCTCTTCCAGGCGCTGCTCCTGGGCTTCACCGCCACCCCCACGCTCAGCCGGCTCGTCTTCCCGGTGGCGGGGGCGCTGCTGGCGCTGACGAGTGCTTTGGCGGCGGCGTGCTTCGTGAAGGCATTTGGGATGACGTTCCTGGCGCTGCCCCGGGGCGAGGGGGCGCGGGCGGCACGGGAGTCGCCGGCGCTGATGCTGGTGCCCCAGGGCGCGCTGGCGCTCGGGTGTGCCGTGCTGGGGCTGGCCCCGGGCTGGGTGCTGCGGCCGTTGCTCGGTGTGACGGCGTCGTTGCCCGGGGTGCACCCTTCGCCGGAGATGGTGCGGGGATGGGTGGCGATCGCGCCGGGGCCGGGACAGTTCGCCCACCTGGCGCCGGCGCTCGCGGCGGTGGCGGTGCTCGGGGGGCTGGCCCTGGCGGGGGCTTTGTCTCTCCTGGCGAGGTACCCGGTGCGGCGGGCGCCGAGCTGGGGTTGCGGGGGCGAGCTGACGGCGCGGACGGAGTACACGGCGACGGCGTTCTCGAAGCCGCTGATGATGATCTTCAGCTCCGTGTACCGGCCGACACGGGAGGTGGAGACGGTGGGGGAAGCGCACTTTCCGCGCGAGGTGAAGTACCGGGCGGAGATCGAGCCGACGTTCGAGCGGTTCCTGTACCGGCCGCTGACGCGGGCCGTGATGGGCGCGGCGGAGAGGATGCGTCTGATCCAGGCCGGCAGCCTCCACGCCTACCTCGCCTACGTCCTCCTGCTGGCCATCCTCGTTCTGATCTGGCTCGGAGGTGGGCGATGAACGTGGCGCACTCCCTCGCCGGCGGCGTGCTGCAGGCCGCCGCGCTGCTCGCGCTCGCCCCGCTACTGCGCGGCGTCATCAAGAAGATGAAGGCGGCGTTCCAGAACCGCCAGGGGCCGCCTCTCCTGCAGGGCTACTACGACCTGGCAAAGCTGCTGCGCAAGGAGCCGGTCCGCTCCGACGTCACGTGCTGGGTCTTCGTCGCCGGGCCGCGCGTCTACTTCGCGACCGCCCTGGCCGCGACCGGGCTCGTGCCGGTGGTCGTGGCGGCGGCGCCCCTGGAGCAGGCGGGAGGGATCCTCCTGCTCGCGGGCCTGCTGGCCCTCGGGCGCTTTGCCCTGGCCGTTGCGGCCCTCGACACCGGGAGCCCCTTCGGGGGAATGGGCTCGAGCCGGGAGATGACCGTGGCCGCCCTGGCCGAGCCCGCCCTCCTGCTTGGCCTCTTCACGGTGGCGCTGTGGGGGGGCTCGCTCAACCTGGGCGAGCTGGTCCGCACGAGCGCGCAGCGGGGCCTCTCGGCGCACCCGAGCGACCTGCTGGCCGCCGCCGCGCTGTTCATCGTGCTCCTGGCGGAGGCGGGCCGCGTGCCCGTGGACAACCCGGCGACGCATCTCGAGCTGACGATGATCCACGAGGCGATGGTGCTCGAGTACTCGGGCGCCGATCTCGCGCTCGTCGAATGGGCCTCCGCCCTCAAGGAGCTGCTGTTCATGACCGTGCTCGTCAACCTGTTCGCCCCCCTCGGCCTGGCCCACGAGGCCAGCGCTCGGGCCCTCGCGCTCGCGACCGGCATCTACCTGGCCAAGCTGCTCCTGCTCGCCGCGGGAGTGACGGTCGTGGAGGTGACCAACGCGAAGCTTCGTTTCTTCCGCGTGCCGGAGCTGATGTCCGCCTCCCTGGGCCTCGGCTTCCTGGCCCTGGCGATCCGCTTCCTGTGAGGGGGCCGAGCATGAGCCACGACCTCGTCGTCCTCTGCGCCGCGGGGATGCTCGTGACCGCGTACCTGATGGTCGGGCAGAAGGCGCTCTTCACCGCGATTCGCCTCTACGGGCTCCAGTCGCTGCTCCTGGGCGGCGTGGCGCTGGCGATGGCGATCGGCGACCAGCGCCCACACCTCTTCGCCAGCGCCGCGCTGACGGTCGGCATCAAGGGGGTCCTGATCCCGTGGTTCCTGATGCGCGTCATCGACCGCATCGGGATCCATCGCGAGATCGAGCCCTACGTGAACATCCCCTCCTCGCTGCTCGTCTGCCTGGGTCTGACGGTCGTCGGGTACCGTGTCAGCGCCGGGCTCGCCGAGGGACTGCCCGGCCCCGCCCACCACGTGATCGGCGTGGCTCTGTCGGTGGTCCTGATGGGGCTCTTCCTGATGGTCAGCCGGCGCAAGGCGGTCACTCAGATCCTGGCGCTCCTGGTCGTGGAGAACGCGGTCTTCCTGGTGGCGTTCGGCGCGACCACCGGCATGCCGCTGGTCGTGGAGCTGGGGATCTCCTTCGACGTCATCATGGCCGTGCTGGTCCTCGGCGTTCTCGTCCACCGCATCGCCGACCGGTTCGACTCGATGGACGTGAGCCGTCTCTCGAATCTCCGCGGGTGACGCCGTGACACTCCTGCTCTGGACCCTCGCCGTACCGCTGCTGACGGCGGCCCTCGGTGTCGTGCCGCTGCCCCGCCGGCTGAAGGAGGCGAACCTGGCCGGAGGGCTGGCGCTGACGCTCGGCCTGTCGATCGCGACGGCCGGGCGTTTCCTCGCGGGATCGACGCCGGCCGCATTCGGGGATGCGCTGCGAGTGGACGCGCTCTCGGCGCTGGTGCTCGTGCTGTCGGCGCTCGTGGGCCTGTTGTCGGGTACCTACAGCATCGGCTACCTGAGGCGCAACGAGGCCCGCGGGCTCGTGTCCCCGTGGCGGCGCCGGGAGTTCGACGCGCTGGTCCCGCTCTACGTCTTCGCGATGCTGCTGGTCTCCGTATCGAACAACCTCGGGATCCTGTGGATCGCCGTCGAGGTCACGGCGCTGGCTTCGGTGTTCCTGATCGCCTTTCACAATCGCGACACTTCCCTCGAGGCCGCCTGGAAGTTTCTCGTGCTCGGGAGCCTGGGGCTCGGGTTCGCTCTGCTCGGAACGGTGCTGATCTTCGCATCGGGGCGCGGCGTGCTCGGGGAGGGGATCGAAGGCCTCAACTGGACACGCCTCGTCGCGCTGGCGGACCGGCTGCATCCCCTGACGCTGAAGCTCGGCGTCGTCTTCGCCCTGATCGGCTACGGCACCAAGGCGGGCCTCGCCCCGATGCACACGTGGAAGCCGGACGCCTATCGCGAGGCTCCCTCGCCGGCCGGGGTCCTGATGGCGGTGGGTATGCTCAACGGCGCGCTCTACTGCCTGCTGCGCGTCCACCTGATCGCGAAGGCGGCCCTGGGACCGGGCTTCTCGGGCGGGCTGCTGCTCGCGCTGGGGCTGCTCTCCGTGGCGGTCGCGACGCCCTTCATCCTGATCCAGTGGAACCTGAAGCGGCTGCTGGCCTACTCGAGCGTCGAGCACGTGGGGATCATGGCGGTGGGCGTGGGGCTCGGGACCGAGGCGGCCGCGTTCGGCGCGCTGCTCCACATGACCTACCACACGCTCGCGAAGCCGCTGGCGTTCTTCTCGGCGGGGACCCTCGCCCAGCTCCACCGCTCGTCGAACTTCGAGGAGATCGGCACCGGGGCGCTGCAGCGCACGCCGGTCGCGAGCGCGCTGCTCGTGCTCGCGGCCTTGATCCTCACCGGGTCTCCCCCGTTCGGCCTCTTCTTCAGCGAGATGCTGATCCTCAGAGCCGGCTTCGCCGGTCCGCACGCAGCCGCGACGGGCGTGTTCCTGGCGTGCCTGGTGCTGTTGTTCTGCGGCTTCTTCTACCAGGTGGGCCGCCTCGTGCTGGGGGAGAAGAGTGAGAACGGGCAGGCGCCGCCGGACCGGGAGGGCTTCGACGTCGGTACGCTGACCACGTTGGCGGCGGCCGTGCTCGCGGTGGTGTCCGCGTTCTACCTGCCGGCGGGCTTGCTGGAGCTGGTCCACGCGGCCGGGCGCGTGGTGGGAGGAGCGGAGTGACCGTCGCGGGCGACGCGCTGGGCGAGCGGCTCGGCGTCGAGGGGCTGGCGGAGACGAGGCCGGGAGAGCTGGCCGCCGAGGTCGAGCTGGAGCGGCTCGCCGACGTCGCGGACCGGGCGGCCGAGGCGGGTCTCCGGCTCGTCTCCCTGTTCGGCACGGACGAAGCGGCGGGACGCGGCTTCGCCGTCCACCACCTGTGGGCGGCGGCGGACCCGCCGGGGTTCGTGCGCTTGTGGGCCCGCGTGCCGGCCGACGCGCCCCGTTTCCCGTCGATCGCGGGCCGGCACCCGGTCGCCAACTGGTTCGAGCGGGAGATCATGGACCACCTCGGTCCCGTGCCCGCGGGGCATCCGAACCCGAATCGGGTTGCGCTCCACGACGACTGGCCCGAGGGCCGCTGGCCGTTGCGGAAGGACTTCGACGACCTGCAGTCGGTGCCGCGCGTGGGAGGGCAGTTCCGTCCCTACCGCCCCGTGACCGGCGAGGGTGTGTTCCATCTCCCCGCGGGCCCCGTTCACGCGGGCATCATCGAGCCCGGGCACTTCCGCTTCGGGGTCGCCGGCGAGCCGGTGCTCTACCTCCAGCTCCGGCTCTTTTACGTCCACAAGGGCATCGAGAAGCGCTTCGAGCGCCTGCCGTGGCGCCACGGCCTCTTCCTCGCCGAGTCGATCTCGGGCGACACGGCCGTGGGCCACGCGCTGGCATACGCCCACGCGATCGAGCGACTCGCGAAAGTCGAGCCTCCGCCCCGGGCGCGCGGCCTGCGCGTGGTGCTCCTGGAGCTCGAGCGCATCTACAACCACGTGGCGGACATCGGCGCCATCGCGACGGACGTCGCGTTCACGGTCGCGGCGAGCCGTGCGCAGGCGGTGCGGGAACGCCTCGTCCGGATCCAGGAGCGGCTGTTCGCCTCGCGGTTGGTGCGCGGCACGGTCGCGCTGGGGGGGGTGAAGTGCGATCTCGCGCTCGGACGCCGCCGCGAGTTGCTGGCGCATCTGGAGCAGCTTGCACGCGAGGTCGACGACCTGGTGGCGCTGCTGAGCGGCGCAGGCACCTTCGTCGACCGCGTCGACGGCGCCGGTGTCCTGGAGACGCGGGTGGCGCGCGAGCTGGGCGTGGTCGGCATCGCCGCCCGGGCCTCCGGCCTGGATATCGACCTGAGGCGCGACCTGCCGCACGACGCCTACGCGGGCCTGCGCTTCCAGGTGGCCGTCGAGGACGCGGGCGACGTGCGGGCTCGGCTGATGGTGCGCGCTCGCGAGGTGGGGGAGTCGCTCTCGATCCTGCGGCAGGTCCTCGAGGGGCTGCCCGAGGGGAACCTGCTCACCCCGCTGCCCGATGAGCTGCCGGCCGCCGCTTCCGCGGTCGGTTGGGCCGAGGCCTGGCGGGGCGAGTGCGTGCACTGGGTCCGGACGGACGAGCAGGGCCGGCTCGACCGCGTCAAGGTCACCGATCCCAGCTCGAAGAACTGGCCGGCGCTCGTCCGGGCGGTGCCGGGCAACATCGTCCCTGACTTTCCCGTCATCAACAAGAGCTTCAACCTCTCGTACTCTGGAAACGACCGCTGAAGGAAGAGAGCTGACGCATGTTCCGCATCCTCGGCAAGAGCCTCAGGACTGGAATCCTCACCGAGCGCCGGCCGTTCGCCGGCAGGCCGCCGTTCGGCTTTCCGGTGATCGACTTCGCGAAGTGCACCGCATGCGACGAGTGCGCGCGGGCCTGCCCCACGGGGGCGATACAGGTGACCGCGCCTGCGACGGGCCGCCGGAGGGTGTCGCTCTCCTACGCCGCCTGCATCCAGTGCCGGGAGTGCGTCGCCGCCTGCCCCGAGCAGGCCGTGTCAGCGGGACGCGACTTCGAGATCTCGGCGTACACCCGCGACCAGCTCACGCACACGGGGACGTTCGATGTCTCGGGGGACGGCCGTGCGCTCTTTCGAGGCGTCGAGACACACGCCGGGCCCGGTCTCGATGAATCCGCGGCCCGCCTCCGCGAGCACATCCGCGGCCGGCTCGGGCGCTCGCTTCACGTGCGACAGGTCGACGCGGGGAGCTGCAACGGTTGCGAGCTGGAGATCGCCGCGACCGCCAACCCCCTGTTCGACCTGGAGCGCTTCGGGATCCACTTCGTCGCCAGCCCCCGGCACGCCGACCTGCTCCTCGTCACCGGTCCCGTGACGCGGAACATGGAGATCGCTCTGGTGCGGACCTACGAGGCCACGCCCGAGCCGCGCGTCGTCGTCGCGGTGGGCGCGTGCGGCTGCAGCGGGGGGATCTTCGGCGAGGGGACCTTCGCCGCCGTGGGCGGCGTGGACCGGGTCGTGCCCGTGGACGTGTACGTCCCGGGATGCCCTCCCCGGCCGCAAGCGATTCTCAACGGATTGCTGGTCGCCATGGGGGCTCGCGAGGCGCGCCTCGACCCAAAGGGTCCAGTCAGCGCGCCTTAGCCCGTGGTGAGAGGGGCTCTACTGCCAAAGCGATCTCCCGCGCTGGCGTTGTCCATCCGTCTCTGCCGGCGCGGATGACGGGCACGGCGAACCTCACGAACCGCACGATCGTCTTCAGTGAGATTCCGCCCGGCCATCCGGCCAAAAGGGCGATCGAGCAGGCCCTGCGGTCGGTCGTGGCGGGGTTCCCCGCCGAGTGGCGTATCTCGATCGTGTGCTCGCGCACCGGCCCCTGGTGGGTGCTGCGGGTCGAGGGGCCGGGATTCGAGTGGATGACGGTGCTCGCGGAGCCCGCAGCGCAGACCTCCTCGGAGATGACCGGCCGGCTCCTTGCGGCCCTCCGTGCGGCCAGGAGACTGAGCTGACGATGACAGCGCGGGCTGGGCACCAGCTGAATCCCGAAAGGGCGCGCCCCGGCCGTGTCGGCAGCCCGTGGTGGCACAGTGTCTTGGGCTCGCAGAGCAGCGCTCGGTCGTTGGCGAACCCGATCAGCAGCTCGTTCGCCCCGCTGGCCAGGGGCAAGCCGAACGAGGCGTTCTCGATCGAGCGCCTGCCTTCCGGCTCCTTTCGAATCGAGTGAAGGTACCAGTTCCTGTCGACGCAGAGCAGCTTGCCTGGAGCAGCACCCCCACTTCGTCGCTGAAGCCGAGCGCCAGCTCCCGCGTTGTGCCGTGGCCGAGTCGATCGTGGTCGTCGCCAACCTGCAGTTGATCCGTTCCCTCGCGCGGGCACGTGAGCTCGCGAGTCGCGCCGCCATCGGGGCGACCCGCGGGCGGCTCGTCCGCCAGTTGCTCGCGGAGAGCCTGGTGCTGGCCCTGCTCGGCGGTGGCGCGGGCCTGCTGCTCGCCTCCTGGGGAGCCCGGGTGATCGTGGCCCTCAGCCCGGCCGGCGTCCCCCGCCTCGATGAGGTCGGCCTCGACGGCCGCGTGCTAGCGTTCTCGCTGCTGTGCTGCCTCGCGGCCTGCTTCGTGAGCGGGCTGCTGCCGGCTCTGCGGGCGTCCCGCACCGACCTGCGCCACGCCCTCGCGCGCGGCGGCCGCGGCGGCGGGGGATCGGGGGCGCAGTCGGCCTTCGCCGTGGTCCAGCTCGCCGTGTCCCTGGTCCTGCTCGCCGGAGCCGGGCTGCTGGCCAAGTCCGTCTGCCGCTTGAGCGACGTGGACGCCGGCTTCCTCCGGAGCGAGTCCGTGGCGGTGGACCTGACGCGCTCCGGCGTCGCGCGCGAGGAGTGGGCTCCGTTCTACGCACACCTGCTGGACCGCGTTCGGGGGCTACCCGGCGTGAAGGCGGCGGGCATTACCAACGACTTGCCGCTGGGCGGCGAGGAGACCCGGCGTTCATTCCAGCTCCTCGGCGACGACGTCCCTACCGGGAGCGAGCCCGCCCACGCCGATTTCCGCCGGATCAGTCCCGGCTACTTCGACGCCATGGGTGTCCCTCTGCGCCGGGGCCGCGGCTTCGAGGAGGGCGAGAGTGGCGTCGCGATCGTGAACCAGGCCTTCGTGCGGCGCTTCCTGCAGGGCCGGGAGGCTCTGAGCCGCCACCTCATCATCCAGGACGTGCCGGTGCGGCCGCGGGAGATCGTCGGCGTCGTCGGCGACGTGCGACACCGCGGCCTCGCCGAGCTGCCCGAGCCCCGCATGTACGTCACCCACACCGACCGGCCGTGGCCGAACATGACCCTCGTGGTCCGGGCGGCGGCCGGCGATCCGAGCTCCCTCGTCCCGGCGCTACGGCGCGAGGTGGCGGCCCTCGACCCCAACCTGCCCCTGGCGAACATCAAGACCATCGACCAGTACGTCGGCGCCTCCATGGCCCCCCATGCCTTCCGCCTGCGCCTGGTGGGGGCGTTCGCCGCCACGGCCCTGCTGCTCGCGGTGCTCGGTGTCTATGGTGTCGTCGCCTGGGGCGTGGCCCGGCGACGACACGAGATCGGGATCCGCATGGCAGTGGGAGCGGACGCCGCCGACATCAGGCATCTGGTGCTCGGCGACGGACTTCGACTCGCGGGCTCGGGCATTTGCCGCAGGACTCGCCGGCGCGGTTGCCGCCGCGCAGCTTCTCGGGACTCTCCTCTACGAGGTGAGCCCGATGGATCCCCTCGTCCTGGGCACCGTCGCCGTCGTCTTGGCGGGGACAACGCTCCTCGCATGCGACGTCCCGGCGCGCCGTGCGAGCCGGCTGGATCCGCTCGCCGTCACGCGCGAAGGCGCGGAGTAGCACCGCTACCGCAGGCCTCCGATGGTTGCGCTCACATGGAGCGCCCGCTTTGACATTGTACTAATATATCCGTACAATAGTATTGAGATGAGCTGCTCGGACTGGGCGCAAGCGGTCAGGTCGGGCGATCCGATGCCGTTGCACGCTCAGCTCGAGCAGAGCATCCGGGTCGGCATTGCCACCCAGCGGCTGAAGCCAGGCGATCAGCTGCCGACGGTCCGGCAGCTCGCCGTGGCGCTCCGCGTCAACGCCAATACTGTCGCCAGGGTCTACACCCAGCTCGAACGGTCCGGGGTCCTGGAGACCCAACGCGGTGTTGGCACGTTCGTCGCCGCCGCTCCCGCAGAAGGGCCGCGCAACGACGCGGCGCGGAGAGCTGAGCTCAAAGCCATCGTCACCCGAGCGCTCGCCGATGCGGGAGCGCGCGGCTTTTCCGCGGCGGATCTCCGTCGCGAGTTGGCGTCCCTCATCGAAGGAGCGGTATCCCGATGATGCAGATCAACGTCGTCTCAATGGCGGCCGTAGCTCTTGCAGCAGCCACCAGCGCAACCCTTATCCGGTTCGGAGCCCCGATCGAGTGGATCGCCGCCGCAGTCGTCACCGGTGTGGTGCTCGCGCAGTCTCCGCGCGTAGCCCGGCAGTGGGAGCGAGCCGTCGTCCTGCGCCTTGGACGCTTCGTCGGGCTGCGCGGTCCAGGCCTCTTCTGGATCGTCCCGTTCGTCGACACTGTCTCGCGCCTGATCGACCAGCGGGTCATCACCACCAGCTTTGCGGCTGAGCAGACGCTGACGGCCGACACGGTGCCGGTCAACGTCGACGCCGTGCTGTTCTGGATCGCCTACGATCCGGAAAAGGCGGCGCTCGAGGTTCAGGACTACCAAGTCGCTGTGAGCTGGGCAGCTCAAACCGCCCTACGAGACATCATCGGCCGCACTTCACTCGCCGACCTCTTGGGAGGGCGCGAAAGGATCGAGGACGAGCTGCAGAAGCTGATCGACCATCGATCGACACCCTGGGGCGTCAGCGTGCAGGCTGTAGAGATGCGCGACATCGTCATTCCGTCTCAGCTTCAGGAGGCGATGTCCCGCGAAGCCCAGGCGGCACGCGAGAAGCGAGCCCGAATAATCCTCGGCGAGGCGGAGATGGAGATCGCGCACTCGTTCGAGACGGCCGCGCGCGTGTACGAGGGCAACCCCACAGCGCTCCACCTGCGCGCCATGAACATCCTCTACGAGGGGCTAAAGGAGAAGGGCGCGCTCATGTTGGTGCCCAGCACCGCGGTCGAGTCCATGGGCCTGGGAGGCCTCCTTGGGGCAGCCGCGCTGCGCCACCAGGCTCTCGGTGGCGAGGGCCTTCAGAAATGAGCATCAGCCATCGACGTGTTGCCCATACCCGCGTGAGTCCTGCGGCGCGGAATCCTGGTTGCCGAACCAACGATGACGGCTGGTTATTGTCATGGGCGCTCGTCGCAAGCGCGGGCCTTGCCCTCGCGACCCCGCTCCTGCCGCTGGCCGCTTCAGCGGCGTCCCGCGTTTCGCAGCCCGAGTGGCGGGACCCGTCGAATCACGAGGTCCGGCTCGTGGCCGTCGAGGAAGGGGTGCACCTTGAGGTGCTCGACTGGGGTGGGGAAGGGCCGGCCATTGTGCTCCTAGCAGGGGCCGGCTCCAGCGCTCACGTGTACGACGAGCTAGCCCCTGAGCTTACAGACGTCTGCCACGTGTACGGCATCACCCGACGAGGCCATGGTGCCTCGAGCCGACCCCCGTCAGGCTATGACGAACAGCGGCTCGCAGACGACGTTCTGCGCGTGCTGGACTCGCTCCACATCGAGAAGCCCGTGGTCGTCGGTCACTCGATGGCGGGTGGCGAGATCACCAAGGGGGCTCACCAGCACTCCGATCGCTTGGCTGGCCTCGTTTACCTCGATGCCTTGGGCGATCCAAGGGACTGGCCCGCCAGCGACCCTGCCTACATGGCCCTGGTCGAGAAGCTCCCCGCGTCGGCCGAGGGACCGCCCGCCGAGTGTAAAGAGGACAGGTCCTCGTTCGGGAGCTATCGCGACTCGCTCGAATGCAGAATGGGCTTTGCCTTCCCCGAATCCGAGCTGCGAAACACCTATCGCCGGAACGCGGACGGGAGTGTCGGCCCGCACACGACGCCGGGGAGCGTGCACGAAGCGATCGGCGCGGGACAGGAGAAACGTGACTACTCGAACATCACGGTCCCCGTCCTCGCCCTGTTCGAGTTCCCGCGCGTAGGAGTGCCGCACACGGGGTCAGGGGACCCGCAACCCCTAAACGACGAGGAGCGTGCGGCGCTGAGGGCGTTCGAGGAGGCGACGAAAGTGTACGTGGATCGGTGGGTGGCCAACCTCACCGGCAGCGTCCCCGAGGCGAAACTCGTCGACCTCCCGGGGGCCGGGCACTATGTCTTCCTAACGAGAAGGGCCGAGGTTCTCAACCAGCTCCGTTCCTTCGTGAGACACCTCACAGGTGTTCCCGCCTTGGCGGAACCTGCCCACCGGACGCGCACGGATCGGTCGCCCCTACCATGACCCCGTCGTGCACCGACCCCAGCGACCGAACATGTTGCCTGCCAACCTCGGCGCCTTCGCTCCGGCTCGCTCTTCGCGCGTCGTAGCCTCGACTTCATGGAGGGCGTTCGGGTGATTTCCGTGTACGTCGCGGGCTCGCAGGAACCCGGATCGCTCAACCAGGAGAGCAGGTCTCGAAACTCTGATTCACTCAGCTTCACTATCAGGCCCGTCGCGGGGCTCCAGTCGTTCGGGGTCTGAACGCGCACGAGGCACTTGAGGACGTCCACGTTATCCGCGGTGGCGTACAGCGCGGCGAAGTCGTCGCGTGCGGGATCAGGTTTCAGGATAGGGAGGAGCGCGCCGCGGCCGAAGGACGTTGCGTGTTCGATAGCGGTGTAGAGGTCTTCGTCCTCCTCGCCGGTCTGTCCACTTGAGCATCGGGACCGGCGCTCTCGGGTCAGCTGCGGCCCAGAGGAACAGATGGACGGCCTTCTCGCGCTTGTTGTCCACGGCCTGGAGCAGCGCGATGTTCAGCTCCCGGGCGATGTGGGGTCGTCGCGATGCCGCCGGGTCCATCCATAGAGGGGCCGGTTGCTCGAGAGTTCCGCGAGGTGCCAGGCATAGGCAGGCTAGGGCGTGGCGGTCGGCAAGATCCGCCCCGCGTCCCAGAACCGATCCATCAGATCGACACGATGGGTTCCGAAGACGCTCTCGGGACCGACGCCGCGCATGTCGGCTCCCCACTCCAGGAAGAGCTCGACGATGTCCCAGGACCGGCGCTCGAGCGCGTAGTCGAGCGGCGTTCGGTACTGGTTCGACTCCGCGTCCATCTGATAGCCGTTGCACAGGAGCAACAACGTGACGTCGTAGAGGTCTTTCCAATCGCGATCTCCAGCGGGCTGTCCAGCCGAGCACGCCTGTAGACCTCGTACTTGGTCGCCTGCAGCGGCTTCCCGGCCATGATCCAGCGCTCGATCTCGTAGATGCGGCCGGTGCGGCAGAACGCGAGCAGCTCGCCGATCTCCTGGGGATCCTTCACGGGCTTCCAGCGCGGCTTCGGGGCTGGGGGCCTGGGGTTTCGCGCGCGGGTCGACGCAGGACTGTGGGAAAAGGTTGACGGTTCCACGATAACTGACGACAATAGCCCACATGACCGACACGACCCGCGATCGCGTGCTCGATCTTGCCAGGAGGCGCACGATTCTGCGTGCCGCGGATGTCGAACGGCTGGGGATTCACACGCAGGTCCTCACCCGCCTCGTCGCCGAGGGCGCGCTCGAGCGCGTTGGCCCTGGACGCTACCGCTCGCCGGCAGCGCGCGTAACGGAGAATCACGGCCTGGCGCTCACGGCGGCGGCGGTGCCCCGTGGCGTCGTGTGCCTACTGTCGGCCCTCGTGTTCCACGGTCTGGGGACTCAGAACCCCACCGAGGTCTGGCTCGCGATCGACCGCCGGGCGCGGGCCCCCCGTGTGGATTGGCCACCGCTCCGCATCGTTCGGTTCTCGGGACGCGCCCTCACCGATGGGGTCGAGACCCACGAGATCGAGGGCCAGAACGTGCGTGTCTACAGTCTGCCGAAGACCATCGCCGACTGCTTCAAGTACCGCAACAAGGTCGGCACGGACGTTGCTCTCGAGGCTCTCAAGGATGCGTGGAACCGTCGACGGGTCCGGATGGCTGATCTCGATGAGTTCGCACGGGTGTGCAGGGTCGAGCGGGTGATGCGCCCCTACATCGAAGCCCTCGCCGCGTGAGTCCCTCCTCGGAAGGCCTGGTTCAGTCTCTCCAGGCCCGCCTTCTCAACTACGCGCGATCCGTTGGAGCCGACCCGAACACCGTGCTGGCTCGGTACGGGCTGGAGCGCTTCCTCCATCGGCTCGGCCGCTCCACCTACGCCGACCGCTTCATCCTCAAAGGCGGAATGCTCCTGCGCGTGTGGTTGGGCGAAACCTCCCGACCGACGCGCGACGCCGATCTCCTGGGATACGGCGACCTGTCGGCCGCCGAGCTGGGGCGCATCTTTGGAGACGTCTGCGATGTCGCGGTCGAGCCGGACGGCGTCACCTTCTCCCGCGGCTCGGTCCGCGTCGCGCCGATCCGCGTGGAGGACCAGTACGGGGGCCAGCGGGTCAAGCTGCGCGGACTGCTGGGGAACGCCCGGCTGGCGCTCCAACTCGACATCGGGATCGGCGACTCAGTCACGCCCGAGCCGGAGTGGATCGACTACCCGTCGCTCCTCGACCTGCCGAAGCCCCGACTGCGAGCCTACAGGCCGGAGACGGCGATCGCGGAGAAGCTCCACGCCATGTCAGTCCTGGGCATGGCCAACACTCGCATGAGGGACATCTTCGATCTCTACGAGCTGTCCCGACGGCACGAGTTCGATGCTGGGACCTTGGTCTCGGCAGTGAGGGAGACCTTCTCCCGACGACGCACATCGATTGGGCCAGATCTTCCCGCGGCCCTCACGACGGAGTTCGGCCGGGACCCCGACAAGCAGACCCAGTGGAAAGCCTTCGTCCGAAAGAGCAGGGTACCAAGCGCGCCGCAGGAGCTTCTTTCCGCCACGTCGGCGATCGTGGCCTTCGTGGAGCGAATCTGGGCCGCAGCCGACGCAGGGAAGCCCTACACTGCACACTGGCCACCTGGCGGCGAGTGGCGCGCTCCAGCACGGCGCCGCTCGAGACAGTGATCACACGGCAAGGGGCGAACATGATCGTCGATCGGTGCCCCCGTCTGGAATCGGCGACGCCCTTAGTCCAGTGCGAGAAGCTCCGGGCGCGTCCGCATGAACGTGGCCTGCGCGTCGGGAATGATGCCGAGATAGGCCCAAGCGCAGCGCCACGTCCCCTGATGCGTCAACATCCGCCGAAGCAGCGCGAGTGCGCGCCCGCTGCCATCGTCGATGTACCACTTAGCCGGACGCTCTGTGTTCGTCGAAGGGCGCACGATGAGCGCCCACTCCCGTGGAAAGGCCGTTCCGCTCGATAGCGGCTCCCACCACTCGGGCGAGGAGCTGGGCTGCCAGATGTTGATCAAACCGCGCGCCGCTAGCTGTCCAAGGCACTGCGGGTGCCCCTTGAACGTGTTGATGTCCGATGCGATCGCGGAATCGAGCAAGTCCGCCAAGTCCATCTGCACCAGCCACCAGCGAAGGTACGCGGGCGCGGCCCGGGAAAAGCGGACGCGCGCCACTGAATCCCCCGCGTCCACCCCGGCGGGCCCTTTTTTTCGCCGACTAGAGTCGGCCGCAGCGCAACGCTCGCGACGAGCTATCGCGGCGGCTCTACGGGCACCCTGGAATAGACACACAGTAGACACAGCGTGCCGACGCTGCGCCTATGGTCTCGCTAAGTTGCTGGAAGGATTGGTGGAGCTGACGGGGATCGAACCCGTGACCTCGTGAATGCCATTCACGCGGTCTCCCGGCCGCACAGGCGGCGTTGGTCTGGGGCGGAATCCAGAGGTGTGCCCTGTAACGCTGGGGAGCGGAGACCGTGCGCAGGGGTTGAGGACGCTGGCGCGCCGCGCGCCTGCGGCGGGCCGACCGAGCGGCCACCTCAGCTCGCACTGTGCCGTCTCCTGTCGAGAGGCCGGATGAGCTTTGGTTCCTCTTCGGTGGGCGGCCGATCGAAGCAATCGACGCTATGTTCGTGGCCGGCGCGGTCGATCCTTCAACCGAGGCCGAGAGGGGTTGGTCACCGCCTCCGAATGGAGCCCCGAGAGCTCACCGCTGTCGCGTGTGCAGGAGGACCCAAGCCTCGCGGTGCATCGTGCGAGGGTACGCCAGCGTCCTTGAGGCGGTCCGAGTCGGGGGCGTGAGTGCGTTCAAACTCGGGTAGGCTCTCAGTCCTCCACGCTGCGCGGAGACGATGAAGAGCCAAAAGCACGATGGTGCGCCAGGCACGAGCGTTGCGGAGTTGGCTCCGCCCCTTCGGCTACGATGGACGTTGCAGCGGGCCAGCCGTGTGTGGGGAGTCGGGCCCAACGGTGAGGCCATCGCATACATCGGGGATCGACTCGCGGCGATCTCGCGAGAGGGGCGCACGATCTGGGAGCGTCGGGCGCAGGCCTGGAGCCCCGCGGTCCTTACCGACGGCTCGATCCTGATCTCCGATCGGCGTGGTCTGGCGTTGCTCGATCCGCGAACAGGGGGCGAGGTCTGGCGCACGCCTTGTCCACACGCGGTCTACCTGACGATTCCTGAGCGGGACCTCTGCGTGACTGTGGTGGCGAATGTGGACAAGCGGTGGAGCCGGCTTGGGGTAGCCAGCCTGCCACCCGCCTTCAGCCGGAGATGGGAAACCCGAGTTGCACGTGACTCCTCCACTCAGCAGGTCGGAGTGCCGCTGGACTTCGAGCTTGCCTCTGACGGTACTCGTCTCTTCGCGATGCGGAGGGGAGACCGCAAGCACGAAGCTGAGGTGTTGGCACTGTCCCTGGATGACGGGACCGAGCTATGGCGCTTTCCCGTGCACCAGGTGGGTTGGCCCGCGGGTCTGGGGAAGTGGCGTCCCGCAGTGAACTCCCGGGGCCATTTCCTCTTCAGGACCGACGACTGGTTGGCGTGCCTGGACGCCACGACCGGGAGGCTGCTCTGGAAGCTCGAGGGAGGGTTCGGGCAGCTCCTGGTGGGGCAGCGCGTATACCTCGCGAATCGCGACCGTCTGCGGATCCTGCGGGCCGAAGACGGGCATGTACTCCTCGACGCAAAGTTGGGCAGGAGCGGCAGTGCCGGGGGCCGCACGACCCGGTTGACGGGCCGTCCAGCCGTCTCCACGTCGCACGTCTTCGCGCTCGACGAGACTGGCTCCATTCGGGCGTTTGACCGTGAGACAGGAGCGCCCTCCTGGAGCTTTCACGCCGCCCTCCACCACAGGCTTCATCGGCAACGAGCAACCGTTCATCGCTCCTGGGCGGCTCTTCGTGGCGACGTTCGGCGCCGATCCGAAACGAGCTGGGAGCCTCTATTGCCTCGAAGGCGCAGCATTGCCTGAACGCAACGGCTCGGTCAATGAGCGTCCAGAGGATCCCCCTTCTGAAGGTGGGCGCTCCGATAGGGGCGTTCGAGCCTCCGGCGGTTCCACCCGCCAGTCGAGCAGAGGAGTCGCGCACCAGCGGCCGAAGGGTAAGGGAGGCAGGCGCCGGCGCCACTCGTCGTCCCCGAAGAGACCACGGGCGCGTTGAAGCGCTCGACCAACCGCAAGCAGCACGAGCGGGTGGCGATGCAGCGGTGTCCCGACTCGATGAGGCCGAAGGGAGACCCGGAATGAGGGGGCAGTGGCGCTTCGGGACGAGGGATGGGTATTGGAGAGCCGCCGGACGGCTGGGTCTGGGCAGTGTAGGGCCGAAGGGCAAGGGCCACGGGCAACAGCCGGTCGTGGGATCGCGCGCCATCGCCATCGGATTCGACGCGGACTTCGTTCGTGTTCTCGAGAGACGAAGCCTGGCGATGGCATGGCGCGGCCGGTTGAAGAACAAGCTGCCGGTCACCTGGGTCGACCCGGACCACCTGGCGCTCGAGGGCCGGGACGAGGGAGTCGGTGCGTGGACGCTGAGCAGCCAGACTGCCGCGTGGTGGCTCGACGACCCCGAGGCGGAGCTTCTCGGCGGGTTCTGTGCTTGGCGAGGGCTCTTGCTGTGCGCGCGACCGTCCATGCTGGAGCTTAGGCAGGCCCACAACGGCGAGGTGCAGGCGAGTTGGCCCCTTGGCTCGAGACGTGCCGTCAGCGCCTTCGTTTGCGGCGATCACGCCGTGTGCTGGCTGGAGGATCCGCCCGAGACGATAGCGTGTGTGTCTCTTGCGACAGGGGATCGGGTGTGGGAGCGGACCCTAGGACGCGGCGACTGGGAGCAGGTGCACGATCCCGCCTTCCACCTGTGGGCAGGCGGCGGCACATCGACGATGATCATCCAGTGGGGCAACACGCTCGCCGCACTGCGACCAGAGGATGGCTCGGTCGTGTGGCGGCGACAGGTAAGGTTTGATCTCGGTGGAGACCTCGCCACAAGGGGGTGCGGCCGCCTGGCGAGCGTGGTCATGGGACGATTCGTCATGGTGGATGAAGGAACGGGTTCGACACTAGCCGACTATCTCGCCGGGGGCCGCTTCGAAGGACGGGGCGTGGTGGTCGGTGACGTGCTCGTTACGCCGAGTCACGCGGGGACGCTCGCGACCCACTCCCTCCTCGATGGCCGCCTGGTCTCGCTTCAGGAGGAAAGGGTCGGATTCGGCGGCGCGACGTATGCCGACGGTCGCCTTTACGTCGGTGCGGATGACGGGTCTCTCCGGGTGCTGGAGGTCAACCCAGGTTGGGATCCCGCAGACTCGCCGCCGACCAGGCTGGCGTGGGAGTTCGTTGGCGATGCCAAACCACCGGTCGTCAGGGAGTAGACTCGACGAACGCCATGGATGCAGGAGATCCAAAGCAAAGGGAAGGAGGCGCAGGTCCAGCGAGGATGGGCCAGCGCCCGCCTCGATGGCTCCGTGGACGGGCCGGCCAGCGTGCCGTGCGGCATCGAGCTCGCCGGCGGGGCCGTTCGTGACCACCCTCGGCGCGAGCCGATGATCGTCCGCCGCGTGGCCAGGGTCGCGTTCACCGCCGGCGCGGTCGCGATCGCGGCCTGCGGCAAAGCGCCTCCCCCTGACGGGCGGACCGCACTCGAGGCCGCTCGGGCGGCGATGGCGCAGGTCGATCGCTTCACGATGACGAGGAGTTGGAGCACCGACCTCGGCACGTACACCAGGCACTACCAGGTTGACTGCGCATCAGGCTACTACCACGGCCTCGCGACATCCGCTCTGACGGCGGAAGGCGTACGGCGGGGCTCGACGCAGACCCAGGGACGTCCCGCCGCCCAGCAGAAGCACGAAGAGCTCCACGTGGCAGGGCGCTCCTTCGACCGACACTCCGGCCACTGGGAGGACCCGCTCCTGAACGACTCACCGTGGCAGTGGGCCCCGCGCGGGGAACAGCACGGCGCTCGCGCCGACTGCTCCCGGATCCGAGCGGAAGAGGACCTCATGGGCTTGCCGCTCTCGAAGATCGCCGTGGCCCGCTCGATCGACTTCGTCGAGCGGCGTTCTGTCGATGGCGCCGAATGCGACGAGTACCGGATGGTCTACGAGGACGAGGTGTGGGGAGACCTGGTGGCCGTCCGCGACGACGGCCACGGCAGCCGCAGCTCGGAGCGCGAGCGCATCCCGAAGGAGCTCGAGGCCAGCCTCTGCGTGGGCTCTTCGGACGGCCGCGTGTACCGTGCGGAGACCACGAGCGAGTTCCTGGTGGGGGAGACGCGGCAGTTCTCCTACGACGACTTCGAGCGGCTGTCGGCACCGGTCCCTTGAGACGGGAATCGGCCCGCATGAGAGGCGGCGACCGCCGCGACTGCCCTCGAGTCGGATCACCCGCGCCGGCCGGGACGAGCGCCGCGAGGTCGGACGTCGTATAGTCAGTCCCGCGTAGAGCTCCCCGACTTCCGGGGGGCGACCCTCCCCAGCTGCCGCAACCGGAGGGCCCAACGAAGTGGTGGGGCTACCCTCAGCGTAGCGTGTCCGTTCAGCTGCCTGCATGACTCAGGGGTTGGTAAATTGTCGCGAGTCACGGCTGACGGACGACCTCGTAGTCTCTGCGCCTGGGTCCCTCGCGAATCACCCAACCGGGGTTGGCTGTGAACGTCCAGCCGTCTCCAGTGACGGTCGCGTCGTCGCGGCGCGCGGGTGCCGGCACGCGGCGGACGCTCCCGTCGCTCTCGAGAAGGACGCCCATTCTGGCTTCGAGAGTGCCGGACTCGCGCTGTGGCGAGAGAGGCCGAAGAACACCGCGCCGACGTCCGGTATCACCACGGCGCCCATGGAGTTGGACATGCCGCTGCCTCCGCCGCGAAGGAGGAAGACCGGGCCGTCGACGAATTGCCGGCGCAGCTCAGCGATTCGCTCCTGCCGCTCTCGCTCACGCTCCAGCTCGTCGGCGCGGACCTCGGCGTCCCGATACCAAAGTGGATCACGACCTCACAGGCGATCGTCACGGCCCGAGTGTACGCAAGACGCGGTCCGATCGGGTGGCCGGCGAAGCCGGTCACCGTAGGCTGGTAGAATCCGCTCCATTGCTAGCCCATAGGCTTACGCCGATCCTCAATGTCTCGAGCCTCGCGGACAGCTTCGCGTGGTTCGAGAAGCTTGGCTGGACGAAGGCATGGGATTGGGGCGATCCGCCCAGTTTCGGTGGCGTGTGTTCCGGCGCCTGCGAGATCTTCCTATGCGAGGGGGGGCAAGGTGGTCGCGGCAACGGCGGCGTGAGGATGACCTTCGGCCCCGACGGAGACGAGACGGCCGACAAGGGCGTCTGGATGTCGATCTGGGTGGACGATGTTGATGCCGTTCACGAGCATTGCCTCGAGCAAGGCCTCGATATCGCCTGGCCGCCGACGGACATGCCGTGGGGGGTTCGAGAGATGCATGTGCGCCATCCAGATGGCCACGTCTTACGAATCGGTACGGGCATTGCCGAGGAGGAGGAGGAGGAGCGCGCCCACCCCTGAGGCATGGTTGGGGTGCTGGCCCAGTGCGTCCCCGCGTAGCCGATGCAGAGACCGTCGCTCAGGCGGTGTCCAGGGCTTCTACGAGAAGCTCGAATGTCCGAACGACCCGGGTCAGGAGGAATACGAAGGGACGAAGACCTGGATCGAGAGCATGAGCGGCGGACCATTCGACCCTGACGCCTTCGACCTGGACACGGTGAACCGGGCGCTGCGGGCTATCCGCTAACGCCCCGGACCCTCCTCCCGCGCCCTGTCCGGACAACCTCACGCCGATCGGCGGTCGAGCTGCGGCTCCCGGCGCCGTCCGAGGTCACCGGCGGCCTGCACGGCGCTCCTCGCTGATGCGGTCGAGGTCCGCGAGGACGGCTTGCCCGTCCTCCGACCGGACGGCGTCGCTCTCCATGAGATCGCGGATCGTCCGAACGGCACCGCGTGCCGCGCGCGCGTCCGCGAGGCGCAGCCGGCGCCCGCTCTCCCGGGCGTCCCGCGTCGCCCGCAGCGTCTCCATGGACTCCTGCAGCGCCTCGGCCTCGGCGTCGCTCAGGTCGCCCCGCACCACGGCCCGCAGCAGGTCGGCGCGAAGCTGCTCGCCAGCGTCGCGTTCCTCCGTCCCCGCCAGTCCGAGGAGTGCCTCGACGTCCTCCCGGAGGCGCTGGCGGTCCTCGTCCCGGAGGCTGTCGCTACGGGCGATCTCCTTGAGCGTACGCAGGGCCCGGTTGGCCGCGACCAGGTCCGGGGTCTCGCCGCGCTCGCGTGCCGCGCGAAGCTCCTGCAGCGCGGCCACGCTCCCCTCGATCTCCTGGAGCCGGTCGTCCTCGAGGGGGGTGTCGAGCAGCGCGCGCACGACGTCCTCCCGAAACCGCTCGAGCACGGCAGTGCGGTCGGTGGCTCCCGGCTCGGTCTGTCCGAGGGCCGCCGACGGGCCCGCGCCCCAAGCGCCGGCTGTCGAGACAACCGCAATCGCGATGGTTCGAACTCCTCTGCCCGTCATGGCTTCTTTCATGCCTCACCTCTCTTCCTGTCGTGTCCCCGCGTGGCGGCGTCGATCGGGCGCTCGGTGAGCCGCGCGTCGGCCTTCCGCGACTGCCGAGCCCGGTAGCGAGCGTCGTGCCACCATGTCAGCTCGCCGGAAGCTGCTCGCTCGCAAGGAGATCGGGATGCGCCAGGTGCCGGTCACCGACGCGAACGCGGTTCCCGCCCGACCGGGCCCCGGTCGCCGGCCGACCGGCGGGGAGTGCGACGGCCTGCAAGCCGAGCCGGTCGTTCGTGCCGGCGCGTACGAGGGACGTCAGCCGGTGGACCTGCTGGACCGAACCAACCCACGCTGCCCAAAGGGGGACGGGAGGGCCCTTCAGTAGACGACGTGACGCTGGTGGTCGTGAAGCGGCTCGGCGTCACGGGTTCCCAGCACTCGTAGAGGGCGGCGGCCAATCCGCGACCAGCTCGCGGTCGCGCTCTGGCCGCCGTCGACCGACGGCAAAGCTCCACGACGTCCGGAAGCGCCTCGCGGAGAACGAGATAGCGGGTCCGGGGGCGACGGCACGGACCTCGCAGTCAGCCCAGCGACCGGCCGCGGGAGCGGCCCGCCAACGAAAAGGAGGTCGTCGATGGAACGCAAGGAACTGTGGGGCCGGAAGCTGCTGTTGAGCATGGGAGTGGCCGGCATGTCCGTGGTGGCGGCTGCACAACCCGAGCCGCCGCCTCAGACGACTGCGGTGAGCCCCCCCCTGTCACGGTCGCTGGGCCTGTTCGCCTACCCGCAGGAGGGTCAGCCTGGCGCACAGCAGGCCTGGGACGAAAGCGAGTGCTTCACGTGGGCGCGAACCCAGACGGGCATCGACCCGCTCGCGCCGTCCGGCGAGGTGCCGGTGCAGAAGGCTGCGGACGGAGAGCAGGCGGAAAAGGAGGGCGCGTCGCCCAGGGCCGCCCTCGGCTCCGCCGCGGGCGGTGCCGCGGCGGGCACGGCCATCGGCGCGATCGCCGGCGAAACCGGCAAGGGCGCGGCCATCGGCGCCACAGCAGGGGTGCTACGGGGTGCTCGCCAGGCGCGCAGGGACGCAAAGGAGGCCGAGATGAAGGCGGCTCGAGCGCGGACGGAGGCGAAGGAGAAGGCAGCCGCCCAGGCGACGACGGCCACGCAGTTGCAGCTCGAGACCTTCAACCGCGCCTTCGGGGCTTGTCTCGAAGCGCGGCACTACACGGTCAAATAGGTTCGGCGGCGGGGTCAGCCCGTGTCTTCCCGACCCGTGGCCGCGGCCCCCCTGCGCGTCGGCGCAGGGGGGCTCGCGACCGAGAGCGTGCGCGCGGAGGACATTCGCGCGCAAGACGTCGTACTCGCTAGACTGGCGGCCGTGCAGGTTGGCCTCCGATGGAAGAGACGGCTCCTCGTCGCCGCTGTCGTCCTCGTGGAGTGCGCCATCCTGTGGGCGATCCACGGGCTCCTGGAGACCACCCGTGTCACGGTGAGCGAGTTCACCATGCTGCAGTCCGAGACGCTGGAGACCGGGGGCGAGCTGCGTCGGCTGCTCGCCGAGGCGGAGATGGCCGGCGGCACCGGGTCGGACGCTCTCGCGCGTGCCCGGGAGCGCCTCGAGGCGCGTCTCGAGCAGGAGGGGCAGCTCGCGACCTCCGCCGCAGGGCGGCGGGTCGTGGAGCGCGTGCGGCGCGACGCCAGGGATCACCTCGACTCCATGGCGCGCCAGGCGACGCGTGCGCCCGCCCC
>Ga0299906_10000741_pt1 | contig 29156 bp, 20 predicted proteins | sample RVTome_14_FD_200259 | JGI IMG/M metagenome (GOLD analysis project Ga0299906, IMG submission 200259) | Soil microbial communities from uranium-contaminated site in the Upper Colorado River Basin, Wyoming, United States - RVT145D125 (version 2) ...
CCTCGAGCCTCCGCCACCTTTCTCAAGAACCGGCGTCCGAGAGGTCGCGCTCGACGAGAGGGTAAGGCGAAGTCAGGGTAGCCACCAGGGCTCGAGCGGCCCCGGTTGCGATACCGCCCTTCTGGCCTCATAGTCGAAAGAAACAATCCAGTTTCCATTGGAATTGGAGATCTTCACGGAGGATTACCCCCATGTGGAACGCCAAGCCCGAACCGGTCGAGCTCGAACGCTTCCCGCGAAAGGATTCGGACACGCCCCGCGTCCTTCCGGCTCGGAAGACTCCGGTCCGGCCCGCCCCGCCCGAGCGCCGCCCTCAGAGGCGCTCGACCGCCTGGCAATCGACGGCGCTCTTCAGCCTCTGCCTCCTTCTCGTCGGCGCCATCGGGCTCGCCTTTCACTCTTACCGGAGAGCCTCCGATCTCGAGCGGGAGCTGGCCACGACCCGAGGCCAGATGCAGGCTGGCCTCCAGGAGCTTCGCGCCGGATTACAGTTCGACTCCGCGCGCCGGCGCCTCCTCCTCGGAGTGCGGGATGAGATCCTGAGGGTGAACGGCAGGCTTGGGCTCAGTGAAGCTTTCCACTACGCCGAGCTTCTCCTGAACACCACCGACAAATACCCGTCGGTCGATCCTCTCCTTTTGCTCTCGATCGGGATCGTGGAGAGCGGGTTCGATCCCACCGCCCGGAGCCACGCGAACGCCCGCGGCCTTTATCAAATCTGGCCTGCCACGGGGAGAATGCTCGCGGGGATGCTCGATTGGGAATACGACGACGAGATGCTCTACGAATCCGATCGCAACACGGAGATGGCCGCCCTCTACCTGGATGTCCTGTTCACGACCTACAACGACCTGGGCATGGTGCTCGCCGAGTACAACGGCGGACCCATCAACGCCGGCTATTACCGAGCCGGAAGCCACCGGACGACGCCGGAGACGGCCGACTACGTTCCCAAGGTCCTCGAGCAATACGAGCGCCTCTGCAAGGAGCTCCCCATGGCGCCGGGACGAAGCTTCGACGTTCTTTACCGAGACGCCAACCGGGAAGGGAAGGAGCTCGTTCCCGCGAAAGCGGACTGATCGTCTATTTCGGCGCTATGTGTGGTGACCGGTGGCGTCGAAGAGCGCCTCGCGAAGGCGCTCGAGCCCGAACGTCCGCCCGAGAGGCATGTCGGCGATGCTCGCCGCGATCGCCGCGGCGAGGTCCGCCTGATCGTACGGCGGGGGGGCTTGTAACTCGCCCCGGCGGCGGGCTTCCGCCACCTTCCTCAAGAAACCGGCATAGGCCGAAGCCTCGTCCGACAACTTGTACTGCGCCTCCACGTGCTCGCGCGCGAAGCGGCCCATCGCCTCCCGGAGATGCGGATTCCGAGCGAGCCAGAGAAGGACGCGCGCGATCTCCGCCACTTCGGGCGGACCGAGGTCGATCCGGGCGACGGTGTGCTCGGGAAACTCCGCGAACGGGCCGGTGTTCGACACCAGGACCGGCTTTCCCATCCCCAGGGTGCGAATGAGGGTTCCCGAGAGCTCTCCCGTCGAGGGGAAGCGCAGGTTGACGACGACGTCGCAGGCCAGCATGTAGAGGTAGAAACGGTCCATCGCCTGCCGGCCGGTGACCACCAGGCGCTCGCCGAGATCCCGCGCCGCGGCGAGCTCCTCGAGGGAATAGGACTTCTGAACCTCGCCAACGATGAGAAAACGCGCGTCGGGCCAGTCGCGAAGAAAACGCCGAAAGCCCCGGAGCGCTCGATCGACCCGCTTCGCTCGGGTCACGAGCCCGAAGGACGCGACGAGAAACTCCTTCTCGGGAAGTCCGAGAACCCGGCGCGCCTCGAGGGGCGTCGAGACCGGGAGCGGCGGCGGCGGCGAGTAGTGATGAGGTGCCCTCCCGATGAACTTACCCACCGGAATCGCTCCGAACCTCCGCTCGAGCCACTGCTGCATGAAGCGAGTGAGGACCAGGACTCCGTAGCTCCTCTCGACGAGCCGCTCGCATAGAGGGAACTTCGACGTGAGGAGCTCGCTCCCGAGAGCCGCCGCGATCTGTCGTCCGATCGCCGCGCCGCGCTCTCCATAGGCCCGCTTCATCTCGGAGACGTAGAGCGCGGTATTGCCGCGCTCTACGGAGAGCCCGAGGAAGAGATGCTGCAACACCAGGTCGTGCAGCACCACGACGCCCGGGTGGCGAAGCGCGGCGTTCAGCGCGTAGCGATGATACGAGCTGTTGCCGATCTGGTAGAGGTCGAGGTCGAACTTCTCCCGCGCCGCGACCGCCTCGTAGTCGCGGGCCCAGTGCCAGGGAAAAGCGTCCCGGATCCCGGGATTCGAGGGCTCGCGCTCGGAGACGAACAGGTGAATCTCGATGCCTTCCTTCGCGAGGTGCGGAAGGAGCTCCTCGCTGTAGTCGGCGACTCCGGTGCCCGAGGGAGAGAGCGGGCTCCAGTAAGAGATCTTCAACGGAGCGGCTCGGTGAGCGCGTCGATGACCGCGTCCCAGCCGATCCCCGTGACCCGGGGGCGGCCCGCGGCGCCCATCTCCCGCGCCCGGCGGCGATCGGCGAAAAGGCGATTCACCGCCTCCGCCAACGCCTGCGGCTCGGGATCGACCACGTAGCCGGAGACACCGTCCTCGACGAACTCCAGGGTTCCTCCCGAGTCCTTGCAGGTGACGACGGGCTTTCCCGAGAGGAATGCTTCCACGGTGACGTAGCCGTAGTCCTCGTCGACGGGAGCGTAGAGAACGGCGAAAGCTCCGGCGTAGAGCGAAAGGAGGTCTTCTTCGGGAACGAAGCCCGCGAACCGGATCCGGTCGGCGAGACCGAGCCGCTGCGCCTGCCGCTCGAGGTTTTCGAGCTGGGGACCGCGGCCGGCGACGACGAGGCGCGCATCCTTGTCCACGTGTCGGAACGCCTCGACCAGCAAGTCGACCCTCTTGAGCGTTTCGAGCCGTCCGGCGTAGAGCGCGTAGCCTTCGAAATCGCCCTCACGGTAGCGGCCGGCGTAATGAGGAGGCGGATACAGCGTCTCGGACGCGATGCCGTTGAAGCGGGAGAGCCGCGCCGAGACGTTCTTCGAGATGGTGAAGATGCGGCGCGACTCCCTCAGCGTCTTCGCGTCCATCCGCAGGATCGTCTGCCGGATCTCCTGTTCCTCGGGATCGTCGGTGAAGCTGCAGTAGGGAGTGCCGTAGAGGTCGTAGACCTCGCGGTGCTGGTGGAAGAGCCAGGTCACCTTGAGCGGGTGCTTCACCAGATACGAGGGGAACTTCGTCGGGATCACCATGTCGATGGGAACGCCGTTCGATTCGGTGACCTCGAGCAAGCGCCAGATCAAGGCTTGCTTCACGATGTCCTGGACCGGATACCACTTGAAGGGGACGTTCACGATGTCCACGAGAAAGCCGCGAGCTCTGAGAGTCGAGGCGAGCTCCGTCGCCAGGATCTCGGCGCCGCCCATGACGAACGGGGCCTGCACCGAGCAGACGCAAATGCTGCGGCGAGGCATGGGGGGAGCTTACTTCGTCTCCTTCTCGAGCGCGGCCAGTCTCTCCGCGATCTTCGAAAGCTCCTCGCGCGTCTCCCTGAGCGTTCCCTCGAGGTAGAGGTGGTTCTGCTCGGCGGCTTCGAACGTAAACTCGATCCGCGCGACGAGATCGTGAACGTGGCGGATGAGCTCCTGCTGCAAGATGAGATGCCTCTCGTCGATCTCCTCCATGCGCCGGCCGTGAAGGCCGAGAACGCGGTCGTAATGGCGGCTCATTCGATCGAAGCGCTCGTCGACGTAGCGAACCATCTCGTTGTCGAATCGAACCTGTGCGGAGTTCACCCGAACTTGCCGCTCCACGACCGGTCCGAGAGCGAAGCGAACGAGGCGGGCGAGCGGGGCGCGAAGCGGAGACAGCAAACGCGCGAGCGGTCCGATCGGCGCCTCCCCTCCGGCCTCGGAGACGTTCCAGAGAAGGTTCAGCTCCTCTCGGCCGGGGGAAGTGGGCGCCGCTTGCGTACCTCGGGTCTCGAGCGGGGGGAGGGGGTTCGAGCTCGGCGATCCTACGAGATACGGCGCCGGCTTCAGAGGCTCGTCCGGGGAGAGCCGCCCCTCCTCCCGCGCCGCGCGAAGGCCAGAGACCAACTCCTCCTTGAGCGTGCTTTCGCGCTCCTCGTTACTCATGGGGCGGCTCAGTTTGTAACGGCCGGTTGCCAGTGTCAATTTCCTTTCCGCAGGTGTTCACGGAACATTCACCTGCACCTCGCCGTATTCAGTCAAGGGTCTTTACAAACTAAGACTAATATGGTTATATTAATCAACTTAGGATAACGGGGCAAAAAGAGGACACGACTGTAAAGATTTCATGCTCCTGGACCTCGAGTCGCGGGAACCCGTTACGAGTCAAGTCACTATTTTATAAGGAGTTAATTGCAACCCCCCCTCTGGCACGAAACGTGAAGACTGGGGGTAGGGGCAAAGAGGGAAAGGATACAACCAATCATGAGAGCATCGCTGCCTGACATCTCCGAGGACGAGCTCGAGCCCGACGTCGTCGCGGCCGAGCCGCCTCGGCCCGAGCCCGAAGCGGAAGACGCCACCACAGAGCTGGACGTTCTCGGCCAGTATCTCAAGGAGACGCACCGTTATCCTCTGCTCAACCGCGAGCAGGAGCAGAAGGTCTCTCGCGCCATGCGGCGCTCGGAGGCCGTCCTCAAAGAGAAGAAAATCGGCACGACCCGGAAGTCCGCTCGGAAGGAGTTCGACGAGACCCGCGCGAAGATGATCGAGTCGAACCTGAGGCTCGTAGTCTCCATCGCCAAGCGCTACAAGAACATGGGCATGGAGCTCAGCGATCTGGTACAGGAGGGCAACATCGGCCTGATGCAGGCGGTGGAGCGATTCGACCCGCGCCGGAACCTGAAGTTCTCGACATACGCCACCTGGTGGATCCGGCAGGCGATCACCCGGGCCCTGTCGCAAAAGTCCAGGACCATCAAGGTCCCGATCAACAAGCTGGAGATGGTCCGCGTCGCCACCCGGGCGAAGAACAAGCTCCAGGAGCGTGAGGGGAAAGAGCCCACGATGAAGGAGATCGCGAAGGCCGTGGGAGCCGCCGAGCATCAGGTGGAGACGGCGATGAAGTCGATCCCCCACCTCGAATCGCTCGACGCGCTCGCGGTCGAGGACGGGAGCCCTCGCTGGGAGCTCCAGTCCGACGAGCGGTCCCAGACGCCCTGGCAGGTGGTTCTGGACCGCGACATGCGGGAGAAGGTTCGGGCCGCGCTCGAGCTCCTTCCGCCGCGCCAGCAGCTCATCGTCCGGATGCGTTTCGGGATCGGCTTCAACACCGAGTACAATCTCGAGGAGATCGGAAAGGTGCTGAACCTCACGCGCGAGCGGGTTCGGCAGCTCGAGGTCGAGGCGCTCCGAAGGCTGCGGGCCGCGGGAAACCGCCGGGCTCTGCACGACTACATCCAGTAATCTTCAAGTGCGTGGCGTCGAGACTCTCGATGCCACGCCTTTTTTCCTTCATGGAACCCATCGTCGATCCGAACCTCGAGAGGTACGCCGAGGAACATTCGAGCGAGGTCCCGGACCTTCTGGAGCGTCTGGAGCAGGAGACGCTCGCGACGATGAAATCTCCCCAGATGCTCTCGGGACGGACCGAGGGACACCTTCTCCGCCTCCTGGTGAAGATGATCTCGGCGAGACGGGTCCTCGAGGTCGGGACCTTCACCGGCTACAGCGCCTTGATGATGGCTTCGGCCCTCCCTCCCGACGGAGAGCTCGTCACCCTCGAGCGCGATCCTCGGGCGGAAGGGGTCGCCCGTCGCTACTTCGCCGAGAGCGAGCACCGTCCCAAGATCCGCCTCCTCATGGGCCCGGCCCTCGACACCCTCGCCTCTCTCGCCGGCCCCTTCGACTTCGCCTTTCTCGACGCCGACAAGGAGAACTACCCACGCTACTACGAGAAGCTCCTCGAGCTGCTCCGCCCCGGAGGAATCCTCGCGGTCGATAACGTCCTCTGGAGCGGGAAAGTTCTCGACCCCCGGGACGAAGAGACGAGGGCGATTCACGCGCTGAACGAGCGGGCGCATCGAGACCCGCGAGTGGAGCATGTACTGCTCACGGTCCGGGACGGAGTCCTGCTGGTGCGAAAGCGGGACTGAAGGTCAGCCGATGCCGGGAACTGCCGGCTCTTCTTCCTCGTCGGCTTCCTGGCCTTCGCGGCTCTTTCTCGGGTCGACGAGACCGAAGTCCTTGATCTTCTTGTCGAGAGTCGGGCGGGTGATTCCGAGGACGTCGCTCGCGCGGGACTTGTTCCAGCGGGTCTGCTTCAGGACGTGCGAGATGTAGCGGCGCTCCATTTCCTTGAGCGAGGTCAGCTCGTCGGTGGGGAGACCCGCCCCCAGCCCATCGGAGCGGAGGAGGGGCAGGTGCTCCGCCAGGAGCACGTCGCCGTGCGCCAGGGTCACCGCGCGGGTGAGGCCGTTCTCGAGCTCCCGGACGTTGCCTTTCCAGTCGTAGGCCACCAACATCTTCATGACGCCCTCCGGCACCTTCCGCACGTTGGTGTGGAGCTGGCGGTTCACCTTCTCGAGGAGGTGAGCCACGAGCTCGGGGATGTCCTCGCGCCGCTCCCGCAGAGGCGGAAGCTTGATCTCCACCACTTTGAGTCGATAGTAGAGGTCCTCGCGGAACTGGCCCCGGCGCACGGAGTCCTCCAGGTTTCGATTGGTCGCTCCCACGATCCTCGCTTCGGTGCGCTGGATCCTCTCGCCCCCCACTCGCGAGAACTCGCGGTTCTCCACCACCCGCAGCAGCTTCGCCTGGATGTTGGGGGAGATGTCGCCGATCTCGTCGAGGAAGATCGTTCCCCGCTGCGCGATTTCGAACTTCCCTCGCGTGTCCCGCACCGCTCCGGTGAAAGCACCCCGCACGTGGCCGAAGAGCTCGCTCTCGAGGACCCCCTCGGCGAGCGCGGTGCAATTCACGGCGACGAACGGCTCCTCGCGGTTGATGGAGTTGTAGTGGATCGCGCGGGCCACGAGCTCCTTGCCCGTCCCCGACTCGCCGCGGATGAGCACGGTGGTGGTGCTCCGCGAGAGCATGCCGATGGTCTTGAACACCTCCCGCATCTGCGGCGTTCGCCCGACGATGTTGTCGATGGACCACTCGTGCGAGGCCTCGGTGACGAGATAGTCGAGCTTCTCGTCCATTTCCTGCATGCGTTGGGCCTTGCGGATGCTCAAAAGCAGCTCGTCGTAGTCGATGGGCTTGCAGATGTACTCGAACGCCCCGAGCTTCATCGCCGTGACGGTGGTCTTCATGTCGTCGAAGGCGGTGATCATGATGACGTAGGCGTTGGGGTCGATCTCGCGGATCTGCTTCAGCACTTCGATTCCGTCGATGACCGGAAGGTGAATGTCGAGGATGACCAGATCGGGCTGGAGCTTCTGGAACTGGTCGACTCCCTCCCGGCCGTCCGAGGCCAGAGTGACGTCGAAGCCCTCGCTCGTGAGGTGGCTCTTGAAAGTCTGTCGGATCAGCCGGTTGTCGTCGATGACCAGGATGGATTTCATGGGGTCGAGGCTATCGTCTCCCGGGTCTCCGCCGCGGGCGCTCCCTCGCAGGGAAGAAGAACGGTGACCTTGGTTCCTCGTCCCAACTCGCTCACGACCTCGATCGCTCCCCGGTGGAGCTCCACCACCTTCCGCGCGTTCGTCAGGCCGAGGCCGGTGCCGAGGCTCTTGGTGGTAAAAAACGCGTCGAAGATCGACTCCCGATCCGTCTCTTCGATGCCGGCGCCGTCGTCCGCGATCGAGACCTCGGCGACACTCCCCTCGGGAGTGCTCCGAAGCCGGGTCTCGACGGCGATGGTTCCCCCGTGGCCCACGGCCTCGGTGGCGTTGAGGAGAATGTTGAGAAACGCCTGCCGGAGCTGGTCGCCGTCGACAACCATGGGCGCGAGCTCCTCGAAGGAGGCCACGACGCGGATCTCCTTCTCCTCGATCGGCTCCTCGACGAACCTGAGGGCTTCCTCGAGAAGGTTCTCGAGCTGGAAGCTCGACGTCGCCAGCTTCGGCGCCCGAGCGTAGCTCAAGATGTCCTTCACCAGCTTCTCGACCTGCTGGATCCCGCTCTCGGCGATTCCGAGCTGCTCCAGCTCCGTCGAGCCCAGAGCCGGGTGGTGGGCGATCTTCTGGATGTTGAGCTTCACCGCCGTCAGCGGATTGCGGATCTCGTGGGCGAGCGCCGTCGCCAGCCGCCCGATGGTCGCGAGCTTCTCCGCTTCCATGAGCTTCCTCGAAGCCTCCTCGAGCTTCTGCCGGTCGTCGAGGATCTCCGCCGTCATGCGGTTGAAGTTCGACGCAAGCTCGCCGATCTCGTCACCGGAGGCGACGTCGATGCGGTGGCTCAGGTCGCCCCGGGCCACCCGGATCGTCCCCTCCACCAGGCTCTCGAGCGGCCGGCTGATCCGGTTCGCGAGGAACACCGACCCGAGCGCTCCGAAGGTGAGCCCCAGAAAGCCGAGGCTGATGAGCCCGATGCGAATCCTCCGGATCTCGGCGTTCACGTTCGAGAGCGAGAGCCCGAGCTTCACCGCGCCGAAGAGCTCGTCCTCGACGAAGACCGGCGCCACGACTTCGAGCACTTCCATGGTACGGCCGTCGTTGGTGTCGAACGTGAGCTCGCCCCGGATCACCTTGCCCCGCTCGAGCTTTCCCATCTCCGCGCCCATCTCGAAGAGCTCCGGAGGAAAGAGCTCCCGGGCCTCTTCGTTCGCGGCGAGGGTCCTGGCGTTGCGGTTGAAGATGATGGCGAAGAGAACGTCCTCGTCCTCGGCCGCGTACTCCATGTTCTGCTGGAGCGCCACCAGGTCGTAGTACATCAGCCGGTTCTCGGAGAGCTGCGCCACCGCGCGGGCCACGGCGACTCCGTGCTCCGCCGCGCGCTTCTTGAGGACCGCGGTCTGTTCCTTCTCCACGAAGAAAATGACCACGCTCATCAGCAAGGTGATGAGCGCGGTCGAGCTGAGGATGAAGCGATCGCGCAGGCTCAACGGAGACAGGCGCCACATTACTTAATGCTCGCTACTTAATGCTCGCTCGCTCGTCGCTCGCTCGCTCCCCTCGCTCCTCGCTCGGGGAGGATGGGGCCCTCCGGGCCCCGTTGCTCGCCGCGCTCTTCGATGAGTGCCGCGGGGCCCCACCCCCGCGGCCGTGGGCTGAAGGCTCCGCGCGGGGAGGACGGCCGGATTCCCGCGCTAGCGCGCCTTCGGCGCGCGCGCTTCCTCCCGGCCGGGCTCGCTCCGCTCGCGTGCTCCTCGCGCAGCTCGCTCTCCGCGCGGGGAGGACGGGGCCCTCCGGGACCGGTGCTGTTCTTAGGGCTCGGCACGCGCATGAGCCTACAGATCGACCTCCGTCGAAGCGCCCTCCTCCTGGAACCAAATGTCTTTCATCTGGATGTAGGGCACTCCGAGCGGGGTCAGGTAGAAGCCGCGCACGTTTCCCCGGAGGAGATAGCGAAGCATTCCGTAGTCGGTGGGAATGATGGGCGCGTCCTCGAGGATGATCTCTTCGATCTTGTGATAGAGCTTGTTCCGCGTGGTATAGCTGGTTTCCGACCAGACCTGGTCGAGGAGGCGATCCACCTCGGGATTCGAGTACCCGAAGGTGTTCATGTAGCCCTTCGAGTGGAACAGGGGCCGGAGGAAGTTGTCGGGATCGGGGAAGTCCGCATACCAGGTGTTGTCGTGGAGGATCGCCCGGTGGCGAAAGACCGGGTCGTCGGACTTAAGGTACCTTTGGACTTCCAGCAGCCGCACTTTCACCCCCACGCGGGCGAGACAGGCCACGAGGCACCCATCCCGCGCCTTCGAGGCCGCCTCGCGCGGATAGACCCCATTGCGCACCACCGGAAGCTCCAGCGGCGGAAGTCCTTTTCCCCCGGGATAACCCGCCTCGACCAGGAGCGCTTCCGCTCTCTCAAGATCCTGCCCCGAATGCGAGCCCTTGGGGATGAAAAACGGGATCCCCGGTGGCACGATTCCGGTCGCCGCCGGAGTCCCCGCGGTGATGCGATGGCTGTCGAGGAAGCTCCTCTTGTCGAGGGCGAGGTTGATGGCGCGGCGGATCCTCGGGTCGTCGTAAGGGGCGACCTGATTGGGGAAGTAGAGGTACCGGAGAGCGAGCAGCTGCGGGGCTTCGACCGCGACCCAGTCGCCGTAGCGCTCGACCTCGTTCGTTTCCACACAGTCGGCAACTTCGTGGAGCGGGCGCTCCGGGTCCATGTAGTCCTTCGAGTGCCAGAGCGCCCGGAAGGTGACGGCGTCGAGGTGCGGCCGGCCGCCGAAGTACTGGAGGTTCGCCTCGAGCAGCACGCCCTGGCGTACTCCGTCGTGGAGGGGGACCCCGGGGTCCTCCTCGGGCTCGATGAAACGAGAAAACTGGAAGGCGCCGGTTCCGATGGGCGACTCGAAGAACTTCTCTCCCAGCGCGAGCACCTCCTGCTTCGGCAGGATCTTCGACGAGTACATGCTCAAGACCGAGAGCGCCGGCACGAAGGGAGTGACGAATCGGATGCGGAAGGTGTCTTCGTCGACCGCTTCGAGGCCTTTGACGTGCTCGGCCTTGCCCTCGCGAAACTCCGAAGCGCCTTCGATGCGGCTGAAGTAGTGATAGTTGTGCGCGTTCAGCCCTTTGGTCAGAAGCCGCTCGAAGCTGAAGACGCAGTCCTCGGCGGTGACCCTTCGGCCGTTGTGAAACCGGGCCCCCTCTCGGAGCTCGAAGGTATAAGTCCTGCCGTCGGGAGAGATCTCCCAGAACTTGGCGAGAGCGGGAACCACCCGCAAGTGGCGATCGAAGGCCGTGAGCCCGTCGTAGATCTGCTGGACGAGCATGACCTCCATCTTGTAGACCGCCTGAGCGGGATCGAAGGTGTGAAAGGGCTCGAGGAGGGGATAGCGGAAGACGCCGCCCTGAAGGGGGCGGCTCGCCGGGTCGTCGCTCTCGGCGAGACGCGCGCGAAGAGCGTCCTCTTTCACCAGCTTCGTCGCGAACGCCGTGAGCAGAAAGAGAACGAGGAGAAACCCGGGGATGAGCCAAACACGCTTTCGCCGATCGCGGCGGAGGCGTCCGCCCGACTCGTCCTGAATCGGCTGAAGCGAAGGCTCGGAGGTTTCTGGCATGATGAACGTCCAACGCCGTGGTGAACGGCGCACGCGATGGCGAGCCGGACCCTGGCTCCCTGCCAGATTAGGTTAACCGCCGGGCGGACGCAAATAGCGCCTCAGAAGCGCCTCAAAAACGAAGCTTCCCTTCAGCCACCTCGACCGCCTTGCCGCCGACCCTCACCTCCGTAGGCCCGGTTTCATCGGCATCGACCTCGACGTGGATCGCGCTCGGCCGGCCCATCTCGTAGCCCTGCTCGACGAGGATGCGGGCGGTCGGCTTCGCTTCCACCAGGCCGTGCTTCACGAGATAAGCGCCGAGGGCGCCCGAAGCGCTTCCGGTCGCAGGATCCTCGAACATTCCCAGCGCCGCGGCAAACATGCGCGCATGCACCGTACCCTCGGCCTGAACGCACTCCCGGGTGAAGATCATGAAACAGTCGGATTCCGTCTCCCGCAGGACCTGGCGCATGGCCGGGAGATCGAGCTCGATGCGGCCGAGGTGGTGGAGGGAGGCCGCGGGCACCATGAGCTGCGGAACCGCGGTCGAGACCACCTGAGCCCGGAGACCGCCGGGAAGGAGCTGCTCCTCGGGAAGTCCTACCGCTGCCGCGAGCAGAGCCCGGTCCTGGTACTCGTCGAAAAAGCGCGGAGGCGATTGGGTCATGACGACCTCCTCGACCTCCCCGTCGCGGACTACGATGTCCACCGGGAGGACGCCCGCCTTGCACTCCTGGAAGATCCGGTTCGTCCCCTCTTCGAGTGGAATCATGCCTCGTTCGGCGAGCACGAAACAGGTGCCTACCACCGGGTGCCCCGCCAGGGGAAGCTCGAAGGCCGGGGTGAAGATGCGCAGCCGGAAGCGGGCCTTGAGGTCGGTCGGAGGAAGCACGAACGTGGTCTCGGAGAGGTTCATCTCCTTCGCGATCGATTGCATCTCGTCGCTGGTGAGCCCCTCCGCCTCGGGAAAGATGGCCAGGGGGTTGCCGGTGAACGGGCGATCGGTGAAAACGTCGGCTTGAAAGAACCTGTACTCCTTCATGGGGTCTGCCATCGTAGTCAAAGGCCGGCCCTCACTCAAGCCGGTGGTGCCAGCACCTCGAGCTCGCGCGGGAAGACTTCGATTCGGACCGGAGTCCTCTGGAGGAACTCCCCGTCGGCGTAGACCTCGGCCGGTTCCTCGGTCCCGATCTCGACCCAGGGCGTCTTGAGGTAAGAGACGCTCGGATGAGAAAGGTGCCGGCCGGAGAAGACGGTGGGAAACATCCGGAGAAGAGTCGTCCGGGAGATCGCGCGCACCAGACAGAGGTCGAGAAGTCCATCGTCGATCGAAGCTTCGGGAGCGATGCGCATCCCGCCGCCGTAGCGGCTCGTATTTCCCACCGCCGCGAAGGTGATCGCTCCTTCATAGGCGCCGCCCTCGTATCGAACGCGGGCGGCGAGGGGCCGGAAGTCGAGAACCGTGCGGACCACCGCATAGCTGTAGAGGAGGCTTCCGGAGAGAAACGGCGTGTCCTGCGCCCTCCGGGCGGCCTTCGCGTCGAAGCCCGCGCCCGCGATTCCGAGAAAGACTCCCGCTTGCGTGCGGCCGAGATCGACGAGGCGGCGGCTTCCAGCGGCGAGAGCCGCGAGGGTGTCTTCCTCGCTCCGGATTCCGATCTCGAAAGCGAAGTCGTTCCCCCGGCCGAACGGGACGACCGCGAGAGCGGGCCGGTCCTCCCGGGCGATTCGCACCAGACCGTTCACCACCGCGTGCAGCGTCCCATCGCCGCCCGAGACCATGAGAACGTCATGCTCTTCGAGACGCGCCCGCGAGGCCCGCTCGCGCATCGCCTCCGCGGAATCGGGCGATTCGGCGGTGACCCGCGCGCCCTCCGTCTTCAGACGGGATACGAGCTCGCTCACGCGCCGGCGACGCGAGGCGGTGCCCGATCGGGGATTCTCGAGAAGCAGGATTCGCACGTCTCTTATAGGGTCCGAGTGTCCGAGTCTAACCTGTTATGCTTTCGCGCGGTCGCATGGTCACTCCCGTTTCGATTGCCGCTCTCGCCTCGTATCTCTGGCTCTGCGCCGCGTGGTTCGACCACGACCTCCGCCTCGGGTTTGTTTCCGACGCTTCACCCGCCGTTCCCGGATCTCTCTTCCTCCTCGCGCTCGGAGTCCATCTCTTCCGCCGCCGCTCCCGGATGGCGCTCGGCCCCGACTCGCGAACGGCGCTCCTCCTCGCGCTCGGAGGCATTCTCACGAGGATTCCCTTCGTCTTCGAGGCCTACGGGCTTTTCAGCTCCGATGCCGCCGCACAGGGACTGATGGCCCTCCACGTTCTCGAGGGGAAGCACCATCCGATATTCCTCTACAACTGGTCGTACGTGGGAAGCGCGAAGGCGCATCTCACCGCGGCCCTGGCGCTCCTGGTCTCCGATCCCGTCACCAGCTTCGCTCTCGCCGCCGCGCTGGTCTACGGCGCTGTCACCGGAGCCGTCTACCTCTTGAGCCGCACGGTGGCTCCGCGGGCGGAGTCGATCGCCGCCGCTCTCTACATCGTCTTCGCCCCGGGATTTCTCACCGCATGGGGAATGGGAAACGAGGGGAACTATCCCGACGTCCTCGCGCTCGGGACTCTGATGCTCGCCCTCGGTTTCCGCTTCCTGAAGGGCGAGGTCGACGGCCGCTCGACGGCGTTCTGGATCGGCGTCCTCGGCGGCGTCGCGTTCTGGATTCACATCCTCGCGACCTACTACCTTCTCGCCGCCGTCGCCATCCTCCTCGCGCATCGCTTCGGGAAGGCTTCCCTCGGCCGGCTCTCGGCGTTCGCTCTCGGCTTCGCCGTCGGGGACTTCCCGGGAATCCTCTGGAACCTGAGCCACGATCTCCAGAGCTTCCGCTGGTGGGGAGTCGATGCTTCCCCGGCGGGCAGTGGCGCTTCGAGCATCGACAGCATCGGGCGTCTTGAAAGAACGCTGAGTCAGTTGGGCGAGGTGTTTCAAACCTCGTTCGCGGTTCTCGCCGGTTACTGGCCGAAAGACAACCCCCCGCCCCCCGAGGCGCTCTTTCGCCTCGGCCTCCTTCTGCTCTTTCCTCTCTCGTTCGCGGTCTTCGCCTTCCGTCACCGCGAAAAACTCAGCCTCCTTTCGAAGGGCCGATTGACTCCCGAGGCGGCGGCCCTCGGCTTCGCGGTCCTCGTGGTTCTGGTCTTCGCCCAGAGCAGCTTCGGCTGGATGACGGAGGAGCCGAGGTATCTCCTCTTTCTGTTCTCGGTAGTGCCCCTCTTTCTCGCGACCGCTCTCTCCTCGCTCGCCCGCGCCTCGCGATGGGCGGCGCTCCCGGTCGCGGCGGCGCTCCTGTTCGTGAGCCTTCGAGGCGGAATTCTCTACTACTCCGAGGCGCGGGAGAGCGACCGGCGGAACCGCGAGTTCCTGCGCGAGCTCGACGAGCTCCAGGTCCGCTACGCGCACTCCGACTACCATCTCTCCTACAAGTACGTCTTTCTCAGCCACGGCCGGATGATCTGGACCTCGGCCCTCGGGCCCTCGCAAACGGAGTGGTATCTCCCCTTCCGGGAGGAGGCGGCCGCCGCCGCGAACGTCGCCCTCGTGCCGCGCAGCTTTCGTTTCGCGCGGAGAATCGAACGACGCCTCGTCGAGCGAGGGATTCGCTATCGGCGCGAGAACCTCCTGTACCCGGTGCTCTTCGACTTCAGCGAGGAGGTCAGCCTTTCGTGGCTCGTCCCTTGAAGACCGCCCGGATCTCCTCGAGCGGGTAGAGCCTCCCGTGGTCGACGCCGTGACAGAACTCCTTCAGCTTCGACCAGTCGATGGGCGAGCGGAGCGTTTCGCCCCAGAAGGGAAACGTGCGGCACTGCCGGGGACGCTCGGGATAGATGGTGCAGCCCTCGTCCCAGAATACGCAGTCGCCGTTCTCCTTGAGCTTGAGCACCGTTTCGCCGTTCTCGTCCCGGGTGACGTAGCGCTTTCGAAGAGCGCGCTCGCCGAGGCCGAGGAGCCCCGCGATCCGCCTGAGCCGGAAAGGAGTCACGTAGACAAAGCCCGGCTGGGCGCCGCGGCAGCAGTTGTGGCATTGATGGCAGGAGAAGCGTAGACCGTCCTCGTACCACATCGAGTGATTATAGTTCCGCCTCGGCGCGGAGCAGACGTTCGGCGGCGAGTCTGGACCTACGGTAGAGTACGCTCGAGGATGGACGAGGTGACGGTCTACACCGACGGCGCGTGCGAGGGAAATCCCGGGCCGGGAGGCTATGCCGCCATCGTCGACCGCAGCGGCAAGCGCACCGAGATCACGGGAAGCGAGCGCCAGACGACCAACAATCGCATGGAGCTTCTCGCGGTCATCGCGGCGCTGCGCGCGCTCGAAGCGCCGGCTTCGGTGCGCGTGGTGACCGATTCGCAGTACGTCGCGAACGGCATGAAGTCCTGGATCCACAACTGGCGGCGAAAGGGATGGAAGACCGCTTCCGGCACTCCCGTCAAGAACCGCGATCTCTGGGAGGAGCTCGACGAGCTCGCCCGGCGGCACCGGGTGCGCTGGGAGTGGATCCGCGGCCACAACGGGCACCCCGAGAACGAGCGGGCCGACACCCTCGCGCGGGAGGCCATCCGGGAATCGAGCGGCTGATTCGCCGTCACCCTGGAGGAAGCAGGGAGACGGGCGCGACCATCAGGTTCCAGGTGAAGCGTCCGAGGCCGTCGTCGAATTTCACCAGGACTTCCTTCTTCCAGCCCTCCGCGGTCCAGTCGTACCGCCGCACTTCGGACTGGTCGTCGCTCGCGACGTAGAGCTCGTCGCGTCCGTCGGAGTCGAGGTCCGCGAGGATCGCCGCATGCTCGAAGCCCGAGGAGTCGGAGGCGATGAGGTCCGTTCTCCACGGCGAGCCCGGCCGCAGAAGGAAGAGCCCGCGCTTGTGGGTGGCGGCGACGATTTCCTTGGTTCCATTCCCATCCACGTCTCCCGCGGTGAGGAACCGGCAGAGCTTGTCATCGAGCCGGGCGACGACGTTCTCGGCCGAAGCTTCGGTATCCGCGTCGTAGCGGCGGATCTCCACCGTCCCGCCCGAGACCGCTTCGACGGAAACGTAGAGCTCGTCGCGCCCGTCGCCGTCGACGTCCGCGACCAGGATCTCTTTCGCATGGCGAGAGCCCAGGTCTGCGACTTCGATCGGTCCTTCGTTTGCGGCGGGCACGTAGCGCACGACGCTTCCCGGCTGCGGCGTGCCGTCGACTTTGTTGGGAGCGGTGGGCGTCGCATAGATCTCGAGGACGCCGTCACCGTCGAGGTCCCCGAGCTCGATCTCGTGCACTATCGTCTCCGGCGTGCGGTCGAGCTCCTCGACCGAGAATTTCCCCGAGCCGTCCGGACGCAGCACCGCGACGACCCCGTGATCGTGGGTCCCGACGGCAATCGAGAGCTTGCCGTCCCCGTAGATATCGCCGACCTCGACATCGCGCATCCTGCTGAATTTGCCTCCGAAGTCCGCCTCCCAAAGAGTCTCGGTCTTCCCGTCGGGACGCCACAGCTTGACCGCCGCTTTCGAGCCGCCGAGCGTCAGAAGACCTTCCGTGCCGTACGGCATGACCTTGTGGAAGACGTTGCTCTCCTCGTCCTCGAAGAACCGGTAGCTCCACTCGCCTGACTCGCGGGTGAGGATTCCCGCGCGCGCGGGAAGGGGTTTCGGGGAGCCATCCTCGTTCTCGCCGAGGACCGCCAAAGCCAGGACCAGCCCGTGGCCCAGCGGCGCGGGAGACTCGACTCGGCCGCAGCCGAAAAGCGACCCCGCGAGAAGAACCACCACAGCGAAGACCCGAACCATCATTCCCTCCGTTCCTGTTATCCTCCCCTTTCGGAATCGTCCAGGAGGGCGCATGGAACGAAGGCAGTTTAGCGGAAGAAGCCTCGCCGGCCGAGGACTGTTCTTGATTTTCCTCCTTCTCGGCGCGACCGGATTCGCGACGGAAAAGGCCCTCGAGCGCGAGCTCCAGAGACTCGGGCCGCTTTCCGGCGGGGTCATGGGAGTCGCCGCCGTCCACCTGGAATCCGGGAGAACAGCGTTTCTCAACGGAGACGAGCCCTTCCCCATGGCGAGCACTTACAAAGTCCCCATCGCCGTCGAGCTCCTTCAGCGCGTGGACCAGGGAAAGCTCGATCTCGCGCAGATGGTCGAGGTGGCGCGCCACGACTACTCCCCCGGAAGCGGGCTTCTGACCGATCTCATCAACCAACCCGGTCTCGCACTCTCGCTCCGGAATCTACTCGAGATCATGCTCCTGGTGAGCGACAACACCGCGACCGACCTGTGCCTCCGCCACGCCGGCGGCGGCGAGGCGGTGACGGCGCGGATGCGAGCGCTCGGGATCGAGGGCCTCCGCGTCGACCGACCGACTCTCCACCTCATCGCCGCCTTCCGGGGACTCGCCCCCGTTCCCGGAGAGGCGGAGCGCGATCCCGCGAAGTACGGCGAGCTTCTCGATTCCGTGCCCAAGGAGAAAGCCGAGGAGGCGGAGCGGACGTTCTATGACGATCCTCGCGACACGTCGACCCCTCGGGCGATGGCGGCGCTCCTCGAGAAGATCTGGAAGCGCGAGGCGTTGACCCCCGCGAGCAGCGACCTTCTTCTCGACATCATGAAGCGCTGCCGCACGGGAGCGGGAAGGCTCAAAGGCATTCTCCCCGAGGGGACGGAAGTCCGGCACAAGACGGGGACCATCGGAAAGTCGCTGAACGACGTCGGCATCCTCACCCTTCCGAACGAAGCGGGACACGTGATCGTCGCCGCCTTCGTGAAGAAGTCGGATCGCACGGAAGCGGAGCGGGAGCGAGCCATCGCGGAAGCGGCGCGGGCGGCGCACGATTATTTTCTCTTTACGACAAAGTGGCCTTGAGTTAGTTGACTAAGTCACTTCATTTGACCAGACTCTCCGGCTGGGTGGACCGCGCCGGGTTCTTGGAGCTTCCCGTCACCATCTCCCACGGCCAACGCGGGGGGAGCTGGCCGCAGAGTCACCGCGACCCCTTGGACCGGATGCTGGCCGCGCAAAGCGCCCTCGAGAGCTTCCCCTCATCAGCAAGGACCCTCGTTTCGAAGACTTCGGCATCCGTCCTGTGGTGAGGGGCGCTCCCCCGTCGGAGCGAAGCATCGAGACCCTTCTTCGCTTCGGAAACGCGGTCAACCCGCGGGGACTTTCTCGGAGATCGTTTCCCACTCGCGGTAAAGCTTTTCGAGCTTCGCCTTGAGGTCCTCGTGGGTCGCGACGATTCCCGCCGCCGACTCGGCGTCGTCGTAGAACCCCGGAACCGCCATCCGTCCTTCGAGGCTCGCGATCGCGATCTCCGTCTCCTCGATCCGGGACTCGAGCTGCTCCGCCTTCTGCTGGAGCGCGCGCGCCTGATTCTTCGAGACTGCGGGCGCGGCCGGCTGCGGTTTCGGAGGTTCGTTCGAGGGCTTCGGCTCCGGTTCGAAGGAAGGCGCCTCGAGCGTGGGGGGAGCTTCGCCCCCCATGGCCTCTTTCTCCTTCGCGCGGAGGAAATCCGAGTACCCTCCCCAGTGGAGCCGGATCTCTCCTCCCCCGATCTCCGCGACCTTGGTCGATAGCTGGTCGAGGAAGTAGCGATCGTGGGAGACGAAGACCAGCGTCCCCTTGTAGGCCTGGAGGGCCTCGAGAAGGATCGCCTTCGAGTCGAGGTCGAGGTGGTTCGTGGGCTCGTCGAGGAGGAGGACGTTCGCCGGCTGGAGCAGCATCCGGGCGAGAGCGAGGCGGCTCTTCTCTCCGCCGGAGAGGACCTTCACCTTCTTGTCGACGTCGTCTCCGTGGAACAGGAACGCCCCGAGGATGCTCCGGAGCTGAGGCACCATGGCGATGGAGGCGCTCTCGTTCATGTTCTCGAGAACGGTCTTGTCCTCATCGAGGTCGTACCGCTCCTGGCTGAAGTAGCCCGTGAGCGCCTTGTGGCCGAGCTTCACCGTTCCCGAATCCGGGGGTTCGACCTGCGCCAGAAGACGCATCAATGTCGACTTCCCGACGCCGTTCGGCCCCACGAGCGCGAGCCTCTCGCCGCGCTCGATGACCAGATCCGCGCCCGCGAAGACCGGGGTATCGCCGTAGGCCTTCGCCACCCGCGAGAGCTCCATTACCACCCGCCCCGGACGCTCGGGCTCCGGAAGCCGCAGCTTCATGAGCTTCCTCTCCGGGGGAACCTCGATGACGTCGATCTTCTCGAGCATCTTGACGCGGCTCTGGACCTGCTTCGCCTTGGTCGCCTTGTAGCGGAAGCGCTCGACGAAGCGCTTGGTGCGATCCATCTCCTCCTGCTGCCGGGCGGCCTTGGCCCGGAGCTCGGCTAGGTTCGCGGCGCTCACTTCGAGAAAACGGCTGTAGTTTCCCGTGTAGTCCACAAGCTTCCGGCGGTCGATCTCGGTGATGCGCGTGACGACCCGGTCGAGGAAATAGCGATCGTGAGAGACCAGGACCACCGCATGAGGGTAGGCTTCGAGGTAGGATTCGAGCCAGTTCCGCGCCTCGAGATCCAGATGGTTGGTGGGCTCGTCGAGGAGCAGCAGGTTCGGCTGCTGCAGGAGAAGCTTCGCGAGGGCGATGCGCATCTGCCAGCCGCCGCTGAAGCTCTCGGTATTCCGGTCGAGCTCTGAGGGCCGGAAGCCCAGGCCGAGGAGAACCTCTTCCGACCGGGCCTCGATGCTGAAGCCCCCGTGCCGATCCCACTCGTCCCGGCACTCTCCGTAGCGGGCGATGACCGCTCCGTGCTCCGGGCTCTCGGGGTCGAGCTCCCCCATCCGGTGCTCGAGGTGGGAAATCTCGACGCCCAGAGCGAGGACCGAGGCGAACGCCGAGAGTGCTTCCTCGCGAAGGGTCTTCCCCGCGTGCGCCAGGCCGTCCTGCGGGAGGTACCCCACCGTCGTTTGCCGCGGCATGGTGATCGAGCCCTTGTCGGGCTGCTCGGCTCCGGTCATGAGCCGAAGGAGCGTCGTCTTCCCCGAGCCGTTCGGGCCGGCGAGCCCGACCCGATCCCCCGTCGAGACGTTCCAGGTGACGTCCTCGAACAGGGCTCGCCCCGAAAACTGCTTGGTAAGGTTTTGTACTTGGAGCACTGAACTGCCGTCCGACAACAAAAAGCCCGGCCCTCGCGAGCCGGGTTTCACCACAATATAATAGCCTGCTTCCACGATTTCTGCGGAACGTCATCAGGCACCTCTTTTCTTCCTCGGAGCTCTCTTGCTGTCGTCCGCCGAGAGGGCGCCGGTCGACGAAGCTCGCCGCGGCCGGCTAAGTCGACCTCGGGATCTCGTACTTCAACGAGCGCGACTTCGAGAAGTCGCGCGTCGTCACCGCACGAGAGCTCGCGCCGCCATTCGGTGCGCGATCTCGTTGGGATGGTGGTCGATGGGATGGACAAGCCCGCAAGAAAAAACCGCCTCCGGTTCGACGTCATGCCGCCTCCGCTTCCGATTCCAGGTCCTGGTCGCTCGCGGATGGGGGCGGCTTCCGAACGATGAAGCTGTAGGCAAGGGGCAGGACGAGGAGCGTCACCGCGACCGCGCGCTGACCAGTCCGCCGATGATGACCACCGCGAAAGGCCGCTAGACCTCGCTTCCCACTCCGATAGAGACCGCGGCCGGCATGAGCCCGAGCACCGCGAGAAGCGCCGTCATCAGGACCGCGCGAAACCGGCTCGCAGCGCCCGCCACGATCGCGGGGACGAGCTCCTACCCCTTCCGTCGCCGCTCGTCGACCGCGATCAGAAGCGACGCCAGGCAAACCTGACCGAGAAGCGTGATGACCCCGACGGCGGGCGGCGCTCACCGATAGAGGAATCCCCGTCGAGACCAGGCGAGAACGCCGCCGCTCATGGCGAGGGGCGCTACCAGGAGCACGGAGAGCGCGCTCCGGCCGAGAGCGCGCTCCTGGTTCTCGAACTCCCGCCCCAGACCAGGAAGTGGCCTTCCGGCACCTCGATTTCAGGTTCCACGATCGCCCTCGCCTCGTCGATGACCGAGCCCATGTCACATCCCTCGACGTTGAATTTGAGGGAGAGGAGACGGCTGTTCGCTTCGCGGTTGAGAATCCAAGCCCGGTATGCCGCTCGCATGTTCCTTCGCCTCGCTGCCGCACCCGCTTGCCGCCCCAGAAAGCGGTAGCATGGGGCTGCTCCTAGCGCATGGAGGACTGACGGCGCGGCGACCGAGCCGCGGAAGGCGGGGACTGCACGATATCCGGCGCCCGCACCTTGATCGCAACGAAGAGGTCTCGACATGAGCGCAGCTCGAGAGCAACGACACGCGCGGCGAGGGTGATCGTACTCCTCGCGGCACTCGGCGCGATCTTCTGGGTGGCGGGGAGCTCCTCGTTCTTTCGGCACGCGCGGGCCCGGCTCCAGCGTCCCTACGTAGTGCTGGTGAGCCTGGACGCGCTTCACGTCAATTACACCAGCCCGTACAATGGAGCCATCCGCAATACGCCCAACCTGCATCGCCTCGCCCGGGAGGGCCTGACGTTTCGCCACGCCTACACGCGCGTCCCGTCACTCTACCGGCTCACGCTGCGCTCCTCACGAGCGTCGGATCAGTCGAACTGGGGGTCTTCGCCAAAGGAGATGTGCTTCCGATGGGCCGGTCGACGCTGGCCGAGCGGTTCCAGGCCCCTCGAGCTGATCCTCGGCCGGGACCTCGACGGCGGGGGCGCAGCGGTTTTGAACCGCCTCCACGGCTCGGCGTATCGGGTCGATTCAGAGCTCATCCCTCTGATATTTCCGCCGGCGCAAATCTTCGAGACTCCTCCGGCGGAAAACCCCTGGGGCCGCTGGCTGGGAAGCCCGCAAGAGCTGCCTCGGAATCTGCAGGACCTGCTTCCGAAAACGGAAAACGAAGCCTGACGCAGAGGCCGCTGGAGTCTGGAGGAGGACCGGACGAGTCTCCAAAACCGACCCGCTCAGCCGTCCCAGACGGACCCGTAGGCACTTTGCCTTGGGTCCTGTTGCGAAATGCCCACGCCGTGGAGCTGCGTCTGCGGGGGGCGGACTTTTCTAAATCACTTCATTTCAATGAGGGTTCAACGTTTTCAACCGACTCGGCACGTACTTTGCGTACCCCTGCTCCATGAGGCCTCTGGTTCCCACGGGGAATGTGTGCCGGAAGGATTCTCTCGCCGCTCCAGCTAGCCGAGACAGAGCTGCCTCTCGAGGACAAGCCGCACCGATGGTCACGAGCCGTCTCGAGAGCGCGGATTCTGCGGGGATCACGACGTCGGCTTCGGTCAGGCCAGTGGGATTTTGGCGCCTTCCAAGGAGACACGTTCTCGTCTGCCTTCTCACCTTCGGGGCTTCGGGATTAGGTTTTCTCCCCTCGGCGCGCGCCCAGATGGCGACCGGCACCTATACCGGGAATGGGACCGCCGGGCGCACCATCACCGGTCTCGGCTTCCGGCCGGATGTCGTCATCCTCAAAGTCGACTTCTGCGACCCGGCTGTGAACCCGTCCTGCCCGCCGGACAGTGCCACTTCGGGTGTGATGCGCACCTCGACGATGACGGGCGACAACAGCAAGCCTCTCGTCGGAGGACAGGCGTTCGCTTCGAACCTGATTCAGTCTCTCGACGCCGACGGGTTCACCGTGGGGAGCGACCTCCGCGTCAATGCGCTCGATCTGTGCGGCGCCGCGGGAACGAGCCCCTGCGACTATTATTGGACCGCCTGGAAGGCAGACGCGGACATCATAACAGGAACTTACACGGGTAACGGAGTGAGTACCGGGGATCCCCAGTCCATCACCGGATTGGGCTTTGCCCCCGATTACATCGTGACGATGTGCGCCTGCGCCAAGAGAGCCCTCCACCGCACCAGCAGCCAGAGCTTCGCACCCACGATCAGCCAGCGCTTTTCCCCTGGCGGGGATGTCCTCGATGGAATCACCTCTCTGGATGCGGATGGGTTTACCGTCGTGAAAAGCAGCAATGCCCAGGATGACCAAAACGAGAGCGGCCAAACCCACCACTATGTCGCCTGGAATGCGGTGGGGAGAAAGACGAGAGTCGGGGAGTACACCGGCAACGGGGTCGACAGCCGGCCGATTACCGGAGTGGGTTTTCAGCCTGAATACGTCATCGTCCAGCGGTACAACGACGAAACCGACACCTTTCAGCGGAGCGACCGGATGGTGGGCGATGCCTCTTCTACTTTCCGCAGGGAGCTGAACGCCAACCGGATCCAGGCGTTGCTCGCGGACGGATTCGAGCTAGGGATCCATGGGGGGGTCAACGAGGTCGCGGGCGGTTGCACCACCGGGGTTTCCCCTCCCGATTGCCACTACTTCTACGTCGCGTTCAACGCTTATCCGGCCACGAACTACCGCTCCATCGGCACGGCCCCCGACTACTCGACGGGCATGGTGACGGCAACCCAGGGCTCGCCGGTGGTGCTGGGGACGGGCGGCACGATGTGGAAGACCGAAAACCGCGGCCGAGGCGACGCCATCACCATCTCCGGCTCCAACTACACCGTGTACTCCGTGGAATCCGAAACCAAGCTTCGGTTGACCACTGCCTTTACGGGCGGCACGGGCTCTTACCCCTACACCCTCGCTCGCCAGTACAAAACGGCGCCAACACTCGCCGCCTGGGAGGATTGCATTGACGGCGGCCCCTGCACTTTTTTCCCGGTTGCCAGCCCGAGCCTCGTCGCCGACAAACGTCGCGAAGTCGGCATCGCCTACAAGGACACCCCGTTTGCGCTTACGGCCAACGTGGTCATCGACGGCTCGATAACGGATGCAACCCACACCATCACCCTCACCGCCGATGGCGCCAATCGACACTACGGGGTCCCCGGTGCGGGAGTGATCGTGGACGCCAACCTCGACCCCAACGGGCCCAATTTTCGGGTCCGAGACAGCAACGTGACTGTTGAGTGGCTGGAGTTGAGTCGACGCCGGTGTGCCGTCGCCGGCTGCCGTAACACCGGGCTGATCGAAGTTAATAATGGCACCGGAACCCCCCCGACCAATATTCTTTTGCAGAACCTTCTCGTCCACGACTTCTACGAGCCCACCCTTGTTTGTCTCACTACCTGCCCACCCGACCCCACTAGCCGCGTCGACCTCTACGGCATCAACCTTGGGGGCAACTCCAGCAAGAGCGTGACGGTCCGCAACTCCATGATCTGGGACGGCGATAGGGACGGCATTAGGGGTGACAAGGTTGGTGATACGCTGGTCATCGAGAACTGCTCCATTGACCAGATGTCGGACACCGCCGGCGGCGGCGGCAGAGGCTCCTACGCGGATGCCACTCTGTCCGTAACCGTCCGCAACACCATCGCCACAAGCAATCTCGGCGGGGACTTCCACCCAGGCACCGGCTCGCTGACCGGGGGCAACAACACCTCTTCCGATTTAACGGCCCCGGGGGCGAGCCCTCAAACCTTGGTTGCCGCGATCGATCTTTTCGTGGCCCCCAACTCCAACTTGCACCTCAAGAGTGGCGCAGTGGCCGTGGACACGGGGGTGACCCTTTCGAGCTTCTCGTACGACATCGACGGGGGAGGCCGCCCCTTCGGGGCCTTCTGGGACCGCGGGGCGGATGAGCTGGGCGCGACGACCGAGGTGGAGCTTTCGTCGTTCAACGCAAGAGGTGGAGACGGCGCGGTGGAGCTGGAATGGGAAACGGCATCGGAGCTCAAGAACCTGGGATTCCACCTCTATCGAGCGACGCTCGAAGAAGGACCCTACGAGCGAATCACGGCGAGCGCGATCCCCGGTCTGGGCTCCTCGCCGGCTGGCGCCAGGTACCGCTATCGCGATTTCGGTCTCACGAACGGCATCACCTATTTTTACAAGCTCGAGGACATCGAAACCACGGGGAAGACCGAGCTTCACGGACCGGTCTCGGCGACGCCCCAGGCGGGCGCCGCTTCTCCCTCAACGGAGGAGACACCCGGCCAAGAGGCGGGCAGCTCGGCTCTCATCACCTACGGCGAACCTCGGGCCAACTCTTTTCGGGTTCTCGAGCGTGGCGCGAGCCACGTCGTTCTAGAGCTCATCACCGAAGGGTTCTACCTGGAGCCTCGAGCGGATGGAACCGCGAGGCTATCCGTTCCCGGCTTCGAGCCCATGAGCCACCCCTCCGCGCCTTCGATTCCGGTCAAGCGTTCCTGGGTGGACGCGGTGGCCGGCCTGAAGGTCGAGATTTCTTCCCTCCGCGCGCAGTCGGTCGAATCCCTTGTCGGCCTCCGTCTTTCGCGAGCGGACGTAGTAGATGTCGTGGCAAGTCGTGAGGGGACGGTCGGCCTTCGCCGAGCGTCGCGCGCGGGCGCAAAAGCTTCTCGCCTAGAGGGTTTTTTCCCTGAAAAGCAGGCCCGGTTATTGGGCGTGGGCTTCCAAGGAGATGTGAAGAAGACGCAGGTGGAGCTCGCGCCCTTGCGGTGGGACGATTCGGAAGGACGGCTTCTCTGGACGCGTCGTCTGCTCGTCCGTTTGTCTTTCCGGGGCAGAGACCGCACCGAGGTGAGCCCGGATGGCTTGCGGGGGCGCCTTTACCGCCGGAGGCCGAGCCACACGACACGAGGCGTCGTGGCCCGTCTGGTCACTCGTGAGAACGGCCTCTACTCCGTCGGTTATGGGGAAATCTTCCAAGGAAGCCGGGGCCTCGGAGTTCCGGTCAGTGCGCTGCGTCTGAGCCGCCAGGGAAAGTCTGTGCTCTTCCATATCGAGCCGGCAGGAGACTCATTTGCTCCAGGCTCACGACTGTACTTCGTGGGCGAGGGGGCGGACGCCAACCCTTACGGTCGAGAGGCAGCGTACGAGCTCGAGCGGAGCGGAGGGGGAGACCCGATGGAGGTCGCTTCGGCTTCGCCCTCGGGGGAGGAAACCGGCTACTACCGGGAGCATTTGAAGCTCGAGGAGCAACGTTTCTACCAAGCAGGCCTTCTCGACGCACCGGACCTCTGGCTGTGGGACGTTCTCTTCGCTCCGGTCACCAAGAGCTACCCCTTCGAGCTCGAAGGCGTCGTGGCAAACGGGGAAGGCGCGCGACTTTCGGTGTGGCTGCAGGGAGTGAGTGATTTTGGCGCCGACCCGGACCATCATCTGCGGGTCTACGTGAACGGAAGCTTCTGGGCGGAAGCGAGCTGGAACGGCAAGAAGCCTCAAAGAGTGGAGGGAGAGCTGGGAGCCGGCGTTCTCCGGGAGGGAGAAAACCTCGTCGAGATCGAGAACGTGGGAGACACGGGAGCGGCGTACTCGATGGTGATGCTGGACCGGATCGAGCTGGATTACCCGCGCCAGATTTTCGCTCGCGCGGGAGGGCTCCGCGGCAGGTGGAGCCAGTCGGGAGTCGCGACTCTCCAGGGAGTCGGCTCTCTCGCTCGCGTCCTCGACGTGACGGACAAACAGGAGCCGCGCTGGCTGAGCGGCGCGGAGACAACGGCGGACGGGGCGGTGCGGTTCAGGGCGGAGGCGGGTCGAAGCTATCTGGCGGTGTCTGAGGAAGCCGTGCTTCGGCCCGAGGTGAGAAGACCCAAATCCGCAAGCTGGAAGAGGGTCAGAGCGGGAGCGGATTACCTGGTAATCGGTCCCCAGGCGTTTCTGACGGAGGCGGAACCTCTGCTCGAGCTTCGCCGCGGGCAGGGTCTTCGGGTCAAGGCGGTTGCGGTGGAAGACCTCTACGAGGAATTTGGCTTTGGAGAGTCAAGGCCGGAGGCGCTCCGCGAGTTTCTCCAATATGCCTATCACCGCTGGCCCCAGCCGACTCTCAGGTACGTCTTGCTTTTGGGAGACGCGACCTACGACTTCAAGGACTACCTGGGAACCGGCGTGGTGAACCGCGTGCCGGCTTTGCTGGTAAAGACCTCGTACCTGTGGACGGCCTCCGATCCGACTCTGGCCGCGGTGAACGGAGACGACATTCTGCCCGACCTGGCCATAGGAAGGCTGCCGGCCGCCGATGCCGAGGAGCTTCGTGGGATGGTCGCGAAGATCCTCGCCTTCGAGGCGAGCGAAACCTTGGACTCGGCTCCGGTGGCGCTGGTCACCGACAATCCGGACGCGGCGGGAGACTTTGTCGCCAACGCGGAGGAGATTGCCGCCGGCGTTCTAGCGGGAAGGGACGTTCGCAAGCTTCACCTCACCGAGCTGGGTACTTCGGCGATGCGCGAGAGCATCGTGGAAACCTTCGATTCGGGAGCCTCTCTCGTGAGCTACATCGGTCACGGCGGCATCCACCTCTGGGCGGACGAAAACCTCTTCGATGCGGGCGGCGTTGCCTCTCTCGCTCCCCAACCGAAGCAACCTCTGCTTCTGACCATGAACTGCCTGAACGGCTACTTCCATTTCCCTTACTTCAACTCGCTTGCCGAGGAGATATTGAAGGCCCCGGCGAAAGGAGCGGTTGCCGCGTTCTCGCCGAGCGGCCTGAGCCTGAACGCACCGGCGCATCAATTCCACAAGTTGCTCCTGGAAGAGATCTTCAACCAGCCTCACCGGCGTCTGGGCGATGCCGTCCTTGCCGCCCAGGCGGCTTACGCCGCCACGGGTTCGCTCCCCGAGCTTCTCACCATCTATCACCTCTTCGGTGACCCGGCCATGAGAATGCGCTGAGATCGGTGTGAAATCTGATGCTATCGGAAGCCGGCCGATTTAGGCTGAAATAGTCGGAACGGCACCAGCAAAGCCGGCTGCCTCCCCGCCGACTCGATTCGATAGACTCTTTCTCCGAACCTGCCGACACGAGATCTCGGCTTCGTCGGTTTGAGCGAAGACCCGTTCCAGGTGACGTCCTCGAAGAAGGCTCGTCCGGAGACCTGCCCTTGTAGTTGAAACACGGTCCGACAACAAAAAGCCCGGCCCTCGCGAGCCGGGTTTCACCACAATATAATAGCCTGCTTCCACGATTTCTGCGGAGCGTCCATGAAAGCACCTCTTTTCTTCCTCGGAGCTCTCTTGCTGTCGTCCGCCCAGAAGACGCCCGTCGACGAAGCCCGCCGCCAGGCCAATCGGGGCGTCGCGCTTCTCGAACAGTTCCGCTTCACCGAAGCCGCGGCCGCCTTCGAGGAAGTGGTGCGGGCCGCCCCCGATTCTGCCGCCGGCTACATCAACCTCGGGATCTCGTATTTCAACGAGCGCGACTTCGAGAAATCGCGCGCCGCCCTCGAAAAAGCGAAAGCGCTCGCCCCCGAAAGCCCGTACGTGCACTACAACCTCGGCCTCATCGACAAGCTCCAGGGAAATACCGAGGCGTCGGTCGTCGCCTTCGAGAAGGTGGCGGCGCTCGACCCCACGGATTCGATGACCCTCTACTACCTCGGGACGCTCTACGCGAACCTGGGAAGGCTCGAGGAGGCGGAGGCCACGCTCCGGCGCACCATCGCCCTTTCGCCGAACAACGAGTCCGCGCACTTCAGCCTGGGAAACGTCCTGATCCGGCAGGGAAGGCGCGAGGAAGGTCAGAAGGAGCTCCTTCTCTTCCGCGAGCTCAAGGAGAGCTTTCCCGCGGAATCCGCCTCCGCCGGGCTTCAGTACACGGAGCTCGGAAGGTACGCCGAGGCGGTGGAGGAGTCGGCCGAGCCCCTGCAGCCTGAAGCGAGAGAGGTGCTTCGGGAGGGAGCGGTCGGTTTCGTCGAGGCGACCGCGGAGTCGGGTCTCGCGCTTCCCGCGCTCGAGGCGCCTCCCGCCCTTCCATCGACCGTCTCCGCTTCGGACTACGGCCTCGAGTTTCTTCGCGAGCGGGTTCTGCCCCGTCTCGGAACCGGGCTGTCGTTTCGCGACCTCGACGGCGACGGCGATGCCGATCTCCTCTTCGTGCGCGAGGGAGCACCCGTCTTCTTCCGCAATCAAGGGGGGAAGTTCGAGAGGGTGAGCGGAAGCGGCCTTCCCGAGACGGGGCGCTTCATCGGAGTCGTGGTGGGCGACGTCGACAACGACAAGGACGGCGACGTCTATCTGAGCGGCTCCGACGGAAACGCCCTCTACCTCAACGACGGATCGGGGAA